>CEUV01020151.1_pt1 | contig 47783 bp, 47 predicted proteins | sample 356401 | NCBI WGS metagenome assembly CEUV01 (sample SAMEA2622710, study PRJEB7988) | marine metagenome | isolation source: saline water (ENVO:00002010), including
ACCGACTCACGCAGCCCACAATCCTACAACTTACGTCTTTCACAAAACCGAGCGACCTCGACCAGAAACTGGCTGATTCAGCGTGGGATCGCCCCTTCGCGTTTATCTGCAGTGGGTTATGGAGAAAGTCAGCTCATCAACCGTTGCGCTGATGGGGTCCCTTGTACAGAAGCAGAGCATCAGCTCAATCGCCGTTCGATGTTTATTATCGAAAACTATCAGATGTTGCCGACGAGCATGACATCCACACCAAATCGTCCCACCCAAGCTTATTCTCAGGTGCTGAAGCCTAATGTAAACACACCGACTACAGCCGTAATGCCACCTCCAGTCCCGCAAACAACAGTCCCGATAATTCAAAACACAAGCCAAACTAGATCCGCGCCAGTTGTGCCGCCCCTTCAGCTAAGTCCTGCGCCGAGTGCAATCCCTCCAGTTGTGACCAGTCAAACACCCTCAGTTGGAACCGCACCACCATCACAAAGCACGCCAAAGGTTCAAGAAGAACCAGCTACCATTGTGATTCAAGTTAGACCAAGTGACAGCCCGCAAACTCCCTTAAATGCATCTTTAGAAACCGAGGTTAAATCCCCCGAAAGCGAACAAGTGCCACAAAATCAAAATGATGAAAGTCCTCCTGTTCGGTCAGCCGAGGAAGCTCTTCAAATCTTGGAGAGTCACCGCAATCAAAATGAGGGAGTGACACCAACGAATCCACAGCCCCCAGCAGCTTCACAACCCATTGTTATTGAAGTCCAATCCGAACCTACTCCCGAAAAAGATTCTACAACAACACCAACAACTTCTCCGCGAGTTCGGTCAGCCGAAGAGGCCCTCCAAATCCTTCAAAATCATCGAAATAAAACACAAGCAACCAATTCAGATCTTTCTAAATCAACCCCTGCCAATGTATCGACCAACACGGGAACCATGCCAGCAAATCTCCCCAATGAAAATGCGCCTGCAGACACCCTGGATACGATTGTTGCCAAGTTGAAAGCAAAACACAATTCCTCATCGTCTTTCAACGCCCAAAAGGCCTTAGCGGATGCAGATATTGTTTATGTTGTACAAATTGCTGCATTGATCAATAAAAAAGATGTCAATCACAGGGTTTTTAGAGGATTAAGTGGACTTTCGACTGAAAAGTTTAGAGATTTTCATCGATATCTCTACCGTCCTACAGCGAGTTACCAACAGGCCAAAATCGCACAGCGACATGTGATTTCAAAAGGTTTCACAACGGCATTTATTGTGGCTTATGTCAATGGTACACGCACTTCGGCTTTGGAAGTAGCTAAGCTGAACAATCAAAATTAATCTTTGCTCCCACTAAAATTTTGAGTTGACAAGAAATCCCAAATCAAGTATGTAAATGATTGTCCTCTGATTTCATGATCAAACCACTCATGATTCCCATTCTCAACCTTATAAAGCATCACTTGAGAGTTATTGATTCCCTCTGAATAGGTATATTGATAAACTGTTTCTTTATCGAAAGCATAACTGCTTTCTTGTGCAACAGTAGAGGTTTGATTTACGCTAGTCCAAAACGAAACCACCTCGTCAATACTAGCGATATCGGAAGAGCCATAATATGGCAAAAGATCATCATCAGTGCCATGTGCGATAAATACATTAATAGGTGAGGGGGCACAATCTACAAGGTTAAGCTGTGCAGCAGAAACTGCAGCAACACCTGCAATGGGTTCATTACAAAAGCAGGCCAAGGCGTAACTAAACATTCCTCCAGTTGAAAATCCAGAAGCATAAACACGCTCTGGATCGATTGACAGTTGATCTTGTAGTTTGACAATAAGGGTTTCTATAAAGCCAATATCATCAAAATCTGTTTTATTATCTTCTGCAAATGGCGCTGCATTCCAAACCGAAAAACCAGACAACAGTAAAGCTTGAGGGTAGACCAAAATCACGGCCTCCTGATCAGCGACTTCTTGAAAGTTAGATTCATATTCAAAATAATCTTTTGCATTTCCTCCAAACCCATGAAAATTTAGTAGCACAGGATACGCTGTTCCTTCATTGTAGGAACTGGGAAGATACAATTGGTACTCACGTTCATCTCCGTTGTGAAGGATGTTTTGTGTGATCAGTTGACCTGGGGTCAAATCAAAACCATCTGGGTCGTTTGAAGTCATTTGGGAGGAATTACATCCAAAAAACAGAAAAAAAGTTAGGAACGGACCAGCAGAAAAAAATACACTTTTCATTTTTTAAATTTAAAAAATTAATTTCATTGTTTATACATGAACCCGTTTACTTTCAGCGTTGAAATACATTATATACAATCAGGATTGACTATCTTTTGGTCATGAAAACGCTTCACTTTCTGTTATTTATTGGAATACTTCATATAACTGAAGCCCAAACTTTGGTCGTTTTGGGCACGCTTCAAGATGGTGGTTCTCCGCACATGGGTTGTGTAAAAGATTGTTGTGCTACGGAAAGACCCAATGATTATGTGGTCAGTTTGGGGGTTATCGACGAGTCCAAACATCTTCTCTTTGACGCCTCTCCTGATATTGTTGAGCAAACCAATTATTTACAGTCCATATCCCCGGCAAAGGAATTGGAGATTTTTTTGACTCATGCTCATATGGGACATTACGCAGGGCTTATTCACTTGGGAAGAGAATCAGCAAACACAAATCAAATACCAGTTTATGCTATGCCTCGAATGGTTCAGTTTTTACAAAACAATGGCCCTTGGAGTCAGCTGGTTGATCTCGAAAACATTTCGATTCAGCCAATACAAAACAAAACGCCTGTTTTCGTATCTCCCCGACTGACAGTCACTCCTCTTGTTGTACCTCATCGAGATGAATTTTCTGAAACGGTGGGTTTTCTGGTTGAAGGGCAGTCCAAACGCGCATTGTACATCCCTGATATTGACAAGTGGGATTTATGGGACATCGACATCAATACCTTAGTGACTCAGGTTGATTATGCATTTATTGATGCCACTTTTTTTGAGGATGGCGAAATTCCTAGACCGATGTCAGAAGTACCACATCCTTTTGTAGAGGAGAGTATCACACGGTTTAAATCGCTAGCTATAGAAGAAAAAAATAAAATTTATTTTATTCATTTAAACCATACGAATCCAGCTAGGGATCCCCTTTATGAAGGGAGAACAGCTATCGAAAAGAAAGGATATCAATTTGCGACTTTTGGAATGCGCTTTTCGCTTGAGTGATTTAGGCGCGGTTTTTGGGTTTTTTGTCTGGGATTCGACCTTGGTTACCCATCCCATCAAGATCAACTTGATCATAAGCATTGGCATGTTCTTTTCGCTGAATGCGATGCTGCCGACTGATTATGCGGAGCAAGAAGTAGACATAGACGATAAAAATCGCTAGCCCGATAAAAAACATCACCTTATTTGTCATCCCGTCGTCGTTGTCTGATCGCTAGTGCAAAGCCAAGAATTGTGATGGGCCAAAGCCCCACATAAATCCCTTCCAATTGATGACCCGAAAACCACAGGAATACAGAATATAAAAAACTGAAAAAAGCCAGAAGAATCGGGTAGTATTTTTCTAGAAATCGTTTCATCGTTCTAATTTACAAAATTTAAAATAGATGATTATTTACTTGAACCTAACTTCAAATCTCTTTGTATATCTTTCTTAACAATGCGTAAATATTTTTCTCGCTTTTTGTGAGATACAAAAGGCACTGACCAAAACTGTTTGGTTTTAAACCACAACGACCAGCGCCAACCAAACACAAAACTATATACCCCCATGACCAATCGAAGCTTAACGGAATTCAAGTACAGTGTACGCACAGGAAGTGAAGGCGCACCATGTGTCACATAGGTTCTGATTTTTTTGTCTTTCAAAAATGGCTTGGGGTAGGCGTATGTTTTGGTGATATTGACAAATTGATAGGCAAAACCGGGCGTCATCACCTCATCAAAGAAAATTTCAGTACGAGGAGTCAATCGAAACCACCAGACGGGCGAAACGATATAAATCCACTCTGCCCATGTGACCAGCTTTTTGTATTTCTCAATAACAGCAGTTCGTGGACGCGTAAAGCTATCGCGATACAAATCGATGACTTCCAACTCTTGTCCACTGGCTTCAATCTCGGATTTGATGGTAGAAAAGATCCCATTATAACAAAAGGATTGTTGATCGGGATGACCGATGACAATTAAATTTTTCATAGCGCATTTTGCGCAAAAATAACAAATTACTTCTTGGAGAGTGTTAAGGCGAAGTTACCTTATTCGGTTTTGGAGATATTTTGGCAATTCTTTTATGGAAGAAATACAGCCATCTGGCTGAATGCTTGAACCATCGACGAGGGCTTTACGGTATTTTCCAGTCTGCACGATTATCGCATACATTCCCATCTGTTGTGCTCCTTTGACATCATTGATAAGATCATCTCCTACCATAACCAGTTCATCTGATTTACAATCAAAAGAATGACTAGCCAATTCAAAGAATGTTTGGGTGGGTTTTCCAACAACGATGGCCTGTTTTCCTGTGGCGTGTTCGAGCGCTGCCACAAAAGCGCCACTGTCAAGAACAAGCCCACTTGCCCCCTCGTGATAACGACCTTTGTGAAGCGCGATGATTTCAGCTCCGTCCAAGACTTGATTCATCAAGGCATTCAGCAAATCATAATCCCATCGATTCCCGATGTCGCCAATGACAATCGCGTCTGGATGTTCCAAACAGTTGGGAGGATAGTCCAGTTGTGCCTCTGGACGAAGAACCAAGCGACAGCGTTTGAGGTTCCGCTGTGCGAGCAAAAGCACGCCTGCATAGTTGGCACTTATGATCTCATGTTCTGCCACAGGAAGGCCCAAACCTTTCAGTTTTGCTACTAAATTTTTTCTGGATAAGGTTGTGTTATTGGTCACAAAGCGGTAAGGGATGCCTTGCTCACGCAACCAATCTAAGCATGCAATCCCGCCAGGAATCAATTGCTGTTCGACATAAAAAACCCCATCTAAATCAAATAAAACCCCTTTCATCTGTTGGCTGTGTTGTCTATGCGATATTCCGTATTTTTGTCGCATCAGTCACAAAGATATGGCGAATCAACCGATGAAGGAAGGCATACAAGTCTTAAAAGATAATGGAGTAGCTCGGATTCATTTTGCACATGCCAAACACAATGCCTTTCCCGCCACCCATCTCAAGGGCTTACATGCGGCCTTTGAGAAAATCTCTAATGTCGATGATGTTCAAGTGATTATATTGCAGAGCGACCCCGCAAAGGCCTTTTGTGCAGGAGCATCTTTTGATGAGCTATTGGCTGTGAAAACCCCAGAACAGGGAAAAGCATTTTTTATGGGATTTGCTAATGTGATCAATGCGATGCGACGTTGTCCACAACCCATAATTGGCCGCATCCACGGCAAAGCTGTGGGCGGCGGTGTTGGGCTGATAGCAGCTTGTGATTATGCCCTTGCCACAATCCATACAGAAGTTAAACTCTCGGAAATCGCAATTGGCATTGGGCCTTTTGTCATTGCACCTGCGGTGATGCGAAAAATCGGCACGGCAGCACTGTCCGAGCTATCACTAGCGGCTCATGCTTGGAAATCGGCAGACTGGGCACATGCCAAAGGCTTGCTTTCAGAACTGCATTCCGACTTCGATGCCCTTGAAGAAGCTGTTACGCAACACGCCAACCGACTTGCTGCATATACACCCCAAGCGGTGGCAGAACTCAAAAAAGCACTTTGGAAAGGAACAGAGGATTGGGACAATCTACTCGAACACAATGCGGAAGTTTCTGGCCGTCTTGTTCTATCTGAGCGAACACAACAAACGCTACATCAATTTAAATCTAAATCATGACGAAAATCCGTGTAACAAAAAGCTTTGGATTTGAAACAGGCCATGCCCTGTATGGATATGACGGCCTGTGCAAAAACGTACATGGTCACAGCTATAAGCTTTATGTCACCGTGATTGGGAGTCCAATCGACGATCAAAAACATGTTAAAAATGGAATGGTCATCGATTTTAAAGATCTCAAAACCATTGTCAAATCAGAAATTGTAGATGTGTTTGACCATGCCACGGTTTTTAATCAAAACACACCCCATGTCGACTTGGCAAAAACGCTTTCAGAAAGTGGCCACAAAGTTCTATTGGTGGACTATCAGCCCACAAGTGAAAAGATGGTTGTTGATTTTGCCCATCGCATTGCAGCTCGCTTACCTAGCCATATCAAACTGCACAATGTGCGCTTGCATGAAACTGCCACGGCCTATGCCGAATGGTATGCAAGCGATCAAGAATAACTACTTTTGCATCTGATGAAAGGGAAAATCTATTTTGCTTCTGACCACCATTTGGGTGCACCCGACCGAGAAACGAGTTTGGTGCGGGAACGCCTGTTTGTCAAATGGCTCGATGAAATCAAACCAAAAGCAACAGCCCTCTATATCCTCGGTGACCTTTTTGATGTATGGTATGAGTACAAAGAGGTCGTTCCGAAGGGTTATGTTCGTGTTTTGGGCAAACTCGCCGAGCTTGCCGATGCAGGAATCTCCATTCATTACTTTGTGGGAAACCACGATATGTGGATGATCGATTATCTCGAAAAAGAAATTGGTGCCAACGTCTATTTCCATCCAAAAGTGATGGAACTTGGAACCAAACGATTCTTTATCGGTCATGGCGATGGCTTGGGGCCTAAAGACAAAGGTTATAAACACATGAAAAAGGTGTTTCGGAATCCATTTTTTCAGTGGTTGTACCGCTGGCTACACCCCGATTTAGGAATCCCTTTTGCGCGTTATTTATCCTTAAAAAATAAATTGATTTCTGGTTCAAAAGATCTAATCTACGATGGGCCAGACAGGGAGTGGCTTGTCCAGTATGCCAAACGAAAACTGAAATCCGAGCACTTCGATTATTTTGTTTTTGGTCATCGTCATTTGCCTTTGGAAATCTCACTCAACGATAAATCGACCTACATTAACCTTGGAGACTGGATTACCCACTACACCTATGGGGTTTTTGATGGAAATACACTCTTGCTAAAGCACTGGAAGTCTGCCGATGATTGAGCAAAAAGACCTTGCGTTTGAACAAGCCATCCTCATCGGGATCATTCATCAAAATCAATCAGAGGAACGCATACACGAATACCTCGATGAACTTGCATTTTTAACTCACACTGCTGGCGGAACCGTTGCCAAACGTTTTACCCAGCGTATGGAAACCCCGCATCCCAAATCCTTTATCGGATCAGGGAAAATGGAAGAGGTATTGGCCTATGTCAAAACACATGACATTAGCACTGTAGTCTTTGATGACGAACTCACCCCTGCTCAACAAAGCAATATCGAGCAACTTTTAAAATGTAAAATTTTAGATCGCACAGGTTTGATTTTAGATATTTTTGCACAGCGCGCCAAAACAAGCTATGCCCGTACACAAGTGGAGTTGGCCCAGTACCAATATCTCTTACCAAGACTCAAAGGGTTATGGACTCACCTCGAACGTCAACGCGGAGGAATTGGAATGCGTGGGCCTGGAGAAACCGAAATCGAAACCGACCGTCGGATTGTCCGAGACAAAATTTCTCTTCTGAAGAAAAAGCTAGTCGGCATCGATCGCCAAATGGCGACCCAACGCGGAAACCGTGGGGCATTGGTGCGAGTCGCTTTGGTAGGTTATACCAATGTTGGAAAATCTACACTGATGAATGTGTTGAGCAAGAGTGAAGTCTTTGCCGAAAACAAACTCTTTGCTACACTCGATACTACGGTACGTAAAGTGGTGGTGCGTAATTTGCCCTTTTTGTTGAGTGATACGGTCGGATTTATTCGCAAACTCCCGACCCAACTCGTGGAGTCGTTTAAAAGTACACTCGATGAGGTCCACGAAGCTGATATGCTGTTGCATGTGGTAGATATTGCCCATCCGAACTTTGAGGAGCATATCGAATCGGTTAATCTATTACTCAGTGAAATCGGAGCAATCGATAAGCCGACCGTGATGATATTTAATAAAATCGATGCCTATCAAGCTGAAGTGTTGGATGATGATGATTTGACAACCCCACGAACCACCAAACACTATAGCTTGGAAGAATGGCAACAGTCGTGGATGGCGCGAACCCACGGCGATTCCATTTTTATTTCTGCCCAACACAAAACCCATATCGACCAGCTCCGAGAACTCTTATATCGCAAGGTGAGAGACATCCATATCACACGCTTTCCCTACAACCATTTTTTGTATCCGGAATCTTAAAGGGTCAAACTCACCCCCACGCCAAAGATCTCACGGCTTTGTAGAGCTTGTACGGCATTGTCATCATAGACCAATTGGATTTCCAACTGGGTACTGATGTATTCATTCACTTTCATATGAGCAGACAGGGTGTAGTCAAAATCGATATTATCTGGTTCTCCCAAATAGTCGGTATAGAGCGCCAATCGGTTTTCGATAAATACATTTTCTAGCGCTTCAAACTTATAAAATCCGCTTACTGAAGCTCCCAACTCAAAGAGGTGATTGTTCCCTTTCGACACCCCAAAATAGGCCTTGTCGTCTGCCAAATCTTGCGTAAACTGTCGACTCACAAAGGTGATTCGCTGGGTAAAAGGAGCGATATTCAGCCACAAATCAGTCGATTTTTTCCAGTACAACCCTACCCCAAATTGCAGATAAGCCGGCGAGAAAAAATGCGTTCGCAAACTGCGGGTTTCTTCTCCTTCTTCATCTGTTCCAAATCGATAGCCACGCGCAATTTGAGATTTGAAATTCAAAATTGTTGAGTAGCTCCACGTGTCTGAAAACTCCTTTCCCAATAGGGAGTTGATCTCCAAACGATCGTTGGTTTTTTTTAGGAATTTATCCCCTTCGATATAACTCAGTCCATAAGATCCTGAGCTTTTGGTATCCCATGACCAGCCATTTTCTTTATAGTGAACCTCATAATCAATCGTGAATCCTAGAGATACATTATTCACCCCACCCGAAGCCCATTGACTAAAAGCTGCCTGGTTAAACAACAAACTCGCTTTTCCAGAATAGGACCAGAATCCTCCAATCGGGTCTTTTGGTTGAGCGTCAGACTCTTGCGCGTGCAGGGGCATCAATCCCAAACAGAGCAGTACGATGATTATTCTTTCCAAAGTAGGTCAATTTCGATCAAAATTATAAAAAGCTAACGTTTATATAAAGGGACCGACGAGCATGCTTCTCCATATGCGATTCGGTTGGCGTGGGGCTGCAATACTTCCATCAGCCGAACATAAACCCAATCGGGTACCGACCCATCGCTACACCCTTTAATAATGATATTTTTTTCACTGTACTCTTCAACGCTGAGTTTTGCCAAAGCCTTTTCATAAGCCATATCCAGTGCAGTGGCCTGATCCCCCAAACAAATCCCCAAGGCATAGGGTTCAAGGTAACTTGTAAGCAGCATTGTCGCCCACTGCGGGACCAATGTCTCCTTATCGATTTGTATTGCCACATACTGACCAGCAAAGACTGCCCAGTCGTGGTCAGCAATGAGCTTTCGAAAGGGCTTTTCTCGTAAAATGGGTTCATCGTTGAGAAAGTCTGATAGGGAAACCGCAGACAATGTTATGTCTTTGACTAGGATAGCGGGATCAAACTGAATCAGACCGCTTTCAGCTACGCGGTTTACAATGCTCATTTTATAAGAATCCGAGTTCGAGTTTAGCTTCTTCACTCATCAAATCACGTGTCCATGGCGGGTCAAAAGTAAGCTCCACTTCGGCTTCATTTACCTCATCGAGCGATTGTACTTTGTCCTTGACTTCTTGTGGTAGCGAGTCTGCTACGGGACAGTTGGGTGTGGTCAGTGTCATCAACACTTTTACATCTTGATCTTCGTTGACAAAAACATCATAAATCAGTCCGAGTTCATAGATATCTACAGGAATTTCGGGGTCGTATATTGTTTTGAGTACGCCCACAATTTTATCTCCAAGTTCTTGTCCTTCCATCAGTTGAGTTGCGTTTGATACGCCAAAGCGTATAGTTTGAGTTGTTTGATCATCGACACCAGGCCATTGGCTCTTGTCGGCGAGAGATGCTCTTTCAGGCCAATTTTATCGATAAAATCGGTATTGGCATCTAGAATATCTTTTGGCGGCTGGTTGGAAAATGCACGAATCAAAATGGCAATGATTCCCTTGGTGATCACGGCATCGCTATCGGCAGTAAACACCACTTTTTCATCAACCATATCAGCATGCACCCACACATTGCTTTGACAACCTTTGATAATATTGTCATCCGTTTTGTGTTTTGTCTCGATCAAGGGTAGCGATTTTCCCAGCTCAATCATATACTCATAGCGTTGCATCCAGTCGTCAAAGAGTGAAAACTCATCTATGATTTCGTCTTGTACTTGCTCTACGGTCATTTGTCAAAAATACAAATTAGCGCAACATTGCAACTGCTCGTTGTACGCCGTTGACAAAAGTATCCACTTCATCTTTGGTGTTATAAAACGCAAAGGAAGCACGTATGGTCCCTGGAATCTTGTAGTAATCCATAATCGGTTGGGCGCAGTGATGGCCGGTTCGCACAGCAATGCCCATCTTATCGAGCAGGGTACCGACATCATAGGGGTGAATCGAATCGATATTGAATGAAATCACAGCAGTTTTGTGTTTATTTTCCCCATAGATGCGCAATCCTTCGATTTGAGTGAGTTGTTCAGTTGCATATTGAAGAAGCTCATCTTCATAGCTTCCAATGGCATCAAAACCAATCGTATTCATATAATCTAAAGCTGCACCAAAGGCAATTCCACCGCAGATATTCGGGGTGCCAGCCTCAAACTTATGCGGCAAATCTGCATAAGTAGTTTTTTCAAACGTAACCTCGTCGATCATTTCGCCGCCGCCTTGATATGGCGGGAGTTTATTAAGCCATTTTTCTTTCCCATATAGCATACCGATCCCTGTTGGACCACAAAGCTTGTGTGCTGAAACGGTGTAGAAATCGACGTCGAGTTTTTGGAGGTCGGGTTTGATATGTCCACAAGCCTGTGCACCATCGACCAGAACAGCAGCACCTACTTTGTGCGCTTTTTGAATGATTTCTTCTATGGGATTTATCGTTCCAAGTGCATTGGATACATGATTGACAAATACCAGTTTGGTTTTTGTGTTTAGCAATTTTTTATAGGCATGTATATCGAGGGTTCCCTCATCGGTCATCGGAATCACGCGCAGGATTGCACCACTGCGCTCACACATCATTTGCCAAGGCACGATATTGGCGTGGTGTTCTAGGGCTGAAACAATAACCTCGTCGCCAGGGCCTAAAAGGGTGCCAAACCCAAAGGCGACCAAATTGATGCTATGGGTTGTTCCAGACGTAATAATCACCTCATGGGATTCTCGAATGTTAAAATGCGTTTGTATGCTTTGTCGGGCTTGTTCAAACTTGTCGGTTGCCTCTTGGCTCAAAGTATGTACACCACGGTGAATATTGGCGTTATAGCTTTGGTAATAATCAGCAATCACATCAATCACTTGGGTTGGCGTTTGGGAAGTAGCGGCATTGTCTAGATACACCAAGTCTTGCCCATTCACTTTTCGTGATAGGATGGGAAAATCGGCGCGTATCGTGTTTAGATCCAATTCCATATTTACAGGTTAAAACCGAGGTTAACACCCAATTTTTTTGCGATTAGGGCATTGATTCTGGTTTTGACCGCAGGGATATCGACACTTGCCAAAACGTTATTGGCAAAGGCATAGGTAAGTAGAGCCCGTGCTTCTTTTTTGGGGATCCCTCTTGTTTGCAGATAAAACAGAGCGGTTTCGTCGAGCTGACCAATTGTACAACCATGGCTGCAACGCACATCATCAGCAAAGATTTCGAGTTGCGGCTTGGTGTTGATGGTCGCTTTATCGCTCATCAAGATGTTGTTGTTTTGTTGAAATGCATTGGTCTTTTGGGCTTCTTGTTCCACAACGATTTTGCCATTGAACACCCCTGTCGATTGCCCATCGTAAATGCCTTTATATTCCTGGTGGCTTTCCGAATTGGGATGCGCATGATGCACTAGGGTGTGGTGATCGACCAATTGCTTACCTTCCACCAGGGTAATGCCTTTCATGGTGGACTGAATCGCTTGGTCTTTGTGATAAAAATGCAGGTTGTTGCGTATAAATTGACCGCCAAAGGAAAAGGTATGCACTTTGGCATGCGAATGCTTTTCTTGATGGATATAGGTACTATCGACTAAAGACGCTTCCTCATGGTCGTTTTGAATTTTGTAGTAGTCGACTTGTGCGCCTTTATGGGTATAAATTTCGGTTACCACATTGGTCAATACGGGCGTATCGGTCAAGCTTTGGTGTCTTTCAATGATTTGCACTTCGCTTTGGGCTTCCACCACAATCAAGTTGCGGGGTTGTAACATTAAGTTTTGATTAACTCCCGTAGAGAAATGAATGATTTGAATTGGTTTTTCGACTCGTTTCTTCTTTGGGATATGCACAAAAGCACCTTCCCGACCAAAGGCCGTATTCAGAGCGGTGAAGGAGTCTCCTGAACCGGCAACGGCGTCAAAATACTGCTCAATGACTTTTCGAAATTTCGGTTGACTCAATGCCGCTGAGAGTAAGCATACATCCATCCCCTCATGCGTGGTTTCGGAGAGGAAAGAACTATACACCCCATCGACAAACACAATCTTAAAGGTGTCTACATCATGAAGAATATAGTTTTGCACCTCATCAAGAGTGAGGTTTTTAGATTTTTTTGGAAAAACAGTATAATCCGTTTTGACCAATTTGTTGAGCGGGGTGTACTTCCACTCTTCCATTTTTTTGGTTGGAAATCCTTGTTGTTCAAAGGTCTCAATCGCAGCCGAACGAATTTTCGCAAGCCTAGCAGGTTCTGCGCTTGCAGACGTTTGCGCCATATAGGAAGCAACAAGTTTTTCTTGTAAATCCATTATATCGCTTGTTTGATCCAATCGTAACCTTTTTCTTCCAGCTCGATCGCGAGTTCTTTACCACCAGACTTTACTATTTTTCCTTCGTGGAGGACGTGAACAAAATCAGGAACGATATAGTCCAATAATCGTTGGTAGTGCGTGATTACAAGAATTGCGTTGTCCTCATTGCGTAGCGTATTGACCCCATTGGCGACGATGCGCATGGCGTCGATATCGAGCCCCGAATCTGTTTCGTCCAATATGGCGAGCTTGGGTTCGAGCATGGCCATTTGAAAAATTTCATTTCGCTTTTTTTCACCACCCGAAAAGCCCTCATTGAGCGATCGCGATAAAAATTGGGTATCGATGGAAAGCAACTTTGCTTTTTCTTTGATTTTTTTCAGCATCACATTGGCAGGCATTTCCTCAAGCCCTTGTCCCTTACGTGTTTCGTTGATGGCGGTTTTGATAAAGTTTGTCACTGTAACGCCTGGAATTTCTATTGGATATTGAAAAGACAAAAAGATGCCCAAATGGGCACGCTCATCGGCACTCAATTCACTGATGTCTGACCCTTGATACAGCAGGTTTCCTTTGGTTACCTCATAGTCCTCATGTCCTGCAATCACAGTGGAAAGCGTACTTTTTCCCGAGCCGTTTGGACCCATAATCGCATGGACTTCGCCTGGCTTGATATCGAGATTAATCCCTTTTAAAATTCCTTTCCCTTCAACTTGGGCGTGGAGGTTGTCTATACTCAGCATATTATTCAGTTCGAATTTCGATCATTTGATTAGTCAATGGTGCGGATGGGGCAACAGAGTCAATTTCCTTTACGGTAATAACTTGTGGCCAACCTTCTTCGTTGGAGTTTTCGGAAATGACCCCTTTGATATAGACTTGCACCATATCAAAACTATCTTTTTGCACGGTGATTGCTTGGGCGTGGAGTTCGTGGAGTTTGTCATCTACAACAACACCATAAATTTCACTGCCAGTATTGAGAACAGCAGCATTGTCATAAAACAAAAACTCACCAGTTACGCTTTCGACTTCAGATTTGGGTTGGGTTGTGCATGCTGCGACAAACAGCAATAGGGCAATTCGTGGTAGGTTGTATTTCATTTTTTTTGATTTTATCCAACAGAACCTTCAAGGGAAATTTCGAGTAGTTTCTGCGCTTCCACTGCAAATTCCATTGGGAGTTTATTTAAAACATCTTTGCTAAAGCCGTTGACAATCAGTGCGATTGCTTTTTCGGTGTCGATACCACGTTGGTTACAGTAAAAAATTTGGTCTTCTCCAATTTTACTGGTCGTGGCTTCATGTTCGATTTGGGCACTTTTATTTCCAGCCTCTATGTAGGGAAACGTATGCGCACCACATTTATTGCCCATCAGCAAAGAGTCACACTGCGAAAAGTTACGCGCATCATCGGCTCGAGGACTGATTTTCACCAATCCGCGATAACTGTTTTGAGAAGTTCCTGCCGAAATCCCTTTTGAAATGATGGTACTTTTTGTGCGTTTGCCCAAATGTACCATTTTGGTTCCTGTATCTGCTTGTTGGCGATTGTTGGTCACAGCGATCGAGTAAAACTCCCCAATACTGTCATCTCCCTTGAGGATACAAGACGGGTATTTCCATGTCACAGCTGAGCCAGTCTCGACCTGTGTCCAAGAGATTTTGGCGCTTTTATGACAAATCCCACGCTTGGTCACAAAATTAAAAACCCCGCCTTTGCCTTCTGCGTCTCCAGGAAACCAGTTTTGCACCGTGGAGTATTTGATTTCGGCATGGTCATGGGCTACGAGTTCAACTACGGCTGCATGCAATTGATTCTCGTCGCGAGCGGGTGCGGTACATCCTTCCAAATAACTCACATAGCTCCCTTCATCGGCAATGACGAGCGTACGTTCAAACTGCCCTGTTCCCGCTTGATTAATACGAAAATAGGTGGAGAGTTCCATGGGGCAGCGCACCCCTTTAGGGATATAGCAAAACGACCCGTCAGAAAAGACCGCAGAGTTTAGAGCAGCATAGTAATTGTCTTTTCGCGGCACCACTGTTCCAATGTATTTGCGCACCAAATCCGGGTATTCTTTAATTGCTTCTGATATCGAACAGAAAATAATCCCTTTTTCGGCCAAGGTTTCTTTAAAAGTTGTAGCCACCGATACAGAGTCCATAACGATATCAACCGCAACACCCGACAATTTCTTTTGTTCTTCAATAGGGATACCGAGTTTTTTAAAGGTGTCTAGCAATTCGGGATCGACCTCGTCCAAACTGTTGTATTTAGGTGCTTTTTTGGGTGCCGAAAAATAGGAAATCGCCTGAAAGTCTGGCTTGGGGTAGTCCACGTTTGCCCAATCGGGCTCTTCCATCCCACGCCATGCCTCATAGGCCTCCAAGCGCCATTCGGTCATCCAAGCGGGCTCGTTTTTACGTTGGGAAATCGCCCGAACGATGTCTTCGTTTAGACCAACCGGAAAGGTATCCGACTCGATGTCTGTGTAGAATCCATAGGCATATTCTTTGGATTCTAGTTCTTTTTTTAATTCTTCTTCTGTGTAGGCCATAGCAAACCTGTTTTATAGTGAAAAACTCTCTCCACACCCACAGGTGCGATTGGCATTGGGATTGTTAAAAACAAAGCCCTTACCATTGAGCCCACCTGAATATTCAAGGGTCGTACCTACGAGATAGAGAAAACTCTTTTTGTCGACCACAATGCGCACATCATTGTCTTCAAATAGCTTATCATCATCCCCTAGGGCGTTGTCAAATTTTAACTCGTATGACAATCCTGAACAACCCCCGCTTTTGACACCCACACGCACAAAAGAGTCACTGATGTCATAGCCATCTGACTGCATCATCTGCATGACTTGCTCACGAGCTTGTGTAGACACTTTAATCATAGCGGTTATTCGAGGTGTTTTCTCCGTGCAAATATAAGACATTTTGCCCACAAGATCATCTCGAGAAGTCTTCCAATCCACCTAAAAGGGATTGGATAGCTGTATTGATTATAAATTTATTTAATGCTATAACAACTAAATTTGTTTTTATCAGAAGTGAAAGTGTATGTGCCGTCTTTCTTTTAGTATTTTATTATCTGTTTTTTGTTTCGGATTTAGTGTTTATGCAAAAACCCTAGAAAACCCACCTAACGCTTTTCTGATCGCTCACAGTAAATGTGAACGATTTAGATGAGGTTGCAACTCAGTTCCTCGATACACCTGAGGGGAACCATAGTCAGGAGGGTGTAGTTACCATAAGCTTAGATCTTAGCGAGGAAGTCTCTCTACTTGGTGAATCCATAGCAGATGACTTTACGATAACAGGAGCGGCATCAAATCCAGTTGTGATTAGCTTATCAGTCTCTGGAAGTGAATTGACGTTGACATTAAGCGGAGCGGTTGCACAAGGCGAGATGGTTGAGCTTTCATACACCAAATCGGAAAACGAAGGGTCTATTGTAGATGGCTCAGGCAATCGATTGGGAGACTTTAGCGAAGTAGAAGTGAATTTTGTCACCTTTAATCTAAACAAGTCAAAGGAGACAGAAATATTCTTTACCAACCCAGTACGTGATTACCTCGAAATCCGCAGTGAATCGGTTGTTGAGGGCATTGCCTTGTATTCGTTGACAGGACAAAGAGTTTTTGAGCGAAAACCAAATGTGACAGCGCTTTCACTTGATATATCTTCTCTAGCCCAAGGGATTTATTTGATGAAAGTGAAAACGACAACCCATCAAACCACTCTGAAGTTGGTGAAACAATAAACGAGTTGTTCAGTCGGGTGAGAAGGCGCAGCGAAAGTTGCGCCTTTTTTTGATTGTGATTACCTTTTGTCAGGTGTTACGGGCTCGATAAAAAAACGTTAATTTTGCCTTATGCTAGAGAACAAAGAACCAGCCAAAACCCCGCTCGATAGCTTGGGGGAATTTGCACTTATCGAACATCTCACCAAATCAGCAACTGCGAGCTTGCCATCAACCGTTTTGGGAATAGGTGACGACGCAGCAGTGCTCAAGCACAAAGGCGAAACCGTGGTGAGTACCGATATGCTCATTGAGGGTGTGCACTTCGATTTGGCCTATATGCCACTGAAGCACTTGGGCTATAAGGCGGTGGTGGTGAATCTGTCCGATATCTATGCGATGAATGCGCAAGCCACACAGGTCTTGGTATCGTTGGCGGTTTCCAATCGCTTCTCCTTAGAGGCAGTTGAGGAACTTTATGCTGGAATTCAATTGGCTTGTAAAACCTATGGTGTGGATTTGGTAGGAGGTGACACCACTTCTTCGCAACAAGGTTTGCAATTATCTATAACTGCTTTGGGCATTGCGCCACAAACAGGAGCAGTTTTACGGAGCGGTGCATCTGAAAATGATCTGTTGGTGGTCAGTGGTGATCTTGGGGGCGCCTATATGGGCTTGCAGGTACTGGCACGTGAAAACGAGGTGTTTAAAGCCAACCCGCAGCACCAACCCGATTTGGAACCCTATAGCTATTTGGTAGAACGTCAGCTCAAGCCTGAGGCGCGAAAAGATGTGGTGCAACTGCTCCATGATTTAGAGGTGCAACCCACAGCTATGATCGACATCAGCGACGGACTGTCGTCAGAAGTCATGCATTTGTGTAAGCAAAGCGGTATGGGTTGTCGGGTGTATGAAGACAAAGTCCCACTCGACCCGCAGTTTATCAGTGTGTGCGAAGAGTTTAACCTTGACAGTACAACCATTGCCCTGAGTGGTGGAGAGGACTACGAGCTGTTGTTTACGATCAAACAAACGGACTTTGACAAAATCAAAGGCAATCCCAATCTAACCGTAATCGGTCATATGACTGCCAAAGGAGATGTACCTTCACTTGTGAGCCGAGCAGAGGAGGTCATTCCACTCAAAGCACAGGGTTGGAAGGCGTTTTAGCCGTTCATCAACTCTTCAATTTCCTCGGGCTCTATCGGAATATTATTCATCAAATTCAGCGGTTCGCCCGTTTTTTGTACTACAACATCGTCTTCTAAGCGAATGCCAAACCCCTCATCGGGGATATAGATGCCGGGCTCTACGGTAAAGACCATATTTGCCGCTATGGGTTCGTCGAGCAGTCCATAGTCATGGGTATCGAGCCCCAAATGATGGGAAGTCCCATGCATAAAGTATTTTTTATAGGCAGGGTTTTTATCGGATTGCTTTTGCACATCAGCTTTGTCCAATAAACCCAATCCCAACAATTCGGAAGTCATGATTTTTCCCACTTCTACATGATACGCTTTCCAATATGCGCCTGGAACAAGGAGCTTGGTCGCTTCGTTTTTGACCCGCAATACGGCATCATAAACAGCGCGTTGCCTTTTGGAAAATCGACCAGAAATTGGGATGGTTCGAGTCATGTCGGATGAGTAGTTACCATATTCAGCAGCTACATCCATCAATAGCAAATCTCCGTCTCGACACTGCTGGTTGTTTTCGATATAGTGCAACACGTTGGCATTGGCACCAGAAGCAATAATGGGGGTATAAGCAAAGCCCTTTGAGCGATTGCGCAGAAATTCATGGGCATATTCCGCCTCAATTTCATATTCCCAAACCCCCGGCTTGACAAAACCCAAAACTCGTCGAAAGCCACTTTCGGTAATATCACATGCCGTTTGGATGTGTTCGATTTCTTTTGGGTCTTTAACAGCGCGCAATCCTTGAAGAATCAAGTTACTTTTCTCGTAGTTGTGAGTTGGAAATTTGGTCTTACACCACTCGATAAATCGATCTTCACGAGTTTGGGTTTCTACATTCGCCCGATAGTGTTCGTTGGTATTGATATAGATATGCTCAACCTCTTTTGCCAAGGCTAAAAAATGATCTTCGAATTCAGATGTCCATTTTACAATCGCAATACCCGAGACTTCTGTCGCTTTGGCTTGGGTGAGTTTATGCCCCTCCCAAACGGCGATATGGGCGTTGGTTTCTTTGACAAACACCACTTCGCGGAGAGCGGGGTCTTTGGCGTCAGGGCAAAGCACCACAATCGTTTCTTCTTGGTCAATTCCTGTGAGATAAAACAAGTCTCGGTGTTGTTCAAATGGCAAGGTGCTGTCTGCACTTATGGGGTAGATATCGTTAGAATTGAATACCGCAATGCTATTGGGTTTGAGATGTGCCATAAAGCGCTGACGGTGTTGTTTAAAAACAATAGGGGGTAAGTGGCTATATTTCATATGGTAAAGTAAAAAAAATTTATCTTCACAATAAAATCATCATCATGAAGAATTACCTATTTATTTTTGCCGTAGCCATTGGTTTTGCACAACCCCCGGCAACCCCAGCAGCAAACCTTCTCACATCGACACAATCCCTTGATAGCTTGGTGAGCCAATCTCTAGTTGCCGAACTGCCATTGACCAATATCGGCCCTAGCGTAATGAGTGGCCGTGTAACCGACCTCGATGTAAATCCCAACGCACCACATGAGTTTTACGTGGGTTATGCCTCTGGCGGTTTGTGGTATACCAAGAATAACGGGACCACCTTTAGTCCGGTTATGGACAACAGTCCCACCCAAAACATTGGGGATATTGCTGTGCATTGGCCTTCACACACGATTTACGTCGGCACAGGTGAAAACAACTCATCTCGATCTTCCTATGCAGGGATTGGGATCCTAAAATCCACTGATAAAGGGGCATCATGGCAACATATCGGTTTGGCGGACTCGCATCATATTGGAAAAATCGAAATCAATCCCAACGACCCCAATGAGGTCATCGTGGGCGTAACAGGACATTTGTATTCCTCCGATAGCACCCGTGGGATTTATAAGACCACAGACGGAGGTGTAAGCTGGACCCAAACCTTGTCTTTAGAAGACCCAGTCGGGATTATCGAAATCAGTGTGGCACCCGATAATTTTGGTGTGCAATATGCTGCAGCGTGGGAAAAAGATCGCAAATCATGGGATTTTAAGGGGAGTGGCACTGGCTCTGGCATTTACAAAAGTACGGATGCGGGTGCTACATGGCAGCGAATCAGCTCTGAAAAGAGTGGTTTTCCGCAAGGCGAAGGGGTAGGACGAATAGGTCTTGCCGCCTATGACGTAAAAACCATTTATGCCATTGTTGACAATCAAGATCGCAGACCGAGCGAGCGGAAAGCGGTTTCGTCATTGACCAAACAAAATTTTGAAACCATGTCGCTAGAGGGCTTTTTCGCGGTTGATAAGAAACTACTATCCAAGTTTTTAAAGGATAATAACTTTCCAAAAGAGCATACCGCAGAAAGCATCCGTGACGCGGTTCGTGATGGAAAAGTTAAGCCATCCGATTTGGCGCTCTATCTCAGTAATGCAAACAATGATTTATTTGACACCCCAGTTGTCGGGGCACAAGTCTTTCGTTCGATTGACGGGGGCAGAACTTGGACTCAAACCCACGACGGATATCTCGATGATCTATATTATAGTTATGGATACTACTTTGGGATGATTCATGTCACACCGACTGATGCGGACAGAATTTATATATATGGCGTTCCCTTATTGACTTCAACTGATGGCGGCCAAGAGTTTTCGAGTATTGATGCACCTAATGCACACGTTGATCATCACGCCTTGTGGATTAATCCCAGTAACCCCGAACACCTCATCAATGGCAACGACGGTGGGGTCAATATCAGCTATGACGGCGGGCAAAACTGGATAAAAAATAATCAACCTTCTGTCGGGCAATTTTATACAGTCTATGCTGACCAACAAAGTCCCTATCACGTTTATGGAGGCTTACAAGACAACGGCGTGTGGGAAGCTCCGCACACCAGCCGAGAAAATGTGGCTTGGCAACAGTATGGACACAACAATTGGACGAACATCATGGGCGGTGACGGCATGCAAATCCAAGTCGATCAAAATCATGCAGATATCGTTTACACAGGCTATCAGTTTGGAAATTATTTCAGAATCAATCGTGAAACCAATCAGCACATTTATATTCAACCCAAACACAAACTCGGGGAAGCCCCACTGCGGTTTAACTGGCAAACACCTATTCTTCTCTCCCCACACAATAACGATATTCTATATCTGGGTAGCAATAAACTACACCGATCGCTCAACCGTGGGGATGACTGGAACACAATTTCAGAAGATTTAACTAGTGGTGTAAAACAAGGTAATGTTCCTTATGGTACGCTAACCGCAATCGATGAGTCTCGATTTCAGTTTGGGCAATTGGTTGTAGGTTCTGACGATGGTCATATTCATGTCTCAACGGATAGTGGCTCTACTTGGCAACGCACTAGCGATGATTTGCCACAGCAACTTTGGGTAAGTCGCGTTCAGTTTTCCAAGCATTTTCCATCTCGGGTCTACGCAACGCTCAATGGCTATCGCTGGGATGATTTTACACCCTATTTGTATGTGTCTGACGATTTGGGTCAAAGCTGGCGTAGTCTTGCACAAGGTCTTCCGCTTTCACCCATCAATGTGATTCGAGAAGACCATACCAAGGCCGATATCTTATATGTGGGAACGGATAATGGATTGTTTGTGACGATCGACCGTGGTCTGAGCTGGCAGATGTTTGATAAAGATTTTCCACGGGTAGCGGTTCATGACCTCTTTATTCAAGAGCGCGACAATGATTTGCTAATCGGTACACATGGACGGTCGATTTATAAGCTTGAGTTGGAACCTGTTCAATCTCTAAACAATCTTGTTCTGCGACCAGTGGCAGTCGTAGCACCTGAGCCGATAAAGCACACTAAAAACTGGGGTAGAAAATATAGAGTTTGGTCGGAGGCCGTATCACCAGACTTTTCTTGGATTTTTTATGCTGCCAAACCAGTTCATGGCACCTGGCAGTTAATGTCCGATCAGGATGTTATTGTCTATGAAGAAGATATTGAATTGGCAACAGGTCTCCAAACGATTCCCTATGATTTGAACTTGAGCCAAGAGCAAATCAAGAAATATAACCGCAGGCACAAGACAAAACTTGAGGCTGCCGATGACGGAAAGACATACTTGCCCAAAGGAAGTTACACCTTGCTTTGGAATGACAGCAAAATCAGCACGTTGACAATCGAGTAGTTTGTTTGAGAATCGATAAACGCTTTTGATAAAAAACAGTCGATTCAGGTGAAAGTTGTTAGATTCGTTCAAAATCACCAAAATCCTTTGGCGTTCAGGCATTCAGCACCTAATTTTGTACGAACATTTAGTCAAAAATTATGGGAGTTGTCCTATCTTCTACGATACTGCGAAAGGTTGCCATGGCCTTGTCTGGCCTCTTTTTGATGCTGTTTTTATTGCAGCATTTCGCAATCAATATCACCTCGGTTTTCAGTGAAGCCATTTTCAATCAGTTTTCCCATTTTATGGGAACCAATGCCTTGGTGCAGTTTGTCCTTCAGCCCATTTTGATTTTTGGAGTGATCTTCCATTTTGTCATGGGCTTTGTCCTCGACATTCAAAACCGTCGTGCTCGAGGAACACGCTATGCAGTCTATAAAGGCAATGCCAATGCGAGTTGGGTGTCTCGTAATATGCTGATTTCGGGGGGGACAGTTCTTGCTTTTCTCGTTTTACATTTCTATGATTTTTGGGTTCCTGAAATGAACTATAAATACATCGAATTCTTGCCCGAAGATCCAAATCGATATTACGAGGAACTGGTTCATAAATTCGAAGATTTGACTCGCGTGATTCTCTATGTCGTATCCTTCTTCTTCCTAGCGCTTCACCTTTCCCATGGGTTTTCATCATCTTTCCAGTCTATGGGCTTCAATAACAAATTCACACCGGTCTTAAAATCTATCGGAAAAGTTTATGCAGTCGGTATCCCTGCTGGCTTTGCTTTTATAGCGATTTTTCATTTTCTAAATCACTAACATGACCAAACTCAACGCACATATCCCTGAAGGTCCAATAGCTGATAAATGGACAAGTCACAAAAACAACATCCGCCTGGTCAGTCCAGCCAACAAACGTTTGATCGATATAATCGTGGTTGGTACGGGTTTGGCTGGTGGCTCTGCTGCGGCTACCCTCGCAGAACTGGGTTATAACGTCAAGGCGTTTTGCTTTCAAGATTCGCCACGTCGTGCACACTCTATCGCAGCACAAGGGGGAATAAATGCCGCTAAAAACTACCAAGGCGATGGCGACTCGATTCATCGCTTGTTTTACGATACCGTCAAAGGCGGCGATTATCGTTCTCGAGAAGCCAACGTATATCGTCTTGCAGAAGTATCTACCAACATCATTGACCAATGTGTCGCTCAAGGTGTTCCCTTCGCAAGGGATTATGGGGGATTGCTCGACAACCGCTCGTTTGGTGGGGTACTCGTCTCTCGCACCTTTTATGCCAAAGGACAAACTGGTCAGCAATTGCTGCTCGGAGCTTATTCGGCGATGAATCGGCAAATCGGTCGAGGTAAAATCAAAATGTACAGTCGCCATGAGATGCTCGATCTTGTCAAAGTTGATGGCAAAGCACGAGGAATCATCACACGCAACTTGGTTACTGGTGAGATCGAACGTCATGCAGCACATGCTGTTGTGATTGCTTCTGGGGGTTATGGAAATCTTTTTTATCTGTCAACCAATGCCATGGGAAGCAACGTAACCGCTGCCTGGAAAATCCACAAGCAAGGCGCCTATTTTGCGAATCCGTGCTTTACACAAATCCACCCGACTTGTATTCCCGTTTCGGGCGACCACCAGTCAAAACTCACCCTGATGTCGGAGTCTTTGCGAAACGACGGACGAATTTGGGTACCCAAGAAAAAAGAAGACGCGGAAGCGATTCGTGATGGACGCCTAAAACCCACCGACTTAGCAGAAGAAGATCGAGACTATTACCTCGAGCGTCGTTATCCAGCTTTTGGAAACCTTGTTCCTCGTGATGTTGCCTCTCGTGCAGCCAAAGAACGATGTGATGAGGGCTTTGGAGTCAACAAAACAGGTGAGGCCGTGTTTCTTGACTTTGCTGCAGCCATAGAACGATATGGGAAAGAAAAAGCGCATGTTAAAGGACTCGATGAAAACGACTCTTCACTTGTACAAAAACTTGGAAAGCAAGTCATCAAATCCAAATACGGCAACTTGTTTCAGATGTATGAGAAAATCGTCGACCAAAACCCCTATGAAACTCCAATGATGATCTATCCTGCGGTGCATTACACCATGGGAGGGGTTTGGGTGGATTACAACCTCATGACAACGGTGCCGGGTTGCTTTGCAATTGGGGAGGCGAATTTTTCTGATCACGGCGCCAATCGTCTTGGTGCTTCCGCATTGATGCAGGGCTTGGCAGATGGCTATTTTGTATTGCCATACACCATAGGGGATTATCTAGCAGATGACATTCGCACGGGTGCAATCTCCACAGACTCACCAGAATTTGAAGAAGCAGAATCAAGTGTACGCGCTCAAATCGACGGCTTTATCAAGAATAAAGGAACCAAAACCGTCGATTACTTCCATCGAAAACTCGGAAAAATCATCTGGAACAAATGTGGAATGTCTCGAAATAAAGAAGGACTTCAAGAAGCTATAGCAGAAGTCAAAGCACTGCGTGAAGAATTTTATAAAGACGTTTTTGTCCCTGGTACTGCCGATTCTTTCAATGAGCCATTGGCAAAAGCCCTTCGAGTTGCAGACTTTTTGGAGTTGGGCGAGCTCTTTGCCAAAGACGCTTTGGAACGCACAGAATCTTGTGGAGGTCACTTCCGTGAAGAGTCTCAAACAGCCGAGGGAGAGGCACTTCGGGATGATAAAAACTTTACGTTTGTGTCTGCATGGGAACACAACGGGGAACCGAGCAAAGCCAAACTGCATAAAGAAGTGCTGGAGTACGAAAACATCGAATTGAAAACACGTTCATACAAGTAGAAATGAAATTAACATTAAAAATTTGGCGACAAGAAAACGCTACCGCAAAAGGGAGCATGCAAACCTATTCACTGGACGGTGTGTCTCCAGATATGTCCTTTTTGGAAATGATGGATGTGCTCAACGAACAGCTGATGGAACAAGGGATTGACCCTGTTGCGTTTGACCATGACTGCCGAGAAGGAATTTGCGGTTCTTGTTCGATGTTTATCAATGGCGAAGCCCATGGCCCAGATCGTTTGGTAACCACTTGCCAGTTGCATATGCGAAAATTTAAAGACGGTGATACCATTCACATTGAGCCGTTTCGCGCAAAACCATTCCCAGTCATCAAGGACTTGGTTGTGGATCGCACAGCCTTTGATCGCATTCAACACGCAGGGGGTTTTGTTTCTGTAAACACCTCAGGAAACACCCAAGATGCCAATGCCATTCCAATTGAAAAAGCGGATGCCGATAAGGCCTTTGATGCGGCGACTTGTATTGGATGTGGTGCCTGTGTGGCAACTTGTAAAAATGCATCTGCCATGTTGTTTGTTTCGGCCAAAGTGTCTCAATACGCCCTACTCCCCCAAGGTCAGGTAGAAGCGACCGATCGTGTGCTGAACATGGTCAGTCAAATGGACGAAGAGGGTTTTGGAAACTGTACGAACACAGGTGCCTGTGAGGTGGAATGCCCCAAAGGGATTTCATTGGAAAATATCGCTCGAATGAACCGAGAATATCTATCGGCGAATGTGAAGGGGTAAAAACAAGATCTTTACCCCATGCAGACCCTAGACATCGCTTTACTACAACCCAATACGATTTGGCATGACCCACAGGCTAATCACGAGCTGATAGCTGAACATCTTAATCAGTTTCAACAAAGTGTTCAAATGATTGTACTTCCCGAAACTTGGGCAACAGGCTTTACGATGACACCAGATCAAGTCGCAGAACCCCCAGATGGCCCATCAGTGTTGTGGATGCAAGAGCAGGCAAAAACGCACAAAGCAGCGGTTTGCGGGAGTTTAGCCATTGCGGATAAGGGGCAGTTTTACAATCGCTTTTTCTTTGTACACCCCGACGGTCGAATGGACACCTATGACAAATATCACCCCTATACACCTTCGGGAGAATCACGCGTCTATCAAGCGGGAACAGAAGCCGTTATGATAGAGTATATGGGTTGGCGAATTCGTCCGATGATTTGTTACGACTTGCGTTTTCCGGTGTTTTGTCGTAACAATGATGATTATGATTTGCTGATTTGCGTTGCCAATTGGCCAGAAGCAAGAATCCAGGCGTGGGATACACTCTTAAGTGCCCGCGCGATCGAAAACATGGCCTATACCATTGGGGTAAATCGTGTTGGTCGTGATGCCTATCGATTGCAGTACCCGGGCCACTCTGCCGTTTACAATGCGATGGGAGACCCTGAGGGGTTTTTAGATGAAAAGCAAACGATAGCTCACATCGTCATCGATAAATTAAAACTAGAAACAACCCGAAAAAAACTCCCTTTTCTACAAGATCGAGATGACTTTACTCTACGCTAAACTGCTCTTGTAACTCCCAGTTGGCACGCACATCGAGCAGGGGTTTATGGTGATAAATCTTTTCTGGATTACGGCGATCGAGAAAGCGGCCACTATCCCATTTCCCATTGTTGTTTTCATCTACGATCAACCGTACATAGTATTTCTTAGGCTGAAGGTTGGAAAAGACAACTCGCCGTTGCGGGGCTGCTATGGGTAAGCTACGTACAAGATTTTCATTTTCGTCTGTGAGTTGGACAATAATTGGATAGCTCGGCACACCCACAAGCTGTAGATACAAACTCCCATAGTCAGCGGGCTTTTGGGTGCGAAACTGCATTTGTAGAGTGTCGTTGGAAGCATTAAAAAAGTCGGTGATCGCCCCTGGAAGTACGTCCAACCGGTAGTTGTCGTTTGGCAGGATGTCAAAATCAAAGAGAACACGGTGCGGGTCTTCAACAGATACTTCAAACGGCACAGGAATCGAGTCACGATCGAGAAGACGCATTTGTGATTTATCAATCGTCGAAATGGGAGTTGAGGTTTGCATGCGCAGGGTATCGCTCAAATGTAAAACGCCTGTGATGCTAGGGGATATGGTGAGAGAATCCACTTCTGCCTTTCGGATTTGATGTGTAAGTTGAAGCTTGAGCGTGTCATAACGGATATCGAACTGTAAAGAGTCGGCTTTGAGTTTGTTGTACCAAACATAAAGAGTGTCTGTTTCTTTATCAAAAGATTGAATGGTTTGTACAGTGTCAGGAAGGTTTAGCGGAACTACTTCCAAACTGGTAGGGTTGCCGTAATAACCCAGTCCGATTCGATTTTGACCTGCTTGAAAGCTACGGCCTATTGAAAAGTCAGTTTGTTCACGAAACAAATCCAAATGAAACAAGCTATCTGAGGGTAAATCAATAAAGTCATTGGCAAAAGCAATATCATCAGCACTTTGATCAAAAGTATAATTGTTTGCGATGTCCTTTTGAGCGATGAGCAAATAGCGACCAGCACGAATATTGCCAATTTCAAAAACCGCCAAACTGTCAAGCGTGTTGGAGAGGTAGTCAGGTGGACGGTTATAGATGAGTGAATCGGTATAGTTGCTATCGACAGCATAGAGCATCACAGACACAAAGTTTTTGGCTTCTCTACCAAAGGCATTCCCAATCGTACCACGCACCTGAAGGGAATCGACATAGTCTCCAGTAGAGAAGACATAGCGGAAATACGGATATGGATTTCCTTCGTTGTTGTCGACAATGCTTTGCCCAAAATTAAAATTATAGGTGGTGTTTAAACGCAGCGAATCCAAAAGTTCGATTTGCACATATTTGGCGGCAGTGCTTTGCGGTGAAATGATATAGGCAGCCGGATCGAGTGGTGGAGAAATTATAAGCTGTTCTTTGAGTTTATTGAGTTTTACATACTCGTCAAAATACAGACGAATGCGATCCTCGCTAAACTGTGTTGCATTCAGTTCGGGAACTGCGCGCAACAAAACTGGCGGAGTTTCGTCTTCAGGCCCACCAGTGGGGTTTCCACGCTTTGCACATTGCACGAACAATAGCGCGATCAAGCTCCATAGAACCAGTGAAAAGGTATGTCTCATCAACTACAAAGAAACGACAATTTCAGGACTAAGGAAGGGGAGACTTGGCAAATGCGATCGTAGCCACAGAAACCTGCGCATCCTCAATCTGCAACAAGCAGTTTGCTGCCTCAGACAGGGTAGTTCCTGTTGTTACCATATCATCGACTAGGAGCAAGTGTTTCCCACAAACAATGGAGACAAAGTGTGGTTTTTGTTGGTATCGCCTTGAAACAACCACGGCAGTATGACGGGAAAAGGGTTTGCAGCAAGTCATCTAAAACAGTAAACATGGGGCATTAATTGGTCATTCAATTTATAAAAGAAAGCTTATTTTTGCGCCATGTCTGAAACCGACCAGTTTAAAAAAGTGATTGCCCATGCCAAAGAATATGGCTTCGTCTTTCCGTCGAGCGATATTTATGATGGGCTGAGTGCAGTATATGATTTTGGGCAACAGGGCGTGCTGCTCAAAAACAACATTCGCAACTATTGGTGGAAATCCATGGTGCAACTCAACGAGAATATCGTTGGGCTTGATGCGGCTATATTTATGCATCCAACAACATGGAAAGCATCGGGGCATGTGGATGCCTTTAACGATCCATTGATTGACAATAAAGATTCCAAAAAACGCTATCGTGCCGATGTGTTGATAGAGGACTATATCGCCAAACTGGAAGGGAAAATCGAAAAAGAAGTCACCAAAGCAGCTAAGCGTTTTGGAGATTCGTTTGACATGGAGCAGTTTGTATCGACAAACCCCCGTGTGGTTGGCTACCGAGAAAAGGCAAGCGCAATCAGTTCTCGAATGGCCAAGTCATTGGAGGAGGAAGACCTTGCTGATGTCAAAGCCCTTATCGAAGAATTGGAAATTGTGTGTCCGTTTTCTGGTTCAAAAAACTGGACAGATGTCAAGCAATTCAACTTGATGTTTGGCACCAAACTCGGCGCTTCTGCTGATCATGCGACCGATCTCTACCTACGTCCAGAAACAGCTCAAGGGATTTTTGTAAACTTTTTGAATGTACAAAAATCCGGACGTATGAAAATCCCTTTTGGAATTGCCCAAACTGGAAAGGCCTTTCGCAACGAAATTGTAGCTCGACAGTTTATCTTTCGCATGCGAGAGTTTGAGCAAATGGAGATGCAATTTTTTATTCCTCCAGGTACGCAAAAAGAATGGTATGACCATTGGAAAAAAACCCGACTCAACTGGCATCTATCTTTGGGAATGGGTGAGGAAAACTATCGATTTCATGACCATGAAAAACTGGCGCATTATGCCGACGCTGCCTGTGATATTGAGTTTAAATTTCCATTTGGATTTAAAGAATTAGAGGGAATCCACTCTCGAACGGATTTTGACTTGGGCAGCCATGAAAAGTACGCGGGAAAAAAATTACAGTATTTTGACCCCGAGCGCAATGAAAGTTATACACCCTATGTGCTGGAAACCTCAATCGGATTGGATCGTATGTTTTTGGCGGTACTTTCTCACAGCTTACAAGAAGAACAACTCGAGGATGGAAACTCAAGGACGGTATTGCGATTACCAGCCGTTTTGGCCCCCACGCAAATTGCGATATTACCTTTGGTTAAAAAGGATGGTTTGCCAGAACTTGCTCGTGATTTGGTTGCGGATTTAAAATGGGATTACTCGACAGTTTATGATGAGAAAGATGCTGTCGGGCGTCGATACCGTAGACAAGACGCACTCGGAACACCATACTGTGTAACAGTCGATCACCAAACCTTGGAAGACCAAACAGTCACCTTACGCGAAAGAGACTCCATGGAGCAACTTCGGGTACCAACAAAAGAATTATCTCAACATTTAGATACTAAGTTAAACATCAAGAATTGGCTAGATAATAAGTAGAGTTTAAAATCTTTTTCCAATTGAAAGGCCTAACTTAATATGCGTTTGAGGGTTGTCACCAATTTCATCTTTATTGTCTAAATACCTTCCAGCTCCTACAAAAGTTTCATAGGTGTATCCATTTCGAGTAACCCATTTTTTTCCTAATGTAGCACCAAGTGAAAATCGAAAAACTGTACTACTATCACTATATCCATTTAAAAGATCATCAAATTCAAAATTCCGAACGCTAGCAAAAGAGCTGAATAATTCGATAAAGGAGCCTTGAGCTCCAAAATCTTGCCTGTTTAAGAAATACATACGATAAAATGGTGAAAAAGCAAATCGTCGATTTACTCCAACTACACTATCATCGAGAGCTGTTAAAACTCCAAAACCAAAACTTGAATTTTCATCAACAATTTTTTCGTAATAGCCGTGTAAGCCTGGAACAAATATAATATCCGTTACCACTAATTTAATTTCTCTTTCACCGAGAACTTCAGGTGACTCAAATGAGCTATTTTTTACAATCTCAACTTTGATTACCTTTTCCTCCTCTTTATCCTCAGAAATTGAAGGTACTTCAGAAACAGCTGGCACTTCTTCTTCCTGGGCGTTCACAGCAGCAAGCATAAAAAATATGGGGATAAAAAAGAGTAGTCTTTTCATTTTTTTTGATTTAAGATGAATACAAAAATATAAAATTGTGTCTTGACTTTGTATTTTAGCAAGCATGAAGATCATCTCCTATAACGTCAATGGCATTCGCGCAGCGCTTCGCAAAGATTTTTTAGCTTGGCTACAAGCAGCTTCCCCCGATGTTCTTTGCCTACAAGAAATCAAAGCGACTCCAGATCAATTTGATTCAAGTGTGTTTAAAGAATTGGGGTATCACCACAACTATTGGTATCCCGCCCAAAAAAAGGGATACAGCGGCGTAGCGATATTGTGTAAGCAAGAGCCAAATAAGGTGGTCTATGGCACTGGCATCGACTATATGGACAACGAAGGGCGCAATCTCCGTGTCGATTTCGACGGGGTATCTGTCATGAGTTTATATCTGCCCTCGGGAACGAATCCCGAACGATTGGCGTTCAAGTTTACCTATATGGAGGACTTTCAAACTTATATCAACGAACTCAAAAACGAACACCCTAATTTGGTGATTTGCGGAGACTATAACATCTGCCACGAAGCCATCGATATCCATGACCCCGTGCGAAATGCCAAGGTCTCTGGCTTTTTACCCGAAGAGCGCGCTTGGCTAGATGGATTTATCAAACAGGGCTTTACCGACTCGTTCCGTCATCTCAACGTAGACCCTCACCACTACAGCTGGTGGAGCTATCGTGCCAATGCTCGTGCCAATAATAAGGGCTGGCGGATTGACTATGCCATGGTATCCGAACCCTTAACCAAACATATAGAAAGAGCTTTTATCTTACCCCAAGCTGTCCATTCTGACCACTGTCCTGTTGGCGTCACTTTGAATATGGATTTATGAAATACACCACTTTACCACACTCGGACGTCCGTGTGAGTAAAATCTGTTTAGGCACCATGACTTGGGGCAATCAAAATACCCAAGCGGAGGGCTTTGAACAAATGGATTACTCGCTCGAAAAAGGAATCAATTTTTTTGATACAGCAGAGTTGTATCCAGTACCAGCAAGCGCCGACACCTATGCCGATACGGAGCGTATCATTGGCAATTGGTTTAGCTCACGGAACAATCGGGAACAAGTGGTTTTGGCAACCAAAATCGCAGGACCAGGCGCCTATACCGCACACATCCGAACCACAGGGTTTTCCCCCGACAGTATCCAACAGGCCTTAGATGGGAGCTTGCAACGACTCCAGACTGACTATATCGATTTATACCAGTTGCATTGGCCAGAAAGAAACTCCAACTTTTTTGGTTCTCTGGGATATAAGCCAGAAAAAAATGAACAATGGAAAGACAACTTTCATCAGATTTTAGAAACCCTCGACGATTGTATCAAAGCGGGTAAAATCAGACATGTTGGACTGTCTAACGAGTCCCCCTGGGGAGCGATGAAATATTTGGCACTATCGGAGTTTGCAAATCTACCTCGTATGAAAACGATTCAAAATCCATACTCGCTTCTCAATCGAAAGTTTGAAGTCGGCAATGCCGAGGTCGCTCATCGTGAACAATTAGGGCTATTGGCCTATTCGCCCATGGCTTTTGGGATTTTATCGGGAAAGTATCGTGGCGGAAAACTCCCCGAAAATAGCCGCCTTCAACTCTTTCCAAGAATGGCACGATACAACAGTGAGGAGTCTCTTCAAGCGACTGAGCTTTATGCTGCCATTGCTGATAAGCATGGCTTGTCTTTGGCTCAAATGTCTTTGGCTTTTGTGACCGATCAACCCTTTGTCACTTCTAATATCATCGGGGCGACAACCATGACGCAACTGCAAGAAAACATCGCTTCGGCTGCGCTGACATTATCAGAAGAAATTCTAGACGAAATCGACGCAGTGCACAAGCAATTTTCTAATCCGGCGCCTTAGAATAACAACTCCACTAATCCACGGATATTGTCGAGTGCAATCACTTTGAGTTTGGAGGTGGGGAGTTTACTTTTTTGCGCGACGACTAGGGTTGTGAAACCGAGTTTTTCCGCCTCTTGAATTCGTTGCTCCACTCTGGGAACGTTGCGCAGTTCGCCAGAGAGCCCAACTTCAGCAGCAAAGCAATACTTTTCGGGAATGACCACGTCCAAGCTACTGGAGAGTATGGCGGCAGCGACTGCCAAATCGAGTGCGGGATCTTCAATGCGAATGCCACCTGCGAGGTTGAGAAATACATCTTTAGCCCCGAGCTTAAACCCTGCACGTTTTTCCAAAACTGCCAACAACATATTGAGCCGTTTGACATTAAAGCCCGTGCTGCTTCGTTGTGGTGTGCCATAGACCGCCGAACTCACCAAGGCCTGACACTCAATCAGCATGGGGCGCATGCCTTCTAAGGTAGCTGCAATGGCATGCCCACTCAAATTACTACTATTGCTTGAAATCAGCAGTTCACTAGGGTTTTGGACGATCCGCAAGCCTTTGGATTCCATTTCGTAAATTCCCAATTCTGCCGTGGAGCCAAAGCGGTTTTTGGGGGTGCGCAATATGCGATATAGATAATTTCGATCTCCCTCGAAATGCAAGACTACATCCACCATATGCTCTAGGATTTTAGGACCGGCTATCATCCCGTCTTTGGTAATATGCCCAACCACCAAAACGGGGATATTCATCTGTTTTGCAAATCGTTGCAATGCGGAGGTGCACTCACGAACTTGCGACACACTGCCTGCACCACTATCAATCAGATCGGTTTGGAGGGTTTGTATCGAATCGACAATAAGAAGTTTAGGTTTGAGTGTATTGGCTTGGTTTAGGATTTGCTCTACATTGGTTTCGTTGAGCAAAAAGCACTCCAAATTCCCATTATTCATTCGGTTACTTCTCAGTTTGATTTGGGTTAAACTTTCTTCTCCAGAAACATAAAGCGTGGGGTAGTTGACTTGCAGAGCGAGTTGTAGCAGTAGGGTGGACTTGCCAACGCCTGGTTCTCCCGCCAACAGAACCAATGAGCCTGGAACGACGCCACCGCCCAAAACCCGATCCAATTCGGCATCGCCTGTGGCCAGACGCGCTTGTTGATTTTCAGAAACTTCCTCAATGGGAATAGGTACACTGACTGGTGTTTCGGTAGCGGCTTGCCAAACTTCGGTTTTTGGTTTTTGCAGTACTTCTTCTACAAGGGTATTCCATTCTTTACAGGCATGACATTGCCCTTGCCATTTACTGTACTGCGTACCACAATGTTTACAAAAAAAAGCAGTTTTTACTTTTGCCATCTTCTCCCGAAAGATACTTATTTTTTTCTGTTGAAAACAGGGAGCAATGCAAAAGATAAACCACCAAATAAAAGAATCATAAGTGTCTGCGTAGACCAAGCAATCCACCCATAGGCCAGAGCCATTTCATAAGGCATCCCATAGTGGCTGAGTACTGCTGCAACTGCGATGGGGTACAATCCTATACCTCCATTAGTTACGATGATAGAAATCCCACCAGCGACAAAACCAGTCAAGGCAACTTGCGGGCTGATCAGTGCAGCTTCGGGTAAAGAAAATTGAATCACCCAAAACATCAGGATATACATGAGCCAAATAAAAATAGTATGTGTCCAAAATGCAACTGCATTCGGAATCGAACGTATAGAAATAATCCCTTTAATGATATTGAGGAAAAAGTCTTTGATTCGAGCGAGATATGGGAATCGTTTGGTATTGATCAGAAAGGGAACCGCCATGATTGTGACCACCATACCGATAAAAACCCCAAAGCTGACAAGGAGAATAGATGAATCACCAAGCTCATCCTTTACCCAATCACCCCCCATATACATGGCTGAAAAAACCAGCAATATCATCATCACAAGGTCAATAACCCGTTCACTAATCACAGTTCCCAATCCCTTGGAAAAGGGAATGTTTTCATAGGCTGAAATCACTGTAACCCGGAGGACATCACCAGACCGGGGAATACCGAGGTTGGACAGGTAATTGATCAAAACGGCTCCAGTGATATTGATAAAGCTCGGACGGTAGCCCAAGGGGTTGAGCAGAAATTTCCAACGGTATGCACGTGAGATATGGCTTAGTGCTCCAAAAATTATCGAAATCAGTATCGGGGTGGGATGGGCTTGTTTGATGTAAGACCAAATCAGTGCACGCTGATCGACAGTGATTGTGTTGAGGGAGTAATAGATCAGAAAAAAACCGAGGCCAAGTGGGATCAGTTTTCGTAAGAGTGAAATAAATGATTTTGACAAAACTAGCGTAGGGTGTTGGTCTGGGTGTCGGGGAAGATTATACTAGGCTGAAAGCTTTTGGCTTGTTCAGGGGTCATTTGGGCATAGCTGATAATGATGACAATATCCCCTTTTTGTGCCTTTCGGGCTGCAGGGCCATTGAGGGTGATTTCTCCACTGTTTATGGCACCTTGTATAACGTAGGTTTCCAAACGCTCACCATTGTTGATATTAACGACTTGTACTTTTTCACCAGCAACCAAATCTGCTGCATTCATCAACACAGGGTCGATGGTGATGCTTCCGACGTAGTCCAGTTCAGCGCCAGTAACGGTAACACGATGAATTTTGGATTTGAGAACTTCGATTGTCATGGCGCAAATATACTCAATTGAGAGACATATTATCAATCAAACGGATATCGTCAACGACAACGGCTATAAAGGCCCGGTAAGACATACCATCCTTCTTAGAATCGACGGTTTGCAAGTTGTGCTCTGTAGCAATTTCAAAATAGTCAAGCTCAAAATCCTGGGTTTTGGCGAGTTTTTGAACAGCCATTTCTTTGAGCTCAACGATAGTGTGAGATGAAAAGTTTGATTTCGTCCACTGCAAAAGCTCATAAATCAGTTTGGCTTCCTCCCGTCGCTCAGGGGATAAGCGACGATTTCGTGAGCTCATCGCTAGGCCATTTTGCTCGCGTATAGTTGGAAAACTGAAAACCTGAATCCCCATCGATTGCCCTAAGAGCGAGACAATTTGCAACTGCTGAAAGTCTTTTTGACCAAAATAGGCCACATCGGGCTGTATCAGTGTAAATAAGCGCTCTACCACGGTAGCAACCCCATCAAAATGTCCGGGTCTGTGACGGCCCTCCATCGGTTTGTCCAAACCTTGTAAAGCGTACTTTTTTACAGCAGCTCCATCTGGATAAATTGTTTCAACACTAGGAACAAACACACATATATTGGGGTCAATTGCTTGAATTTTTTGTAAATCTTTATTGATGGAGGACGGATAATTGTCCAAGTCCGCTTTGTTGTCAAATTGCGTTGGATTGACAAAAATACTGACAAAAGTCACTTTATTCTCTTGAAAAGCTTGTTTGATAAGTTGTAAGTGCCCTTCGTGGAGCGAACCCATGGTTGGAACTAGGCCCCAACTGCGATGCATATGGTTTTGAAGCTGATAGTGACGTAACTCCGCTATCGTGGTTACTTTTGGCATTTAGAAAAGTTTAACACCTTCTGTAAGGAATTATGGACAAACTTCGGCATAAATTTCGTAATTTTGCGTACTCCAAAAAGAATAATATTTGGGTTCTATGACAGAAAAAAAAGTCCTGTTCGTTTCCGCTGAGGTCGTGCCTTATTTGCCAGAATCGAATTTATCAACCATGACCTTTGCACTACCAAAAATGGTCAATGAGGTTGGTGGGCAAACCCGAATTTTTATTCCAAAATATGGTTTGATCAACGAGAGACGACACCAGTTGCATGAGGTGATTCGCCTTTCGGGAATGAATTTGGTCATCAATGATATCGATGTGCCTTTGATTATTAAAGTGGCTTCGATTCCTAAAGAACGCATGCAAGTCTATTTCATCGACAACGAAGACTATTTTAAAGGCCGACAGTTGGATAAGGACGAAAATGGGAAACTGTATGCTGACAATGACGAGCGCGCTATCTTTTTTGCCAAAGGGGTTATCGAAACGGTAAAAAAGCTGAATTGGGCTCCTGACATCATTCATGTTCAGGGTTGGATTGCGATGCTGATGCCGCTTTACTGCAAGCACTATTATATTGACGAACCTATTTTGGCCAATACCAAAATTGTTTCCTCTTTCTTTGACACCCCATTTTCAGAATCTCTTTCCTCAGATTTGATTCAAAAACTATCCTTCGATGGGATCGACACTGCATTGACTAAAGGTCTGGAAACGCCTGACTTTTCAGCGCTTGCAAAAAATGCAATTGCAAACTCGGACGGCCTGGTCATTGCTGACTCTGAGATTGATAAAAATATAAAAAAAGAAATCTTATCCTCTAACAAGCCTACACTTCATTTCTCTGGGCAAGACGGTTTTGAAGATGCTTACAGAGATTTTTACACAAATCAAATCCTCAAGTGAGAGACATGAACCTCAAACTTTACTATGGCTTACTCGCCCTAGCTTTCTTAATTTTCTCTTGTGAAAAAGAATTCAGCAATGTGGGATCATCCCTATTGCCCTCTGACACTTTTGTAATCGAAAAACAAACAGCATCAGCAGATGTTGAGCATAAGGCAGTTGAAATCATCCGCTCAGACAACCTCTCTTTTTTCTATTTAGGAGAATATGAAGATCAAGTATTTGGAAATACAAATGCCCGATTCACCACACAGTTGAGCTTGCCCGCTTCCTCTACCGGTATTTTTGGAGGTATGAGTACAGACCAAGAAACAAATGGCGTCATATCAGAGAGCATCAACAAAAACCCGCATGATGAGCAAGAGACGGTTTCCGAAGTTTGGCTGGAAATTCCATTTTATACCAATCAAATTGATCGCGATGGGGATGGCGTAATTGATGCTTTTGACATCGACCCAGATGACCCTAATAGTGATTCAGATGGCGACACCCTTACAGATTTGGAAGAATCCAGGTCGGCAAATCTTGACCCCCTCAATCCCGATACAGACGGAGACGGGATAAATGATAATAAAGACGACGAAACCATCAATGCTGATCCTGAAGCCAATGTCTATGAGATTGACTATTTGTATGGTGATACCACGCAGGAGGTTCATTTTCAGGTAAAGAAATTGAATTATTTTTTGTCAAATCTTGATCCAGATGATAATTTTGAGTCAGACAAGGCGTTCTATTCTGATAAGGATTTTGAACGAGAAGGATTGACATCCCAACCCCTTTTTGACGATAAGATCATGCTCGATTTTAACGAAATCGTAAGCTTTAAAGCAGACGATCTATCGACAGAAGATGTCGATGAGTCAACGGAAGTCGATGAACGCCTTAGTCCGCGCATTCGAATCCCCCTTGATACCGCTATCTTCCAACAGTCGATTCTCGATATGGAAGGAGAAGAGATATTGCTTGACAACAATCGCTTTCAAGAGTATTTTAACGGCATTGTTATTGGATTGCAAAGCACAGCAAATCCGTTGATGATGCAGCTCAATTTTGGTGCTGGAGTGATTAAAATCGAATACGATTACAAAGAATTGGTTCTGACTGATGGAGGTGATGCGTCCAGTGCAGAGGACTATGAATCCCAAGACAATTCTTCATCATACTCCTTAAGCTTGAGTGGAGTCAGATTTAATACGATTACGCAAGATCAAGCTTCTGCGGAGGTTCAAACGGCTATAAATGGAAGTGGTGACGGAAAAAACATCTACCTCAAGGGAGGACTCGGAGTCGTTTCTTATATTGATTTGTTTGTAGGAGATACAGGCCAAGACCAATTGCAGACCCTTCAAGACAATCCGTGGCTAATCAATGAAGCCAACCTGACGTTGTATGTTGACCAACAAAAAATCGATGCTTTAGGCCTAGGTGTAGGAGATTTGCCGAGTCGACTATACTTATTTGACGCGAGTGAATCAATTCCCCTTGTAGATTTCAATGCTGATCCAACTTCAGGTCCCAAACCCGAAGATAACAAAACAACTTTTGGTGGTTTTGCCCAATACGATGATGAAGGTAAAGTCATTTCCTATAAATTTGTGATTACCAATCATTTTAGCAATCTAATTCGAAATCCTGACGATTTCGACAATGTGCGTCTTGGTTTGACGGTGAGTTCAGACTATCTCAGCACACAAAATACAAGGGTAACTGCTCCAACAGAATTTGAAATTCCACAATCTTCAATTAATACTCCTTTAAGTGTGATTTTGGCAGGACCAAATCACAGTAACCTCGATTTGCATTTGCAGTTAGAGATTTTCTATACCGCTTACCAATAGCTATTTATAGCACACCCAGTCTATTTCCAACTCTGATAAAGCTATTCACTGCAGTGTCAATTTGAGACAGATCTAATGCGGCTGACATTTGCACATGTATTCGTGTTTTTCCTTTCGCTACGCCTTCCTGGGGTCTTGTCAACTCACCTTGTTGGGGGTGGCACAACTGACTATGCTATAGAAATGGTTCAAGCAGCTAAAAATAAAATGCCATACACTTGTTTCCTAGCACCCCAAACCGAATTGCCAATGATATATATTGATGATGTGATCATGGCGATACAGAAATTGATGGAGACAGATTTTTCTTTACGTCAAGAAGCACACTCTTATAATATCATGGGCTTTTGCTTAACCCCAAGAAACCTAGAAGTCCAATTAAAAAAATTGGGCTTTCCCTTAGTTGTAAATTACATTGCTGATTATCGTCAACAAATTGCGGAGTCATGGCCACGAACTACAGATGATCAGCTTGCAAAAAAAGACTGGGGATGGTCCCCTAAATTTGATTTAAAAAAGAGTGTTAAAAGAATGCTCTCTTAAAGTTTTTTACGCAATCGAGCTACTGGCGCTCCGATGATGTCCCGGTATTTGGCTACGGTACGACGAGCAACAGGATAACCCTTTTGATTCAGTGCATTTTTGAGTTCCTCGTCGGTTAGGGGCTTAGTTTTGTCTTCAGAGTCGATAATTGTTTCCAAAGCTTTTCGAATTTCAATCGAAGAAACATCTTCTCCTTCGCTATTGGTCATTCCTTCCGAAAAGAAGGACTTGATCAATCGAGTACCGTATGGGGTATCCACATATTTGCTATTGGCCACCCGTGATACCGTGGAAATGTCCATCTGAATAATGGAGGCAATGTCACGCAACACCATCGGCTTAATTTTCTGCTCATCACCAGTCAAAAAATACGCTTTTTGGTAATCCATAATGGCATTCATGGTAATAAACAAGGTGTGATTTCGTTGCTTTACGGCATCGATAAACCATTTGGCTGCATCGAGCTTTTGTTTGATAAACAAGACCGCCTCTTGTTGGGCTTTACTTTTTACAGTGGACTCTTTATAGCCCTCCATCATATTTCTATAGGAAGCCGAAACATGTAGTTCAGGAGCATTTCGTCCGTTTAAGCTGAGTTGTAATTCCCCATCCAAAATCCGAATCGTAAAATCGGGCGTAATTTGACTATTGATTTTGGTTGAAGAGGCATAAGAAGCACCGGGCTTGGGATTGAGCTTTTCGATTTCAGCAATGGCCTCTTTGAGTTGATTTTCGTCAATATTGAGAGTGCTCATTAGCTTGTCAAAATGCTTTTTAGAAAAGGCCGAGAAATGTGAGACAATCATCTCATAGGCAAGCGAAATTGCAGGGGTTTTTGACTTGCGTTGTAACTGAAGGGCTAGGCAGTCTTGCAAGTCCAAAGCGCCAACTCCAGCAGGATCGAGTTGCTGTACTTTTTCGAGGACATTTTGCACCTGATCTTCCTCTACATATAGATTTTCAGTAAAGGCAAGATCATCAACAATATCAAGAAGGCTTCTTCGAATATATCCTGTTTCATCAATACTGCCAACCAAGAACCGTGCGATCTGACTTTCGGTTTCACTCATGCTAAAGGTTCGCATTTGATCCATCAAAAACTGGGTAAAGCTAATCCCTGCAGCATACGGGACTTGCTTTTCTTCATCGTCTGGACTGTAATTGTTTGCATTGAGGCGATAAGCAGGAATCTCATCATCACTCAAATATTCATCGATGTTAATATCGTCGGTTTCTATAAGGTCGAGATTTTCTTCTTGGGGATTGTCCAGATCTTCATTTTCAAGAGTTTCTTTTCCCGCTTCAAGTGCTGGATTTTCTTCAAGTTCCCGATGAAGCTTTTGCTCAAAAGATAGCGTAGGCAACTGAATCAGTTTCATCAACTGAATTTGCTGCGGAGATAGTTTTTGTGATAGCTTGAGGTTGAGCTGTTGTTTGAGCATGACAACGATTTACTTTCATTGGAAAGGTACAAAAACCTTGGAAGATAGGTGTTTTCTAAAATGATGCATTTTGTGGGGTGCGCGGAAAGGGAATCACATCGCGGATGTTTGACATGCCTGTGGCAAACTGAACCAAGCGCTCAAAACCCAATCCAAATCCAGCATGAGGAGCAGTTCCAAAACGGCGTAGATCTAAGTACCAGTCAAGTTCTTTTTCCTCGATGTTCATCTCTGTCATACGTTTTTGGAGAACGTCCAAACGTTCTTCACGCTGAGCCCCTCCAACCATTTCGCCGATTCCAGGAAATAACACATCCATGGCTCTTACCGTTTTACCATCTTCATTGAGTCGCATATAAAATGCTTTAATATTGGCTGGATAGTCAAACAAAATCACAGGACTACTAAAGTGTTTTTCCACCAAATACCGTTCGTGCTCACTTTGCAAATCGACCCCCCACTGATCGACAGGAAATTTGAATTTCTTCTTCTTATTAGGCTTAGAGTTTCGTAATATATCGATTGCCTCAGTGTAGGACAAACGAACAAATTGGTTGTCGACAATAAAATGCATCTGTTCGAGCAATCCCATTGGTCGCCGTTCGACTTGTGGTTTTGTTTTTTCTTCATTTGTCAAACGCTGATCCAAAAAAGTCAAATCTTCTTGGCAGTGATCCAATACATAGCGAAGTACATATTTTATAAAATCTTCAGCCAAATCCATATTCTGGTCAAGATTATAAAAAGCAACTTCTGGTTCAATCATCCAAAATTCAGCCAAGTGCCGTGAGGTGTTTGAGTTTTCCGCTCGAAACGTAGGCCCAAAAGTATACACCTTTCCCAAACCCATGGCATAGGTCTCAGCTTCGAGTTGTCCAGAAACCGTAAGATTGGTTTCCTTTCCAAAAAAGTCTTGTGTGAAATCTACTTCATTGGACTCGTTTAGGGGTGCTTTCTTGGGGTCGAGGGTGCTCACACGAAACATCTCTCCTGCTCCCTCAGCATCACTACCCGTGATGATAGGGGTATGAACATAATAAAACCCTTCTTTTCTAAAATATTCATGAACGGCAAAAGATAAGGCCGAGCGAACTCGCATCACTGCAGAAAACGTGGAGGTCCGAACGCGGAGATGTGCATTTTCTCTCAGAAATTCGAAGCTGTGTTTTTTTGGTTGAATGGGGTATTTATCGGGATCGGAGTCCCCGAGGATTTCGATATGACTCACCTGCACTTCATATTGTTGCCCTTTACCTTGACTTTCTACAAGTGTTCCTTCAATTCGAACTGCGGCACCAGTAGTGATTCTTTTGAGAAGCTCTTCATCAGTTTGTTCAAAATCAACCACACACTGCAGGTTGTTGAGCGTCGACCCGTCATTGATGGCAATAAAACGATTGGCGCGGAAAGTACGAACCCACCCTTGAAGAGTAAGCTGTTGTCCAATTTGAGTACCAGTAAAAAGGGATTGAATACGCGGTGTGTTCATGAAACTCAATTTCGGATACAAATATACTTCATTTTATAAGCATACAACTTAACGGTCTTCATCCTCAGCGAGAAGATCAATTCGAGGTTCTTTTAGGATTCGTTCATTAGCAATACTTTCCTCTAGCGAGAGTAAGAGAGATGGCAAAAGGATCAGGTTGGCCAGCATCGCAAAAAGCAAGGTTGCAGACACCAATCCTCCCAAAGCAACCGTACCGCCATAGCTTGAAATCATAAAGACTGAGAACCCAAAAAACAAAACGATTGAGGTGTAAAACATACTCACCCCAGTTTCCCGAAGGGCCAAATACACAGATTTTTTGATTTTCCATTTATTGGCTTGGAGTTCTTGTCGGTATTTCACCAAAAAATGAATGGTATCATCCACAGAGATTCCAAAGGCAACGCTAAAGACCAAAATGGTGGAAGGTTTGATTGGGATCCCCAAAAACCCCATCATTCCCGCAGTGAGAATAAGCGGGATAATATTGGGGATCAAAGAAATGAGAATCATACGGAAGGAACCAAACAAATAGGCCATAAAGATTGCTATCAGCAAAATTGCTAGAGAGAGAGACAAAACTAAATTTCGAACGAGAAAGCGAGTCCCTTTTAAATAGCCAAGTGCCTTACCCGTGACTTGGGTATCAAATCGTTCAGCAGGGAAAATTTGTCCTAAAGCCACCAATAAATCTCTTTCGATTTCTTCCATTCGTTCGGTGCTGACGTCTTTGAGCATGGTGGTCACACGGAGATATTGACCAGTACTGTCAATCAAACTTTCAGCCATTCCCTCGGCAGATAAACTATTGTTGACATAAGATCCTACAAATGAATACTCTTGCCTTGTTGGCATGCTAAAGTAACGTGGATTACCGTTGTAATAGGTCTGCTTGGCATACTTGGCGATATGGGCAATGGACAAGGGTTCAGAAAGTTCGGGCACACTTCTAATGTGTGCGGCTAGTCTTTCAACTCGATTCAGTGTTGAAAGTTGAGTAGCGCCATTTTTTCGTTTGGTATCGACCATAACCTCAATGGGCATTACCCCACTCATTTGGCTTTCAAAAAACTGTATATCTTCAAAGAAATTTGCTTTTTTAGGAAGGTCGTCGATGATGGTTCCAGAAAGTTTAATTTGGTAAATCCCAATAATACTCATCATCAACGTGATAACTGACGTAAAGTACACTGCAACACGCTGTTGACGTACAACCTTTTCCATCCAGTCAATAAAACCATTCATCCAGTTGCGGTTGAGGTGAGCGAGGTGCTTCTGCTGAGGTAAACTCATATAACTGTACAAAATTGGAATCACAAAAAGTGATAATATAAATAGCAACATTATATTGACAGCTGCAACCAAACCAAATTCGATAAGCAGTTTGCTATTGGTTAGCGTAAAAGTGGCAAAGCCCAAAGCCGTAGTCATATTGGTCATTAAGGTTGCATTTCCAATTTTTGTAATCACACGTTGGAGAGACCTGGCTTGGTTGCCGTGTTTTTTGATTTCGTGTTGGTATTTATTGATCAGAAAGATGCAGTTGGGCACCCCAATCACAATCACAATCGGGGGTATGAGTGCTGTTAGCACGGTGATTTCAAATCCAAAAAGACCTAATATTCCAAAGGCCCACATCACTCCGATGACGACCACTACCATAGAGATAAAAGTGGCGCGATAGGATTTGAAAAAGAAAAAGAAAATTAAGGTCGTAACCAATGCCGCTACGATGACAAACATGCGAATCTCGCTCAATATAGTACCGGCGTTAATTGTTCGGATAAAGGGCATGCCAGAAACATGGATATCAAAACCAGTATCGGCCTCAAAGGCAAGCACCTTGGGTACGAGTTCGTTATTGACAAAAAGCTCTCGTTCTTTGGCATTGACGATTTCTTTTTTAAGAGTGAGGATTGTCAGATAAACCTCGGTTTCTGGATTGAGTAGAACACCGTGAAAAAAGGGTGATTTTTCAAGGAGTTGCTTTTTAAGCCGATCTACTTCTTTTTGGTTACGTGCAAGCTGATAGGGGACATCCTCTACAACAAAATTTTGTTGCCTTATATTTTTCTTGAGTTGTTTTAAATTCCCAATTCCAGAAACGGTGGCAATCGCATCATGATTTTCAAATGACTCGGTCAATGCACTCCATTGTTGGATGTTTTCAGGACGAAAGAAAGTCGAGTCTTGTATTGCCAAAACGATAAGGTTTCCTTCATCGCCAAAACGATCGACAAAAGATTGATATTTGAGGTTAAATGGATGATTGTCTGGAAGTAGACTGGCTTCATTGAAGCTAAAGCGCATATTTTTCCACTGCATTCCTAAAAACACAGTTGTCGCGACAATCAATGAGATGCAAACAATTCGATTGCGGAGAATAAGCGAGGCAACAGTACTCCAAAATCGTGTGGTAACCCATTTTAACATAGCAATTTAAGACGACTATTTTTGATCAGACCGTCATGATTTCGTCTTCTTTCGAAGTGTATTTATAGTCAATTTTTTTGATGTAATCATCGGTTAGGGTTTGGACATCAACTTCTGCATTTCCCAGTTGATCTTCGGATAGTTCTCCTTTTTTGAGTTCGTTATTAGCGTCTTTTCGTGCATTTCGAACACCTACCTTGGCGTTTTCTGCTTCAGATTTAGCAAGTTTAACCAACTCTCTTCTTCGCTCTTCAGTCAGTGGAGGAATATTGATAATCACCGACTCCCCATTGTTGGATGGATTAAAACCGAGATTCGCAACAAGAATCGCCTTTTCGATTTCGGGAATCATCGTTTTATCCCAAGGCTGTACAGAAAGCGTTTGCGCATCAGGGGTATTGATATTTGCCACCTGACTCAAGGGTGTTTGTGTACCATAGTACTCCATTTTTACAGTCGACAGCATCGCAGGATTTGCTTTTCCAGCACGTATATTGATAAATGCTTTTTCGAGATGGTCAAGCGATTTTTCCATTGCCTCTTTGGCAACATCCATGATAAAACTAATTTCTTCCATCGTGTTTAATTTACCGTAGTTCCAATATGTTTTCCAGCAACGACTTGTTCAAGGTTGCCAGGCGTATTCATGTCAAAAACAACGATTGGCAGATCGTTTTCCTGACTCAGGGTAAAGGCAGTGCTGTCCATTACTTTAAGCCCTTTTTGAAGAACATCTTTAAAACTGATAGACTCAAATTTGACCGCATCTTTGTTTTTTTCAGGATCAGTATCATAAATCCCGTCCACACGGGTACCCTTCAAAATCACATCGGCATCCACTTCTATCGCGCGTAGTACGGCGGCGGAGTCGGTAGTAAAAAAGGGATTTCCAGTACCTGCCCCAAAAATCACCACACGTCCTTTTTCCAAATGGCGAACTGCACGTCGCTTGATATAGGGTTCTGCAATCGCTTCGATTTTAAGGGCCGTTTGTAGTCGGGTTTGTACATCTGCATCTTCCAAAGCACTCTGCAGTGCAAGACCATTAATGATAGTTGCCAACATTCCCATATAGTCGCCTTGCACACGATCCATTCCATTACTCGCTCCAGCAATCCCTCGAAAGATATTCCCACCTCCAATGACAATGGCAACTTCAACCCCTTGTTCTACGACGTTTTTGATTTCGCTGGCATAGCTGGCCAAACGCTGGGGGTCAATCCCATGAGAGCGATCACCCATGAGAGCCTCTCCACTGAGTTTTAAAAGAATCCGTTTGTATGGCATGGATCGTGTTTGTGCAAATATAACCAAAAACCCTCTTGATATAAGCCCCAAAAAAAACCTCGATTATTCGAGGTTTTTTAATTCGTATTATGTGTAATGGCTTACACTAAAGCCACTCGTTTAAAGCCCGTAACGGAGAGTTCAGCATCTACAGACTTGACATAGTCACTCACGCTTTGCTTGCCATCCTTGATATAGGCCTGATTGACCAAGGTATTGTCTTTGAAGAACCGCTTGAGCTTTCCTTTGGCGATATTGTCGAGCATGGCTTCTGGCTTTCCTTCCTGACGAAGCTGGTCTTTGGCAATCTCAATCTCTTTTTCAACCGTTGCGGCATCGACGCCTTCTTCGTTTAGGGCGATGGGATTCATCGCAGCAGCTTGCATGGCCACGTTTTTAGCGGCTTCAGCAGCTCCATCCACTCCAGCAGACAAGCTGGTTAGGGTAGCAATTTTATTACCAGCGTGGATGTAAGAACCGACAAACGCTCCTTCGAGACGTTCAAACCCACCGATTTCGATTTTTTCTCCAATGACTCCTGTTTGCTCAGTGAGCTTTTCAGCAACAGACATCCCATTGAAATCAGCAGCTAAAAAACTGTCTATACTATCATGAGCCAATGCCACGTCAGCCAATTGGTTGGCAAGGGTCACATAGCTTTCGTTTTTGGCAACAAAGTCCGTTTCGCAGTTCAACGATACAATGACACCAACAGTAGCATCATCATTTACTCTGGCGATTACAGCACCTTCCGAAGAATCGCGATCTGCGCGATTTGCAGCTACTTTTTGACCCTTCTTGCGAAGAACTTCAACTGCAGTATCAAAATCACCCTCAGCTTCTACCAGAGCTTTTTTACAATCCATCATTCCTGCTCCGGTTGCTTTGCGGAGTTTGTTTACATCAGCTGCACTTATTTTTGACATATTATCGATCATTTAGGCGGACAAAGCCGCAATTAATTCTGCTTTTTTCATTTTGCTGTATCCAGAAATTCCAGCTTCTTTGGCCAGTGTCTTTAAGTCGGCTACCGTCTTTCCACTCAAGTCTTCTGCAGCTGTTTCTACAATCTCTTCAGCTGGTGTTGCTTCAGCTTCTGCAGTTTCGGTTTCTTCTACAACGGGTGCTGTTTCCTCGACAGCTTCGGGAACTGCTTCAGCAACAAATTCTTCAGTTGCGTCTGCCGTTTCTGGAACGACTTCACCTTCGCTACTCGCCGCATTGGCTTCATCGCGTTCTTTTTTGCGCTCGCTTGTACCAGCGGCTACGGCCTCTGTGACAAGCCTTAAAATTTTATCAATCGATTTTGAGGCGTCGTCATTGGCAGGAATCGCAAAATCAACATCACGCGGATCGGCGTTGGTATCTACCATTGCAAAAATCGGGATATTGAGTTTTTGTGCTTCGCGAACAGCGATGTGTTCACGACGAATATCCACAATAAAGAGAGCACCTGGCAAACGAGTCATGTCCGAAATTGAACCGAGGTTCTTTTCGAGCTTGGCACGCATACGCTCGACCTGAAGTCTTTCTTTTTTGGAGAGAGTATTAAACGTTCCATCTGTTTTCATTCGATCAATGGCTGCCATTTTTTTGACTGCTTTTCTAATGGTGACAAAGTTGGTTAACATCCCACCAGGCCAGCGCTCGGTGATATAAGGCATATTCACTTCACTCGCTTTTTTGGATACGATATCCTTTGCTTGTTTTTTTGTCGCCACAAACAAGATTTTTCGGCCCGATGCAGCAATTTTATGTAGTGCTTGCTGAGCTTCCTCGATTTTAGTGACGGTTTTGTAAAGGTTGATAATATGAATCCCGTTGCGCTCCATGTGAATGAAGGGGGCCATATTCGGGTTCCATTTTCTTGTGAGGTGGCCAAAGTGGACACCAGCTTCTAGTAAGTCTTTGACTTCTATTTTTGACATTGTTGTTTTCGTTTACGTTCCCTGAATAG
>CEUV01016709.1_pt1 | contig 47633 bp, 34 predicted proteins | sample 356401 | NCBI WGS metagenome assembly CEUV01 (sample SAMEA2622710, study PRJEB7988) | marine metagenome | isolation source: saline water (ENVO:00002010), including
CTAATATTACTCGTGGTTAGCCAAACTAAGTACTCACGCCGTACAGCGATTCCTCTCTTGGCATACCCACCATTCACTTTGCTCAACAGAATGTAATAAATTCACGTTTCACGATTATTAGTTCGCTTTATACACCCAAGCACATTGAATCGAATCGAGGAATTCCAATGCGTGAGCCTGCTGACAATCGAATACCCGTGACTGTTTTGACCGGTTTCTTGGGCTCTGGAAAAACGACACTCCTGAATCACATTCTCTCTAGCATGGACCACAAAATGAAATTCGCCGTAATCGAGAATGAATTTGGAGATGTTGGAATCGACGAGAACATATTAGTTGAGAGTTCGGAAGAAACGATTATTGAGGTAATGAATGGATGTATTTGCTGTACTGTCAGAGGCGACTTGACAGTTGCTCTAGACAACATGTATGACAGGATAAAGGACTTCGATGGAGTTTTGATTGAAACAACCGGCCTAGCCGATCCGGCTCCAGTAGCACAGACATTTTTCGTTGACGATAAAGTAGTTGAAAGATACAAGTTAGACGGGATTATTACCGTGGTTGATGCTAAGCATATCATTAGACATCTAGATGATGAAAAGCCAGAGGATGTTGAAAATGAATCCGTAGAGCAACTAGCATTTGCGGACAGAATAATGCTTAACAAAATCGATTTAGTTAGCGAAGAAGAATTGAAAGAAGTTGAATCAAGGATCAAATCTATCAACAACCATGCACCAATTTATCGAACGCAAAATAGCCTAATCGAGCCCAAAGAACTGATCAATATTGGGTCATTTGACTTGGATAGAACTCTTGAGATGGACCCCGAATTCTTGGATACAGATTCTGAACATGAGCATGATCAGCGAGTAACTTCCACAAGCGCTAGGTTCGAAGGGGAACTTAACGTAAACAAACTGGAAAGATGGATTGGGACTTTAATGAGAGACAAGGGAGAAGATCTGTTCAGGTACAAGGGAGTTCTATCGGTTAAAGGAATGGATGAAAAATTCGTATTCCAAGGGGTACACATGCTGTTCAGTGGAGATTTCAGTAAAGAAATAGGTCTGTGGAAAGAAGGTGAAACCAGGGAATGCCGATTTGTGTTCATAGGGCGAAACTTAGACCACGAAGCACTGCAGAATGGTTTGATGGAATGTATTGCAGAAGACTTGAGATTCAATGTTGGAGATACCGTTTATGCAAATATAGGCGATTTTACTGAAGGGAAAATTCTGAAATGCTGGGACCAAGGAAATCCATACAGAGTTGAGATTCAAAATAAAGAAAAATCAAATGTCTGGGTTCCAATAGACAACGACCAGTTCGTTCGGGAAAGTATTTGAAAATAATATCTTAAAGGTGTGGAAAAATGGCGCCCAGGGTAACTATTTGTGACGGTTGTTGTTGTGGTAGAGTAGAAAAAGAAAATCATGAGGTCCCGTTGGAATACCTGAGGGATGCATGGAAAGAAAACGACCTAAAGTCACAAGTAAAACTCACCATTTCTGGTTGTTTGGGACCATGTAAAATGAATAATGTCTCATTGATTACATCAGGATCTGAAAGAATATGGCTTGGTAAACTGAATGACATGGAGTATTACGAAGCTATAGTAGATTGGGCCAAAGAAATAGCAGAGAGTTCAGGAGAACTGATTGTTCCCGAGAAACTTGCTAAATTACAGTTTGACCCCATAGCGTAACTAACTCAATTTTGGCTGGTTTTAGATTAATCCTGCATAGTATTCATGTGCTGTTGCCCCGTAGGGGCATACATGGGGTCGGAAGATATCGTGAGTGATATTGAGACTACCCCTGTAGAAGTTGGAGATTCCAAACCTATCGACAAAGTTTCCAAGGAATTAGCAGCGATCAGAAAAAGAAGGAATACCGACTCCAAAAACCGGTTTCCTTCAGCAATTGAGGATTGGACATTACTTGCTGGCCTAGGTTATGGCGCACTCTATGCTCTGCTATTATTCGGGATGTCAAGCGGTGTTTTCGGTGAGTCAACAGCGCTAGATCACTGGGCAAGCGACACTGTTCTCGATGCAGGAGACCAATGTGAGGAAGTACTCGATACTCCTTGGATTCACGCATATCCTGACAACGATGTTGAGGCTGTGAAGATTTCAGGTCGAAATCTGGCTCAAGGAATTCCCGTCCTAAATTGGACCGTCACTGCCTCTGATGGTGGAGAAACACCAGTGCCCTCACAAGGTGAAATTAACAAAAAGAATGCCAAAATAGAGTACCATGATTGGAAGACTGGTACGTATGAACTTGTCATTACCATCGACGTGTACGTCATGGGCAGTGATATGGATTACAAGAATGAGTCTGATAGAGTCAATGGAACCGAGAGAATCAACAAGGTTCTTGAATTTGAAATATCAACCTCCAAAAATGCATTATCATTCTTGCCCTTCGTAGATTCTGAAGTTAAGCGTGAAGCAACAATTCTAGAAGATGGTCCTCGGTCTTGTTGGTCTGTTACTGACTTAGGAAATTGGGGGTTCGTCCTGATGGGGGCTGAACTTGGTGGTGGTCGTGAAACCGCCATGCTAACAGGTGGAGCTGCTGGTATCCCCGCTTGGTGGATGGCTTTCATTTCCCTTTCGCTTTCTGTTGTCTCTCTATTCTTGGCTTACCCTGTAATGTACAAACTGTACCACCAAGACACTGACGATATGCTATCGAGAACTCACATCAGAAAGGTTGTAGTCGATGTCTTGCGAAACTCAGAATCAAGACTTCACATCAATATTGATTGGGACCTCTACAAAATCGAAGTCAGAGATCTTTCAATCGACATCATGGTGCCATATTCAAACACGGAAGGTACATTCTCAGATAGCGCTGACGTAAGGTCTGAAATCCTCAAAGAAATACTAGAAGAATTTGCTCTATTCCGCGTTTTCAAGCCTGTCCAACTAACAGTCAGGTCAATTGGAGACAATCAAGCAATAGACTTCGAAACCGGTGTAGGTGTCGGTAGTGGCATGATTGAGGAAGGGGACGCTGAGGACCAAGACTACACCGCATTCTTCAGAGACCTACACATGCTATCTAAGGTTGAAGATGATGTTAGAGAATCTGTTAAGGGTTACTTCCGTTCAACTAACGACCTAATCCTACAGATGGCTACAGTTACGAGCGAAGACTCTATCATTTTCGTCAGAGTAGCGTACAAGCCAAACCAAAGATTTGCTTTCTTCAGATTCAAGGATTCAAATTCAGATATTGAGAAAGACCTGAGAAAATATATTTCAAGAGAAAACCCTGAACTCGTTGGAACTCAGGAATTAATTGTGAAAGGTAGAAACCTAGTTTCAACCCTAGCTGACAGGTCTGGTGCTGGTCGAGTTGAAACACTAACTAGCAAGGACAGCAAAGATGCAAGAGTTGCTGCAGTAGCCAAGCAAGATGGTTTGGGCGGTAGAGTTCTACAAACCAAATTATTCGGCGATATACTTTCGACTGTTGAGTATACTGCGAACGAGAAACGTGAAATGATCAACAAGTGGGGATTCTGGGGATTGATTGTATTCGTTTGGATTCCATTCATGGCATCCGGGGTTCTCGTAGGAGCAATGCTAGGTCTGCTTTCAAGGATGAAGTTCATGCGCGTGCTGTGGGCTACGTTTGTAGGAGGTGCTGCAGCATCTCTAACTTGGGCTTACACCGCTGAAGGAATAATTACGGTAATGCACAAGTACAAACTTGAAGCAGCAATCCCAATTGCGATTATTGCATTCATTGGAATGGCTTTCTTACACATGCGCTCAACAAAGATTCGCAGACAAGCCGAACTTTTCGAAGATACGCTACTAGACTCTTTCCATGCCGACATACGAGATAAATATGGTAGCGAGTGAGGCGATCACATGGTTGGTGACCCCGCTAAGTTTGGTATAATCACAATCTCTGATAGGGCGTATTCTGGTGAATACAAGGATGAGGGTGGACCTGCAATTCAGGGATTCTTCGAAGAAGCAATAGCCTCAGAATGGTCTCATCACTACGTCGTAGTTCCTGACGAAATTGGAGCAATTACTCAAGCAATAACAGAGATGACCGACAACCTCGGTTGCGATGTTGTTGTAACAACAGGAGGTACGGGTCCTGCTGAAAGAGACGTAACTCCGGAAGCAACCATGCAAGTCTGTGATAGAATTCTCCCCGGTTTCGGAGAACAAATGAGAGCTATTTCACTGGAGTTTGTTCCCACCGCCATCCTCTCTAGACAGGTTGGCGGAACTAGAGGAAAAAGTCTGATTTTCAACCTTCCAGGTCGTCCCAAAGCGATAAGAGAAACTATAGACGAAATTTGGAAGGCAGTACCATACTGCGTTGACCTATTAGGCGGCCCGTACATCGACATGAAAGATGACGTATGCAACGCTTTTAGACCAAAGAGTGCGAGAAGAAGGTGAGGAAATGAGTGGAAGTATATTGGTGACTGGTGCGAGCATGGTTCTACCTACTGGTATCGCTGTAGGAGACTTGAGAATAACCGACGGAGTAATCTCAGAAATTTCCACAAATGGAAACCTCACTCCAAATGATGGTGAGCACGTTTACGACGCAGCAGGTTTGCATTTGCTACCAGGAATTATTGACCCACAAGTGCACTTTAGAGACCCTGGGCAACCAGAAAAAGAAGACCTGTTCACTGGTTCAAGAGCAGCTGCCAGCGGAGGTGTTACTTCATTCTTAGACATGCCAAATAACGTTCCAAGCCAAACTACCCTACAATCGATGTATGACAAACTAGAGACTGCTGCGAATAAGTGTGTTACAAATTATGGATTCTTCATCGGTGCAACAGAGTCAAACGTTGAGGAACTGAGAAAGGCAGTTGGGGTTCCGGGAGCACCTATTGCAATTCCTGGAATTTGTGGAATCAAAATCTTCATGGGTTCTTCAACCGGTGATTTGCTGGTTAACGAATCTAATGCATTGAAGACCATCTTTGACAACACTGCAGGATTAATCGCAGTTCACGCTGAAGACGAAACACGAATGATTGAGAGAGCGAAGATGATCGAAGGCCGTACCGATATGGCAGCCCATGCCGAGTGGAGAGATGATGAAACGGCACTTATCGCCACAAAGAGGGCTGTCAAACTTGCACAAGAAAGCGGACACAGACTACATGTCCTGCACCTAACATCTGGAATCGAAGCAGACTGGTTAGCAGATGTCACATCATTACATGGTGAAGAAGGTAAAGCACACGTAACAACAGAAGTTCTTCCACAGCACCTAACTTTTGATGAAACTGATGTCGAAGTCCTAGGAACCAGATTGAAAATGAATCCACCAATCCGTTACAAGAAAGACAAAGAGACACTTTGGGAAAGGTTACTTGACGGAACAATCGCTTGTATCGCTACCGACCATGCTCCACACACCATGGAGAACAAAATGAAAGGTTTCCCAGCCGCACACAGCGGTATGCCTGGCGTGGAAACTTCGCTATCAGCAATGCTAACTCACGTATCTGAAGGAAAGTGCACACTAGAGCAGGTTGTCAAGTGGATGTCGACCGATGTTGCTGAGTGCTACCAAATGATTGGGAAGGGTAAACTCGAGGAAGGATATGACGGAGATATTGTTCTTGTTGACATGAATAAGAAAATCGAAGTTGAGGATCAAAACACATGGACGACAGTGAAATGGAGTCCGTTCATTGGCAGAACCTTAGTTGGTTGGCCGGTATTAACTGTCGTTGACGGAGTACCTGTTTTCGAAAGAAGTGATGAGACTGGCCCGAAAGGAAAGTGCTTGGTTAATGCAGGTGAGGTTGGAAAACCTCTGGTTATGCTACCGTGGGATTAAATCGGCCTGAACACTGGTTTTACTAAGCACTAATTTATTTACCAAACATAGAATTTCACAATAGTGAAAGACATGAGTAGCATAGAGGAAAAACTCGGACCAGGGCATCAACAAATCGTAATCGGACTTCTCATTTTTGCCGCAGGAGCACTGTGGGGAATAATGCTAGCAAATGCTGATGAAATCAATCTCAAAGACCTGTTTACTTCCGCAGTAATCATGTTGTCGGGGGCGATGATCACCATGCTAGGAATCTCATTTGGCACCGATAATGAGGATGATAGAACCAATGACCTGCAAGATGCAATCACTGAGTTAACAGGCATGCTAAACGCTCTACAGGCCAAAGTTACTGGTAGTGGCAGTGAAGAAGAGTGATTACAAGTTGTATAATTTGGAATACTTAGACTCAACATAAGCCAAGAAAGGCTCTGGACTTGGAGGAGAGCCTGTTGCGCTCTCAATCAATTCCGCTGGTGTCATTACCGAGCCCTTTTGATGGATTTTTTCACGTAACCAATCAAGCATACTAGACCAATCTCCTGACTTGATTATCTCATCGATATCACCAAGTTCTTCTGACATTGTTTGAAGCAATTGAGCTGCGTATAGGTTACCAAGGGTGTAGGTTGGGAAGTAACCAAATGCACCCATTGACCAATGGATATCTTGTAAGCATCCCAAGGAGTCATTTGGAACTTCTATTCCGAACCAATCTTTCATCATTTTATTCCATGTTGCTGGGATATCTTCGACCTTGAGTCCCTCATTGAAGATCATTTTCTCGATTTCATATCTTATCATGATGTGCAGATTGTAGGTGATTTCATCGGCTTCAACTCTAATGAAATCAGGCTTTACTTCATTTGCAACCAAGTCAAGAGTTTCATTAGTCCAATCAGGACAATCCGGGAATTGCTCCTTGAACCATGGCATTGCTACATGCCAGAATGCTGCTGTTCTACCAATTTGATTCTCCCAAAATCTGGACTGGGACTCATGAACTCCCAGGGAAATAGCCCCCCCGACCGGTGAAAAACTGTGTTCCCTTGGCAGACCTTGCTCGTAAACGCCGTGACCTGATTCATGCATTACTGCATACAGACAGGAGAACGGGTCTTTTTCATCGAACCTTGTGGTGAATCTAGTGTCGTCAGGCCAAAGTCCTGCACAGAATGGGTGTGTAGACCTATCCATTCTGCCAGCTTCAAAATCAAAACCCATTGCCTGACTAACTTTGTTGCAGAACTTTTCCTGTGCATCAGCGGGGAATACCATGTCTTCTGGAAGCCTTGGGATTTCTGTTCCCGATTCCATAATTCTTCCAAGTAAAGGCACTAGTCTTGCTTTCAAACCTGAAAATAGCGGGTCATAATCCCCTACAGTCATTCCAACTTCATACTCATCTAGCAATACATCGTACGGAGTATGTTCACAGCCCAAATATTCGATTTTCTTGTGAGTCAAATCGATTAATTTCTGTAAGTGAGGGGCAAATTGAGAAAAATCACTTTCACTTCTAGCCTGTTGCCATGCTAACAAAGCCTCGCTGCGTACTTTTGTAAACTCAGATACGAAATCGGTTGGTAGTTTTACAGCCTCGTCATACTTTCTTCTCATCTCCTTGAGATTTGCAGAGAAGTAATCGTCGTGTTCCAATTCTTCTAATTCTTGGATTAGTGAACCCATTTTCTCATCGATTAGTCTACCGTGTCGCTGTCCAGCAAGCCATGCAAGTATCTCGCCTCTAGCCTTAGCACCTTTTGCTGGCATAATGGTTTCTTGGTCCCAACCAAGATGTCCTTGAATAGCTTCGAACCTGTACAAATCATTGACGCGTGTCATGAAATCTTCCTTTGCTCCCATGTTTCAAGCCAGTAGGTGATTTCTCTTCAAGATTTCACGTGGCGCCGGGCACACCTTGAAGTCGTGAACTTACTACGGTTCGTCATGGCCTCTCCATTTCGGCGTAAACCAAAGGAGAGAGAGGTGAAGGTCGATGACGACGACTTGGAACTGGAAGAAGTCGTGGAATCCGAAGAGCCACTAGAAGAGAATGTGGCTGAGGTTTTGGAAAGTTTGGACCTCGAACAAGCATTATTCGAATCCGCAAAACGCGTGACTCACACCTGTATGGATATCAGAAGAGGAGAAAATGTCCTAATCGTATGTGACCCAACAACTGGTCAAATTGGACAAGCATTGCACAAAGCAGCGACAGAGCGCTCAGATAGAGTTCTACTGATTGTAATGCCAAAGGGAAGGCATCATGCAGAGGAACCGCCTACCCCTGTGGCAAACCTGATGAGGCAACAACAAATCGTAATTGCACCAACAAAGTACTCTCTTACACACACTAGAGCGATTAGAGCGGCGCTTAAAGAAGGAGCTAGAGTAGCCACAATGCCTGGTATGTCTGACGATATGTTCGTTAGCGGTGGAATGACTGCAGATTTCAATCAAATCAAGAAAAGCCTGTCTGAATTCTCAGGCAAATTGCGGCGCAAGAAGTTGGTCCATGTCAAAGATTCAAAGGGTACAGATGTAGAATTCGAAGTCTCATGGAAGGATTGGAACCTAGATGACAATGGTATTTGCAATCGACCTAGGATGATTACAAATCTTCCTGCAGGTAAAGCATTCGTCCTACCGAAAGAGGGAACTATGAACGGAACAATCGTTATTGATGGCACCTGGGAATCAACCTTGCTTGAAGAACCACTAGAGTTGACTGTTGAAAACGGGATTGTCATCGATATCAAAGGAGATTCGACCGCTGCCCAAATACGTCAACAGTTCGGAGAGGCAGCAGCAAAACTTCGCTCAAAAGATAGAGAGATGGTTTGGACAGTTGCTGAATTCGGTTTTGGTATGAATCCAAATGCACAGATTACCGGTCACGTACTAGAAGACGAGAAACAACTGGGGACATGCTACTTTTCAATTGGTGACAATACTAGTCTAGGTGGAAGTGCATCAGTCGGCATTCACATCCCAGGAGTAATCACAAATCCATCGGTATGGCTAGATGATTCGCAGATTATAGACGATGGAAAGTTCATGGAATGATCAGCGATTCTGTGTTCCACAAACTGGGCAGAAACGCCAACTTGGGTCCACACCAATTCCACAACCACGGCAATGTATACCTGAACGAATAGTAGGTTGCATAGGCTGGACAGGTTGCCCCCAACCTTGTTGTTGCTGTTGCTGCTGCTGAGCAAGCCATGCTTGCTGTTGTTGTTGCTGCTGTTGTTGAGCGAGCCATGCCTGCTGTTGTTGCTGCTGTTGCTGAGCAAGCCAAGCTTGCTGCTGTTGCTGCTGCTGATTAATCGGTTGAGCCTGTTGTACAGGTGGTGTATTCTTGATTCCTGCTCGGATTGGCTTAACCGGTTTAGGAAGTGCCATTCTTTCAGTCACTTCGGGCTGAGACTTTAGTTCCTCAAGAGTTACTTGGCCATCGCCATCGATATCGGCTTCTGCATGAATTTTCTCTGCTTCTTCTAGACCCATACCTGTTGCATCAGCGATCTCTTGGACCGATAATCCACCACTATTGTCAGTATCTGCAGCAGCAAATGCGTCATCAAGCGTTGGTTCGGGCTCTGGTTCTGGTTCCGGCTCTGGCTCAGGCTCGGGTTCTGGTTCGGGTTCTGGTTCCGGCTCTGGTTCAGGTTCGGGTTCCGGCTCTGGTTGAGGTTCCGGTTCGGGAGCCATAACTGAAAACGCTCCTGCAAATGCATCATCTGTCTTCTCAGATTCCTTTCTCTCATCAACTTCGACCACTGGTTCTTCGATTTTTGGAAGTGGGACTGGGTCGCTAGAAGGTAGAGGTACTGGTTTTTCTTGAACTGGTTCGGGTTCTGACACTGGCAAAGGTACTTCCTTGACCGGTTCTGGTTCTGGCTCAGGAGTAACCTTTGGCTCTGGTGCCGATATTGGTTCACTAGCAACAGGTGCAACATATGCGGTTTCTATTTCCTTAGCAGATGCACTACTGCTAGCTAGACTCGAAACTGGAGTAACATGGCCAGCAACGTCGAAACTTGCCTTAATTTCAGAGGCTAGTGAAAGCAATGCATCCTTATTTGCTGCTGGGTTTGATAGTAAAGACTCAACACCATTCAGATATTTTGTAGCCTCACCTTCACCACCGGTTTGTTGTGCAATTGCGAATAATTTCAGAAGACGCATTGGGTCAGCAATTTCCTGAAGTTGTTCTGACTCTGAGTCAGAAAATTGACCTTCACTAATTGCTAGAGCAAGTTGTTCTGGTAGAGACATTACGCCTAGATGTCCTGCAACTAGGAAGTAGATTTCACCACCTTCACAATTCAATCTCTCGCTAGCCTCTTCGAAATCAAAGTCACCCGGTTTGAGAACTAGGTCAGAAAGTAGGGCGAAGAATTTCTCAAATGCAGCCTCTCTTGGCATCTCCATCATCTGATGGAGAGCATCTGAGGATTCGAATACGCCAAAATAAGCAGCGGCATCGTCGACTTCAATACCTTCTGGCATTGAGACATCAGCAACGTCGTCACTCAATTTCTAACCCCCGTAATTTCCCCGAATTGACTACCCTTCTTGAGTGTGATGCCTCTAAATTACTCCTTTGACAAATCGATTATAGCCCTCGATTGTGGAGCAGACCAACCTGTGGTTTGCAATTGCATCAAAATTGAACGCTCGGTAATTCCACCCTTCAATGCGGTCTTTGTCCAATCAACGGCTGCAGCTCTATCTGCTAACTCTTCAGTATCAAACAAATCTGGGTCGATTTGAATCTTAGCCTTGCGAACTCTTCCGTCACCAACTGGCTTACGCTTTGCAACCTTCTTTCCTGCTGTGGCTGTACTCGCCGGCGAACCACCTCTTTGTGGACCTCGAGGGTCTGGACCCCTTGCAGGTCCTGCACTGGATGGTCCTCGATTTGGCCCGCCTGGTGGACCTCTGCTTGGCCCTGCAGATGGGCCCCTGCTTGGACCGCCTGGCGGCCCTCGACTCGGTCCTGATGCTGGTCCTCTTTGTGGTGAAGCACCTGGTGGGCCTCTACTTGGTCCACGGCCTTGTGGACCAGATGATGGTCCACTCTGTGGAGAGCCTTGTGGCCCTCTTTGAGGACCTCTTGAATTGCCACGACCGCCGAGGATGCCAGCCATGAAATCGTCATCACCATCGTCATCATCATCGTCGAACCAATCATCGTCGTCATCATCGTCGAAATCGAAATCGCCGCCTCTCATCCTTGAGATTATTATGAATACCAATCCTAGGAATAGCAGCCCACCGCCTCCAGCAGCAGCATAGAATATCATTGGATCCATGCCAAATATTGAGTCATCGGTTTCAGTCGGCTCAGCCTCAGCTTCAATTTTACAACCACTTGGGTAAACTTCCGCACCCTCTGGAGTATTTGGACAAGCATCCAAATCATCGGTTATTCCATCGCTGTCAGTATCAGACTGGTAAAGTGCACATCCGAAGTTATTCCTAGCCTCTTCAAGGTATACCTCGTTGATTTGGGTTCCGGGACACTGGTCTGCATCCTCGCCATCCGGGTTATCTCCCCAGCCATCAAGGTCTGCGTCTTCCCATTGCGTTGGATTTTCTATGAATTTGTCATCACCAAGTAGGTCGCTGTATCCGTCACCATCGGTGTCCAAGCAGCCAAGCCTGAATTTCTGTGTTGAGTTGCCCGGAACTTCAGGACAGGAATCGGCATTGTCCCCGGATAAATTGTCTCCAAATCCATCACCGTCCATGTCTTGCCATTGGGTTTTATCGAATGGGAATGCATCTCCTACGTGAGTATCATTGTCTGGGAAATATGTGTAATTTCCTTTGTATCCGTCCCCGTCGATATCTTCCTCAATCTGTGATTCATCTATACAACCATTGGCTAGAACGATTACTGGAGGGAACGTCTCCTCACACTCATCGATATCGTCAGTAACTCCATCGTTATCAGTATCGAGTTGATACAAAGCACATCCTGAGTTGTTCATGGCCTGTGAAATATTCTCATCGGTTGGATTCGTGTTTGGACATAGGTCAGTTGGGTCAAAGATTCCGTCTCCGTCACTGTCAACTTCCTTTTGTGCTGTTGAACAACCGTCACTGTCAACAGCTGTGCTGATTGGAGTATCAGGACACCTGTCCTCAGCGTTTGATACACCGTCTAGGTCATCATCAATCTGATATTCAGAACAACCGATTTCATTGACAACTTGACCAAATTGAGTATTTGGACAATCGTCGTTATCATCAGGTACACCGTCTAAGTCTTGGTCTGGGTCATCTGATGGAATTGGACAACCTACACCGGGCGTGCCATCAGGTTTTGTCCCGTTAATCACACCAGCATCGAAAGGACATGCGTCTGGGTCATTTCCTTGCTGATTATCGCCCCAACCGTCACCGTCACTGTCTGCTACTTGGGTTGGGTCTGCCGGGAATGCATCTGTGGAATCTTCTCTACCGTCTCCGTCAGTATCCTGACATCCATAGTATGCGACACTGACGTAACTTCCGTCAACTAGAGATAGGGCTGAGGTAGAGTTGCCCCAAACATTTGGACAATTATCGAGGAATAGGCCGCCACGATTGTTACCATTGTCTAGCGCAGTCCAATCATCTGGATAACCATCGCCATCGGTATCATTAGCTGCTGCTGGGATCGCTGGGAATTTGTCAGGTAGTGTTGCACCCTCTGAGGAGTTGTCTCCAAAGCCATCACCATCGGAATCCGCCCACTGTGTGCTGTCGTTTGGCCACCAGTCTGCACCATCTTCCTCTGTCCAGATGTATTGCGTCCCGTATGGGTTATTCTCATCCCAAGGGTCAGATGAACCATCTGAATCTGAGTCGGGACAGCCTTGTCGGTCTCTCCAAGAGTATCCTTCGACGAACCAACACCAGTCACCATCCACAGGATCGTCAGGGTTGTCACCATATCCGTCTCCGTCTCTATCTTTTTGCTGAAGTGGATTGTAAGGGAATAAATCTCCTGGTCCAGATGGAGTGGACTCAAGAGTTACGTTACAGCAATCAGGACCGTGATTATCACCGAAAGTATCGAGGTCGGAATCCAAAGCCTGTTTCCAGTTTTCAGGGAATCTGTCGCCAAGAATTGGGTCATCGACCCAACCGTCTTGGTCGTCATCTGAACATCCCAATTGCCCCCACCAAGAGGTCCCATCCTTGTCATTGCAGTCGTCATTAGCATCTGACCATCCGTCTTCGTCATAATCATCACAACCGAATCTATCGTAGATTGACTCGCCGAAATCTGAGACACAAGCATCCGCTTGTGGGCCTAGAGAGTTATCACCAAATCCGTCTGAATCTGAGTCTTCCCATTGGTTGCCAACATTTGGCAAATCATCATGCGTGTCAGGGATTAGGTCTCTGTCTGTGTCGGTTACTATTCTAATCACGCTGAAATCATTGGTTGATGATTGTGAGTATGCGATTATTAGGTCCCCGTCCACCAAATTCATTCCAGCCATGTGTTCTGTTACAACCGAAGTGAATTTGGTAGAAGTCGTGATTGTTGAATCTGAGAATGAACCGGTTGTCCAAACTAAGTTATTGACGCCCATTGAATCTTCAGTTGATGTTACGTGCCACCGATCTGAGTCGACTAAGAAATCGAGTGGAGTAACAGAATCTGGTACGTCAATTGATTCAAGGCTCCAATTTCCATCGCTTGCTCTCTGTAAAACTCCTTGGTCTGAATTATTGAAATCGAAGACTGCATGCCCTCCTTTCATGACCAATTCATTACCAGTATTCTGATTGTTGTAAAGCATCCATCGCTCGTGAGCAACCGTCCAATTGCCACCGGATAAGCCTCTCTCGTAGACTCTCAGATACTCTCCATCCAGTACTGACAGCACTAAATTACCCGAGACCAACTCGAGTTCGAACAATGCTGTTGTGTTTGCTTTAACCACATTTTCTACAGACGAATTGGTTCCATCGTATTCGACTATCTGCAGGTAGGTTGAGTTGTTGGAAATAGCGACTTGTGCAAAAATTAGGTCGCCGCCAAAAGTCCAAATCGAATCAAAATCGCCACCAACCGTAGTGTTCAGAACCGTGTCTTCACTCCATGTACCATCCAAAGTTGCTAGGCGTACCATGTTGTCATCATCATCGACGTAAACCATCCTAGTTTTGTCACTAGCATCAACATGGACCTTTATGGGGTACAAGATATCGATTGAAGACCTAACCAATGATGTTGAATAGCCATATTCCCCCTCAGTTGTGTAGAAAATTGAAGAGTAATCTGGGGAGAAGTGACCAATGCGTTGCAATCCGTTAATGTCCATAGCAGTACCCATTTCCTTTCCTACTCCGGTACCAGTATCAAGACTGAAATCAAGACCAGTGTTTCCTTCAACATTCATAGTGACCAATTTGGATGTCCCCATGATTGAGCGTATTGCGAGGATTGTTGGTTTCCCAGAGTCTGTTATTCCCATAACAGCATCATCTGCATCGGTGATGTAACGGTGGTCCCATCTACCTGCTGAAGAAACACCGTCTGGAGTGTTTTCCAGTAGCATCAAACTGGAATCTGAAAGTTCAACAAGTAGAGAGGGGCTACCTCTTTGCGGAGTATGCAAACCGATTTTCTCGACCTTGTTAGGGAAATCAAAGTCCACATTTTCCCAATCTCTCTCCGACATAATGGTCAGTACTGGCGCGAAATTGTCTCCTTGATTCAAATCTCTTGAAGAGTATAGTAAATCACCCATTCCGTCGCCATTCAAATCCATTCCACTCAGGAGATTCAAACCGACATTCTCACCAGCTGAACCTTGAGCAAACAACTGGACGTCGCTCCTTACACCATTCTCTGAACCAAGGTAAAGGTTGACTGTTCCTGATTTACTTGCAGAAGGCATCATCAAGAAGAAATCTGAGTAACCATCCTCGTTAATGTCGCCTGCTGGAGAAATAGTGTAGCCAAGACGCGCATTTGCAAATGGACCTTTGATTGTTGAACCCTCATCATGGATAACAAGGTCTGATTCATTTCCAAACCACATGTGCACCTTTCCAGTTTGGTATGGGGTTGTGCTGGCAAACAATTCACTGATAAGCAGGTCATCGAAACCGTCACCTTGTATATCGCCTACAATTGACATTTCAAAGCCGTATAGTTTACCTTGGTTTAGAACAGAGTGGACCTTCACAGGTGTGGAATTTATTCCTGTTTCTTCACCCATGAAGAATTCAACTGATGAATAACCTGTAGGGCTGTCTACCGTTCCTGTGTTCGATACGACCATGTCAAGATAACCATCCCCATTTAGGTCGCCTCCTGCTGCAACCTGTCTACCAAACATGGTTCCCGAATCGGTCTGGGTGATGTTAGAATGCGCAACCATAGTAGTTGAATTACCCTTCAGCACCATTACTAATCCGTTCTTTGTTAGGGTGGGTTGGGCTTCATTTTCCTCGATTAGTTTGTCTGCAACAATTGCTAAATCGTCACATCCATCGGATTCTACATCCCCTAAAGATGTCATTGACCATCCCAAATTGTCGTCTTGATTGCCTGTCATCTCCCACCATGGCTGAGTTGTGATTCCAGCAGAAGTTCCAAGTCTGATGGAGACGTAACCCGAGTTGTTGATTCCTAACCCTGGCTCGCTAGACGCTATGTCATCGAATCCATCACAATTGAAGTCTCCAACTGCCATTCCATATCCAAGATTTGAGTCGCTGAGAGAACCAACCAGCATTCTGTCAGGAAGGTCTCCAAGCCCACTTGCTGAACCATAGTGGATAGAGATTGTACCGTTTCCTTCTGGGTCGGTGTAAACGAGATCGTCAATCGCGTCACCGTTCAAATCTCCGCTGAGAATTTCTCCTTCGAGTGAATCATCGTCGTAAGTGATTACGCTTAGCGGTGTTGGGTCAATTCTACCTGTGTCCTTACCTGCTAAGCTTCGCAGCAGCGATATTGTGTGAGTTGTTGAATTTGAGCTTGAGTAAGCAATCTGTTCAACATTGTTTGAGTCTAAATCCATACCAATCGCTTCAGATATCGATAAACCTCTAGAGAGTACTTGCCGGGATTCTGATGTTTCATTGAATCGTAGCAACCTAACTTCACTTTCAGTGAGGTTGCTATCCGGCTGAATAGTGTAAACGATGTGGAACATGTTTTCACCATCGATTGCAATTTCTATATCGCTGCCAATTGGCCCTTCGTCCAGAAGTGTGTGGTTCCAAAATGCCTTGTTGAAGGAAAGGTGATGAAGGCCATGAGTACCAGTTTGACGGAAGAATATGTGTGTGCGAGAATCATTATCAAACTCGAGATTCAATGACTCGCTTCCAGAATCGTAAACGTTCTCAGCAATTGTTCTGATGTGCCAAGTACGTTCCAGATACACCGCATTTTTCTCTGCGAGTCTAGCAAGGCGTACGTGACTTGCTGTGCTTTCATTATCGTCATCATCTACGCCGTATGCGATTTGTATGCGGCCTTCAGAAGTGACCCCAATAGCACAACTATCGGTCTTTTCGCTACCCAAATTTTGCACAACTAACGTGTCAAAAGTCCCGTCTAAATTCAGAGTGTGGAAGTAAACTTCAGTGGAATTTGTCGAACAAGCGTAACCAACACCAATGTCGGTTAGAACCATGTCTATTGAATCAATGTTAGATTGGTTCTGTACTTCATGTGACCAATAATCTAAGATTGATTCTCCACGAACTGTCCAATTCTTCCCGTCCACGTTGATGATGTCTCCCTCTAGGTCGTGACCAGAACCTGAGGAGAATCCAATAGTCTGCGCCGCAGATTGCTGGTTTTGCTGCAATTCACCGGGTGGAAATTGAACCATAGGTGAGGAAAATTGTATCAAAAATATGGCGAGAATTGCAAGTGGAAGACCTTTGCTTCGCCATGACATACCACCACTCACGATTGCCACCCTACATTACTATTCCCAAAGTTTGAGCACACGGCCCCCATAGGGGGCCGGAATTATCCTAGATAGCGAACCGCTTGAATCTATGTATCACATCGCCGATACATGGACGGGTTCACTCTAGTGGTTGCAAACGGAGAATGGCCCAGAGATGAATTACTTCTCACGCTACAAGAAAAAGCTGATTTTACAATCGCATTAGACGGTGCAGCTGACCGTTTTGATTCTTGGGACGTCATAGTCGGCGATATGGATTCAATTACAAAATCGAGACCTGAATTTATAGATTCCAATCAAGAAAACTCAGACCTAGCAAAGGCATTGATTCAGTATGATGTCGATGCGGTCGTAGGAATTGAAGGAGGTAGGCTAGATCACCGTATTGCAGCGTTCACATCTTTGTTTGAATCACAGTCAGATGCAATTCTATATTTCGATGGTTGGAGGGCTTGCCGAGTGGACATTTCCGGTCTTGAAATCGAATTGGAAGTTGGAACGATTTGTTCATTGATGGCTTTTGGAGATGTCAAGAATGTAAGTGTTTCAGGAGTCGATTATCAGTTGGAATCTGAGGATTTGCAAACTGGAACAAGAGGTGTAGGAAATAGAGTAAACTCGAATCCTGTAACAATATCTCATGATGGTGGAGATTTACTTTTCATTTGGGAGGCAAGTGCGCTCTGATAAACTCGGAATACGCTTCTTTGCCGTCCCATTTTCTCGCCCTCTCATCGATTCTAGATGCTTGCAAGGTTGCCTCATAACCACCCCAATCTTCGATTAACTTGAGTTTCCATGCTGCTCTTGCAGAGTGGCCGGGCAGCAGAGTTCTCCACATACGTGGAATCCTGCCCGGCGTGATTAGGTTGACTTGGTCAACAATTGCAGTAGTGCATGTTTTTCCAAATGTGTGATACCACTCCGGATTTTCTGATAGTGAATTGAGCCTATCACAAAGAGCGTTGAACAGTGCCTTGTCCTTGCCTGGAGGTGTTTGAACTCTGAATAGGTGTACCTTGTGGTTGCGAGCATTTGTTCTCAGGTGTAAAGCATCTTTTTCTGTAGCCACAAGGAGATACAATTCGTATGCTCGCCACAATCCCTTCCATGGGTGATATCTCTCACCAACTTCCCTTCTAGTCTCGAAAGAGAATGTAATGAATTGACCGTCTTTGAATTCGAATGTGAGCATTGTATGAGCTAAACCTTTGATTTTGTGAAAGTGGTCGATAACGAACCATACATCTGCTATTTCATCTAGGTCAACTTTTGTGTTGATCCACTTTGAATCGTGCTCTCGCTTATTTTTCCAAGAAAAATCTCTCACGTTTTTCAGAGTTACCTTACTTCCTTTGAAAGAGGCAGTAGCATGCTCAGCACAATCGTCTACCCATTCTAAATCGAGTCTCGGCTCGAGTGCCTTAAGGCGAACATAGCGCTTCCACATTGCGTTTACAAACATTGCAAATAAGCCAGTACCGCTGAGAATCATTACCCAGAAAGCGATGGTTTGTAGCAAATCACCACCTCTTCCACATCATCGAGGCTCGGTCCCACCAGTCGAGTTCTCCATTCTCGTGCTTTCTCCAAAGCATACCGTTCTCATCGGTATGAGTTGGAAGGCCTTCGGCGTCAGGTTCACCCATTTCATCGAGTAGCCCGCCGAACAGTTCATCATCCTGCGGGCTTCTCATCATAAGGACAAATACCGCAATACCTAGGACTAGGGATAGAACCACAATCCCCCAAATTCCTACACTGGATGTCTCCGTCTCCGAACCCTTGGACTGAGCAGGAGCATCCTCATCTTGGACTGATGAATCAATCGAAGGCATTCGGATAAGCATTGCACCATTTGTTGTACTAATCTCTTCATCGTTGGTCACTGTCAGAAGGATTTTGTAGACTCCGGACTCCCATTTTGAGCAGTCTAGAGTGCTAGTATTTGCTGACATTCCAATCGAAGGAGTAATTCTCCACTCCTTGAGGTAATCTGTATGGTCTTCGCCAGTTGTTGCTAAGTGTGTAATGGTACAAGGTGTTCCAATTTGCGCATCATTACCATTGATCTCGATAGAGAATGTTGGAGGAGGCTTGTTGACAATAACAAGTTCAAGAGTGTCGCTAGTTGTCTGACCTAGGCCGTTTTGGTAGGTTTCTGTAATGATGTAGTTGCCAGCGGGCCAATTGCTACAATCCAAAACTTGGTCGGTGTCAAGGACAGTAAATGGCGTACCGATAATCGAACGAGTACCTTCGAAATCCCACCTAGGGCCTGTTTCATCAATGAAATCCCTAGTGATTTCACAATCGTCACCAGTTTGCATAATCTCTGAGCCCGATAACATCAGGTCGATTGAAGGTGTTGCTAAAGCGGGACTTAGATCGAAGATTCCCAAGTCCACATATTTGAGCAGTCGTCCATCAGAATCACTAATTTCCAACCCAAGATGGTGTTCACCGGCTGCCCATGAATCGTATGTTAGAGAAGCATTTTCTTGATTTTCAAATGCCATTAGTTCTTCTTCGTAAACAGTAAATCCGGAATGTTCCCCAATCAATGTCAAGGTCAAGTCGATCCACTGGTTGGTCGAATTGATTACAACTACCACACGAATTGCATCCATCATGCCGTCCTGGTTGCTATCTAGGCTATCATTTCTCAAAGCAACCAAACTTAATCCAGCCTCTTCAAATGGATTTGATTCCTCTTCAGCAGAAACATTGCCTGCGAATGATAGTGAGACCATGAGGGCAATCAAAAACCACTCACGCATTTGAATCACCTCCTGAAGCCTCTTCGGCGATGCCCTTCTCTAATGAAGAAACAGAACGAGAGTATCTTACAATCATTGCAAGAGCGGAGGAAATCAGCATCACAGTTCCTAGTATCATGTATGTCAACCAACTAGAAGCTGGTTCTTCTCCCATGATTGAGAAGGCAGCATTCCAACTTCCGTATTCGTCCGACCAGCCGTCTCCATCTGAATCAATACAACCCTGTACATCTCGAGTTGATGTACCGGCGACTTCTGGGCAATCGTCTCTCTTAGCACCCATTGGAACGTCGCCAAAGCCGTCTTCATCGCTGTCTTGCCACTGAAGCCTGTCAGTTGGGAATGCATCTGCTTGTCCCCACGGAGAGGCAAGCCAGTTTTGTGATGGGTCAGACCATCCGTCACCGTCTGAATCTCTGCAACCTAGTCGATCGAAGAATGATTGACCTCTTTCATTGGGGCAGGCATCTCCTTCATGACCGTCGGAGTTGTCTCCAAATCCGTCGCCATCCAAATCACGCCACTGAGTGGGTTCATGCGGGAATCTATCGCCTTGGTCAGACCATCCATCGCCATCGGTGTCGTGGCAACCCCATCTGTCACCGCCCTCGGTTGGCCCCTTGGAAGTACCTGGTACATCTGGACAAACATCCGCAGTGGTTCCCTTTGGATTATCTCCTCTACCATCACCATCTCTGTCATGCCATTGAGTTTCATCGGCCGGCCAAGCGTCTGCTAATCCTCCTGGACTTGCTAACCAGTGAGTAGTAGGGTCTGACCAACCATCTCCGTCAGAATCAGGGCAACCCCATCTGTCCATGGCAGAGTTACCTTCTGTAGCAACACAGCCATCTCCTCTCCAAGCAGGTCTCCAAGTTTCTCCATCGAAATATTCGAGGTTGTCACCATAGCCATCATCGTCTGTATCATACCACTGAGTTTCATCTTCAGGGAAGGCATCTGCAAACCCATCAGGGTGAGAAATCCACCAATCGTCAGGGTTGGAAAATCCATCCATGTCTGAATCCAAGCAACCGAATCTATCCGACCAACTTATCCAGCCGCTTTCGACTTCCTCGACTGTGCTGTGAGGACACACATCTCCCTCATATCCCTCTAAGTTGTCTCCATAACCATCACCATCAGTATCTCTGTACTGACTCGGTACTAATGGGAAGTCATCGACTTGAGTCGCCCCGTAGGAATTATTGTCACCCCAGCCGTCTCCGTCTGTATCAAGCCACTGGGTTGGATTATCCGGAAAATCATCTACCTGTAGAGCTCCTTCACTTTGATTATCACCCCAACCATCACCGTCCATATCTGACCACTGGGTTGGGTTATCAGGGAATGCATCTGCTCCTTCCTTTGCAGTCCAATTTGAATCTGGATTAGACCATCCATCATTATCTGCGTCGGGGCAACCAAATCTATCTTCGACTGAATAACCCGTAATGAATGGGCATGCATCAGGTTCTGTGGCGTTAGAATACCAGACGCCAATAGACCAATTCATCCGTGTATCGTTCCATGAACCATCTGCCCAATTATCTCCAAAGCCATCTGCATCAGTATCATTCCACTGGCTTGCAATAAACGGGAAAGCGTCAGCTGAGCCATTTGGATGAGCAAACCACGGTTCTACTCCATCAAGGCCTCCGGGATCAGCATCAGACCAACCATCTCCATCCGAGTCTAGACAACCAAAGCGGTCAAGTTCGGAATATCCTCTGCGGTATGGGCAGTGATCGGGTTCGAACCCATTGAGATTATCTCCAAAGCCATCATTGTCAGAATCAATCCACTGAGACGGTTGGGTTGGGAAGGCGTCTGCTCCGTTGTTTGTAGTCCAACCTTCATCCGGGTCAGACCAGCCATCGGAATCGGTGTCTATGCACCCCAGTCTGTCGTTTGTAGATGTGCCAGGAGTAAGGTCACAGTCATCCTCATTGTCGATGAACCCGTCCTCATCGGTATCTCTGTTGTCTTGATTTAGAGAAGGAGTAAGTGTGTAATCTACGCCGTCATTACACCAACTATCCTTGCCCTTGATTTTGACGTAAACCCAGCCTGGGGCAGGCATTGTCGTGGATAATGTCGTGGAAGATCCTGCATCGCTCATCGCTTGGCTAGCAACTTGTGCGCCATTAGAATCGTGTATCGAAAAATCAGCTTCCCAGCCGTCTCCAGGACACCACCATGCTCCGTTATTCATTGAACCGGAGAATCCAACTTGAACGATGTCTCCTTTGTATGCGTAAATCTTCCACCAGTCGACTTCATCGTTAGGAGAACACCCATCATCATAGCAAACATATCCGTTGGTTGATACTCCGTTTGTGAGTACATTCGCTGTAGATGTATCATCATCAGCGCTTACAGCTGGTAGGAAAGTCAATAGCGACACTGCGAGGAAGCACACCACCCACTGCTCCGCGCGCATGTGTGCGCATGAGGGCTGTTGGTTTTCAAAACAACGCAGGATTAGGATTCTTGCAACGCTAGAAAATATGTGATTTATTTGTATTTATTCTTTTCAATAGCCCTATTGAAAACATCCACATAATCGCTCGCATTGTGTTCGTAAGTATACTTAGATAAGACTCTCTGTCTACCTAATTCTGCTTTTGTAGTAGTCTCGGAACTAGAAAGCATCTCGTTTACACAGCGCGCCAAATCTTCCGGGTCGCCTCTTCTGAACAAGCCACCAACAGATGCGTCAACCATTTCTGTAAGTGGCTCTTGGTCGACTGTTGCTACCGGTGTACCACTAGCGAGGGACTCTAGAGGGATCAAGCCCTGTCCCTCGTAATATGAAGGATAAACAACCAAATCTGCAGACCGGAAATGTTGAGCAAGTTCATCGAAGGATAGACTTGATTGTATGAACATTGAATTTTCAATTCCCAGTTTCTTTGCTGTCTTTTCAAGACTGGATTTCATGTGGCCTCTTCCAACAATCACTAATTTTGCATCTGGATTATTTTCCAAGATTTTTGGCATAGCCCTAAGCAAAGTCATGTAACCCTTCCTTGCAACTAAACGGCCTACTGCGAGCAACATTGGAGTTTTGGTTTCAGGAGAATAATTCAGAGAAGCCTCATCATCACAACCGTATTGTTTTCTGATTCTTTCATGCTCTAACTGTTCCGCCTCATCATCGATATTTGGTGGGCGGAATACCTTATGGTCACAACCCCATAGAATTACTTCACAATCAAAATTATCGCTTGGCCTATACCACTGCTTGAATTCCTTCAATGTAGATTGGGAGTTCGCAACACAGATACTGGATTCCAGTACACCAGCCCTTTCGTACTTTGAGTACCAGCCTGCTGTTGTAAGTATTGCAAGGTCGTTAGGATTTTTCCAAGTTGCAGATTCTTTTGCTGCTGCTGCTCTTTTTACGCCTTCTTTTTCGCCCAACCAAGAGCCGTGTAAGCAAGAGACTACCGGGGCGATATTTTGTTCAAGCCAAGAGAACTCTCGACGCTTCCATGAGACCAAAGGAAGGTGGGCATTAATCACATCAATCGGTTTGTTTGAATGTAATTTCTTTAGCGCTTTCAGAGCACTCTTTCCATAGGACCGAGTGAATGCCATTGGTAACTTAGCCCATCGAACTGGAATTACTGTTACTCCCTCTTGAGATGGGGCAGCATCTTGATGTGACCTGGTGATAATTGTCACTTCATGTCCTAATTCAACAAAGTGTCCTGCAAGATGAAAAACCACAGAACCGATACCGCCCCAGCGTGGTGGGTATTCGCCGGACACTATGGCTATGTGCATGTCGAACAATCACCCGACTTCGTCTTGTGCTAAATAATCCAACGGATAGGTGCCTTCAAATCAAATCCTTCAGTCCACGCTGCATGGCCGACAAGTTACCAGTCTCTGTCACCATTATACTTCCCACAAGGAACGAGGAAGAAGCCCTTGGACCTACGGTGGACTCCATTCCAAGAGATTGGTGTGACGAACTCGAGATCATGATTGTAGACGGTAGCTCTACAGACAAGACTCGAGAAATTGCCCTTGACAAGGGAATTCGAGTTCACTTGGAGCCAAGAAAAGGCTATGGTAGAGCCTACAGAACCGGCTTCGTCGTTGCGAAGGGAGATATCATTGTAACAATGGATGCAGACTGCACTTATCCTGCTGAGGTGGTTCCTGAGTTGGTCAAGAAATTAATCGATGAGGATTTAGATTTCATCACTTGTGATAGGCTCACACTTGCTGAAGAAGGTTCCATGTCAGGCCTTCACGGATTTGGCAACTGGATGTTATCATTCAACGCAAGGCTTGCATTCGGATATGGAATCAAAGACTCTCAATCCGGAATGTGGGTATTTAGAAAGTCGATTTTCGACAATGAAAAAATGCGCCCAACGAATGATGGAATGCCGCTCTCTGAAGAAATGAAGATTCTAGCACGTCGCGTACTCGGCAAGAAAAAAGCAATCGAAGTTTCAGTCCCATACAGACCAAGAGTTGGTGAAGCCGAAATTCACACATGGGGAGACGGATGGAAAAATCTGAAATTCATCTGGGCAAAGAGATTCGGACTTAACAGGACACGAACCGAATGGGGTCCACTCGATGATAACCCGGATTCCCTAAACGGAGATATTCCGGAACAGAAGTAATCACAATAATTGTGGTTTATCGATACTCACTCTGGATGCAAAGTTCACTACTGTTGGTGCTATGAAAAACAGTACCAACCAAGCCCAAACCAGTTCTACAACAAATGGACTGTAGTGAATTCCTGCAACACCATCCAAAGCCATGAAGGAATAATGCTCCTTACCTGGAGCTTTCTCTACAATAGAATCGAACTCGCTTTCATCTACTAAGCCTAAGTCGTAGGATTCGGTAGTGAATTCCACTTCCAATTCACCGTTGAATAGGTCGAAGACGGGCGAGCTATCCGTCGTACTGTGAACTGTTGATTCCCTATCATCACCCTCGAATGAACCTGTTCCGAAGTCCATTCCTCCGAGATACCCTAAGGGTGCTAAAACAACCAAATTGATGCATATCCAAAATACAAAACCGCTCAGAATTAGACCGATAATCCAACTGTACCTGATTTGGAATATTGCCAAGCCTGCCAATAAAATCCCCAGGGAGAAAGCAATCTTTGTCATGATTGGAATCTCTTCCTGTAACTCGGATAACGGCTTCAATTCTGTTGAATCGAACTCTGATCTTTCTTCTGAATCATCGGCAGGGATTGTAGTATCATTTCGAGTATTTTGCCACTGCATGAAAGTAATGAATCCATCAATATGGATGCTTACGTCCGCTGAATCTTGGTCTACTTCTAATTCTACTTCCATACCGGAGTTTTCGGGTAAGCCGTCTGTGTATTCTACGTCAACAACACCAGTATACCATACGTGAGAATTTACAGCTTGTATTAGAGAAAACAAGACAACTAACTGAACTGCATGTAGGAGCAGTTTAGCATAGGGTTTCCCCTCCCTCATAAACGAGGGAGGGGGTCCCTCATGGTATCAATTCTTGCCTAGTCCTTGCGGCCTTGAAGGCTAGCGACCAGTCCAGCGATAGCAATCAATGCGATTGTTAGGACTGGGGAGACGAATGGAAGAAGACCGCCTTCAGTCTCTTCCTCAGTCTCATCACTAGAACCAGCTTCGCCATCACCGTATTCAGCAAGAGCTTCCTCTAGTGCATCCTCAATGATGTCATCGTTGTGCTGGGTTAAGTCAACCAAGTCTGACAGAGTCGTGTCCTCAACGATTTCAGCTTCCTGCACAATTGCTTGTGACCCTGAGAAGTAGGTAACAGAAAGTGGAGCAGGTGCTGTTCCGTATGAATCGGATTCAGGACCGATCAAAGTGTACCACAAGTTGCTTTCATCGGTTGTTACAACCATTTGGAATCCAACTACCATGTTGCTATTTGTGTCCCAGAGAACGAACATATCGCCGTCATCGTAAGGGAAGTCTGCTTCATAGTCTTCCATGCGATATTCCATATTTTCGCCGAAATTCTCCATGACGTTTTCTAGAGTTGATTCTGAGAATCCTTCTACGATGTCCTCAAGTAACTGGCTTGGCTCAATCTCTTGTGGAACGTTTACACATACATCAAGAGTCTCTAATGTATCGCCAGTAACTGCATTCTTGAGTTTCACATTCAAGCAGTGCTCTCCCCAAGAATCAGATGACATGTAGGAGTCTCCCCAATAGTAGTCACCAGAAAATGCAACAGAATCTACATCTTCTGTTGTTCCGTCAGAATTTGTTAAGATGAAATCGACTTCATAGTCACCATCATAATCAAGACCACCGATATTGTAGTGAGCAGTTATGTCATCTTTACCCTCTGCGTGGAGTTCGACTCCCATGTAAAAGCCTTCAACATAATCATTGTTTTCATCACTATCAAAGCTCTCAGCGATTTCGTCTGTGCTATCTTCTATCATGTCTTCTAGAGTAGGTGCGTCTTCTGTTCCCTCAAATGCGTGCAGGAATAGGTTAGCAATGTGGCAAGTCATTCCCCAAGGTAGAGGAGATGTGTAAGCCTGCATAACTTCGATTTGCTCACCGTCTGTCGTGATCATCTGAGTTCCCTCGAACAATTCAATTCCCATCTCACAGCGATATTCTTCATCGGAGAAACTTCCAGTGTCCGTTACTGAATCTGATGCGGAGATATCCCATTTGCCAGCAGGGAAGCCAAATTCTTCAGCAGGCAAGCCAGTTAGCTCGAAATTAAATCCTGTTGATGTTGTAAAATCACCGGAGTGTGGTTCTGCTTCATCACCCATGTTTGGGCTTGTTCCATCGTAGTAATGAGTCCAGGAAAGTGAATTCTCCCAGTCACTGTTTTGGTCAAAGTCATCAGTGCAGTAGTAAGTATTGAAGCTTGAGTAATATTCACAGTAGTACCACCAATCGTAATCCCATCCGTCGTCAGTTGTGCAGTCATACATGTCACCGTTCCATTCACAAGTCCAATAATCTGCATCAAAATCTCTCCAGTAGACGTAGTCGTCATCACCGCTTCCTACTTCCCAGCCTAGGTCTTCTCCACCTGCAAGAGCAGAGAGTTGCTGATGGATATCGGATGGCTCTGTGTATAGGACTGAACTCTCAGCATTTGATACAGAGTAATCTACATTCATTCCCATTTGGATGTTGAGCGGCATAACCTTGTCACCATCGTCCGCTTCTAGACTACCTTGAAGACCGAAACCGTACGTTTGGTCTGCTTCCATCGACATTTCTAGATCGTGGCCGTAAAGTAAGTCATCAGCATCACGGTACTCGACATAGAACGCATCGATGTTGAAAACACCGTCAGCGTTTGCTGAGATTGTCAAATCCCAGCCAGCTCTTGCATCTGACCATTCTGTGATAATTGCCAGGTCTGCAAGTTGACCGTGTCTTACTGTCAACTCAGTGACGTGCTTGGTAACTTCGACAGTACTACCGTCGTAGTCAAGCATAGTTGTACCATCTTCATACTGGTCGATAATCATTGAAGACGTACCTGTTAATTCTTCCAAAATTAACAAGTCTATGCCAGCATCGTCGGCTGATTGCATGATGTCACCCAAAATTTCGTCCAATTCCAGTCCAGTCATTGTCTCAAAATCGGTGTCCATATCACTCCAATCATATTCCATTCCGAAGGCAAAATGTTCGGTTGTTGTTTCGTCCGCAGCAACGTTTTGTGGCAGCAAAGATGCACACAAAAGGAGGGCTAGCAGGACTGCGCTAGTTCTTGAGAAACTCTTCCTCATGCTATCTATTGAGGTATGGTAACTTATGAATGTACTGCCGGCGAAAAATTACTAGTTTTCTAGGTCCTCATCCAAGTATTCTTTTTGCTCTCCACCAAATACTCCCCAAGAATCAATCAAATCGATATCTGCAAGGCGCTTTCTTCTTCTGATAATCAGCCAAACTAGCAGGGATGCTATCAGCAAGAATGAGGCGACACCTCCTGCAATAACAAACAATGAGGAGTTATCTGATTCCTTCTCGACAAAGTCTACGTCAATAGACATGAAATCAATTGTCTCCCCATCAAACGCAGTCACTTTGACCTGTGCCTTTCCTCCCTCTGTAACAATCAGCTCTATTTCTCCAACCCAAATGCCATCGTTGTTATCGTCTGTGAGATTCAATTCCCATGTTTGCAGGTTTTTGGTAATCGTAGCGTTGACGTGATTGGTCGTACCATCAGGATCATCGAGAGTTACACTAACCTTTACTTTGGTTAGTTCATCTACGGGAATGAACTTTGGAGTAACTGAGAGGTTTGACAAATCCGGATTACTCGATGCAACTGTAATGTTGAGATGTACTTGATCGCTTCCCCCTCTTCGGTCCTCAACGAACAAAGATACATGATGGACGCCAGGTGCTAAATTTGTTGTGAAGAAAGCAGAATTTGACATTACAGTATGAGCGAGTTCACCACTTGAATGTAGGCGCCACTCTCTTCTAGTGATGTCATTATCTGCATCATTAGTTCCATTTGAATCGAAGACAATCAACTCTCCTGGTTGGTAGAATTGATTGTTTAGTGGTTCGTAAATTACAACCTCTGGATCTGATTCAACTACCAGCAGGTTAACCATTTCATCCCTTGACAACCCTGTATCATCAACCAACGTGAACGTCAGTTCATGCTCACCTGCTTCGAGTTGGAGTTGGTGCAATTCGAGAGGGTTAGATTCAGTCAGTAGTTCTCCAGAAATGTCACTTGAAAGGTTGAAAGTGAATAAATCCCCATCATAGTCCACGCTATCTCTTAGGTCGAATTCAATTACTTCACTTGAGTAATATCCTTGCTCTGAGGTTGGGCTACTCAATACCAACACGGGCGCTGAAGCTGCGACTTCGATTTCAATAGATTCAGTAACTTCAGTATTGATTCCATCATCCAGAGTAAGGGTGATTGTGTGCAAACCGCTGGAAAGGTGAGCCTCAAAAATCAACCAATCAGAGCCATCTTCTTGTAAAACCCCGTCAAGGTTTGATTCCCACTTGTAAATCAAATACTCTGAACCCGATGCTGGTTCGAAATCTGAGCAATGCCAATCGATGTCAGCAGGGAATGTTTCACATGCACTGTCGTAATCTCCTGAGCCGGATGCATTGAACTCGAATAAATGACTCGAATCATGAGCGTCAGTCGGTAGTGGCGAGTGAATTACCGCTTTTGGCGGGCTGTTCTTTACGAGTAAAACCTCAGAGGCGATACTGGTTGAGTTTACGTGCTCCATCCTGCCATCGTTAACGCTTAGAGAAATTACGTGACTACCTCTCGAAAGATAGCCTTGCCACGAACTTTGGTTGGACAGAACGCCGTCTAGATTGCTTTCCCAGAGGTAGGTTATGTCGTCACCCTCTGGATCGATTGTTGTGCTTGTAAGAGTCACAATATCTTCAGAGAGGTTGCCTAGACGCGTAATATCAAATGACGCATTTGGCATCTCATTAAACAACTCTACTGGAATTACCCATTCGCTAGGTTGGTTGACTGAATCTGAAACAGTCAATGTCAAGTCAAACGTTGTAACTACCTCATCTGCAAAGTTCAGGCTTCCTGTTCCGTTTTCACAATCTGCAACCTGTTGACTCTTTCCAAGCCAGTTCCATGTACAGGTCATTACGTCTCCTTCAGGGTCGTATGTTCCATTTAATGAGAATTCAACAGGCTTGGTGATAGGTGTAATCAGTTCACCCCAAGGCGTTAACTGAGGGTCGGTTGAAACGACGATGATTGGAGGTTGGTTGGATAACTCAATCGTTCGGGTTTCATCTATACAATTTCCTTTGTCGTCACATATCTGAAGCGTTATGTCATGAATACCGTCACTTAACCCCACAAGTGGAGCAGTGATTCCATTTGCTGTGAATTCAGAATCAAGGCCTTGGAGTAACTGTCCATCGATGGATGATGTCCATGTAAATGTCATCAAATCGTCATCCAAATCCCAGGACCTGGACGCATTGAATAATACCTCACTCTGTGAAGGGAAGGTGGTTTGGTCTACAGGGCTGTCCCATTTGATGAATGGCGCCTGATTCTCAAGCGGCAAGTGACACCAAACAGTCCTATCTTGAGAGAGGGAGACGTTGGTTGAATTTCCAACGCTATCATAGGCACAACTGATGGTGACAGTGGTGTATGGGGTCTCACCAACGCTGTTGTACTTCTTTCCGCGAAGGTCTGGGAATAACACAACGCCAATATCGCTGGTTGAATTACCAATCGTAGTTTCCAGTTGGTCGAATTCAAGCGTTACAGCCGCAGAGGGAACGCCATTCGAATTATTGTTGATAACCCAAACCTCGACATTCCATGATTCTTCAATCCAACCGTTACCGGAGATGCTGGCATTTGCATAGTCGATGTTTGATGGCTGGTGTAAGTGAATGTGAGAATCTGTATCAACATTGAGAATATGATTTCCTGCATCTGAAAATTTAGACCAATTTAACTCGACATTAGTGAAAGTTAAATCTCCTGTGCAGTCAGATGTAATCGTATTACTGTGACCAATTAATTGGTCGTGGTTTGACAAATTTAAGCATCCAGTTCCACTAAGATTAGCGTTTGAAAGAATACTATTTCTTTCCACATTGTGATTAGCATCCCAGGTTAATCCAGTGTGACTACCATACATTTCCAAGCCGTCGATTTCACCTTCAGCGCCAAAAATCTCGATTGCTGGCCCAGAGTAATTCAGCCATGTTTTGACATCAGTAATGTGAAACATGCCTCCTTGAACACCAATATTCAATCCGCTGTTATCAATGGATATCGCCGGACCTGTTACCGGGTCGTGAACTTGCAAATTATTGAAGTACAAATCGACAGAATCTATTGCTACAACCCCTCTATTATTTCCAATGGACGTGCAGTTTGTACAACTCACATCTCCTGAGGCTGATTCTATGTCGTTAGCTCGATTGAACTCTAGACCGGCATCTCCGTTACCAGTACTGACCAAATCAGAGAGGAAAACGTATCTTGCGTCATCAATGTGAACTCCTGAATTCGCGTTATCCTCTAAGTAAAGGCCATCGACAATTGTAGCTGCGCTCTCTAGATAGAATCCTTCCTGCCCGTTATTGTGAAGGTGCCAATCGTTTCCTCGAATTGCTCCACCACTAATTGCAAATACTCCTGCTGAAGTGGAGTTTGAAACCTCCAACCCGTCAAATTTGGGTGCGAAGTATGAGGAGCGAACAGAGATTCCTGCTCCTCCTGCACCCGTTCCGGAGCCACCTGTATTGTTGATTGAAAGGTTCGTGAAAACAGTCGTTGAATCAGCAAAGTATAGCTGGACACCAACAGCATCATTATCTTCCAAATGTGCTTCTTCAATCCAAGCGCCTGTAGCGTTGATTTCTAGTGTAACTGTTGCGAGACCAGGCGTTTTTGCATCTGGGCCACCGGTGCCACTGATCTCTAATCCTTCAATCACTGCGCTCTGGTAATTTGTGTAATTCGTTTTGTCTTCCTTATCCAAAACTAATCCCTTGTACATCGAATTGTGAATCTCCAAGTTGCGCATGACAGCCCTTGTGATTTGGCTATCATCGATGTGGCGAATAATTGCACCATGGTCTGCACGATTTACAATCGCACCTTCGATTAGAGGGACGCTATCTTCAACCCATATTCCTGTAGATTCTGCAAGCGTAGCACCTGTGATGTTAGTTAGGGAAAGGTTTCTGATTAAGCCACCAGAGTTACCCCAAACGTTCAGACCTCTAGTAACAGCATCATTAACTGTTAACCCATCGATATTTGGAGCAGAGCCAGCACCGATTGAAAGGCCAATTCCGTATCTCCAATAAACCGGGAATGACCAATCTTGACCTGCTTCGTCAACCACTAAATTTCTGATTGTAGGAGTCGCTGAACTAAACAAATCTACGCCAACGTCATCAGGGTCGAAGACCGTTACATTTGCTAGGTATGGATTCGAACCATAAACCGTAATTCCATAGGTTGAATGGATTATAGAAGCGTTATCTATCCTGCTACCTCTACCGTTTGATGAGGAATTGAATTGGATACCCATGTGGTCTCCGCCGCCGGCATAATCGAAGTATACTGGGCAATTTGCTGTTCCTTCAACTGTAATTCTGCCTTCGACATAGATTCTAACATCGTTGGACATTGTGACGTTTGTGCACTTTTCAATCACTAACTCATCAGTAACAGGTATCGTGTAGTGATTGTTCAGAGTAACCTGACCACTCCAGATAGTTTGTGCCCTGCCCGAGGTCTCACTCGATTGGGAATTTTCTAGCAGTAATGGAGATTGTATTGACAAAAGAAAAATTGTCAAAAGGAGTAGAGATGTTGCAACTTTACTCCTCATCATATTTTACAACCCGGCATTCATACCATTATATTGTTCCCCTCCTCGATTCAGAGAAAAAGAAAGCGGCACAGTGAATAAGGGGCTTTAGGTGGCCCGGCACGATGCCCGAAGCATTTGTATTATTCAAGACTCAGCCAACTAGAGAAAGGGACGTCTACCTATCCCTTTCGAGCAATGATGCAGTTGCTGAAGTACACGTGTTGTACGGCGAATTTGACCTTCTCGTTAGAGTGTCATCGGACAACTCAGGGGATTTATCAAAAATGCTAGTTCAAGACTTCAGACAAATAGACGGAGTTAGAGAAACTCAGACAATGATTGCAGTGGATTACTGAGGTGGAAACATGGCAACTGGATTCGTTCTAATTACTACACAACCTGGAAAAGAACACGATGTAAGAGCGCGACTCGATGAAATCAAGGAAGTCACGAGTCGGTGGATGCTCTTCGGAGAGTATGACCTAATCGCCAAAGTAGAATCCGATGAGGAATATACTTTGACTAGAGTAATCGTTGAAGAAATTAGGCCAATTTCAGGAATTACAGATACAAAGACACTACTTGGTGCTGAATTGTGATTACAGCATCCTATGCATCAGTTGAGTTGCTTCTTTTGCCGCTGCAGGACATAGAGATCGTTTCCATAGAGAAATCGCTTCAGCCATTGCTGACAGAGGATTATGTGTCTTGAAAATTGCTCTATAATACCAAATCATTGCAGAAACTCTTCGTGCTGATGTCATGTTAGTTTGAGATTCTACGCTCGGTATTTCGATACGATTTAGGATAGATTTAGCTCGCTCTCCATCGCACCTTTCGAGCAAAGAGATTTGGAGCATTTTTGCACGTAATCCGTTGTGAGAAAATGCTTGTTCAATCAACCTATCAAAGGATGGTGAATTACCAGAAGTCTGGGCAATTTCCGCTCTAAGATTCATTGCAACTAATTGGGGGTCGTTGCTGTGGGAAATCGATGCTAGGCTTTCACGCAAATCTGATGCATCGCTCCAATTTTCTCTTGATATGTGCCAAGCGTGCTTGACATGGGCTACAGCAACCAAGACTACCTTTCTCATATCTTCAGACATGGAGGAGATTTCGATATCTTCGATTAGTTGTAGAACAGTACCCTCGACCTGTTGCCCCGGTAATTTATCGTCAATCCTACGGGCAGCCTCAGAGAGGAGTAGCCGAGCACCTGCATCATCAGGCAATTCGATTTCTGAATCACCTTTTAGCAATGAGTTGGAGTATTCCAGGTCGGGAGCATTACAGTGCGATAGATGTTCAGATGCTATCTCATCTTCACCCCTTTCTATGGCAACCATTGCAGCGATTCTGTGCAATTTTTCGGTGGGATGTCTGAAGATAGCGTCACCGATTAAAGATGCTAGGCCAGAACTTGAGCGTACCATTAGCGATTCTGCGTTTCTAATCAATAGAGATTCAATATCGCCCTCTGAATTCAATACATGATGCATCTCTACCAAACGAGCCAAGTCGCCATCTAATTGGGACCAGTAATTCGCCGCATTTGCATAGTCGTCTTCTGTCAACATCGTACAGCGAACATTTCTGACAAGATGATGTAATTCTACACCCGAAGCGAACCAACGCAGTAATGCATAATCATCGAGTTCTAACAAATACTGTTCATGTTGGAGATAATTAGGTGGAACAGGGACCGGAAGTAGTGAGAGTTCGTCAAGTGCTTTGATTTCGTCTTCTAGTTTAGACAAAACAACTTCTCGAACCCATTCTTGTAGGTCTGAACCAGACTCAGGCAAATCAGAATCCTCGTCGTGCATCTGTAAAGCAAGAGGATGCCCTCCGAGGCGTTGGGCAACGGTTTCCCTGTTTTCCAGATGCTTTGGAAGCAAATTGATTGCATCTTGAATTTCCAATGGTGGGACTTCGATTATTTCGAACCCTTCGCTAATCACGATAGGGGCCCTACTTGCCATTATGAGATGTGTTGATTTACTGGCAAATTCTTCTAAACGTCCAAGATGTCTTTGACTTACTTCTTGTAATTCATCAAGAATTAGAACCTCTTTCTTGGCTGAATTCAGTACTGCACTCTCACTAGAAAATTGGTATTCCCAATCTGTGAAAATATCTGTGATATCCTTGAATGACTCCATAGTAGCGAATCTAACCGTCATTCCCTCCTTGACTAATTCATCTGCAATTCCACGTAGAAGTGAAGTCTTTCCAATCCCGGGCAAACCGGTAAGGATGGCTTTCTTCTTTGATTTCAATTGGCCAATCAATTCTGTTCTACCGTGCAGGTTTGATTGGTTTGGAGGCTTTCCAAGAAGTTCGCCGATGGATTTCTTTGGCTTTGTGTCAATATCTTGACATTCCGCTCTCCCCAAATCGGTGATGTGGTATACCTTTCTTTTTCGGCTACCACCACCGATGACATGGGCCTTCCTCTCAATCACCATACCCTTCTTTACCAGTTCGTTAAGTGGGGAATGGAGCGCAGATCTTACCACTCCAAGATACTCTGAAAGTCCGGGGAGACAGATGTCTCTCGGCACATCCCATGCCGATTCTAGAGTTGAAGAAAATGTATGCAAACGGGCCAGAATTCTAGACTCTGGCCCGGTCACCATGAGTTGTTGCTAGTGCTCATCAATGATGTTTCTTGCCCTCCCATGATTGCGATGTATTCTTGATGCAATGTCCCTACAAAGCAAACATGCCGGTCACTCTCGACAAGGTCGATTTGCCGGCAAAGCCCGGCGTCTACCTCTTTCGGAATGCCGATGAAAGAGTTCTCTATGTTGGAAAAGCTACGGTCTTATCTCAAAGAATTCGTTCTTACTTTGCAACGAATCCAGATCGAGCAATGATACCAGAGTTGGTTAGAAATTCTGATGACATTGAATGCATAGTCACAAATTCTCCACAAGAAGCACTCATACTGGAAAGGCAACTGATAAGACAACATCGTCCGAGGTACAACTCGATGTTAAAGGATGACAAATCCTACCCATTTCTTGCATTAACCAAGGAAGAATTCCCTCGAATTTTGTACACAAGACATCCTCCAAAGAAATCTTGGAAATGGGGTCCATTCCCCAATGCGGCTGCTGCTAAACAAGTTGTCCAATTACTACGTCGGCATTTTGGAATAAGAGACTGCAAAGAATTGCTGCCACAAGGTTGTCTTGCAATGCACATTGGCCTATGTGCAGGACCTTGTATTGAAGCGGGTGATTATGCTCAAAGAGTCAAGAATGTAAGACGCATCTTGAACGGTGATGCGAGTGAGTTAATTGAGGAATTGGCGCAAGAAATGGATGAGCGCTCAAACGCTCAAGAATACGAAATGGCAGCCTCAATTAGAGATATGATAAAAGCGGTTAGAACGGTTACTAGTCAGCAAGTAATCCTCTCCAAAGTATACAGGGAATGTGATGCAATCGGTATAGGAATCAAGGGAGATTTAGCAGCAATTGTCGTTATTCATGCTGATGATGGAGTTATCAAAGGCCAAGAATCATGGCCTTTAATTCACAGAGGTGATGAGGGAGATTCAATTTCAACATTCATTGTTGAACACTACACAAACAGGCGACCGCCGAAGATTCTACTTACTCCAATTCCGATCTCAACGACCCTTCAAGAGTGGCTCAATGAGAGAAGAGGAGCCATTGTTGACGTCAGAGTCCCGATGCGTGGAGATTTTGTAACTCTCACAAATTTAGCAAAACAGAATGCAAAGATGCAAGTCGAGAGGTTAGCAAACAAGGCCTCTGGATCTCTTGAGCAAAGAGCAGCAGACGAGGCTGCAGCACTGCTATCCATGACTTCGCTCGACCACATTGTGTGTTTCGATATGGCTCAATTGCTGGGCGATTCTAGAGTCGGTGCAAGTGTGTGCTTGAGAAACGGGAGACCGTCTAAGAAAGAATACAGAACTTACACCGTAAAGGGAGATGCTCTCGACGATTTGCGAATGATGAGAGAGGTCGTTGAAAGGTGGATAAAAAGAGTCGAAGATTGGCCGGATTTGCTCCTCATAGACGGAGGAGAGACTCACCTAACAATCATTGCAAAGTTGCTTGAAAAACATGGTGTAAGAGACCGAATGCAACTCGCAAGCCTAGCCAAAAGAGAGGAAACTATCCACCGGGAAGGACATGATGACATCATCCTAGACCGTCGTGGCAGAGTATTGGTCCATGCAAGGGATGAAGCCCACAGATTCGTAAACAAATTCCATCGAAAAAGCCGTTCCAGAAATAGGTTATCTGACCCACTAGAAGGTGTCAGCGGACTAGGTGCGAAGAAGTTGCAATCTCTGATTAGACACTTTGGTGGCCGGCAGGGAATCAAACACGCATCGGTTGCTGATCTGAAAACCGTTCCTGGAATTGGACCATCACTAGCGCAGAGAATTTTCGACTCGCTACACTAATTCCAAGGCTCATCGTCATACATCGAGTAATTCTTGTCATCGTTATACAAGTCGAAATCACCGCTGCTTGGCGCAGACGGGTCATAACCGGCAGTTGGGTCATAACCAGCGCTCAGTGCAGCGAAATCATTGTCTGACAAACCGCCTTTTCCAGAACCTGCTGCAATGACCTTGGTTTCTGCAGCATCTTCGAGTTCTCGCTTGCGTTTCTTCTTCTTTCGTCTTGCACGCACTCTCCAAACGATGAGCGACAAAATTATTGTTGGATAAATCCATATTTGGGTAAAGATATACCAATATGAGACTTTGACTCTGAAAGAGATCTCTTCGCCAGCAACTAATGACTCCAAGGAGAGGGTGATTTGTTGCCTGCCATCGACCTCGTCAACCTTTTCCCAACCGTTAGCGGTTTGGAAATCTTCCAACGTAATACCGTCAGGTAGTGTGAAGGTAATATCGCCACGCAGCTCTGATTCTGTTTCTTCATTCAATTCAATATCAGTGGATTGGAATTCCAAGTTAACCGGCTCACCATTATTGTCCAGCATAATACCTGAGCCGCCCATTGAAAGGAATTGTACGCCTAAATTCGTGAAAACGTTCTCAAAGGCCCTTGCTGCTTGAATTATCGGTGATTGCAGAGCAGTAACAACACCAACAGTTGGTTCGCCATCGAGAATTCCATTCCAGCCATTAGTTACTCCTGCCTCGAAAGTGAATTGTGGTATCTCTATTGACATCCTGATTGGGGTTTCATCGCCCATTGTAGTGCCGATTCCACCCAAGTTTTCGAGTGATGTAATGATTTGGATTCCTGACAAATCGATTTCTACATCCTTTTCTTCAGCACTTAACTCTTCAGCAGAATTGTGGATTCTGGCAGTCAATTCTTGACCTATTTTCCCGACCATTTCTTCAAATCCTTCTGCAGTGTATTCGAATTCCACCTCTTCATCTCCACCGACATCAATCTTGTCTGAGGGCGGGTCTGCTAATCTTCCAGCTATGTCAAACCCAAGCCGGATTAAGTCCGATGGAATGACTTCAAGGCTGACAGAGTTGTTGTCGGATTTTAACTCATCAAGAACCTCATCAGGGATTTTGATTCTGTAAACATCAACTGTCGCAGAGAAGGATGCTGTCAAATCTATACTTGGCCCCCATTCGTTGAAGTTTAGGTCACTAACATCCAACTCTAAATCCAAATCGATACAGGACCAATCGGCTTCATCTGCCGAGCATATCACTTCATCGTTCGAGTCTAAAATCGCATGGTTTGGTTGGTAGGCGCTTGGGCTAGCAATAGTAATTCCCAAGTCGTCGGGACCTTCCGACCTTTCCACCAGTACGATAGACCCATCATCTGTGGCTGAGGCTAACCAAGGTGGTAAAATCAATTCAAGAGTCAATTCTGTTGGCGGAAGATCTTCCGGAATCATGTCTTGTAGCAAATCCTGACCAAACTCTGCCTGTATTTCTAGACCTGAATCAAGCAATCTCTCGAAGTCGCTTTCATCAATTGCATCCAGGATTCCGGTGGAGTCTCCAACCTCTTCCTTCATTAGGTCAAGCAATCTCAACTCAAAGGTAGAGGATGTTGAGCGAAGGTAGATTGGGTGGGTCCCATCCATTGCTTTTGGACCCTCAATGCAATAGTAGACCTGTGTACCTGGAGGCAATATTTCAGGACAAGACGGGTGTGTGTAATTCAAACCACCCGGAGAACCTGTTAACCCAACTAGATTGGAATTTGATACCCACGAGGGCTCGCTTAGTGTTATGTCACCAACGGTTGAAACAGCACCCTCAATTGCATCGGAAACCAAGTCCATTGGGAAGTTACTCGTGAAATCATCTAAATCTACTAAGTCGTTCTGATATGCCAATCTAATTCCATCAGAAGTTACCCAAGGTATTTGCGCGTTTTCGGTTACATCAACAAGGGAAATACCCCATTCGCTCATCGTTGATGCATCGATATGGTTTATTCCAGCAACAATATCGACATATGCTGCATCTTCGTTTGATAGGTCGAGTGTAACTCTTAGGGTGATTCCTGTATCATCTGGTGCAATTGCTACGCTACTAGTCTGAGTCGAATTTCTGTATCCTATTTCTACACTGACTTCGCGTGAAATTCTCTCTCCCCCGATTGGAGCATCCAAATTATCGATATCCCATTGGGCTGCCATGTAGGATGGTGGCCCTGACTTGACCACCTGAATTCCAGTTGGATCAACAGACTTCACTGTTGCAAAGTCTGGTGGGTTGATCACGAATACGGAATTGTGCCCCGGCTCACTGAACAAATCGAATGATGAGGTGATATCGGACCCCATTACCAACATTCCGCGATAAACTCTGTCAAGGGTTAGTGGGTCAACTGCACCAAGATTGAATGTTGAGGTTGAAAGGGAAACACTTGCGGTTACTGAGAAGCAAATCGGTGGGTCAAATACGTTGTTTGCAAGGCCAGCTTCGCTTGCTGTGTCCATGTCAGGGTCGTCTGTGCACTGTGTTGTAATTCCAGAGTTAGTTATCGAACCAACGTAATCAGATTCGATGGAATTAACAGAGCCAAAACCACTTGATAGCAGTTCTTCGATAGTGTCATTGACTTCAAGGATTAGTTTATCCTTGACCGTCTGAGTACCTGCTCCTGTTGGGGTGTCAAAATAATTCCTAATTAGGTCTGCAGGCGCACCATCTTCTGCGCTCATACCCTCAGCAGCAAGTGCCGCATCCACACCGGGGATATTTCCCAAAACAGATCGGTTGTATTCTCTGAGTGCCCACGACATCTCCATTTCGATGGTAGAAGTATCAACCAAGTCGAATTCGTATACACCTACAATCCAGTCCTGTTGATTTTCTGTGCCATCATCGGCTTTATCCCAAGTATCGCAAGTTCCGCCATTAAGTTGGCAGCTCTGCATACCAGTAGCACTAGCAAGCGGTGCCAGAAGAGATACCGCAAATACGGAAATTAGCGATAATGCAAGTCTGCGATTCATGCTATCATATACTCTGTGTACTGGGACATTTAACATGGTTTGCCTCATCGAGCCAAATATGCCTATCTCTCATGCACATGTTTGTGCAAGAGACAATGCTAGTAATGAATATCAAAGATTGAAGCAACAAAATTTGCTGAATTCAGAACTCAAACCTAGACCATATGGAGATTCGATCGCAATCCCCGTAATCACTGGAGATTTGGAGTTAGAATTCGAAGCGATTGAAAGACACAATCCTCACTTTGAATTGGAAGCAATACTAGAAAATCCTCCAAAAAAATGGGAGAAATTAGGTGACATGGTAATTTTCAAACAAGGCACAGATACCTCTGAATGGGACCTTCAAGAGGTTGCAAAATCTCTTGCAGTGAATCGAATCGCAATTCAAAATGAAATAGACCCGGGACCTATGAGAGAATCTAAGCTTGAGTTAATCCATGGTGAGGACGGTTGGGTTGTACATAGGGAAAACTTCGTTGAATACGAATTCGATGCAACACAGGTAATGTTCTCATCAGGAAACGTGACCGAAAGAAGAAGAATGGGTGAAATCCAAACTAAAGATGAGATAATTGTAGATGCGTTTTGCGGCATTGGCTACTATACACTTCCATTCTTACTGCGCGGTTTAGCGAAGCATGTTCACGCTTGCGAAATTAATCCCAACAGCATTACAGCTCTAAGAAAAGGCTTGGAACGTAATGGAGTCAGCGAAAGATGCACAATCCATGAAGGTGATAACAAAATCACGATGAAGAACTTACGTGGAATTGCAGATAGGGTAATTCTAGGCTTGATTCCATCATCAATGAATGCTTGGGGTAACGCCATCAGATGCTTGAAGCCAAAAGGTGGAGTCCTCCACATTCACATGAATGTTCATGAGGACGAAATAGAAGAATGGGCCGGAAAAACTGCAGAATGGTTTGCAACTGCCTCGGGTAAGGTCGTTGAAATCTTGCACCTTGAAGTGGTAAAGAAGTATTCACCACGAATCATGCATGTAGTTCTTGATTTGCAACTGGCTTAGTTTTCATCCAAGAGAATGGCATCTGGTTCCTCAACTCTGCTGCCCGCATAGAAAACGTATCCGACTGCACCCAATCCAATCATCACTACTGAAACCGTAATTTTCCCTGCGGTTGTAGAAAGGAATGATTGAGTTTCATCTTTGGCAGGTTCATCTACGTAAGGAATCACTCCAATCATCTCAACTTTAGAGATGTGAACTTCCCAAATCGGTCTGCCTGCAGTCGAGGCAGGGTTGACTACAATTTCCTCACCAGACGGATCATCAGTAGTTGGAACGGTTGCGATTGCTCTGATATGGCTCATTCCATTTCGAACGATTCCAAAGGTCACATATCCCTCATCATCTCGATTCTCAGGGTCTAAGCCGTGAGCCTCGGTTTCTGCAATGTACCATTGTGAATCAGCACTATCTGGGTCTTGACTACGAGCCATACCTATTGCACCGTCAACATGGGAGAGATTTTCATGATGTTCCATATCTACGGTTTCACCGGTTCCACCACTACCGCATGATGCACTTGTAGCGGGATAGACCCCGAGTGTTTTGCAGGTCGGGTCTCCTGCTTGTGTTACGAAATCATCGATTACTCGATGAAAGAAAATACCATTGTAAATCTGATTTTCAACATTCTTGATCATGTTAGTGGTCGTGTTTGGCGCCCACTCTTCGAATAACTCGATTACAATTTGACCTTGTACTTCTGCACCAAGATGACTTGGTTTGTATGACACATCGATTGTCAATACCGCATCGCCTGGACGTGGATTATCCATAGGAGAGCCTTCTAACTCTGGCCCATCATTCCATCCAGACATATCGACCTCTATATCTCTCCATGACTCATCGCCAGTCTCGTAATTCGCACCCACCAAAGGTACAACGAGCAGCAGACACAGAACGCTTGCTACTACTCGCATTGAAAACCCACTACCGCAAAACTATGAAATCATTCTTCTCTAGCTTTCCTTGCGTGAATGAATGATTGAACGCAGATATAAGTGTAGATTGAACCCGTAATCAACAGCATCAGCATCGAGCCAGATGCGTAGTTGATTCCATCTGACATCACCATGAAGAAGCGTGTACCACCAATTGCGCAAAGTAGGCCGAAGGTTGCTGCAATGTGCATCCATAACTTTCTCTTTTCAGGAATCTTATTTGCCAAAACTCCCGATATTAGAAGTGGTAAACCAAGTAAGGATGGGAAATAGGATGTGATTGATTCTGAACCCGAAACTAGGGAAATCACAACACCCCAGACAACTAGGAAAGCACCGTATCCTGTTGTTATGTTCGGAATTGATTGGCCGCCAACTGTGAACTGTTCGCTCATGGTTGCTCGTTACAGGTCATCCCTTTGAGGATTTGCTTCATCCACACTAAAAAAGCGAAGACTGATGAGGAAGAGACCGGTCGGTCAGTGACATGGAGGACGAAGTTTTTGAGGCTGAAATTATGCCGGAATCTGGAAATTATGTCCTCAACATCACACTCGCTGCAACTTTCTCTGTTTCAATCATCTTCCTAATGTTAGGTACCAGCATTGGCCAAATCCTAGGTGAAAAATCCGTTGAAGAAACAAGTCAGAATTGGTGGGAAGTTCCCCTTCAAGAAAGGTCGTCGATGACAAACCTTGGATTTGAAGAGGGAAGGTCCGTACTACCCGTCAAAGGTACATATGAAGTGCTGACATATACAGAACATTTCATCGAAGTAGAATTACCGCTATCTGAGGAAGATGCCGGCTTCCCAGAAGACGACCTTATGCATGTAGCAATTTGGCGTCCAAACGTACCTGATGGCGTAAAAGTTCCAGTGATAATGTCAATTCACCCGTACTATGACTTCGGTGGAGAAGGAATGCCTGGTGTCGGTGAAGACTCTAACCCAAATACAATCCCTGACAGAGGGGTTGGAAAATGGATCTACGACAATTTCATTTCACACGGGTATGCACTTGCGCAAGCATCTACTTTCGGAACCGGGCAATCAACGCATTGTCAGGACGTCAAAGGGCTGGGAGAACAAATCGGCATCCAAGCGGTTGTCGATTGGCTTGGAAAACAAAATTGGACAAATGGAAATGTAGGATTGATGGGTAAATCATATGCAGGTACAACTAACTGGGAGGCTGCTCAAAATCCATCAGAACACCTCAAGACAATCGTTCCAATTTCGGGATCTATCGGTGTGCAAGAAATGTTCTATCGCAACGGTTCTAGTGAATTCAGAGCACTTGGGTATGATGCTGCATATTGGGCTGCAACCAGCGATCTGACTACTGACGAATTACGGGTATGTCAAGACGACTTACAAGGCCCTCTAAACCCGTTCACGACTCACCTTTGGGCGCATTATGGTGGAGCAGAGTGGAACGACTATTGGGATGAAAGGAGGCATCTTCCAGATGTTCTTGCCAATTACAAAGGAAGTGTATATCTTGTATGGGGTATGCAAGATTGGAACGTTGACCCCTACCATGCATTCCCTACCTATCAACTAATGAGGGATGCAGGGATTCCTGCTAGAGGAATTATGGGTCAATGGGCCCACAATTATCCCGACCAACCATCTACTCACGAAAATGCAACATCCCCTGGATTCGGAGCAGAAGCCTATCCTGAGATGAGCCGAATGGACTGGGCTATAGACCTGTTTTGGTGGTTTGAATATTGGCTCAAAGGAAATGGAGTGATGCCGGAATTACATGTCCAAATGCAGAGACATGATGGCAGATGGCACGTTGAGGATACGTGGCCGCCTGAGGACATGTATTGGGAAGAAATTACACTTGACCAAGCTACTTCAACCGGCAGCGCAGTTAGTGCGACTTCAAGCGTCACAGTGACGATTCCAGCATCCGAAAACGATCGCTTTATTTCCGGACTGCCAACACTACACCTATCTGCCTCTACAGGACTTTGTGATGGTGGCCAAATATTTGCCACAATGTACGACGCCACAGAGAATCTCAGAATCGGTCATGCCACAATGGATGTAAGATACAGAGATGGCGGATATGAAGCAAAGACTGTAGTGCCATTAACAACCTACAATATGCAGATGGAGTTTAACCCAATGGACGTATTAGTTCCAGCCGGAAACGAGATCAGAATCGAGTTGACTGAGACAGGTATGGATTACCTACCAAGCCCCTGTGCAGCAATTGGAATGCAAGTAAATTTAGACTCGTCCTCAACACTAAGTCTTCCTTTGATAGACCGTGATGAAGAAACCGCTCCTGAATGGTTTGAAGTTCCAAATTGGTGGGATGTTGAGGAATGAAGGTCCTAGCCTTCGAAGATTCTGTTGACATTGAAGCACTACTGATTAGCGGTGGCATCGAATTATCAAATTTTGAATTCAAGCAATACTGGGATTCACAGAATTACCTCGAGAGAATTTCTGAATATGCTCCAGAAATTCTGATGTTGGACCATTACATGCCACCTACACGTGGTCTAGACGTACTCAAGGGATTACTAACATCCGAAGTCAGAAGACCAAAGACAATCGTTGCTATGAGTTCAGCAACCATGGCAAATAACGCTATGCTCAATGCTGGCGCTGATGTTGGAATAGTCAAATTCGATATCTCAAAACTCGAAATATGGGCTCAATCGTGAGGCTGCCAATCGTCTTGTCCTGGCTCTCTATACCACCAGTAGCCGTCGTCGTCCTTCCACCACTCTACACCATCTTCGTCAGTGTAGTAGTTTTCATCCTCTTCTTCATCTTCGGCTGTTGGGTCGTCGAAACCACCGTCTTGTGCCATTTGTTTCTTGAGTTGATTGATGCCTTCATCGACATCTGCGAATACCCTGTTTTGTGTTCGAATTTCCTGCTGGTGGTCACCTGCTGCAATCGCATCGTCTGAGTCAGCGTAGAAATCCGCCGCCATACTCTTTCTGAATTCTTCAAATTCATCACGTCCAAATGAACCTGTAAATTCGTCGCCTTGAGACTTCATCAAATCGTCAAGATTCTTGCGCTTGCCGAGTTTTAATTCTGGAGAATCAGGCATATCTCCTTCATCGTAAAACGCATCTGAATCGTCTGTGAGTTTTGGGAATGAGCGCCCTTCAGGGTCTGCTTCTTCAATCGCTTCGATGACTAAATCGTGTTCCTCTTCATCGATATTACCCTCTTCGTATTGTTGGGTAACTGTCTTGACAAGTTTTCTCAGAGTCTTGGCTAGGGCTCTGTCGCTGCCTGCTTCGGATACGACTTTGTCGACCTGCTTGAGTAGGCGTTCGTATGGACTTCCGGTGATGGCACCGAAGATTCGCCCGAAGCCACCTTTCTTCTTCGCCATGTTACCGTTGTATTGCTAGAGGTTTTTCAATGGTTTGCCGACATTGTTCAGTTTTGCGAGTTCTTCATGACGTAGGTCTCTCTCGCAGTGCTATGGTGAGCGACTGGTTAGCAGATGCGGTCGCCATTTACAACGATGAATCTCACAATCGCCGAGATGAATATGTAGCACAGGTGCATTTTCCAGCTAGAATTCTAGAAGATATTCTTGGTTGGGCTCTGAAGGCTTTACCCGATGAAATACTGGTAGGGCTGGACGTTTCAATGGAGAGAAACCTACCTGAGGTTGAAGTTGAGTTTGAGGGAAGCAATCAGAAAAAGAACCTCTTTGCTGGACAAGGTTACAGGATTCATGAAGCCAAAATGGTAAATCGCGGTGATTCATTTTCTGTACACCATTTACCTGAGGAGTGGACAGATGAGGTGTTCGGCAGTGATAGAGGGCCAAGGGCTGGACGTTTCACACACTGGCTGCACACTCATCCTAACTGCCCTGCAATTCCATCTCATGCGGATGCTGATGCCGCACAATCAACCGACGGCGTCGACCTTATTCTTGGAATTGAATTCTCTCCAGAAGGACCACTTCCTTGGTTTGATGACATTGAAGGCGAGAGAAGAATTATCGGAGAAAAGAAGTCATGGTTCTCGAGAAAAGACAAACGCCAGGTGCTCGGTGTAGCCCCAACAGGGCACAGAATTCATTCTCTCGAATTAATCGCATTCCACAAAGCAGGACTTGGAGTAAACGTCGTATTCGTCAATGATGACGGAATTGCTTACTGACACGTTGTTTCAAAGTCGTAAGATTTCAAGAAAGACTCCAAGTCATCTAACCTGTCTGAATTGACACCAAAATCAGAACCTCCCAATCTCGATTGGCTGTTGACCTCAATGTATCCACACTTATTTTCGTAAGTCACGTCATCAGGAAATTGCATCAAAAGAGTTCTATCAACAATGTGCCACTCACTGAAAGAGGCGGTGAAAGCCCTAGTGTCAACCCATTCCTCCATCGCTTTGTGAAGTTCTTCATCGCTTACATCGATCATAATTTGGCGATGGTCGCAATTTCCAGAGTTTTCAGGACAAGCTTCAGGCAAAGTTTCTGTAGCAAGGGGAACCGATAGTACATTCATCACTACCAGGCCCACAATATAGAGGGCTGGTGCCCAAATCCAAGCGCGGCTTGCCAAAGAATCACCGGCGTTGCCAGCCACCATCATTCCATTCGTAAACGATAGGTTGGCCGGTGGGAATTTCTAATTTCAAGACTTCCTCTTTGGATAAATCTTCGATGCTCATAACCACTGAGCGAAGACTGTTACCATGAGCTGCTACAAACACGTTTTTCCCTTCTTCTAATGATGAGATAATTTGTGATTGCAAATAAGGTATTGTTCGCGCCGCAGTGAGTTCTAGAGACTCACCATTCGGTGGTGGAACGTCATAAGAACGCCTCCAAATGTGTACTTGCTCATCGCCGTACTTGTCTCTAGTTTCCTGTTTGTCAAGACCTTGTAAGTCTCCATACATTCGCTCGTTCAATTGCCAGGAAACGTATACAGGAATTGTATTTTCACCAGAATCATTTGATTGAGCCCATTCAACCATTCTAGATTCGTTTTCACTCATCGAATTACCGGATTCTGAGTATTGGAAAATAGGAGTTTTTCCTGAATCATGTTGTGCTAAAGCCAGCATAGCTGTCATTTGTGCTCTAATCAATGTCGAGACGTGAACCTCGTCGATTGGCAAAGATGCAATCTCTTTGCCTCCATTAACCGCTTCCTCAATCCCCTTGTTTGTGAGTGGGACATCGACCCAACCAGTGAACAAATTTGCAGCATTCCACATGGATTGACCGTGCCGCATGAGGATTAGAAGTGCCATGTGCCTCAACTTGACGGCGTTGGATACAACCCTTCAACCTTCTCAAGGCAGAAGGGTCGGAATCAACCACAATGCCACCAATGGTAGCATTCCAAGAATGAAATCTCGCATGAACATCTGCAAGACAGTATTGCTAGTGGCAACTGAGAATTTGTTGAATTCTTCCTGCATTTTGTCATCAATTTTGTCAGATACAACGCCTGCACCTCTACGAGTTAGTTCAACTGCAGCGCCTGTCGCAACCGCACCAACTAAGCCAGCAGGAGTGAACTTTCTTGCTTTGAGTGCGAGTAGGCCCCAAGTTTTGAGCGAGGTTTTAGCAACAGCTTTTGTGACTGGTTCCTGCTCTTCGTGCTCGTCCTTGTCACGCTTCGCAAATTTCCTAAGCCAACCACGAAGTTTGAACCCAGTGTCTGCGATTTTCTTCAACCTGTCAATATTCTGCTTCTCTATTGTCCTCAACATCCTTCTTACACGAAGAATTCTGTATATATCGATAAGTAACCACAACACTGCGAGACAAATCAGCAATAGCATTCCAAAGACATTGGTGTCACCCCAGGTCTCCCATCCTAGTGGATCTGTCCAAAATCTGAACAGTAATACTACCACAATTGGAAGTGTGAATGACAATATCTCATTGACTGCAAGTAAAGTGTATCCTTTGACTGGTAACTCCTTCAATCTCTTTAGCACCCAACCCCCATGAGGTGCAAGTTGTTTAGTTACAGAAAAGAATGGCTTTGCCAGCAGACATACCCGTAAAATCCCTGGAATTAGTAGGAATAGAACATACAACTCCCACACATTACTTGGTGGGATATTGATGAATGCTAGCGGCTCGACCACGCCACCTGCTTGTGTTGCTCCTTTTTGAATTGAGGGCCGCAGGTTTCATGCCTTAGCCATACTTCGGCCTGTTCATGGTCTTCTGGCATGGGCTAAGCGACTGGCTTTCTTTCAACATAG
>CEUV01064297.1_pt1 | contig 47237 bp, 36 predicted proteins | sample 356401 | NCBI WGS metagenome assembly CEUV01 (sample SAMEA2622710, study PRJEB7988) | marine metagenome | isolation source: saline water (ENVO:00002010), including
CGGTTGTTCTTCAGGTCCATGATCTCGGCGAGCATGGCACGGTCGATGCCGCCCGGCACGTGAATCCAGCCGCTGGAGTCGGACATGGTCACGGGCTTGCCGCCGAGGTCGAGGACCTTCTCTGCGGCGAATTGTGCGACGTTTCCGGAGCCGGAGATGGCCACAGTGGCGCCTTCGAAGGACTTGCCCTTGGTGGCGAGCATCTCACGGGCGAAGTACACGCAGCCGTAGCCGGTGGCTTCGGGGCGGATGAGCGAGCCACCGTAGTCGAGCCCCTTGCCGGTCAGGACGCCGGCCTCGAAGTCGTTGCGGAGCTTGCGGTACATGCCGAACATGTAGCCGATTTCACGACCGCCAACGCCGATGTCGCCCGCAGGCACGTCGAGGTTGTGGCCGATGTGGCGCCAGAGTTCCATCATGAAGGCCTGGCAGAAGCGCATGACCTCGGCGTCGGACTTGCCCTTCGGGTTGAAGTCCGAACCACCTTTGCCGCCGCCCATCGCAAGGCCGGTCAGGCTGTTCTTGAAAATCTGCTCAAAAGCGAGGAACTTGAGGATGGACGCGTTCACCGAGGGGTGGAAACGCAGACCGCCCTTGTAAGGACCAATCGCGCCGTTGAACTGGATGCGGAAGCCGCGGTTGACCTGCAGGTTGCCGTCATCGTCCATCCAGGAGACGCGGAACTGAATCATGCGCTCTGGCTCTGCGATCCGCTTGACGACATCGGCGTAGTGAGGGTGCTTTTCCAACACCGGCTCGAGGCTTTCCAGAACTTCCCAGACCGCTTGATGGAATTCAGGCTGGTCGGGGTCGCGTTGCTTGACGGATTCAAAGACGTCGTGGACGATGCTCATGGGGTCACCTTCAGGTTGCGTCAAGCGACCCTCAGACCGTTTCTAACCGTTGCCCCGGCCTGCACAGACAACACGGCCACTGGGTGATGCGTATGGGCCTCAGAAACCGCCGCCACCGCCGCAGCCACCACCGCCGCAGCCGCCGCCACCGCAGCCGCCGCCGCCGCCACCGCCGCCGTCGGAGTCAGAATATGTGCGATGCATTTCGTAGATCGGCGAGCCGTGCTCGTCGTGCCCAACCAGCGTGGCGCCGTATCCGCCCGCCATCGAAGCGCCGAAGTCCGGCCAGTCCAGCGCAGCAAAATCGACCGTGGTCGCGCCGCGAGAAGGGAGACCCTCGACCCGAGCACCATAAATGACGTTCCCGCTCACGACCAAGCCAATGAACAGGGGGATGAGGCCACCCAACAAGGGCCAGACGTTTCCTGCGTGGAACGCAAAGTGATACGGCGAAACGGAAAACAGCGCCACGCCTTGCTCCACAAAGCACGCAGCGACGAAGACGCCTGCGAGCACAAAGCCTGCCCAAGCAGGAAGGCGGATCTGCTTCCAAGTCGTCGACAGGTCGTCGAGCTGCGTGTGAATGTGTTCGATGTCCTGCCCATAGTCCAGCGGCTCAAAGGCGACCGCTGATTCGACCTCTTGGCGCTCTGCTGATTGGTGGAGCCCCATCTCCCCGAAGCAGGCTTCGATCTCGACGAGCAGCTTCCTCAGCTCATCAAATTCGTACTCTCTCATGGGCACTTCATGCGCCTTTGGAGCCTCGCGGACCCCGGTCAGGATGTCATAGAACGTGGCCATGTGCTTCTCAATCGCCTCAATGTGCCCGCGATAGCGCTCCATCGCGGCAAAGTTTCCGTCGAGGGTCAAACGGGCGTGGATCAGCACTGCCATTTCCCTGTAGCATCCGAGCGAGAGACGGTTTATTGCCGGCTCCGAATCGCTATTGGTCCGATTGACACGAGCGAACCCGAACATGATGCTCAAATTCCAAATCAACACGCCAGCGATCAAAAGAACCTGCACCGCCATGGGGTATGGCGCGGTTTCTCCTTCTGACACGAGCAAGCCAAATTCGACGTGCGGCTCCAGTGCGTCCTCCCACGACCCGTCTCCATTCGCAGCGTCGCTCAAGCGCCAACTGTGCTTCTCAAATTGGGTGCCAGAAAAGCGCTGTTCTGCCGTGGTGTGGTCGGGCATGACGTAGCGGAAGCGACGGTCTTCAATGGAGACCCCAATGAGCATGCTGGGCTCATCGGTCTCCCACATGCCGTAGGCACGGAACATCCGAGCCGCATAGGAATCCTCGTATGCAAAGCCCTCGTCACACCTGTCGTAGCATTCGTCAAAGGTCCAGTCCACCACGCACCTGTCGTAGTCGTTCCCGTACTGACCGGCGTAGGTGTCGAAAGCGCACATGCTGGGGATGGTGACCAGACGCACCAAGCGTCCGCTTTCCTCGTGGGCAGCCCGAAGATTGGCGTCCCATTCGGCTTCCGTTTCGTTGGAAATCACGTCCGCGACGTCGTAGACATACCACTCACCCTCAGGCTCTGGCGGGAAATTCGACAAGGACTCCGTGCCTCCCTCGGCAGCAGCCGTTCCTGTGGCAACCGGAACGAGGAGCATCATGACGAGCAGCGCAAGGGTTGAGCGACGGCTGAACATGCCACGGGAACCAGGGGTCAAGCATTGAGGCTTGTCCCGATTTCGGTCAAAACGAGCCCAACGACCAGCCCAAAGCCAGCCCTCCGAAGAAGAGGCCTGCCCCGATAAGCGCCAGCGTTCTGCGCGAGGTCAACGTGTGCTTGCGCAGGTCAACCCAGCGCTGATGGGGAAAGGACGCGAACCGCTCCTTGGCCGGCGGCCACAGGTCCGCCGGTGGTACGCGACCGAAGACCGTGGTGTACGCGGCCAGTGTCGAGGCGTATTGTGCCTCATACCGCGTGTCTTCGGCTTCACCGCCTTCGGTTGGACCATGATGCAGCTTCTGCCCGAGCATCTCCGTGAACGGACCCCAGTAATCCCGGCTGTAGGTCAGGTGCAGGTGCCAGACCTGATCGACTTCAACCGATGGCGTGCACGGGCCGGCGTGCACGCACAGGTACGCAAAGCGGAGGTATTCCTGGACCGCCCGCTTGGCAAAGCCAAGCGCCCAGCCCTGCTCATGGGCCAACCGCTGCTCAAAGGAAAGGTCCGCCTGCTGAGGACCGATGGTGATGGCGAGGAGGGCCCGATGATCGTCGATGGAGATGGCCCCATCGACCGGTGCACCAAGCACGTCAGCGGCCATACGGGCGGCTCAACGCCCTGATGCTTGAGGATGGCGCCGTTGCTCACTCGAGCGGGTGGGCCACGAGGTACTGCTGCAGGCGCTCTAGGCGACGCTCGCCGTCTTCGTCCACCTCGGCCATGCTGCGGATGGCTTCCTCAATGGTGGCGTGGTCTTCTTGCTGCAGGCCAAGCAGAGAACGGAACAGGTCCAGCATGGCCCACTCGTCTTCGGTGATGACCTCGTCGTCCAGCGCGGCGATGAGCGCTCCTTGGTAGGTGGTCGCATCACCCATCTCCATCTTGGTGTCAGGCGCCTCTTCGTCGGTGAAGGGGTCGTCGCCGCTGCGGGCCGCGGTCAGCATCTCCATGGCGTCCATCGGGCCCAAACCGAGGGAGCGAGCGATGATGCTCAGGATCTGGGCTTCGTCGCCCGTAACGATGTCGTCGGCATAAGCGGCCTCGGCGATGCGGTAGTACAGCCACTGGGCTCGGCGCTCGGCGTCCATGCCCCTGCCCCGCGCCGGACGGGCATAGCCCTTCTGCACGGTGAGGTGGGTGGATGAGCCTCAGATAGTGGCGTAATACAAACTGATGTCATATGTGATACATTCATATACCGTATGCCTTTCTCTGAACTTGAGTCCCATGACCGCGCCAACCCAACTCGTGTCCCTCCGCCTCTCGGAGGACGACATCGCGCGCCTCGAGCAGCGCGTCGGTTTGGACGGCACGCGAAGCCGCTCGGACGTCATTCGACTGGCGATCAAAAGCCTGCTCGATGACGAGCCGCTCAAGGCCGGCATGGGCCGTGTCACCATCGACCTCGGACAAGACGTCATGCCCCAGATCGAGGCCGTTCACGCCTTGACCGGCATGGACGCACGGATGCTCACGCGCCAGGGCCTCGACTTGGCCCTCCGCCACCAACTTCAAGCGCGCTCGGAAATCGACGCGCTGATCGACAAGCGGGCCGAGAAGGCACGAGCCCGCCAGCAATTTTCCAGCGAGGACCACCAGTGAACACACAGGGTGAGAGCAGACAGAGGGGATGGGAAATGATCGGAACCGACGGTACCCCCAACAACCATCGGAACCGACCCTTCGTCGGAGGCGGACGACCCGCCGCCTTCGGCTTCGCTGCCTTGCGGGAACGCGCCCGTCGCGCGCATTCGGGTCAACCCCCACAACCCCCAACAACCCCCCCCGGCGACGGCGGCGGGGGGCCCCACCCTGCCTCCTGAGGCGGGTGGAACCCAGTGCCGCGGACCTCACGCCGCGGCACCCTTGAATCCCTGCGCGGCGGATGCGTTCGCCAATCCTTTTGGAGGCTCGACCTCGGTGGACGCTTGTGTCGGTCAACGTCGAGGAACTTGGCCGACGCTGGTTGGCCCACGAAGAGGCCCGCCCAGGCCAGCGTGAAATGATCCACGACGGCATCGAAGCACTCTGGGAACGCGGTCACCTCGTGGCTGCAGCCCCAACCGGCATCGGAAAGACGGCCGCTTCGCTGGCGGCCGCCCTGGCGGTCGCCCGAGAACGCGAGGGACGGTGCACGGTGATGTTCCTCACCTCGCGTCAAAGCCAGCACCGCATCGTCGTCGAAACGGTGCGCTCGATGAACGACCGGCGCCCACCTGAGGACCGCGTCAGCCTCGTGGACATGATCGGTCAAGCCGGCATGTGCGTCCAGCCCTTTGCCGAAGAACGCCCCGCCGTGTTCAGCCTGCTGTGCGCGAACGCGCGGAAAACCCGTTCCTGCCGACCCTACATCACGCCCGCGCCGAGCCTGCCCAACCGCATCCTTGCCAGTCCACTGCACGTGGAAGAACTCGTCGAACTGACGCGCCACCACCGCGAGCATGGTGAGCCGACCTTGGCCTGTCCGTGGCGTGTGGCCCGCGAAGCCGCCGCCCGTGCCGACGTTGTGGTCGGCGACTACAACCACCTGTTCAACGAGGGCGTGCGCGACAGCACCTTGGCCGCGCTTGGCCTCACCATGGAGCAGCTCATCATCGTCGTGGACGAAGCCCACAACCTTCCCGAGCGCATCCGCAGCGGGCTTGAGCGGCGGTTGACGCCGCTGCTGGTCCGCAACGCCAAGCCCGACCTCGAGGAGCACCTGGGCACGGTGAGCGAACGCCTCGGACGCGGACCGCACACGGACATGATCGAGTGGACCACACAGGTCATCGACGCCATGGGTCCGCTCGTGCAGGCCCTGTTTACCCGCTTGCACACCGATTTGGCGGCCGCCGCCGACGACGCCCAACGCCGCAGGCGAAACGGTGAACGCGGCGCCTACGAACCGAAGGAACTCGAAGTCCAAGCCGAGGACCTGTTGACCCTCATCCACGAGGCCTGCGACACGGTGGACGGCGTGTCGGGCCAAACCACGCTGACCACACCGGCGCCCGCCGCCGCCGTGGAGCGCCTCGACCGGCTCAACGTCCTGCGCGAGGTGCTGCGTGACGCGGAGGTCGAGGTCGACCCCGAAGCCACGCAGGATGCGGAGTCCGACGCCCAGCGCCTGGGCGCGGTCTTGGACGATGTGGTCCGGTTCGGAGACACCACGGGGCACCTGTTCTGCTTCTCGCCGGAAGGTCGCGCAGGACGCATCACTTCGCACCTGCTCGACCCCGGCCTCGTCAGCGGCCCGGTGCTGAACGCCTCGGCCGGCGCCGTCCTGATGTCGGGCACCCTCTACCCGCCCTCGATGTACGCGGACCTGCTGAGCTTGCCCGTCAAGCGGACCACGATCCGGAGTTATCCCTCGCCGTTTGCTTCGCAGCGCAGGCCGGTGGTCGTCGCCACCGACGTGACGTCCACCTACCGGCAACGTTCACCGGCCAACACCGCACGCATGCAGGAGCATCTGCGCGCGTTGATTCAGGCCGCTCCGGGCCACGTGGCCGTCTTCGCCCCGTCCTACGCCCTTCTCGAAGAGATCGTCACTGACGCCCACTGGCCGGTGCACCGCACCATCGTGGAATCGTCAGATTGGGACAAATCGAAGGCCGACGAGGTCCTCGACATCCTTGAGCGCGAACGGGACGCTGGCCGCAAAGTGCTGCTAGCGGGGACCTTCGGCGCACGCCTGTCCGAAGGTGTGGACTACCGTGGCGGACTGTTGGACGCCGTGGCCTGCATCGGTTTGCCCATCGCCCCTCCAGGCGTGGTTCAAGACGGACTCAAGGCCTTCGTCGCGGACCGCTTTGGCAAGGACAAGTCGTGGCGTTACACGAGCACCCAGCCAGCCGTGAACCGGGTCTTACAGGCCATGGGCCGGCCCATCCGTGGCATCGGCGACCGTGCGGTGGTCTTGCTCTTGGAGCAACGCTGTGAGCAGCCGATGTACCTGAAATGCTTCCCGGGTGACCTGCAGATGGTGCCGATGAGCGACCCTAACGGCCTCAAACGGCTGGCTGAACGCTTCTACCGCCGCGTGCATCGTTCCCCCACACCTTGATGAAGGGTCAGGCGGACCAACCGCCATGGAGGAGGAGACGACGACGCCCCTCGCGGCTCGCCCCGAGGACCTCCATGCCGAGGTGGCGGCCGAGGCCAGCCACCTCGAGGAAGTGCGCCAGCGTCACACCTTCCACCTCGTCACGGCGGGCATGCTCCCCGAGACGCACCTGGCCAACATCGAGCCCGAGCGACGCTTGGCCTGGATGGTCGAGGAACTCCACGGCCGCTCGGACCCAGACGGACTGACCTTGCCCATGGCCGGGGTGCACGACCACGAATTGACCGCTGAGGTCGTGGAAGCCGAACAAGGCAGCATGCTTCGGCTCAAGATCGAGCAAGACGGCGCGCCCACGTTGGAGCGTGAACTCCCACTCGCCGCGGACGCAAAGGACGTCAAGCACCACTTCGTGGACGGGCACCTGGTCGTCCGCTGGTGAGCGTCAATACTTGCGTTCGACCTTGGCGTGCTTTTTCGGCTTTGGTGGGCCGTCATCGCCGCCACCGCCACGACGACCGAGCACGATGCCGAGCACGAGGACCAACACCAGCAGGGCCACGCCTGCTCCGATGATCGTCAACGTGTCCATGGAACCAAGGTCGGCAGCAGCCCCATCGTCGGACGTCTCGACCTCCGACCGGGTGGCGTCATCAGGGAAGGCGTCCGCCACATCGCCGACGCCATCGCCATCGCTGTCGCTCTGTTCGGTCGCATCGTCAGGGAAGGCATCCACGGAGTCACCGACACCGTCGCCGTCACGGTCACGTTCCAGCACGGTCAGGGCATCCTCGATCACGTAGGATTCGCGCTGACCGCCGATGGTGTAGGCCTCGATGTGGAGGGAATATGCACCCTCCTCGGTACCGATGGGCAGGCCCATGTTGAGGTCCCACATGCCGTTGTCCGAATCCGCAAGGAGGGCACGAAGCGCTCCATCGCTGGCCCAACCCGCTGGAGCAGGACCAAAGACGGACGCGAAGGGGGCGTCCGTGAAGTCCACAGGGGTTGCCTCGCCACGGTTGGCGGTGGTCCCAGTCCCACTTTGACCCCACTTTGAACGACCCCAACACTGGACGATGCCGTCCTCGTGAAGGGCACAACTGTGGTCTTGCCCGACCTCGACGTCGACATAGCCTGAGGACTGATTGATGACCGAGGGCAACAAAGTGTTCCCTTCGTTGGGCCCGTTGGCCAAGCGACCGTAGTTGTCGTGCCCCCAACAGCCCATGGAGCCGTTGGCGTAGACCACGCACGTGCTGTGGTAGTTGACGCCGACGTCGAGCACCGTCAGGTTGTCTGGAAGGTGAGCGAGGGTTGGGACGTTGCGTCGGGTGGTCGTGTTGTCGCCGATTTGACCGAGGTTGTTCTCGCCCCAGCACGCCAGCGAGCCGTCGTCGAGCACCGCGCACGAAACGTGCCCGCCGATGCTGATGGAGGTCGCGCGACGCCCGTCGGGGAGCACGGCGTTCGATCCCGGCTCATGCTGATTCGCGTTCGTCCCGTTGTCGCCGAGCTGACCGGCATGGTCACGGCCCCAACACATCACGCCTCCGTCCTTCATGAGTGCGCAGGTGTGTGCCTCACCGCCGTCCACCTGAGCCGGTTCACGGCCTTCAGGGAAAACAACGCCAACGGGCGTTGGGCGAAGATCGTTGTCTGCGTCACCGTTTCCGACCTGGCCGTTGCTGTCCGACCCCCAGCAGACCATGGAGGCATCGTCAAGAATGGCGCAGGCGTGAAATTCGCCCAAGCCGATGGACACGGCCGTTCGGCCCGCAGGGAGCGTCACTGCGTTGGTTGGCGCGCTGTAGGTGTTGGTGGTCCCGTCACCAAGCTCGCCGTTGGAACCGTAGCCCCAGCACCACACGCTTCCGTCGTCCAGAAGTGCGCATGCATGGGTCCTTGCCGCGTGAATGTCGGTGATTTGCCGCCCCTCGGGAAAGGCCACGAAAGTGTTTGGACGGACCTGATTCACCATTTGGCCACCGTCACCAAGTTGACCGTGACCGTCCGAGCCCCAGCACATGAGGGAGCCGTTGTCCAACACCGCGCAGCTCATGCTGTAACCCACGGCGAGCATCGGGCCACCGGTTGGGCGGACCTCGTCAGCGCCAACAAGTTCGACACGAAGCCGAGCGAGATCCTGGTACTCGCTCAGGTCAAGGCTGCAAGCGAGGTCGCCGTCGACACGGACGTCGCCTTCACCGCAATCAAGCACGTCACTCAACGTCACTGGCGCCGCGCTGGCCACGGGCAGCGCCAAGGCTCCGAGCATCGCGAGGGTCAGCCACAAGGCGGTGCGCATGTGGGTCTGATGCCCAAGCGCCCATTCAAGCGTTCGGTGAACTCAGAGGCCACGCGGGACAATCTTCTGGATGCCGGAGACTTCCGTGGACATGCGCTCCATGGCGACCTTTGCAGCTTGGGCGTGGCCCTCGCTCATCTCGTCACGGCCGTAGCGCGCCTGCTCGAACACGTTGTCGAGGGCCACGAGGGCTTCCTCGCTGACCGCCGGCATGGCTTGGCGGATCGCCGCTTCGAATTCGCGGACGGTCTCGAAATCACGGCGCAGGAACTCGCGCTTCTGCAGGACGACGCACAGGTCGGTGTAGCACTGGAAGATGGCCTCACGCACGCTGTCACCGGCCGCCAACAATTCGGCGGTGTAGGCGAAGACCTCGGCGGCCTCCTCCATGAGCGTCGCCTGCTGGCGGCGACGGTAGAGCACAAGGCCCACCAGCAGCGCGGCCGCGAGGAACACAAGCGATCCGACCAGAGCCCGCGCCGTCGACGAGGCTTCGTCGCTGTAGGTGTAACTCGGGTCAAAACCCTCAGCGGCGTCGGCCTGGAAGGCCGCCAAACTGGCGTCGGTCAAACGCTCTCCGCCGGCATCGAGCAGCACGAGCAGGGTCAACTCGCCGTGGGCGGCGGTGTTGCCGAACGGTGGATCGTTGTTGAATTCGAAATCGGTGTTTCCGTCAGCCCCAGTCACGACCACGCGCTTCAACAGCTGACTGCTGCTGCCGTCCTGGACCACGCGGCTGCCGTTGGCGTATTCGAGGTACAGGGAGAACCCGACGTCGGAAATGCCCTCGCCGGTGTCGTCTGCGGTGACCAGGATGCGACCACCGTAGTCTTCCTGCTCGCCCTCGACGAGGGCATCGAGGCGGACGTCAATGGTCGCGTCCACCTTGATCAGCGCGAAGGTCACGGCCATGCCGGAATTGAGGTTGCGGCTGCTGTTGAGGCCGCTGGTCACGTGGAAGGGCTGGACGCCCAGCGGGTTCCACGACGGAACGCGCAAGGTCATGCTGAAGTTGCCGTCGTTCCACTGCACGCGCTCCAAGGTGTAACACGTCGGCGTGGTCGCCGCAGAGGTGCAGCCCGTGCCGTTGCTCAGCGTCATGTCGAGGTCTTCGAAGACCTCGCTTTCACCGCCGACCTCGGACACCGACCCGGTGATGGTCAGGGTCCGCAAAGCGTCGGAGCGCACGGCGGTGCGATCGGTCACGGCATCGATGGTCACCACGACGTCGGCCCACACGGTGCCGATGGTGGACGCGTCCGTGGCCCTGTGAGCCAGTTCGCCTTCGAAGCGGACCTCGATGTCGTGTGCGCCACGGGCCAGGTCAAGGTCGACCGGAATGGTCGCGATCCAGGAGCCGTCATCAAGCGTCGTCGCCACGGTGACCAGTTCGCCGTCAAGGTAGACCTGCACCGCACGACCGGGCAGGCCGGCCTGGGCCGCATCGTCCACGTCGTACAGACGGCCCGAGATGCGCCAGAGGTCACCACGGGTCACCTCATCGTCGCCGTCGAAGGTGATGCTGATGGCCGAGCGGTGGCTGAGGTAGAAGCTCGCGTTGCCACTGCCGGCGCGGTACCATCCCTGCGCATCGGCGTCGGCGATCATGACGTGGTCGCCGAAGGTGAAGATGTCCGGAACCACCCACGTGTAGGCGAAACTGCCGTCCGCTTCTGTGGTCACTTCGCCGATGTTCACGCCGTCGACCTCGAGGGTGACCATGTGGTCGGCAAGACCGATGAGTTGGTTGTCCACCACCTGTCCGGTAATGACCACTTCATCGGCCACAGCGATGACGTCGTCAAGGTCCACGGTCACCAGGATCGGTGCGTAGACGTTCCACACGCCGGTGGCGTTGCTCGGCAGGTACAGCACGTTGCCCGTAAACCTGACCTCCATGTCCGTCGGGCCAAGCGGCTGATCGGCGGGCACGGGGTGCACCGCGGTGAAGGAGCCGTTGGCGTCCGTGGTCACGTTGGTCAGGAACACGCCATCGAGCCACACTTCGACGGTGGCGTCACCAATGGCGTCGTCCACTTGGCTCAGCAACACGCCAGAGATCAGGATCGTGCTCTCACGGTCCACGTCGCCGTTTCCGCTGATGAGCAGGATTTTGCTCGGCATGCTGACGTTGAAGCTCACGTCGGTTTGCGTTGGCAAGTAGTACTCCGGGTTCGCAGGGTCACCCGCACCGATGGGGTCGACCCAATCACGACCGCCCTTGAACTGGACCGAAATCTGGTGTTGACCTGGGTCGGTGCCTTCAGGAAGCACGTAAGAGAGCAGGAAACTGCCGTTGCTGGCGGTGGTTTCCACGCTGGACACCGGCACACCGTCAACCAGCAGGTGAACGATGGCCAACGATGGCGTTCCGTCGACGGCCAAGGGCAGCCCAAGGTCGTCGAGCAGGGTGCCGCGAACGTCGAAGGCGTCGCCAGCGATGAGGCTGACCGGCGCTTCGGTGATGGTGATCTCCGTCGAAGCGAGCACGACGAAACGCGTGGTCGCGTTGCTGCCCACCAATCCGGTTGTGCCGGGCAATCCGCCGTATTCAGCGGTCAAGGTGGCCTCGCCAACCGAGAGGTTGGCGGGGAGCGTCAGCACGTCCTGGGCCATGCCGCTGGCGTCGGTCACCACCGTGAGGGTCACCGGAACCTCAAGCGGCCCATCGGAGCCGATGAGGGTCACGAGGACGTCCGCGTTGGCCACGGGCGAGCCGGTGTTGTCCTGAACCATCAGGCGGACGTCCATGTCGTTGCCGCGCTCGGTTCGGTCGTTGAGCGAGGGCGCACCGAGACCGTCGAGCACCGGGTCGAGGAAGAAGACGCTCGTGGTTCCGCGGCTGTCGAAGGGCGCGGTATCGTTGGAGCCGACGTAGAAGTTCACGCTCGGCACGTAGGTGGCGCTGATGTTGTGCGAACCGCGCTCGAAGGTTTGTCCGAGGCTGATCGTGGCCGTCCAGGCGCCACCGACACCGACGGTGCCGCCCGTGACGGTGAAGCCCACAGGTTGACCGTCAATGGCGAAGAGCACGTTGGCCGGCAGCACGCTGCCGTCACGGTTTTCCAATCCTGAGCCGTTGTCGCTTTGCACCGTTCCGGTGACGTTGAAACTCGACCCTGACGTTGGGTTGGCGGTGATGGCATCGATGAGCAGCACGGTGGTTGAACGCACCGTGACCGTGCTGAGGTTGGCCCGATCGGAGAGCAGATCGAAACTCCCGTTGTAGTGGAACTCCACGGTGATGATGCCCAGTGGATGGTTGACGTCGAAGAGGAAGCTCGTGTTGGCGAAGCCCTCCGGGTCCGTTTGGACCTCGGTGTGCCACGTTTCGTGCACCTTCACGGCCACCGTTTCTCCACCGAGCGGGGTGAAGAGGTCGCTCGCTTCGACGAGTTGGGCGCTGAGGTTCACGCTTCGACCGCGGTTGATGATGACCGCGTTGCGCGGCTGCAACTGCTCGAAGTCGGTCACGCCTTGCACCAGCATGCCGGTGGTCGTGTTCGAGGGCAGGTAGAAGGGCGAGGAGTCCTCGATGACCTGCACCACGAGCGTGCGGTTGCCGCGCGTCGTGCCGTCCCTCAGCGCATCGCTGCTCATGGAGAGGTTGAAACTCCCGTTGGCTGCGGTCTGCGCGCCGGTGACGAGCAACTCATCGGGCTCGTCGTCCCAATGGGCCTCAAGCCGGAGCAGTCCGTTGATCGGGCGCGTGTTGTCGTCCGCATCGAGCACCCGTCCGAGCACGTTGAAGGTGCTGTCCGCAGCGACCACGGTCGGCGCGACGTCGATGACGACCACCGATTCGGCCTGCACCGTGACGTTCACGAGGCTGGTGTTGCCGAGGTGACGGCGGTTACCGGGCGCGAGCGGGTCGGTGACGTCGTCCGCCACCACCACACCGATGTCGTAGTAGCCTGGCCCCACCGTGTTGGCCGTCCACTGGAGGGTGGCGTTGCCGTCGATCAGCGTCTGAGCCGTACCCAAGGAGGTGTTGGCGCCGTTCCAATCGAGGAACCACTCGACGGTGGCGCCTTCGAGGTCGGAGCCGTCGGCGATGTCGGTGATGCGCGCGCGCAGATCGATGGTGTCTCCGACGAGCACCTGGATGCCCTCCAGTTCAGGGGTCACGATGACTTCAGATTCAATCCCCCAATCCAGTGAAATGCCGGCTGGCGGCCCTTGCGGACCGTTCGGATCGACGAAGGTGTAGTACGGACCACCTTCGGGCGCGAAGGCTTGGAAATCGGTGAGCAGTTGAACCTCGTACACGCCTCCGGCGAAGACGGTGGGCGCGGTCACGTTGAACGAGAATTCACCCGTGCTCGTGTTCAGGCTACCAAGGGCCAGGTCCACGGGACCTTCGGCGGTGGCCATCAGGATGGACAAGGCTGAGCCGTTGTTCAGAACCCGGTCGCCGTAGACCGCATCGGAAAGGTTGCCGAAGAAGCGAGTGCTGTTGCCGATGTGGACCCAATCGTCGGCGACCGTGAAGTTCCAGCTGATTTCTGCCATCACCCGGAGGGTGCTGTTCCACGTGCTGGGCACGTAGTCCTCAGAGCCACCAAACGCGATGGCCAGCGGATAATCGCCTGCCCTCAAGGTTGCATCGAGGGTCCATGTTGGGCTGATTTGGTTCGACAAGGGGTCGACCACGCTGGTGGCCAATGAGCCGTTGAAGAGCACGTCAAAGGTGCCGAGCATGACGATGCCCACGCCGTTTCCGAGGTGGTCGACCACCTGGAATTGCGTGTTGGTGGCCTCACCGCGGAGTTGCGATTCCGAGATCATCGTGTAGTTGTAGATGCCACGCAGGCGGTACGGTGCATTGTCGGACAGGTTCTCGATGTCCGTGGTCGGCAGCGTGGTGGGGAAGAAGCGCAGGCGCGGTTCAACCTCGCCTGCCGCGATCGGCGTGGTGCTGGCGTTGAGGGTGTGTTGGACGTTGAACGGACCATTGACGCTCACGTTGAACACGTCCACCCACGCGCCACCGCTGGACACGTCACGCAGCGAAAGCACGAGGGATCCGCTCATCGCAGCAGGCGCGAGGCCGAAGGACACCACCGTGCCGTTGACCCAGATGTCGTCGCCGAGGTCGAGGACGCTGTTGTTGGTGCCAGGGCCTTCGAGCGTGGCCGTCAGGTTGGGCGCGTCACGCACGTCGAGCACGATGCCGGTGGTCGAGGGCCGGAGGTGCACATCGCCAGCGATGGGGATGCTGGTGTCCGTCCACCCTTCGAAGCCGAGCGTCGCCGAGATGTTGGTCTTGGTTTCGAATTCGTCGAGGGTGAGGTCGAAGACCCAACTGCCGTCGGGGTTGACCGGGGTCGTGAGGTTCACCGAACCGTTGACAGAAGAGGTGAAAGAAAGCCAGACCTCGAGCCCTTCGAGGCTCTCAAAGACGCCCTGTGGAATCGTTTCGGCCTGCAAAAGGCCGCTGATTTCGGTCGTGGCGCCTGCACCCACGATGGGGGCGTTGATGGCCGAAGGGCCTTGATGGCTCAGTGTGGTGTTGTCCGAGACGTTGATCGCTGAGTCAAGCGTGATTCCGCCGTTGGCCACGTACCCTTGTTCGACGTGCTGAACCACGATGCCGGCGAAACCGGGGGCAATGGGCTGTGGTGGGATGCCGCTGAAGTTGAAGTTCCCGTCGGCGTCGGTGAACGTCGAACCAATTTGCCGGTCGGGCGTGCCGGCGATGCCGGGCACGTTGCCCACTTCGCCGATGGGGACGAGGTAGGCGATCAGCGGCTGGTCGGTGACCGGCGTGGCGTTCTCAGCGTAACGCAGTTGGCCGCTGACGTTGAACCACGTCTGGCCGTTGCGCTCCCAGCTGAGCGGCGAGAGGGATTGGTTGACGATCTCCAGCGCTTCTGCGTCGGGGCACGCTTCGATGGGCACCCAGCCCAGGTCGGTGTTGCCGTTGGCGGCATCTTGCTGCAGGTGGACTTCGGCCCACGTGGTGCGATCGTCGTTGGTCACCGCGTATCCGTTGCCCGTCCACGTGCCTCCGGCAAAGCCAGATACGGATCGGGCTGGAAGACCGGCCAAACGGGCCATGGTCACGAACGCGGTGGTGAATTCCTGACAGGTGCCTTCGTTGGCCAATTCCAGAAGGTGAACCGTCAAATCTTGGTCGCCAGGCAGGCCTGAACCGTTGTAATTCCGCTTGAATTCGGTGGTCGCGTTGCCTTCACGAAGGAAGGTCGCGATGGCGTCCGCGGTGCTCCACGCGTCCGATGCACCGGATTGGCCGACCACGGCCTCGGTGATGTTCAGGGCAATGGACCACGGGTTGCTCCGGTTCGACAAACGTTCGTCAAGTTGCAGCGCATAGGTGTCGGTCTGGTTGGCGATCGTCGTGGACGCGAGGGTGTCCCAATCGAACCAGTACTCGGGGGCCAGGGCGATGAGGCTCTGCAGGAAACCGGCTTCGACGGTGACGATGAAGGTGTCATTCGTCCGGCTGAGTTCTGCCGTCGCGTCCGCCCAGAAGGAGTGATTGATCGTCGACAGCGGCAGCGGCACGGCCGTTCCAGCCAGGTCGGTGTTGTACTGCACGTTCCACGTGACCGTGCCGTTGCTGAATCCAAGGTCGGCCATGCCGGACAGGTTCTCGATGTTCGGGAACATCTCGTTGCTCGGGTGCACCGTCGCGATGTGGGCGTAGGTCGAACCTGTTGGGAAATCGTTGGTCACCTGGCGCCAGCGGTGGACCTGTTCGAGGTCAACGGTTCCGCTGGTGTTGTTGGCCCAGAAGAGCACCTGCGACTGTGGGAAATCGTCGGAGGGGTCGAGCGGGTCTTGGGGTGCGCCCACGCAGCCCGTGGCCCAGAAGTTGGCGGGACACTCGACGCCGTCACTGACGCCACCGCCGTCGGTGTCGGGGTTGCGCCAGTCCGTGCCGGTCAGGTTCTCGAAGGCGTCGGGGATGCCGTCGCCGTCGAAGTCGTCGGGCAGCACGTCGTCGGTCGGGTCGTTCTCAGGGTTCGTGCCGTCAAAGTACTCGTCCAGGTCGCCAACGCCACCAGAATCCGTGTCAAACTGTGTGGAATCGGTGACCCAGACGTCCGAGGAGCCGTTCAAGATCCCGATGCTGTCCAGCGTGCAGCCCGTGGAGTTCTCGAAGTAGCTGTTCAGGCCGTCGCCGTCGGGGTCCAGCGCGTTGACGCAAGGGTCGAGGGGGTCCGTGTTGTCGCGCACCACCTCATCGAAGTCGTTCACGCCGTCGTTGTCCGTGTCGGCCAAGGTCGGGTTGGAGAACCACCCGAACACGCCGAGCAATTCCTGCCAGTCGGCCAAGCCGTCCGCGTCGGAGTCGGTGTAGTCGTCGTCACAGTACTGGCGGGTGTTGCTGATGGTGCCGTCCAAGGTGGCCTGCGTGTGGCACCAGGAGCCGTTGCGGTTCGCCACGTCCGTGGTCGAGGCGGGTGGTGCGAGGCTGACGCCAACGAGCACGTTGTTGATGGTCGCAGCATATGCGAAGGACGTCCACGTGCCTGAGACGTTGTACCATCCCTGGCCGCCGTCTGGGTTGAAGCCCGAGGCATCGGTCAACGTCAAGCGGTTGACGCCGTTCCAGTTGGTGAAGGTCGTGACGAAGTTCACGAGAGAATCACAAGGATCCGTGCCGTGGGAGACGTTGCGCTCGTCACCGTCGTTGACGCCGCCGGAGTCGGTGTCTGCGATGTCCCACGCGGTGCAAGAGAGGTTCTCTTCCCAGTTCTGGATGCCGTCGTTGTCCTCGTCACCGGCGTCCTCACGGCGCGTCGGGTCGGTCTCACCGGCATCGACGACGCCGTTGCCGTTCGCGTCCTCTTCACCGTCGTCGAAGGCGTCGTCGTCGGTGTTGTTGTCGCGTGGGTCGCTCGCTTGCGCGGGCTCGCCGTAGGCGGCGTTGACCTCAACGCCGTCGCTCAGGCCGTCGCCGTCGGTGTCGAAGGCGGTCGGGTCGGTCAAGAGGGTCAGCGCTTCGTAGGAATCGTTCAGGCCGTCACCGTCCGAGTCCGCGTTGGTCGGGTTCGTTGAGGTGATGCCGTCCACTTCAGCGGTCAACGTCGCACAACCGCCCGGGCCAATGCCGCTCACCGGGTCACACGGGGTGATGGTCTCGGTGGCGGTGCCGGGTTCCGGTCGGAAACAGGGCGATGAACCGCAGTTCGTCGTCCATGAGGGGTTGATGTATTCGAACAGGTTTGGCAATCCGTCGTTGTCGGGGTCACCGTTGGGTCCGTCGTCGTTGGAGGCCGAGGTGGCGTTGAGGCCGTAGGAGACCTCCCAGCCGTCGGGCATGCCGTCACCGTCGGTGTCGTAGCCGCGGCGGTCTTCATCGATCAGGCCGTCGCCGTCGTCGTCGTCGCTCTGGCAATCCGCGTCGCCGTCGCCGTCGCTGTCCGCGCCGTCCACGGCGCCGTCCTTGTCGTTGTCAAAGCCGTCCGTGCAGATGTTGCCCACAGGGTCCTCGTCGCACAGGATGACCGAACCGGTACCGTCGCTGCCGGTCGCGCCGCACGCGGGCGGGTTGAACTGCATGGCGTGTTCCTCGGACCAGTCGTTGGTGGGCACGGTGCCGTTCCACCAAACGCCGTTGTCAAGCACGGCAGGGGTAGTGGCGATGTCCCAACCGCTGGGCATCAGGTAGGTGTACTCCTGAAGGTTCGACATGCCGTCGCCGTCGGGGTCGCCCACCGCGCCGTCACCGAAGGAGGAGGAGAGGGGATCCAGTCCATGCATCCACTCCCAGCCGTCAGGCAAACCGTCGTTGTCCGAGTCCGGGTCGTTGGGAGAGGTGTTGATCAGGTACTCCAGGCCGTAGGTCAAACCGTCGCCGTCAGCATCGGAAGCCGCGGACACTTCCTCGGCCACCAAATCGATGCCCGCGAACAGAGAAAGGAGCATCAGCAGGGTCAGCCCAAGGGCGCGTCGGCGCACCCCTGATTCAACAGATTGGGACGAAGCCACACGCCGCTGAGACAGCATCTGCTCTGACATCGTTCCCAAGGCGGTTCCGGCGCCTCATAAGGGGAATGGTGCGCTGTTCAGACAAGGGGGTGAGCAGAACCCTTGTTCAGAGGTCGGACAACTCGTCCAGAAGCTCGAGGTCATCGTCGTCGGCCGTCACCGCTGGCGGCAAATCCAGCTCAGGAGCGGCTTCGGGTTCGGCCACGACGTCGTCCTCAGGCAAGGCGACGTCCTTGATGGGCATCGCGGCCGCCATGGAGCGGGTCGCGCCGCGGCGGTAGGTGGCGTAGAGGACGATGCCGACCAGCATCGCGATCAGGCCAATGGTGCTGGGCTCTGGGTCGAGCAATTCGTTCGTCAGGCAAGCGACCTCGGTGCACGTCGTGGCAAATTCGAACCTGGTTTGCTGCTTGAAGTCCGCGCCGTAGGGCACTTCGTCGTCGTACGGCTCGACGATGATCGTCAACTCCGCACGGTCGTTGTTCTTGACCGTCGTTGGCGCGGTCAGGTCAACGGTGAACTTCTCGTTGCTGTACGCGTCAACGGTGACCAGGAGGGTGGTACCGGCCTGCTGGAAGGAGTTCACGCTCACCGCGCCGTTGTCCCAGCCGCTCGGTTCATCCAAGGAGATGAGGATGGTCAGGGGAATGTTGTTCTCGTTGTCCACGCGGAAGCCGAGTTCCTTGCTCTGGCCTGGGCCAAAGGGCGTCATCTGGCTCTCGAGCGTGATGAGCAAACGGCCGGCCACAACGTCTTCCTTGACCACGACGGTCACGGGCATGTCGAAGTAGCGGGCTTCGTCGTCGTCGACGCCGTCTTCGATGATGCCCACGTAGATGGTGTGGTTCCCGGCCTCAACCTGGTCACGCAGGGTCACGTCAAGACGCAGGTCAGCGTATTCTTCACCGCTCAAGCGGACCACAGGCGCGTTCGCACCGGTATCGTCGGTGATCGCGTAGTCCCAACTTGCGTACTGGCCGTCGTTGCGCGGCAAGAGGTTGGGCGGCACGATGCGCCACGTGGTTTCCACGTCTTCATCCCCGGCATCGGTGATGCGGAAGCGGAACCATGCGTCTGAGCCCGGAGCGATGGGGCCGACAGAGCCGAGCGACTTGGCGTCGCTGTCGGAGATAACCTCGGCCAACACGCCGAAGGTGCGGTGGACGGTGAAGGCGACCTCAGTGCGCAGGTCAGCGTCGTTTCCGCTGACCACGAGGACACGCACCAACCCGATGTCTTGCGCTTCACGCTGGTCGGGTGGGAAGACGGTCATGCGCAGCGTCAACTGTTGGAAGGAGCCGATGGAGGGCGTCAGGCTGTTGATGCCCTCTTCCACCAACTGCTGACCCGTGTCGTTGTCGTAGAAGCGGTACAGCCAGGACTCGGGCAACTCGGTCACACGCAGCTTGAACGCATCCGTATCGAAACCGGCGTTGAACACGTCGATGTAGAAGTCCACGCCCTCTTGTGCATCGGACATGTCGACGTAGTGCGAGAGGGTCTCGTCGTAGAGGTCGGGCCGGGTTGAATCGGCGATTTGGCGCTGGTGTTCCACGTCCTCAAAGACCGAGACACGGGGTTCGGCGTACACGCCGACCTCATCGAAGTCGAGGGTCAAATCGACGATGGCGACCTCCACGAGCTGCCCGTTTTCGTTCTCGGCGTACGCGCGGGCCTCGACTTCGAGGCGAGACGGTGCGTTGGTCAGGTCCTCGCCCACTTCGATGGAAAGGATGGGGCGAACCACGTCGCCGCCGCCCGTCAGGGTGTAGCCGGCAGGCTGGTCCCACACCGGGTCGGACCACGACGAGGGAAGCGATCGCGCCAGGTCAAGACGGACCTCCATGGCGGATGCGGATGCGCCAATGTGGGTCACGAGGAACTCCACCGTGCTGGTTTGGCCGGGCGCGATGAGGACGGTGGTGGGTTGGTTGCTGGGAACGCCAAGGTTGATGCCGTGCTCGACGAACTCGATGCCTCCATGCTCGTAGAGCACGGTGTGGCCCTGAACGTCGCGGATCTCGAGGGCAAGGGGATAGACGCCAGGAGCCATGGCGCCCGCATCGTAGGTCCAGGTGTAGTTGCCCACCAGACCTTCGTTGTCGAGGCGCAGATCGTCGTCTTCGAACTCCTCGTCGAACACCGCAGAGGCCCCATTCGGGGTGGACAACACGAGGTTGACCGACTGGATGTCGGCTCGGCCGAAGGCGTCACGGACGTCGACGTCAAACTGGATTTCACGGTTTTCGCCCAGCGCGTTGGGCGCCCACGTGAGGGTCTCTGGGTCGCCCCAAGCGGAGCCTGGCGTGTGGACCTTCACCGAGGACGCGGAGAGCGCGTTGGCCATGACTTCGAGGCGGGAGGTACCTTCGGTGGAGTCGAGGTCACCGAACGCAATTTCGATGTCGCAATCGTTGCCGCCACCAATGGGGTTCCCGCCGCCTTGGCCTTCGCAGGACGCCTGACCGTCGATGACGAGCTTCAGGCTCTTGCCGTTGGGAACGGTCACGCCGTTGGACGAGACGTCAAAGAACACCTCAGAGGAGGTCCACGCACAGTTTTGTTGGAAGGTGGAGCTGCAGGGGTCATCGAGGTCGATGGTTTCGCTCCCGATCTGCGAATCGCCGGCCTTCAAAGAGAACGCAACGTCGCCGGTCGAGCCTTGCTGGCCGCGGAAGCGCATGTAGATGGTCAACTGAATTTGGTCGTTGTCCGAACCCTCGCCGTAGAGGGTTAGGTCCGAGATCATCTCAGAGGAACGGAATTCGATGCCGCTCAGCGCCGAGAGTTCTTCCTGACTTCCAGAGGGCTCGATGGTCGTGATGTGACCGTCGCCGCCCGCGCTGCTGTTCTCAGCATCGAGGTAGAGGCGGTAGTTCTCCAATCCTGCCACGCTCGTGGCCGGCTCGGGCGCGGCCTCCAACACCACGCTTGGCGGGACCTGCACGAGGCCGCTCATGGTCGCGAGGACGAGCACGACCAACATCGACAGGGCGAGACCCCGGTTGGCTTGGCCGTGTGTCACCATTGAGACCACCGTCTTGCCCTGCCGCGGGGGGTGTTAAACCGTTTTCCATTCCGCGTGTTCAAGCCGCATGGATGCCGACGGACTGAAGGCACCCGGCGAAGTGGGGCGACCACAGGGGTGGCCGAGCGGTCAAAAGCGCCGGATTTAAGCTCCGGTCCCAGATGGGTTCGAGGGTTCAAATCCCTCCCCCTGTACCACGTTTTTTCCCCTCAGACGAGGCCCCATCCGCCGTCCACGGCGAGCACTTGACCGGTCACGTAGGGCGCCTCGAGGAGGTAATGCACGGCCGAGGCGATGTCTTCAGGGCGTCCGGACCGCTTCAGAGGCAGGCGGGCGACGGTTTCCGCGAAGGCGGCCTGCTCCCAATCCGCGGACAAAATGGCGCCGGGAGCGACCGCGTTGGCCCGAACCTCGGGCGCCAAATCGAGGGCCCACCCAAGGGTGCGCTGACGCAGCGCAGCCTTGCTTGCGCTGTAATCGCCAAGATGAGGCCACGCTTTGCCCCACGAGGTGTCGACCATCGAAACGATCGAACCTGAACCTTGAGCAAGGGCATCGGAAAGCGCCTCGGTCAGCACCACCGGAGCCTCGACGTGAAGCATCCACAGGTCGCGCCGGGCCTGTGCCATGTCGCTGGGGGCGCCCTCACCCTCGCTGGGGAAGAAGATGGACGCGTTGTGGACCAGACCGCCGAGTCCGTCGCCCACGGCGGGGTCCGCAAGGACCGCAGCAGCAAGGCCGGCCACGCCCTCCGGCGTCGACAGGTCAGCCGAAATCACGCGCCCAACGTCATGCTGGTGGCTTTCAGCCAAGCCTGCGAGGAGGGCCTCGGCTTCCTCGGTGGCGGTCCGCACGTGCACGAGGGCAGTCCATCCCGCTTCGACCAGCGCGGTCACGGTGGCTGCGCCCAAGCGGCGGCCTCCTCCAGTGACGAGAACGGTCTTCGCGCCCATGCACCGAGGTGGACGTTGAGGACATGAACCCTCGTCCTCGGCTTGCGGCCCGGATGACGAAGCCTTTTGCTGCTCGCCCCGTCCCCAAAGCATGGCCGGAGGGAGGCGCTCGCTGACCATGGCCAAAACCGAGGCGCCGCAAAGGCCTCGGCTGCCGGCGTGGTTCCGCACCACCTTGCCGTCGGGTGAGGCGATGGACGCCTTCCGCGACACCAAGGCCTCGGTCAAGGACAACGCCTTGCACACCGTGTGCGAAGAGGCACGCTGTCCCAACATCCACGACTGCTGGTCCAGCGGTGACGCGACCTTCATGATCGCCGGGCAGGAATGCACCCGGGGTTGCCGCTTCTGCGCCGTTGGCACCATCAAGCGCGCACCTCCGCTGGACCCTGAGGAGCCCGCACACCTCGCCGACGCGGTCGCGTCCATGCCCCTCCGCCATGCCGTCATCACGGTCGTCAACCGCGACGACCTGGCCGACAGCGGCGCTTCCCACTACCGCGCGTGCCTCGACGCGGTCCACGAGCGCAGTCCAGAGGTCACCCTCGAACTGCTGTGCTCGGACCTCGCCGGAGACCATGAGGCCCTGGCCATGCTGCTCGACGGCGCGCCTTTGCGGGTCTTTGCCCACAACGTGGAGTGCGTGCCTCGCCTCGACAAGACGGTGCGCGACCACCGCGCCTCCTTCGACCAATCGCTGGGCATCCTCCGAGAGGCACGCCGCCTCCGTCCTGACCTGCTCATCAAGACCTCCATCATGGTCGGCCTCGGCGAGTCCGACGAAGAACTCGAGGAGGCCATGGCCCTCGTCCGTGAGGCCGGCGTGGACCTCATCACCCTCGGGCAATACCTCGCGCCGTCGTCGAAGCACCTTCCCGTGGACCGCTTCCCCGAACCTGAGCGCTACGAGGAATGGGCGGACCACGCGATGGACCTCGGCTTCCTTGGTGTGGCGAGCGGCCCGTTGGTGCGCTCGTCCTTCAAGGCCGGGCTCCTGCTCCGAGCCTGCACCGAAGAAAACTGGCAGGGAAGCATGCCCGGAGCCACGGTCCGCGTTCGCCCCGGTGCAGCGGCGGACCGACACCCCAATAGGCGGACCTCAGGTGGTGGAGCCTGATGCCCGAACGCCTGACCGTGGACGAGGCGCCTTACACCATCGGCATCCCTCCGTTCCGACCCGGTGAGAAGGCGGACTTCGGAGGAGGCTTCGCCGAACAGCCCGGCGACCTCAACCGGCCCGACGTGACCTGCTCGGCTCAGGACACGGCGACCCATGCGGTCGGCCTCATTCGCGTGCTCGACGACGCGCACGTCGCCAGCGGCGAGTGGGACCCGAACCTCGACGAGGACACCCTGCTGAAGGGCTTGGAGCACATGATGCGCCTGCGCATCTTCGACGATCGCATGATCAAGATGCAGCGCACCGGCTTGCTCTCCTTTTACATGCGCTCCTTCGGTGAGGAAGCCATCGCCATCGCCCAAACCATGGCCCTGGAGGAGCAGGACTGGCTCTTCCCCTCCTACCGTCAGCCCGGCGCACAATTCGTCCGCGGCCGCGACATGGTGAGCATGATCTGCCACTGCATCGGCAACACCGAAGACAACGTCCGCGGCCGTCAGATGCCCGTCCACTACACCTGGAAGGAAGGCCGCTTCATCTCCATCTCCTCCCCGGTGGGCACCCAATTCCCACAGGCGGTCGGTGTCGCGATGGCCTCCGCTTACCGCGGGCTCGACGAAGTCTGCATCTCCTGGCTTGGGGACGGCACCTCAGCCCAAGGCGACTTCCACTACGCGGTCAACTTCGCCTCGACCTTCAAGCCCCCCGTCATCCTCAACGTGGTCAACAACCAGTGGGCCATTTCCACCCACGCCAACCTCGCGACCGGTGGACGCACCTTTGCCGAGCGCGGCTTGGCCTACGACATTCCCTCCTTCCGCGTGGACGGCAACGACTTCCTCGCGCTCTACGCGGTCACCAAGTGGGCGCGTGACCGAGCCTCCGCCGGCCTCGGACCGACCTTCATCGAGGTCTACACCTACCGTGCCGGCGCCCACTCGTCCTCGGACGACCCCAGCGCCTACCGCCCTCAAGACGAATTCGAATGCTGGCCCGGTGGCGATCCCATCGAGCGCCTGAAGGGCCACCTCATCGGTCGAGGCCTCTGGGACGAGGACAAGCATACCGAACTGACCGAGCGCATCGACGCTGAAGTCATGGCCGCCTACAAGGAAGCCTGCACCTTCGGCGACCTGGCCAACGGCCCCTACCCTCCCGCCTCGACGATCTTCACCGAGGTCTACGAAGAGGTCCCATGGCACGTGCAAGAGCAGCGTGAGGAGCTCGGGAAGTGAGGTGGTATCATGGCGAAAATGAACATGATCGCAGCCCTCAACTCGGCGCTGGACCTGCAACTCCAGCGCGACCCCAACGTCGTCATCTTCGGTGAAGACGTTGGCTACTTCGGTGGCGTGTTCCGCGTCACCGCCGGCCTTCAGGAAGCCCATGGCGCCCACCGCGTCTTCGATTCGCCCCTCGCCGAAGGCGGCATCGCCGCCGTGGCCTTTGGCATGGGCATCAACGGCCTGCGGCCCGTGATGGAAATCCAGTTCGCCGACTACATCTTCCCCGCCTACGACCAGATCGTCAACGAGATGGCCAAACTCCGCCACCGCTCCGGCGGCGAATTCTGGACGCCGGTGACCATCCGCACCCCAGCCGGCGGCGGCATCCGGGGCGGCCACCACCACTCCCAGTCTCCCGAGGCGCAGTTCACGCACACGCCCGGGCTCAAGGTTGTGTACTGCTCGACGCCCTACAACGCAAAGGGTCTGCTCACCTCGGCCATCGAGTGCAACGACCCGGTCGTCTTCTTCGAGCCCAAGCGGTGCTACCGTGGCCCGTTCTATGGCGATCCGCACAAGGTTCCCACGTGGAACAGCCACCCCGACGGCGAGGTGCCCGAGGAATACTACAGCATCCCGCTCGAGCAAGCCCGCATCGTCAGGGAAGGCGGCGCCTGCACCGTCATCGCATGGGGCACCATGGTGCACGTCGCCGAGGAAGCCATCCGTCAGTCCGGCGTTGACGCCGAACTCATCGACCTGCAAACGCTGGTCCCTTGGGACCGCGACACCGTCGTGGAGTCGGTCCGCAAGACCGGCCGCTGCGTCATCGTCCACGAGGCACCAAAGACCAGCGGCTTCGGCGCCGAAATGTCCGCGTCCGTTCAGGAGCGCTGCTTCTGGCACCTTGAGGCGCCGATCGAGCGCGTCACCGGATGGGACACGCCCTTCCCCCACACCACCGAGTGGGATTACCTTCCCAGCCCCGGCCGCATCGCCGAGGCCATCGCACGCACACAGGAGGCATGACACATGGGCATCTACGCATTCAAGCTACCCGACATTGGAGAAGGCGTCGTCGAAGGCGAAGTCGTCGAATGGATGGTCGCCGTTGGCGACACCGTCGCAGAAGACCAGCCCATCCTCTCGGTGATGACCGACAAGGCCACCGTGGAAATTCCCTCGCCGGTCAACGGCGTCGTGATCAAGCGTGAAGGCGACGTCGGTGACATCCTGCCCGTCGGTGCGGTCTGCATCGAGTTCGAAGTGGACGGCGAAGGCAACGCCTCCGCCTCGGAAGGAGCGGCACCTGCGCCCGAGCCCGAGGCGGCTCCCGCGCCCGCACCCGCACCTGAGCCAGCCCCCGCGCCTGCACCCGCAGCCGCCCCTCCCGCTCCGGTCACGCCCCGCGTGCCCGGTCTGCGACCGCTCGCCAGCCCGGCCGTGCGCATGAGCGCCCGCGAGGCCGGCGTGGACCTGACCACCGTGGCCGGCAGCGGCCCGGCCGGCCGGATCACCCGTGCTGACCTCGAGGCCCACGTCGCCGGAGGCGGCGCCGTGGCCAGTGCGGGTCCTGCCCGCACGCGCCGCACCGGCACCACCGAGATCAAGGTCGCCGGACTCCGCCGACGCATCGCCGACGGCATGACCGCGTCCTACTCGACCATCCCGCACTTCTCCTACTTCGAAGAGGTCGACGTGACCGAACTCGAGGCCCTGCGCCAGCACCTCAACGCCAACCGCGAGGACGGCCAGCCCAAGCTGACCTACCTGCCCTTCATCATGCTCGGCTTGGCCAAGGCCCTCGGCGAGCACCCGATCTGCAACGCCCATTACGAGGACGACCGCCTCACCGTGGTCCGCCATGAAGCCGTGCACCTCGGCATCGCCACGCAGACCGAGCGTGGCCTGTACGTCCCTGTGGTCCAGCACGTCGAGGCCCTCGACATCTGGGAAGCAGCCCGTCAGATGAGCGAAGTCGTGACCGCGACCCGCGACGGCAAGGCCACCAGCGCTCAACTGTCCGGCTCCACCTTCACCATCACCAGCCTCGGTGCGATGGGCGGGCTTGGCGCCACGCCGATCATCAACAAGCCCGAAGTCGGCATCCTCGGCGTCCACAAGGCCATCGACCGTGCGGTCGTCAAGAACGGCCAAGTCGTCGTTCGCCGCATGATGAACTTCTCCTCGTCCTTCGACCACCGCGTGGTCGACGGATGGGACGGCGCGATGCTCGTGCAGCGCCTCAAGACGCTGCTGGAGCACCCGGCGACGATCTTCATGTGAGGTGGATGAGATGAAGCAACGTTCCTGTCAAGTCCTCGTCATTGGCGCTGGCCCAGGTGGCTACGTCGCCGCCATCCGAGCCGGTCAACTCGGCCTCGACACCGTCATCGTCGAAGGCGAGCGGTCCGGTGGCACGTGCCTCATCCGCGGCTGCATCCCCTCCAAGGCGATGATCAACGTCGCCCAGACCGTCGACAAGTTGGCGAAGTTCGCCAAGAAAGGCGGCCACCAAGGCATCAGCCTCCCCTCACCCGCTGAGGTCAGCATGGCCGGCGTGGTCGAGTGGAAGGACGGCATCGTCGACCGCCTGAACAAGGGCGTCGAGACCCTGCTCGGCAAGGCCGGCGTCGAAATCGTCCACGGCTGGGCCGAATTCCAAGACGCGAAGTCCGTCCGCGTCGGCGAAGGCGACGACGCGACGACCATCACCGCAGAACACGTCATCCTCGCCACGGGCAGCGTGCCCATCGAGTTGCCCTTCATGCCCTTCAGCGACCACGTGATTTCCTCCCGTGGCGCCCTTGACCTCACGGAGATTCCCAAGCACCTGGTCGTCGTTGGTGGCGGCTACATCGGGCTCGAACTCGGCATCACCTACCGCATGCTCGGCAGTGAGGTCACCGTCGTCGAAGCGATGGACAGCGTCTTGCCCATCTTCGACAAGGAACTGCGCCGCCCGCTCGAACTGACGCTCAAGAAGCTGAAGATCAACGTCATCACCGGTGTGTTCGCCAAGGGCGTTGAAGAAGGCAAGGCCGGCATCAGCCTGCTCTATAGCCCGAAGGACGCCAAGGAGGGCACCGAGCCAGAGCGCTTGGCCTGCGACAAGGTCCTGGTGACCGTCGGTCGCAAGCCGAACAGCGCCGCACTCGGGCCGACCGGCGTCGCGCTTGACGACCGCGGCTTCGTGCGCGTCGACAAGGGCTGCCGCACCAACATGCGCGGCGTCTATGCCATCGGCGACGTCGCCGACATGGGCGAAATGTTGGCCCACACCGCTTCTTTCCAGGGCGAGATGGTCGCCGAGATCATCGCCGGCAAGGACCGCATCTACGACCCAGTCGGTGTGCCAGCCATCGTCTTCACCGAGCCTGAAATCGTCAGCGTCGGCCTGTCCCCTGACGAAGCCAAGGCGGCCGGCCACCCGGTCATCACCGGCAAGTTCCCCCTCGCCGCCAACGGTCGCTCCTTGACCATGGAAGCGGAGAAGACGGGCGGTTTCATCCGCGTCGTGGCCCGGGAAGACGACCACCGCGTGCTCGGCATCCAAGGCGTCGGCACCCACATCTCCGAGCTCGTCGGTGAGTGGACGCTCGCCTTGGAGATGGGCGCGGTCCTCGAAGACCTCGCGGGCACCATCCACGCCCACCCGACGATGACCGAGATGACGCACGAAGCCGTGCTGGCCTCACTGGGTCACGCCATCCACATCACCAACTGAGGCGCAGACACCTCTTCTTGAGGGAGGACGCTTCCCTTGGGTCATGGGCTTGGTCGAACGCGTTTTTGCTCCGCTGCCTGACCACGAAGGCCGCGGCACGCCAAGCCGGGCCGCACGCTGGTGGCTGTGGATCGTCCTCATCCCCACCGCCGTTTGGGCGTGGAGGGCCAGTGAAGGGGCCATCGTTCCGACCTTGGTGGTGACCACCTTGGTGGCCACGCTTGCGCTGCCCGTCGGTTGGTGGGTGCTGTCGCTGGTGGCCAGCGCGGTGGAGAAGCGGACGTGAAGCGCTCAAGCCACCATGGTCCACGACGTGTTGGGCTTGTGCCAATCACGGAGTTGATCGGTTTCCAAACGCAGACGGAGCAGTTGCCCGTCCTCCAGGTCCACCTCGCCGAGTTCGAAGGCGATGACCAACTCGTTCTCGCGGAAGGTCGCGTCATGCAGTTCCTCCTGCTCGATGACATCGCCACCCTCAACGCGCTCAAGCAGCACGCGGACATGGCACTCTTGGAGTGGATTCCTGAGGCTGCACGATTCGCTGCTGCCGTCATGCTCGACGCGCACCTCGCCGGACACGAAAACGGGTGCCTCGATGAGTTGCAGGTCGATGAGCGTGGACTTCCCAGTCGGTGCGCAGGTGCACTCCATGTTGTCGGATTCGACCTCGCCCTGCAGGTCCACGCGTACGACGATCGCAGCGTCCCGGACGCCTCCATCGCCAACCGTGGTCAGCCGGACCGTGTGAACACCGGCCTGCTCGAAGGCGTGGCTGACCTCGTTGCCGCTCGCGGTGAAGCCGTCACCGAAGTCCCACGTCGCCAGCGCGTCGCCCTGAACGCCGACGGCTTGGAAGGTGAAATTGTGCAGCAACCAGGTGACTTCAGGGCGTTCCTCGTTGTCACCGTCGTCAACCTCGACCATCACGTAGCGGTTGACGCCCTCCGTTTCTGACGCCTCAATGCCCAAGGCAACGTCGGAACCACGCGCGTTGCGAACGCCCGCTTGGAGCAACGCGCCGCTGCCGAGCCCCACGCAGAGCACGGCCAACAACAGGGCGACCGTGATGCGAGGTCCAAGCGATTCGCTGGAAAGCATGGCACGAATCAGGCTCATGAGTTCATGAAGCGTTGTTCAAACGTGGTGGTGAACATCTCGGTCATGGCCCGCCTCTGCGACCGTTGCAAAAGCCCCATTTCTGGCTCCAGTTGCCACCGGTGCGGTTCGCGCCAACGCAGCGTCACCTGCATGTCGTGCGGACGCAGGGTCGGTGGTGATGCCGTCCGCGAGGGAAGACGAAGGGTGCGCTGCCGGCGCTGCCGCTGATTGGAATCAGCTGCCGCACATCAGGCAGTCGTCCGGCGCGTCGAGGCTGCAGGCGATGGCGTCCATGCTGTCAGCTTCTTCGGCACGCTGCTGGAGGCCGCTGACCGTCTGATCTTCGGCCTTCTTCTGCTCAACCGTGAACTGGATGGCGTCCGCGGCAGCCTTGGTCCGGAGGTAGTACATCCCGGTCTTGAGGCCGAGGCGCCATCCGGCAAAGTGCATTGAAGTGACCTTCGCGGGGTTCGCGTCCACCATGTGGATGTTGAGCGATTGGCTCTGGTCGATGTAGGCGCCGCGGTCGGCCGCGAGTTCGAGGACGCGCTTCTGCTTGATCTCCCACGTGGTCTTGTACTTCTCACGAAGGTGCTCGGGGATGGTCGGAATGGCCTGAATGGAACCCTTGTGACGGAGGATCTCGTCCTTCATGGCGACGCTCCACAGGTCCAGCGCGATGAGGTCACGCACCAGGTGCTTGTTGAGCACGATGAACTCACCCGAGAGGGTGCGGCGCACGTAGAGGTTGGAGGTGAAGGGCTCGAAGCACTCGTTGTTGCCAAGGATTTGGCTGGTGGATGCGGTGGGCATTGGGGCCACCATGAGCGAGTTTCGCATGCCGTGTTGGACGATTTCGTCCTTGAGCTGGTCCCAGTCCCAGCGGCCGCTGTGCTCGTTCATGCCCCAGAGGTCGAACTGCAACTTGCCCTCGCTGGCAGGAGAGCCGGCGAAACTCGAGTACGGGCCTTCGGCCTTGGCCGCGTCAAGCGAGGCGCAGCAGGCGGCGTAGTAGATGGTCTCGAAGATTTCCTTGTTGAGTTGGCGAGCAGCATCGCTCTCGAAGGCCAGGTCGAGCATCGCAAAGGTGTCAGCAAGACCCTGCACGCCGAGGCCGATGGGGCGGTGGCGCATGTTGGAGTTGTACGCTTCTTCGACCGGGTAGTAGTTCACGTCGATGACGCGGTTGAGGTTCCCCGTCGCGTGGTAGGTCACGTCGTAGAGGAGGTTGTGGTCGAACGCGCCCTTGTCCATGTCCACGAAGCGGGGCAGCGCGATGGAGGCAAGGTTGCACACGGCGACCTCGTCCTTGGCGGTGTACTCGATGATCTCGGTGCACAGGTTGGACGAGCGGATGGTCCCGAGGTTTTGCTGGTTGGACTTCGCGTTGGCGGCGTCCTTGTAGAGCATGTAAGGGGTGCCGGTCTCGATCTGTGCTTCGACGATCTTGTCCCACACATGACGAGCAGGCATCGTCTTGCGGGCGAGGCCTTGGGCTTCGTACGAGGCGTAAAGCGCCTCAAACTCGGCACTGTGCACGTCCTGAAGGCCTGGGCACTCGTTCGGGCAGAAGAAGGACCAGTCCGCGTCGGCTTCAACCCGCTTCATGAACAGGTCGGGCGTCCACATGGCGTAGAAGAGGTCGCGAGCGCGCATCTCTTCTTTCCCGTGGTTCTTGCGCAGGTCGAGGAATTCGAGCAGGTCCGGGTGCCACGGTTCGAGGTAGATGGCAATCGAACCCTTGCGCTTGCCGCCGCCCTGGTCAACGTAGCGTGCCGTGTCGTTGAAGACGCGCAGCATGGGGACGATGCCGTTCGAGGAGCCGTTGGTCCCCTTGATGTAGGAGCCCTTGGCGCGAACGTGGTGGATGGAAAGGCCGATGCCACCGGCAGACTTGGAGATCATCGCGCACTGCTTGAGCGTGTCGTAGATGCCGTCCAGCGAGTCATCCTGCATGGTCAGCAGGAAGCACGAAGACATCTGCGGCATCGGGGTGCCCGAGTTGAACAACGTCGGCGTGGCGTGAGTGAAGTAGCCCTTCGACATCAGGTCGTAGGTGCGAAGCGCGCGGTCGATGTTCTCGTGGTGGATGCCCACGGCCACGCGCATGAGCATGTGCTGGGGGCGCTCGGCCACCTCGCCGTTGAGGCGAAGCAGGTAGGAGCGCTCGAGCGTCTTGAAGCCGAAGTAGTCGTAATTGTGATCGCGGCTGTAGTCGATGTGCCCGTTGAGGCGCTCCGCGTTGGCCATAATGATGGCGTGCACATCTTCCGAAATGAGCGGCGCGTGCTTGCCGGACTCCGGGTCAATGAAGGTCCGCAGGTCGTTGATGACTTCCGAGAAATCGTCCTTGGTGGAGCGGTGCAGGTCGTCGATGCAGATGCGTGCCGCCAAGCGAGAGTAATCCGGGTGATGCGAAGCGAGCGCTGCGGCGGTCTCCGCAGCGAGTTGGTCGAGCTCGCTGGTCTTGACGCCGTCGTACAGGCCCTCGATGGTGGTCTTGGTGACCAGGTCAACGTCCACCCAGCGGGTGTCCAAACCTTCGGCCAGGGTCGCCAACTTTTCCTTGATCGCGTCGAAGCGAACGTCCTCCCGTTCGCCGTTTCTGTTGATGACCTGCATTGCCATGATTGACCCTCCATTGCGTTATCCAAGTGAGCAGCAAAAGTTCCATCGCCAAAGACGGCTCAAAAGTCTTCGTCTATCGAGAAGCGCTGTTGGACGGCCCCGAGGGTGCTGTCCATCACGCCGGCCTTCTGGTATTCCCCGACGCGCTTTTCGAAGAAGTTCGTCTTTCCTTGCATGGAAATCATTTCCATCCACGGGAATGGGTTCTCGACGTTGTAGAGTTTCGAAACGCCAAACGCAACCAGCAACCTGTCTGCCACGAATTCGATGTATTGCTTCATGTGGTCGGCGTTCATGCCGATGAGACGAACTGGAAGCGCTGAGGTGACAAATTCCGTTTCGATGTTGACCGCTTCAGAAACGATCCTGTGAATGATGTTCTCAGGCGTGGGGCGTTCGAGCTTCTCGTGCAACAAACAAGCGAAATCACAGTGCAAGCCTTCGTCCCTGCTGATCAATTCGTTCGAAAACGTGAGGCCTGGCATGAGGCCTCGCTTCTTGAGCCAGAAAATGGCGCAGAAAGACCCTGAAAAGAAGATGCCTTCAACAGCAGCGAATGCGACCAACCTCTCAGAGAAGGATGCACGCTTTTGATCGAGCCAGCGCAGTGCCCAGTTGCCCTTCTTTTTCACGGAGGGCACTGTTTCGAGGGCTTTGAAGAGGTGGTCTTTTTCATTCGGGTCTTTGATGTACGTATCAATGAGGAGTGAGTAGGTCTCAGCATGGATGTTTTCCATCATGATTTGGAATCCATAGAACGTTCGGGCCTCTGCCCACTGCACTTCATTGGCAAAGTTCACCACGAGATTTTCATTGACGATACCGTCTGATGCTGCAAAGAAGGCCAGAACGTGTTTCAGGAAATGCTGCTCGTCGTGCGTCAGAGACTCCCAATCTTTTGCATCCTCTGCCAGATCGATTTCCTCCGCAGTCCAGAACGATGCTGCATGCATCTTGTACATCTCCCAAATGTCCGAGTGTTGGATGGGGAAGAGCACGAATCGGTCGAGGTTTTCAACCAACATCGGTTCAATGAACTCCGCAGAAAGGTCGAGATCAAATCCGTCGTTGCTCGTGGTGCGTTCGATGACCATGGTGTGTTCCCCCTGTTTCCGGTGCGCGACGGCTTTTTCTTCCCGACATGGAGGGCCTATAACCATCGCGGCTTGGTCTCCGTCAGGAGACCCGCGTTCGCGACGGTCGGCCCGGTGGGCGGGAGTCTTTGCACCGAACTCGGAGGCTTATGAGGATGGTCCACACCCCACAAGAAAGGTGAAATCTAACAACGGAAAACCACAGGCTTTCAACCCCCTGATTTCCACTGGAGATGGCACGACAAATTGAATGCCTTCCCTCAGAATTTCAGACCATGCACGGATTGCGGGTGGACCTACGGATGGCGCGCCTGGACGAACGAGCGGTGCTGCCGGTTCGAGCGACCTCCGCCTCGGCGGGCATGGACCTGCACGCCCTGGAGCGCACCGAAGTCACCCGCGGCCAAGCCACCTTGGTGCGCACCGGGCTGGCGATGGCCCTCCCTGAAGGGTGGGAAGCCCAGATCCGTTGCCGCTCTTCCCTCGGCCGAAAAGGACTCATCATGCCCAACGGCCTTGGCACCATCGACGCCGACTACCGCGGTGAACTGATGGTGATGATGACGTGGATCGGCGAGGGACCCTCCTTCGTGCTTGAGGCCGGAGAACGCATCGCGCAGTTGCTGGTCGCTCCCGTACCAGAAGTCAACCTCGTGGCCTGCACCGTCGAGGAGCTTGGCGACACCGAGCGCGGCGAGGGCGGTTTCGGTTCGTCCGGCCGCTTCTGAGGGATCCCCATGCGCGAGATGGACGTGCTTCGCCTCGACGTGACCCCGTGGGAGGTCACGGATGCGCTGATGCGCGAGCGCCAGCAGGAGCGCATTCGTGGGGAGCGCGAGGACCTCATCATTTTCGTTGAGCATCCTGAAGTGGTGACCGTAGGCCCTCGCGCCCGAAGCGAAGGCCACGCTCCGCCTGCAGATTACGCCACCGCGAGCACCGACCGTGGTGGCGGACTGACCTGGCACGGCCCGGGTCAACTCGTCGTCTACCCTGTGGTGCATTGGGACCTCGACGGGGAAGCCAACGTCGCGGCCGTCATCCATCGCCTCGAAGCATGGGTCATCCTCGCCCTTGCCGAGGTCGGCATCGAGGGCCACCGCGACGAGCGGATGCAGGGCGTGTGGGTCGCGGGCAGGAAGGTCTGTTCGATTGGCCTCTCCTTCTTGCGCTGGGTCAGCCGCCACGGCCTGACGGTGAACCTCGACACGCCTTCCGGCCGTGTCGAAGCTTTGGCCGGCTGCGGCTTGCAGCCGGACATGACCACGTCGCTGCGTGCGCTGGGCCATCACGTCGAGCGTGAAACCTTGGTGGACGCGTTGCTCAAAACCGCCCCGCAGGCCCTCGTTCGAGCGCCTCGTTCGTGAGGGAAGGCCGGGACAAGGGTTGAAGTGGCCATGCACGGACCTCCCCACGTGACTGGTGAGATTGTCGTCTGCATCAGTGGCGCTTCCGGCGCCATCTACGGTATCCGTCTCCTCGAGTGCCTCGTGGACGCAGGACGCTCGGTTCGTCTGGTCGCCACCGACTCCGCACGCTTGACCCTGAAGCACGAGTGCGACACGACCCCTGAGGCCCTCACCGAGCGCCTTGGCCTGACCTTGGAGGACGCCAAGAACGTCGGCGCGAAGTCGGCCTCCGGTTCCGCCAAGATTGACGCCGTGGTCATCTGCCCCTGCTCAGGCACCACCATCGGAAAGCTCGCCGCAGGCATTTCCGACAACCTCGTGACCCGCTCTGGCGTGGTCGCCATGAAGGAGAACCGCCCGCTCATCATCGTCCCACGTGAGACGCCACTGGCCACGGTCCACCTCGAGAACTTGGCCAAGTTGTCCGGTTGGGGCGTCGTGGTCCTACCGGCCATGCCCGGATTCTACACCCACCCCACGTCCATCGAGGACATGGTCGACTTCATCGTCGCGCGCATCCTCGATCAACTCAACATCGAGCACCGCCTTGGACAGCGATGGACCGGCGACGAAATCTGAGCCGAACACAACCGCCGTCCAGCGACGCACGGCACCACCGCCTTGATGAAGCCCCGCGAAGACCACAACGCATGGACGAGGACCTTGCGGTGCTCAACGTGGCCCAACTCAAAGAGCGGCTGCGCGAGCAGGGTTTGCCCGTTTCCGGCAGGAAGCAGGAATTGGTCAATCGGCTGCTCGCTGCTGCACCCGCGCCGATCGCACGGACGGTCGCGGACCTCGACCCCACCTCGGCCTCCGTCGACCCGAGCGAGGTGCTGAACGCCCTCCCCACTGAAACCGGAGGCATGCAGGCCTTCCTCCGACGCGAGGGGCCATTGGGCGTCCCCATGGCGGGCTTCGTCGCCGTTGGCGTCGCCGCCATGCTGCTGACCGTCGTCCTGTTCACCACGGGCGTCATCGGCGGGGGCAAGGAACCGAATTGGCAACTCATCGACTATGACCCGAACCAAACCGAGGCCTACGCCAACGGACTGCTGGCCTTGGGCCACCCCGAGTGGGAGGGGCGGATGTCCGGTACTGCGGAGGAACACGCAGCGGCGCAGAGCATCCTCGACAACCTCACCGAGATGGGCTACACGCCGCAAATGAACTCCTATCCAGTGGACATGTTCAGCGTCAACAGCGAGCCGTCGCTTCGCATGTGTCCACCCGGCGCGAACCCCCTGGTCCAGCCCTGTGGCTTCGGTGACATCGGTGCTGAAGGGCGCATTGTGGAATTCCAGCATCGCGTGGATTACGTCATCCAGGGCTTCTCCGGCTCGATCGATGCGCAGTTCAACATGGACGTCCCCCTGGTGGACCTTGGCGACGGCTCGGACGATGGCGCGTGGTCCTCGGCCGGCGGTGCGGTCGGCATCGTGGACAGCGGTGGAACCACCGGTGGCAACACCGCCCTGATGACGAAGGCCATTCAGAACGACCTGGCCGGCCTCATCCGCATCAACACGGCATCAAATTGCGGGCTGATTGAATCGGACGATTGCGTGCCGATCTTCAAGACCGTGCTGATCGACGAAGTCAAGGCCGCCAACGGCGGCTCGGCGCCTGACATTGCCTTCATCGCCGTCTCCAACAACACGGGCCAGCAGATGCGCCAATTGGCCACGGACGGTGCGCGTCTTGAGATGGTCATCGACGTGACCAACAGCGGTCAGCTCGACGTGAAGGTCCCATGCGGCACCCTGCCAGGAACCTCCTCTGAAGTGGTCATCGTCGGCGCACACCACGACACGGTCTACCACAGCCCGGGCGCGGTGGACGACACCTCGGGGACCGCGAGCGTGCTCGAGATGGCGCGGCAAATCGCCAAGATCGCCGAAACCGAGGGCACGCCAGAACGCACCCTGCGCTTCTGCACCTGGGGCGGTGAGGAAGAGGGACTGTTCGGCTCCAAAGCCTACGTGCAGGCCAACGGGCAGATGCTGGCCAGCAACCTGCGCCTGTACATCAACCTCGACATGAACCACGTGGACATCGATTCCAGCCGCGGCAACGGCATCTCCATGTTCAGCAACAACCCAGAAGATTTGGCGAACATCCAGGCCATCTACGCCCTCTACCAGACCGAACGCGCTGACGTCGCGGAACGTTACAACGTGCGCTTCACCCTGCTTGACGGCGCGCAAGGCTCCGAAACGGGCATGCCCTACAACTCCGATCACGGTCCCTTCGTCTACGACCTGCCCGGAGGCGCGGAAGGAGACGCCATCGTCTGCTACGGCAGCGGCTCCTACGAATACCACACCTACGCCGACGACATGTCCCGCTTCAACGCCGAATCCCTCGGCGTCTCCGTGACGGTGTACGGCACCTACCTCCGCTGGCTCGCGTGGGGCTGAGCGGCACGGTCTTAGGGGGCCGCCTCAGGGTCCGGTTCATGCCGCCACGTCGTGCCCATGCGTCGCACATCCTCGTCGACTCGAAGGCCGAAGCCTTGCAAATCCGTGAGAAGTGCACCTCCCTGAAGGCCTTCCAGAAGATGGCGCGAAAGAAGTCCAGCTGCCCCTCGAAAGGCAACAACGGCGACCTCGGATGGTTCCGAAACGGCCAGATGGTTCGCCCCTTCGACACGGCGGTGTGGAACTTGCCCGTGGGTGAAGTCTCCGAACCGGTCCGGACCGAGTTCGGCTGGCACCTCATTTGGGTCCACGAGAAGGACGAGCCCTGAGGTGAGCGCGTGGCGTACACCATCGGGCTGGAAGGCTACGAGGTCCATGCCACCCACGGTTGGTTCGACCACGAACTCGAGCGGACGCAACCCTTCGTGGTCGACGTGACCGTCGTGACCGCAAGCGCCGGCGCCACCCAACTCGACGCCACGGTCAACTACGCCGACCTGCAGGGCGCGGTGGATGCCGTGTTGCTCAAGTCGGAACAGCCGTACCGGCTGCTCGAGGCCATGGTGGACGCGATCCTCGACCGCCTCATGGCCACGCCGGGGGTGGCCAAGGCCACCGTGCGCATCGCCAAGCCCGAAGCCCCCCTCCCGCATCCCGGTGGATGCCCATGGGTTGAGGCCTCACGCGTTGCTTAAGCGGAGCCTTGATGCGGCGCATCGAGAAACACCGTGCATGGACGAGGCGCCGGTCAAGCGCGTCTACGTGCCTTCGGTCATCGAAGAGGAGCAAGGGCCGATCGGCTTGGGGTGCTTCTCGGAAGAAGCGACCGCATGGCGCGTGCTTCGCGCCTTCCTGAGGAAGACCGAACGCATGCGCCTTGAGCGCGCCAGCGTCGTGGCCTGGGACGTCGACGTCATCGGCGAAGACGGCATGACCGAACTTGCGCACCTTCAGGTCCGCGATTGTCCCGTGTGCCGCCGCAGGACCATGTGGGTGGACCTTCGCCAATTCAGCGCCCTGTGCTACGGCTCAGCGTGCGAAGCCTGGGTAGAAGAGCACCCCACAGAGAAAGACACCGTCGATTGTGGATGGCCGCAGACCCGCTTCTTCCAGCGCTGCGAAACCGCGGAGGAGGCCTTCGAAGTGCTCGCGGGCTTGGGCGCGGACATCCACGCCCACGACGAGGAACGTCAGGGGGAAGCCGAGGCCGCCTTGGACCATGAAAAGACCTCATAGAGGCCTTCCTTGGCGTCCTTGACGACGAACATCAAACGAAGCCGTGGATGAACCTTGAGGCGTATGCTCCGAATCAAACCGGTCACCCTTAATTTGGAGCCTACCTTCGTCGGCATGAGCCGTTGAACGCACCGCTGCGGTGCAGTTATGGCATGGTGGGCGCAAAGCGCACCATGGAAGACGAGGCCACCCCTCAACGGCGGCGTGGGCACTTCCTTGCTTCCCTCGTCATCCCTGTCTTGATCCTGCTCTCCATCCAATCCAGCACGGGAAGCCATCCATTGGAGGTGGAACATTTCGAGAAAAACGAGGCCGAGTATCAGCAAACAAGGGTCATTGGTGGCGTCACCCATTCGGTGTACGCATTCAACATCGAAGCATACGAGTCACCGGGGTGTTGTGGAGATGAACAACGAGGTTGGTATCCCAATTTGTTGAACACCGCAGAAAGCGTCTCGGTCGAGGTGTACATGATGGCTGCAGATGGCACTCGTTACGAGTCCGGACAGCACTATGGGGGCACCTTGTACTGTTCGCACGGCCTGGACAACTGCTGGCAAGAGGCCACGGGAGAAGGGAAGTGGTTGGCGTTGGAAGACCGACACTTCGGAAGCATGGGGTACGTCGCCTACCAAGACCGTTGGTTCAGTGACGCGAAGCTCCTCGTGGCGGTTCAGGAGCCGTACATACCGATTGAGCTCCAAGTCGAGTTGGACAAAAAGGACAGCCCAAGCCACCGTGCCCTGTCCTTTCTTCTGGTTCCTTTCGGAGCCAGTGCTGTGTTCGCACTGTTCACCTTCATGGGAAGAAGTGATCTTGCGCGAGCCGTGCTCCTCATCAGCCGCCATGACGATGGGTTCGAACTTCCATATGAGGTGGTGGTCTCGAACGCCTTCCTGCGTACGCTAGTGGCTGCGTTTTACCTCAACTTCACGCTTTGGTCCTTCTCTGGCGACGATTGGTGGGACAGGATTGGATTGTTTCCTCTCGCCCTGATGTTGACGCTCTGTGCGCCCGCGTTTGGCATGAGTGCGAGCGCGTTGCCTGAACACATGGAAGGAAAGAAACCGCACATCCTCGGTGGAGTGATGGCGCTGCCGTTCTGTTTCTTGGCGATGATGGCAGCTCTGTTCATGGTCGTGGGACCAAACGGTTGAGCCTCAACGATCGAACTCTGACGCCAACATGCACCCAAGGATTGGGTACCCTTGTGTTCGCCGACAACCAACAGCTGAACCGACCCTCCCTCAGGTGCGCTGCACGTCAAACCACACCGGCTTGTGATCCGACACCGCGCCGCTGCTGATGCGCTCGTCGATGCCCCACGTCCCGGTCAGACGATTGTCGAGGTTGCTCGCGGCAACGATCCGGTCGTAGGCGCAACGTGAGTTGCCCACCGTGGTATCGGCATCGTCGGGGATCAGCCACGTGTAGTTCTCCGAGGCAATGGAGAGCTCGATGAGTTCGTTGTACGACGCATAGGAGCAATCCCCGTTGAAGTCGCCTAAAATGACGTAATCTTCGTCGTTGGAATAGTTGGCTTGCCCCCACGCGTGCACGTCACCAAGGGCGCTCATTTCCTCGACCGCCAGGGTCGGCTTGGTGTGGACGTTGACGATGACCAGGTCCGTTCCGGTGTCCGCTCCTGAGGGGTCAAGGAGCATGAAGGAGGCCATGAAGGGCTCGCGCTGGAAGGAATCCTTGGTGCTGTCGTCGTACAGGGTGCCGTTGTCCAACGACCTGAACACCGTGGGCCGGTAGTAGTAGGCGTACTGCTCCTGCGAGTTCTTGTCGTCCTCCTGCTGGCCGCTGCGCTCGGAGAGCACCATGCTCCAATTCAGGGTCTGGTTGCTTCCGTTGTCCTGCCCTGCGATGCCGTTCAATTCGTCCAAGAAGAGGTAGGGTACCTCCTCGTCGATGTCCTTGATCTCCTGCACCGCCACCATGTCGTAGGCGTGGAAGAGGTCCACCAACTCGGCCACGACCGTGGCGTTGCTCATCTTCGTGTCTCCGAAGACTTTGATGTTGAACGAGGCAATGCGGGCCACTTCACTGCGGTCGAGTTCGACGACCGTGGCGTTCTCCTCAATCAGGATGCGGTTGTCAACCAGCACGTAGACGACCTCAGGGTCTGCATCCGGTTCACCGACCAAGTCGAAGACCACGGCCGTGAGCACCACGATGGCCACGAGGCTGAGCGCTTGCAGCGCCTTCTCGCGGCCGTCCATGAGCCACGCCTTCGAAACGCGGACAAAAAGCCTGACCCGACGAACCGACGGCATACAGCGGTCCTTGACCTGCCGAACACCAGCGGAGCGTTCCGGATCACATGCGCTCCAGCGGCACCAGCCCAAGGCCGGTCAAGCCCGCGTGAAGCACCTCGCGAGCACGCTCACTGACCGCCGCATGCAGGGCATGCGCGCGACCGTCGACGATGACCGGACAATCACGGTAGAAGCCGTTGTAGGCGTTCGCCAACTCCAGCATGTGCAAGGCGAAGAGGTGGGGCTTGTGCTGCTGCACGGCGTTGCGCAAGACGTCGGGGTGGACGGCCAGCACGCGGAGGAGGTCCACCAAGCCGTCGGGCATCTCGCCCTCGAAAGACGGCGCCTCGGTGGCCGGCTCGGCTGCCTCAAGGTTACGCGCGATGCTGCAGGCGCGCGTGTGCGCGTACATGGCGAAGGGAGCAGAGCCCCCTTCGAAGCTGAGCGCTTCTTCCCAGGTGAAGGTGAATCCCTTCTCGGGACTGACCTTGATGATGTTGAACCGGACAGCTGAGGTGGCCACCGCTTCGGAAATGGCATCGATTTGCGCCTCGTCGTACTCTGGACGCAGGTCGCGCACCACGCTTGCGGCCTGGGCCTTGGCTTCCTCGAGCAGATCGTCCATGAACACGACGTTGCCGCGCCGGGTGCTCATCTTGCCTTCGGGCAGTTTGATGAAGCTATAGAACACGACTTCTGGAGCCTCAGCGCCCAATTCGTTGAGGGTCAACCCCACCTGCTTGGCCTGCAGACGGTGGTCTTCACCGAGCACGTTGAGCAAACGGTCGGCTTGCGTCCACTTCCAGCGATGGTAGGCAAGGTCACGGGTGGCGTACAGCGAGGAACCGTCGCCACGTCGGTAGAAGAACTCCGTCTTGCCCTTCAGACCGCGCTGGCCAAGGTCGAGGAAGCGGGCGCCGTTGTCGGCTTCACCGTGAATGTCGAGCGTGGCCAAGCGATCCATGATGTCGGCCACCGAGCCGTCAACCACGAAGGTGGATTCCTTGGTGAAGGCATCGAAGGTGATGCCAAGCCGGCCAAGGGTCTCCAGCATGCCTTCGAGCACCGGCGTGTACGCGGCTTCGAAGGCCTCGAGCACGGCCTCGTCGCCGTGCTCGCTGGCGTGCACCATGCGGCCGATGTCGTCCTCGATGGCCTGGCCCTCAGGCGTGCCTTCCTGAGCCGAGCGAATCGCCTGCGCGGCCTGGTACCAGCGCACGCGTGCGTGGTCGGGCTTGTGGGCCCACGTCGAATCCGCGTCGGCGCGGTCGGACAGCGCTTCGGAGACGTCCGCTTCGCTCAGGTTGGCCAAAGCCCAGGCGAGCACCCCCACCTGCTTGCCCATGTCGTCCACGTAGTACTCGGCCCGGACGTTGCGTCCCGCCAAGCGGTTCAGACGGACCAGCGTGTCGCCGAGGATGGCGTTGCGGGCGCGGCCGACGTGGAAGGGGCCGTTGGGGTTGGCCGAGGTGTGCTCGACCAGGACAAGGCCGTCTTCTGGCGCAACGGGAGCGCTCAGTGGCCCGGCCTCGTCGAGGAGTTGCGCGGCCAGCCACGCGGGGTTGGCGATGAGGTTGAGGTAGCCGTTCGTGGCCCGCACCTCGGACAGGGCATCGTGACCTTGCATGGCCGCAGCCACGGCTTCGGCGATGTCCGCCGGAGCGCGTCCGACCATCTTGGCAAAGGGGAAGCAAGGGAGGGCGACGTCGCCTTCCTTGCGCTCCCTGGCGGGGCCAATGACCCGGCGCCAGAGGTCGCCTTCGACGCCAACGCTGGCCAGGGCCGCTTGCAGGTCGTCGGCAACGGCGTCGAGGAGGATCTGCATCGTGTCACCTCACATCATCGGGTAGCGCAACAGCGCAGCAAGGCCGCCGAAGCCCTCGTAGAGTTGGGCACCCTCCTCGGTGTCCACGGAAATATAGACCACGGCGGTGTTGCTCTGAGAGGCCGAGGTGATGAGCTCGTCGATGAGCGGGCGTTCCTCGACCACGCTGACCTTGTGGCTGTCGCAGGAGGGGCACGACGGCATGCTGTCGTGCCGGTCCACCGTCTCCGTCCACGTGTGCTTGCAGGTGTCGCACGACAGGTCCGTGATGTTCTTCCGCAGGCTCTCTGAAATGAGCAAACGGTCCACGGCGCCTGCGGTCAGGGCCTCGCGAATCATGCGCTCACCGTAGGTGGCTTTCGGACTGGGCTTGATGAGTTCCGACAGGAAGGCGTTCATGACTTCCCGCTCGGAATCGAGCTCAATCTCCTGCATGAGGTTCCCTGCATTGTCCACGAGTTCCCGGATGCCCGATTCGTTGGAATAGCCCACGTCGAACGTGGTGGCAGCGATTTTCTTGGTGATCTCGTGGTGGAAGTACTCCTGCTTGACGACGTAGTCCTTGGTGGCGCCTGGCCCACCAATGATGATGGCCTGGATGTTCTCCAATTCCGTCAGCCAATAGTCGCACGCGTGTTCCGTGGCCCGCTTGAAGAAATTGTGCGCCGCTTCCTCAATCAGGCGCTCGAAACGCTGTGCGGACTGACCACCTTGGCGGTGCTTGCCCATGATGTTGGACACGAGGTGTTCCTGCACGTGGATGCGCTTGCCGCTGGCGATGCCGTACGCCGCCTCGGAACGGTCGATGACAAACAGGCCATACGACTTCTTGTCGACCAGCATGTCCTCCAACTGCGAGAGTTCGAAGGTGGAATCGCAGCGGTAGCGGAAGGAAAGCAAGGGCTGAGGCGGATCTTCGACGACGATGTTGACCATCCGGGATTTGTTGTTCCCGATGACCACCGAGCCGACGAAGATGGCCAAGCCGTGCTCGCCCGGCGTCTTGAAGCGCGTCAAGGTGGAAATGGCGGATTCAATGGCGCCCTGCACGTTCTTTCGCGTCCCTTTCGACTTGATGTTGGCCGCTTGGCCGTGCTCGACCTGGAGCATCGACCGCGCGTCCGAAATGTGCCGGTCCGGGGGGATGATGAGCGTCACCAATTCGGTGCCGAAGCCCCGCATCTCGCGCAGGTCCTCCAGCGCCATCTTGAGGCGCACGCGACGGGCGGCCAGTTCAGCGTCATCGACCATGGTCGTCCCCCCGTACACCGAGGCCCGAACGAGGACGCTTCAACCCTTGGGCGTGGGATAGGATGAAGGGACGAGGGCAGGAGTGGTTGCCGATGGCTCGGACCTTCATCGTCGCCCTCGGGGGAAGCACCCTCCGTCCAGAGGCACAGGAGGACCGCGCCCGATGGTTTGGCCGCCTCCGTCAGGTCGTGCTCAGCATGGAAGGCGAAGGACGTCGGCTCGCCCTCGTCGTCGGCGGCGGTGCACCGGCCCGCGAAGGCATCGCCTTGGCCTCCACCGTGCTCAGCGACCGCTCGGCCCTCGATGAGGTCGGCATTGCCGCCACCCGACTCAACGCCACCGTGCTCCAGCAAGTCCTCATGGACGTCGGCCTGGACGTGGCTGCGGCGGTCCCCACGACCGTCGACGACGCGGCCGCCCTGCTCGATGCACACCACGTGGTCGTGATGGGCGGCACGGTGCCCGGCCACACAACGGACGCCGTGGCGGTCGAACTCGCCCGTGCCGCGGGCGCCTCGACGTGCATCATCGCCACCAACGTCGATCGCGTCTACGACGCAGACCCGCGTGAACACGAAGATGCGCACGCCTTCAGCGAGATGACGATTGACGAACTCGCGGCCATCACCGGCATCGACGAGGCCTTGGCACCAGGCGCCTCCTCGGTGGTGGACCCCATCGCCGTCGGCCACGCCAAGCGCGGAGCCATTGACTTGGTCGTCCTCGACGGCCGAGATTTGTCGCGCTTGGAAGCCGCCCTTGAGGGCAAAGCCTTCGACGGCACCCTTGTGCGCAGCAACAGGTGAACAGCATGGTCGACGCCAAGGCAGCCAAGTCCCGCGCCAAACCTGCGGCTCAATCCATGCCACGAGGCAGCAGCATCCCGCCGCACGCTCATTGCCGCATCTGCCAGTGTCCGGTCGACCTGAAGGCCGACCCGCGCGTATGCAAAAACCCTGAGTGCATCGCTGAGTTGGAGCGAAGGGAGACCTCCGAGCGCCGCATGCGCACGTGGATGCTCATCTTCTTCGGGCTCTTCGCCTTCACCTTCATCGGACCGATTCTGCTCCGAGCTGCAGGCTGAGGCTCAGGCCTTGTCGGAGCGGTGCCACCCTTCGGGGAGGGCCATGGGGTCGACCTCGTTCTTCTCCGCACACAAGCGAACAAGGTGCATCCGAAGGGCGTCCATGCCCACGTCTTCCAGCGCCGAGAGCGTGATGCGGCCTTCTTCATCATGCAAGAGCGGCAGATCCGGCAGACCTTCGCTGCCGGCCTCACGCCACGCCTGTTCGGCGGCCTTCACCTCGTCCCACGCCGCAGGCAGCGGCTTGAGCAGATCCGCCTTCGAGGTGATGACCTCCAGCGGCGTACCCGGAAGCAGGGTCTTGACTTCCTCAAGGAGATGGAGTTGCTCTTCAGGCGGCGTCCCGCACGCCCCGCTCGCATCGAACAGGAACAGAGCGACAGAGCCGACGTGCTCGAGGGCGGCGATGGCCTGCTGCTCGATGGCGTTGCGGTCCTCCATCGGCCGGTCGAGCAATCCCGGAGTGTCGAGCATTTGGTGCGCCAAGCGACGGTGCGTGAAGTGGCCCACGTGGAGCTGCTTGGTGGTGAAGGGGTAGTGGTTGACCTCCATCGTGCCCGTCGAGAGGGCGCCGATCAGCGCGGACTTTCCGACGTTCGGAGCACCGCAGACCACGATGATGGGTTGCATGGCGTCGAGATGAGGCAGCCGCTTCAGGGTCTCTCGCGCCTCGCCAAGCCAAGCGAGGCTCGGACCGACGCGACCCATCACCGAGGCGATGCGCCCGTAGGCTTCCTTTCGCGCATCGTGCATGAGCGGGATGCGCGCCGTGCGGGTCATTTTGCGAACGTTTTGTGTTGAGATACGACCGATTTGCCCCGCGCCCCATTGCAGCATGGACAAGTGGTGGCGGTACTGGTCGGTGCCCACACAGGCTTCGATCATCGCCACGTCAAAGGTCGGCGACTGGTCAAGGGAGGGCCAGAGACCCACGGTCTCAAGCAAGGTGGTGCACAACACGTCAGAGGCGGTTTGCACCATCCTGGAGAGTTGTTTCCTGGTGCGGAAGACGCGGTTCGAATCCTCGACCCGGTCCGCCGCCTTCTTGGCGCGCCCGAAGGCCTTGTCCAACATTTCGTCCTCGGTGAGGACCGTTGGAAGCCTCCGCCACTCAATGCGCATGGACAAGCCCCAACCCGTCGGCCGCCGCCCCCGATTTGAAACCACGCCCCATTGGAGGGTTCAAGAAGTCTGGACGCTGAGCCGGAGCCATGGCGAAGAAGAAGACCAGCATCAGCCTGCCCGATTGGGCCACACCCTTGTGGAAGGAACTCGGTTCGCCTGACCTTGATGCACACCTGAGCGTGGCCTCTGGTGACCTCTTCGACCGGCGTCACGGCCTGCGCCGTGACGACATCGTCGAGGTGCTCCTCGACGTGCGCGCCATCCCCGAGGGCGACGACCCGTGGGTGCGCGGCCGCATGATGTCCCGCACCCCGACGTCAATCGAAATCCTGACCATCGAAGGCCGTCACGTCTACATCGCCCGTGAAGTGGTGGTCCGCATCGATCTCATCGCCCACACCCGGCCCGCCTACATCGATGACGAGGAACTCCTGCGGTTCGAACGCCGTGACCAAAAGCGCCGCTCGTCGCTTCACGAAACCGCGGAACGAAAGGCGGAAGGAAAGGACGACAGCCACCTCTGGGGATGATACCCGTGTCCGGCTGGGACGAGGTCGATGGCGGCTTGGAGCGGTCGTGGACCTTCGACGACATGGCCGAGGCCGCCCGGTGTGCGCAACGCATCGCCGTCCTGTGCGATGAACACGACCACCATGCCGACGTGACCTTCGGCTGGGGCCACCTCAAGGTGCGCACCACCACGCACGACGCGGGTCACATCGTGACAGACAAGGACCGCGCGCTGGCTGAGGCCGTGGACGCGATGATGGCCGAGGCCTTCACGTCGTTTCGAAAGCACGTCTTCGTCTGTTTGCATGAGCGACCAGAAGGCGCACAGCGCCCGTCGTGCGGGCGCCGCGGCTCCATGGAACTCATGATGGCGCTGAAGCGCTCTGCGAAAGCGATGGGCCTTGGTGACGTCCGGGTTCAGAAATCGGGTTGCCTCGACCGGTGCGAGGAAGGGCCAAGCGCAGTGGTCTATCCAGAAGCAACGTGGTGGACCTTGCCCGATGACGTCGAGGCCGCCGCGGCCTTGACCGAGCACCTGCGCTGATCAGAGTTTGACCGGCCGCGTGGCACCGCACGCCTGACACTTCAGCAGCGTTGTGCGGTCTTCCTTGATGAAATGGGTGTCAGGAGCGCCGCACTGGTTGCACTTGATGTACGTGTTCACGTAGTTCACGATGGTGCGGCGAATGCGCTTGGGGGGGATGCGTCCCTTGAAGCGAACACGCGGACCGTCCCGCGAGGCGGACGTTCCCAATTCATTCTGGATGAAGTGGTACACGTGGTTGTCGTCGCGGTCCATCATCGCCACGACGGCGTTGAAGTTCTGAAACAGGGTGTTGCTGCCCTCAATGAGGATCTGCGGCTCAGGCAAACGCCACCTTCGACGGTTCGAGATGTCCTCGGGAATGTTCTCCCGGGCTCGGTCGAGCAAACCTTCGTACTCGAAATCGCTCATGCCGACGGCTCCGCTGCCCCCATTTTCAATCTGTCCATGACGGACCACTTCCTGAGGAAGGGTTCATGGCGCAAGCGCAGCAGCAAGAAGCGAGCCCCATGACGATGAGCATCGAGGAACTCAGGGAAATCGCCACCCGCCTTCGAACCGAAGGCCTCAACTCCCAGCAAATCGCGGACGAACTCTCGCTGTCTCAGGACACCGTGTCCTGGTTGTTGGCGGGCAGCCAAAGCCGCGACGCGCCGACCGACGTGCGCATCGGCTGGCGCACGATCGGCGTCAAGCCCGAGCGTATCGAAGCCATCGGCGACATCATGGCCGACGTGACCGCCGAAGAGACGGGCCACGACCCGATCGACACCGTGGTGGGCATCTCGATCAACGGCATTGTCTTCGCTCAGGAGACCGCCAAGAACCTCGGTGC
>CEUV01052504.1_pt1 | contig 46630 bp, 38 predicted proteins | sample 356401 | NCBI WGS metagenome assembly CEUV01 (sample SAMEA2622710, study PRJEB7988) | marine metagenome | isolation source: saline water (ENVO:00002010), including
CTGGCGCGCGCGCGCCCCACGGCGTCCTCTGGCGACGGGCGTCGACGCGAACGTCGCCGTCGATGGAGCCGCGAAAACCGCCCCTTTTTTGTTTGAAATTTCGACCGTGCACCCCTGGTGCGACGTTTTTCACCCTCGGAGTCCCTCCTCTTGGGTTATAAACGGTCGTTTAGAGAAAAAAACCGAGTTACGGAAATTGGTCTCGACCCAAACGTGTTTTTTGCACGCACCGGGGTTTAGCGTATCGCGATGGCGCAACCGTCGCGTTCGCTCTCCCAGACCACGGGCTTCGTTTTCTCGCAAGAAACGCCGAGGTCTACACTTCAAGTCGAATTTATTGAGTTTAGACGCTTAATAATCGACTTGCCTCACATTAGACATCTGGGCATGACTAGCAGCGATGAACTCACCACTTTTGGGGGACTGGGCCTTTCTCCCTGGCTAGAACAGAATCTCCTGAATTTAGGCATGGAAAAACCAACCAGAGTACAAGAAGAGTGCATTCCAGCTATCCTCGCGGGAAGAGATATCCTCGCGGCTGCCCAGACTGGGAGTGGCAAGACTGCTGCTTTTGCTTTGCCTATCATTCAACGATTGCAAACGAACCCATATGGTGTTTTTGCTGTCTGTTTGACGCCCTCTCGCGAGTTGGCACTACAAATCACTGAACAATTTAATGTCTTTTGTCTCGGCACCTCGTTGAAGTGCCGAACCGTCCTGGGAGGTGAGGATATGAAGTCCCAAGCACAGACCATCAGCACTCGACCGCATATAATATGTGCGACACCTGGTAGACTGACTGAGCATTTCATTTTCAATGACGCTTTAACGAATTGCTTTAAAAAAGTATCTTTCCTTGTACTCGACGAGGCTGATCGGCTGCTAGATCCATGTTTTGACTCAGAAATAAGAATCATTCTTTCGAGACTACCATCTAGAAGGCAGACGCTACTTTTCTCAGCAACAATGACGCAAAGTATTGCGGCCATGAAAGAAATGGGCCTTAGAAACGTATTTCACCTAGACTTGAAGAACAGTGAACCAGCTGAAAACTGTCGACAGCGATATTGCTTTGTACCAAGAAACATGAAGGAGGCATACCTTGCGCACATTCTTTCTTATTTCCTCAAGCATAATTTGGCATCAATAATCGTCTTTTCAAACTCAATAAAGACATGTGAACTACTTCATCGTACCCACAACTATCTCGGTATCCGAAGTACAGCCTTACATTCGTTGAAAAGGCAAAAAGAACGGCACGATTCCCTCGAAAAATTCCGTTCACGGCGTGTTCCAGTATTATTCGCAACAGATGTTGCTTCGCGAGGCATAGATATAACAAGCGTTGACGTGGTCATTAACTTTGACACTCCAGGTTCTGTCCCGGACTACATCCATAGGATTGGTAGGACAGCACGCGCCGAGTGTACTGGTGAAGCAGTGACTTTAGTCACTCAGTACGATGTTGAAAGATTCCTCACCATAGAGAAGGTAATTGATCGACGGATGGAGCATTTTGAAGTGAACGAAAAGGATGTGATGTCTGGTCTTACACGGATCATGTCAGCTACACGCACTGTTCGACTCCAGATGGCGCAAGATTTCGATACAAAACTCGCTGGAAGAAAACGGTCACGACGTTAACTGCTGGAGTAGAAAATGTTAAATTCACCGCTTCGAGTGTCCCGTCAAAATAGACACATTTAGACAATGTATATTATACTTTTTACGCACTTCTGCCAGTGGTAAATGAAGATTGGATTCGAAGTCAATGCATTCAATGGGTTCACATGCAGTTCCTGCTCTCAAAGCCCAAGGTAGTAGCTGACATTTGAGACGTTCCTGAGAACGCTTGGCGAGCTGAACTTTGCCTAGCAGAGCTGCTAGGCCACTCAAAGCCAGGCGGCAGTTGGCAAACTCGACGGCTTTGAGGACTATTTCACCTTCAATAGTCGTCGGACATTCAAATAAGACATGCAAGAAGTCATGCACTTCTCTTAGTCGCAGCACAACATACGCTGAAGAATCTGACAATCCAAACACACTCGTTGGTGGGCGGTCTGCAGGGTGGAACTTGCGCGAGTCCATAAATTTTGCATAAGCTTCACCAAACGTGCCAGGCTCACACCTGCGAGCGGATTCAAGAGTAGTGTTTGAGACTCGCCGGCGCTGATGAAGGAGTAACCTTCCAGTGGTACATCCAAGCATGCGTTGGCGAAGTCTTTGAGCTGCTGTATTTGACATAACTTCGGTCAAAAGTGCGATCATGTCTGCTCTCTTGGGATCCCGTAGAGTTTCTATACCAGCGAAAACACTCAGCAACATGTGCCTGGGAAAATATTCATATTTCCGTGACTTTTCTGCAGTGTGGATCGTGCCACGAAATTGTAAGATTGTCTTCTTAGGGGTAAGCATTGTGGTTAGCACAGTTTGTAACAACGACCGGTTTGTCATCATAATCATTATCTGAAGAAAGCCTGTGTTTATGTTCGTGCAGACGCCAAGGACCCAGGGACTTTCCTTTTACACACTTGGATTTGGACTCAAATGTAGCTCCACAAGCCTCGCGTGCGAAGTATCCTCTACCGTGTGACGTCAAGATTCAAGAAGCAATGTGGGGTACACATGCTGCCAAACTTCACTTTGACTCGCACAAATTGGTGTTACTTTGGTCGTGTAGTCGTTGTATTTAATTGAGGCGTCGCTGGAGATCAGTCGTGTTCGCAGATTGCATCGGTAGGGAGGTCTGTGGAGAGTTCATCTTCTCCCCAACGCGCAGACTTCTTTCTTCGCACCCCGAAGAGGCCGTCAACGCTGAAACATAATAATACTATGCGCCCCCGTAACTCTGTTTTTTCTCAACAAGTAAGGCGCCGCGGGTCACCATCTCCGTAATTAAAAAGAGTGAAGTCCTATTTATTTCGAGTAGATTACACAATGTCTCGAGAGGTCTTTTCCCCATAACTCGCGTCGCGAAGAGACAATATCTCGAAATCGGCGAGTCATAACTCAAGAAATGAAAATGAAAAACTTGAATGAAGGTTGATGAAAAGGCCACAGTGAATGCTGCGCATGGGTTTACTTTCTACTTCGACGTTCTAGCTGTCGCAGCGTTTCTCGACGTGAAACTTCGTGTGCGTGATGGAAACGAATATAATAATCTATCGTGAAAACATCACGCAGATAGGCGGATGCACGACGTCGCTACAGCGCGACATGTGACATGTGCGAATTTCCTAAAATGTACTATGACATCGTTGAAACGCTGAATCGCACCCAGCGTTGAGGAAATATGACATGTATAAACATATAAACATTAGTTTCACGTGATTGAGTCTCTGCGTCATAAGACGCCGCATCCACGACGTAGGCATGGGCCGATGTTGAAGGGGCACTCATGTTTTAGTCATGAATCTCTGTTTTGCTGATTTGCCATACTGGTGTTCCAAACCGGCTGGGTTCCACGTATTTCTGGACAATTCTGACACTAACCTTCGAATATCAAAGAAATACAACCATTCAGTGACCGTGATATGTGCAGCATTATAGAAGGTTGCGTGCAATTTTGCTCGAACCAAGAAGGCCGATTTCAGGGTGAAGTACCACGTGCAGTGGAAAGGAGCTTCGTACCTGGTGAAATTTGGAGCCTGGGCGTAAAAACGCCTCGAGGAGGTCTCCTCTCTTGATAGCGTCTAAAATTTTAGTCGGTATGCCACCGGCTACATAAACACCTCCAGTTGCGAGACATTTCAGTCCTAAATTCGCTGCTTCAGCGCCCAGAATCTGTAGAAAAATTGCCACTGCATGCTCACAGACCTTGCAAGTATTGAAGTTCGCACGTGTACTTATTTCGGCTGGAGTTAGACTTGGCAGACTCGGGTCATCTCGCGCTCGTAGGAAATCATATATGCGAGCAAGTCCAGGACCAGAGCAGACGTGCTCAACTTCACATTCCGACAGCTCATTTTCTACCCATGAAGATAAATCACGCTGAGTCTGACCTCTTGGTGCAAAGTCAGCGTGGGAACCTTCTGTGGGTAGAACTGTGTAACCCTCTGTGTGCTCACTCCAAACGAGTATTGCCTCTCCTAAACCAGTACCTGGACCTAATACAGCAATAGCTCCCATCGATTGAGCGACACCAGGATTAAGTGTTAACAAATCTTTCTCCTTCAGTTCAGATATTCCGTGACCAACTGCCTCAAAGTCATTGATGATTCTAAGTTTTGAAATATGAAATTGTGATTTGATCAGTGACAGGTCAACAGTCCAGCCAATATTTGTAAGTTGACAGACGTTGTTCGTAACAACACCTGCGACTGCAAAACACGCAGCGTCAAATCTATGTACACCCACTTTCAAAATCATTGCTCGCAAGCAAGACTCAAAATCAGAATATTCTGACGTTTGACCGGTCCAACTCTCCGATTCTTCTGTGTCAATGTTATAGACTTGAAAACGAGCATTTGTTCCACCAATATCTGCCACGAGTATCATTTGTCCTGAGTGCTCCTTCCCCATAAAAGAACCTTCGTGCATGTGTGCAGCCCGCACGAAGTTCTGCGGTCCTTTCTTTTCTGTTTTCAACCGTTCACCGTAGCGGTGCTGTGGATGGCGAACTTTATTCACGGTATAAAAAACCTTTGCAAATTGACTCATAAAGTAAGCGGCGTCCGAGTCGACAGGTAAGCAGAAAACTGCCAGCGTGACTCCCCAAGAAGTATGAACGTATATGACTCTGGGAGTTCGTTCTCTTCCCGCCCAGGGCGTGCACCCGAAGTTAGATAGATGCTTCGTTGCTTAGTTGAGCAGGTCTTGCCACACTTCGAATCCCTGTAGGTGAGAAAATTTTTTGCGACCTTAAGTGATGTTGGACGGAAGCGCCCTCGCAAAAGTGAAGTGCATGGATCGAACGATCCGTCAAGGATCATCCTTGAAGGGACTTCTTTTGTACGATGTAGCTCGAATCGATTGGGCACGGTCAAAACGATTAAGGCCACTCTTCCATATTCGTCGATTTTGGAAATGCCTCCATTGTATCCCTATCTCTCAGCCGCTCGCTGGCCGACTACCTGGTACGCAAATAGAAAATGTAGAAAGTACGTTTGTGATTGATTATGTTTAGAAAATCATAATCAATCACAAAACCAGGCAACATTATACGTGGGCACATCTGCACGCTTGGTACTATCTCTTTCAACGACTTAATCGGCAAATAAACCAACCATTCCTCAGCAGTCCCCCCGCGAGCCGAGCTCCATTATTATTTATTTATTTATTTATTTATTTATTAACTCAATTAATTGTCTCGTCGCCTTTTGCTCAACAGAGGATGACTGTCTCGGCATTTCATACTGTGTTGCTTGGGAAGGGCCGGCCGGCCGGGAAAAGACACAATTTTCGCGCAATCTCCCAGTTGATCGCATTGATTCCATTCAGACTGGCGGTAAGATCATCAAGAATATTGGCTTGTGCATCAGAATATGATTGCCAATTAAATTACAACAGCCTGGCCTGGTTTTGACGCTCACGACGCTCACGTGACGTGAAACACCGGCGGGGAGCGCGTGATTGGAATATGCGAAGCTCATACACCAAGTTAGCACTACACACTGTGTTTTTAAAACAGTTCAGTCATACAATAATAATTAAAATTAACGCAGCGCGAAAATTAAGTCCAATCGCAAATGTCTGTCAGAATTTCGAAGCACCTATGGAAGTGAAAATTTGTAATCGTCATCGTTTTTGTGCTGCGACATTGGATTGTAAACGAGCAGACAACCGCGAAGAATTCAGCTTCACTTCCGCCGACTCTATTGACACAACTAACTCAACTATTACACATCTCCACTTCTGTCGATCGAAAGAATGCGACTCGTTAAGAAGTGAGATCCACGCATGTGCCGGCCCGTACTGCTCCTCGCTCCTTACATCCAGTCATCACTGATTCGAAGAGCGGCTTACCGAATATTTCGAATTAATTATTTATTTCAATTCAATTCAAATAAGTTCAATTAAATAAGAAACAAATTTATGACGGCAAACTCATCTACTGCGGACGAACTGCACTACGATCATTTGCCATACACCGTGCAAATCGACCGAGAACATCAATCATGGTTCTTTTGCGTGGACTTCTGACCCAGACAAAATGATTTGCACCAGCTGCATACTCACATTCGTCGACACTGATGCCATCGCGCTCCAATGGCTTGTCGACGTTGGTTTCCTGAATTAATTTTGCCAACGACCTGATGGGCTGAAAATTATCTCGACTGAGTAAACCTAGTAAATATCCATGCGTCATAGCAGTGAATATACGTTGTTCAGAGGTCCCTGGCTGAGAATCTTTCTGAGGTACAGCCAGACTGACACGACACGCATGGCTGGAGGAGGAGGGCAACGCTACTACTCGTACATATACCACTTGACCCCGATGAATGTTGCTTAGGCCACCATGAACTTCCAACATACCCACGACCCCAACCCTATTCCTTGCTATAGCTACGGTATAAAAAGCTCTACTTTTCGACAGAACGACGCCAAGAACTTTCTGTTCAGAAGTCCAATTTGCTGGTTGGTGCCAACTAACGTAGCGTCCAGTTTGCCACGCGAGTCTGCCAACTTTCTTGACAAGCATCCTTCCATTCAGAGTATATCCGTTGAATGCAATGATTTCTTGTGGGGCAAAACCAATGTTTATAGTTCCTGGAAGAACGAGTCGAGTTGATTTCCCGCCACCCTTTCTGTGCATGTCGTTTCGTCACTTTAGGGCTGAACGAAAACAAAAAGCAACACGCCACAAAACGTAAAACACGTGGAGAAAAAACGCGGTGACCAGATAAGCGGGAAGAGGATGAAAACCTGAAGGGACGCAAACAAAAAGTGCGAAGGTGCTTTGGAAGTCACGACGGGTTCCGGCCAGTTCTTAATTTCTATTGCCGACATTTAGAACATACTGTTTGTTGAATAGAATCCCGCATAAAACCCCAATGAAAAACTTCATGCCCAGGGCTGGAAGAGAGGGAGTGAAATCCCCGTATTAGTATGTCATTCGGAGTATTTAACCATCCGTATCTCCGTGTTTGTGCGGCGACGACGGCGACCTCCTCCAACCTTCTAATCTTCTAATCTTCCGAAGAGAAACACTCGCAAAGCTCCCCAGGGGCTCTCCAAGCATACAACCGTCGACGGGAGGCTGTACGCTCTTACGGATTCATTTTGTCAGCGAGCGCTGTACCGACAATTCCAGTTTATTTTCAAGTTGAGATTGATTCAACTTCAGAAAGATCTGATTTGAAGTCCTTTCACGAAGTGGCCGTTGTCCGTTCAACATTGACTCTGATGCCACCTGCGCGTGCTAGAGTATGTCTTCACATTTTCCTCCTGACAACTCTACACTTCACTGTGAGTGCGAGTGCAGAAACGAGAGTTGCGGACTTGAGCCAACACAGACGCTTGGCTGAGTCTAACACAGTCCCCGTCACTTCATTTGAGTCTGGCTCTGAAACTCAATCTCAAAATCTAAATATCGGGGCCGATTCCGATTCGAATTCAAACCACTTTGATTCTACCATTGCTGGACAGTTGCACAAAGTATTGGTGAAAGAGTTTGATGAAAATGAAACTGTCAAAGGTGTCGTTTCAGAGGGGGCAGGCCGAAGTTTTGATGGAACTGTTCGTGCTGGTGGAGGAACATTGGAAACTGTTGTTAGAGTGACCCGGACGCACGATGAAGGTCAACATCCCACTAAGATTTCCTACGATAGGGAGCCAAACAAGCCACAGGGAGTTGATGTTCTGCTCCGGGAGGACACTGTAAACGGGGACACTGTGGACACCAATAACAATGGGCAAGACTCACTGATGGGCCAGCTTAGGGATGTTTCGCGAGGTATTGATCGAGTGATACGGACAGGTAAGGCAGATACTGAGGACGTCGAAAGGCTAGTTGATTCGTCTGATAATGAGTTTGTCATATCAAATCCAAAGAGTGGAACGATGGAACTGCAACAAGATTTACAATTGATTCGTGATCTTGTGATATTATTTTTTTCAGCCGCAATAGGTTCGACTATTTTTTGTCTACTGGGACAACCGGTAATCACAGGATACTTACTGGCTGGTTCCTTCATAGGTCCAGGTGGTCTCGGTGTAATTGTGGAGTTGGTCCAAGTTGAAACTTTAGCACAGTTTGGAATTATTTTCCTTTTGTTTGGTCTTGGGCTCGAGTTTAGTGCTGCCAAGCTGCGACAAGTTCGTGGTGTCGCTGTGCTAGGAGGGTGCTTACAGATTGCCATGATGATGTTACTGTGTGGAGTAGTCAGTGACGTGACTGGTGCAGGTATGAAAGAAGGAATATTTGTGGGGGCACTATTATCGATGAGCTCCACAGCGATAGCGGGAAAATGTATCATTGAGGGTGGTACAACCAATGCATTACATGGTCAGATCACTATGGGAACGCTCATATTGCAAGATTGCTGTGTTGGTTTGTTGTTTGCGCTCGTACCAGTTCTTGCTGGGGGAAAGACTCTCGGACAGTGTTTATTTACACTCGTTGGTATTTTCTTCAAAATAGCTGTGTTTTTATGCGCTTGCTTTTGTCTGAGTAGGACGCTCGTGCAGAAAATGTTTCGATTTGCATCCAAACAAGTGCCAGAACTTTTCCAGATTATTGCCATTGCTTTCTGTCTCGCGATATCGTTAGGTAGTGATCAACTTGGTTTATCATTAGAGTTTGGTGCATTCTTTGCTGGTGTAATGATTTCTGCTACCCCTCATGCCGAAAGTACAGTGGAGAATCTTCATCAGATACAAAACATATTCGCTGCTCTCTTCATGGTATCTATTGGACTCATAGTTAACCCGTTTTTCCTTTGGGTTCATGCAGACATTCTACTTGGCTCTCTGCTGATTATAGTAACGCTAAAAACATGCCTCGTCGCCATTGTGGTACGAGCATTTGGTTATTCTCCCGGTGTATGTCTGACAGTAGGCATTTCCCTCGCTCAGATCGGCGAGTTTTCATTTGTTCTTCTGTCACGCGCTTCGAATGCTGGGTTAGTGGAACGAAAACTTTATCTGCTTCTACTTGGAACTACTGCGTTGAGTTTGGTGATCACTCCCACTCTCATCCGTGGTATACCTCGCATTCTTCACATTATGAGTAACTTTAAAGCGGTCAACTCGGATGAAATACCCCAGTAATAGCAAATTTAAGCATCGTAGGTCAAGTCTGTTGAGAGGACAGTGAAAAGTTTCGCCTATCTGCATGCCTGATCAATCGACTAAAGAAGCACAGTTTGCTCAGAATGTTCGTGCTTGCAAGATAATGCCATCCATTTGCGATCAATAGACTAAAATTGGCAGAAGGTCGTGATTGTCCCCCAACCCCTCCACAAGAAAACTATTTGCTGCTCAGCAAAAACACTGTACCTCAGCTAACTGCTCTGGGCCATGATCATACCACAAATCAGTCCATACAAGGCCAAAGCTTCGGAAAATATCAAGATTAGCACAGCAGAAGCGAAAAGCGAAGGTCTGAAGGAGATGGCCTGTGTAGAGCTTTCGCCAACAACACCCACGGTGATCCCACTAACAAACTGGGCAACACCGCAACAGAGCCCAGCACTAAGATGACAAAATCCGCTATATTCGGAATATTCCTCGTTGTGAATTCCACTTAAAATGATAATTGAAAGCACAAGTCCGTATATTGCCCGCACGCCAGCCATAGCCACCGGTATGATACCTTTGACACCAATTCTTGGTTCTCCGGTCCCTGCTCTGCACATTCCCAAACCAGCTTGCGCGGTTCCATACGCAGCTCCTAAACCTAACGTACACTATATGTAAGACTATTATACACGAAAGTTTCGTAAGATACTTACATGAGAAAACCAAGGAAGAAACTACTCCGACATAACCAAACAGCTGTCCCTTGACTGGGTAGCTCATCTTGGACAAACGCGTTGAACAGAGGTTTGTTTCGCTGGTCCTATAAGATTAAACACACACTTCAGCCGCGATCGCGACGGTTTATGATAGTTTCAACCGACGCGCAGCCCCAGTTCACACTCTGACGTTCGGGTACTACAACCACTTCAGTGTCGTTGAAAGAGCGACTGAGTTCTTTCGGGAACGAAATTTAGATGATCAGGAAGTTGTCTACGCGGAACCTTAGCCCTTCTGTCAATCCGAGGGATCTCTCTAATCGAAGGGGGTGGCAAGGTGTGTAAGCTGTGCCCAATCTGGGGGGGGGTGCTGGAAGGCTAAACCTAAAGGCTGAGGTATTGAACAGCTTGAAAGATTGAAAATATTTATTTAATCATCAGCACAACGCTCCGTCGTCCGAAAATGTCTTCAAATCTTCAAATCACTTTAAGTATCTCGTGGCGATGATGGGAGTGTACTGCGAATGTTTTTAGTGATCGGTCTTCAACACTACTCTTCAAAAGGTGCAAATATCACACACGAGTTATGACCACCGAAACCGAAGGAATTGCTAATAGCAGCGGTGACTTGATGTTCTTTCTTTTGATTCGCACATGTATCGATGCCTTCAACGATGGGTTCCAAATCGTGCTGGTTAAGTGTTGGGTGTAGCATTCCAGTCTTTATGGCCATGATACAAGCAATAGCTTCCATACCTCCCGCAGCACCAAGACAGTGGCCAATCATCGATTTGGTTGCATTCATTTTGACATTTTCAACGTTCTTGAATACTTTGCGAACAGCGTTAACCTCCGCAACATCACCAACTAACGTTGAGGTGGCATGTGCATTTATGTAGTTAATGTCAGAGACAGTTATTCCTGCATCATTGATGGCGAGCTCTATGCACGAAGAGACGCCTAGGCCATCAGCTCGCGGATCAGTCATATGGTGTGCATCACAAGTGATAGCTCCTCCAAGATACTCCGCGTGGATACGAGCTCCACGTTTTTTTGCACTCTCCAAGCTTTCCATGACAAGAACGCCGGCACCTTCGCCCATAACGAAGCCATCTCTCGATTTGTCCCATGGCCGAGAAGCGCCTTCAGGATCGCCATTATTCTGACTGAGCGCTCGACACGCCACAAAACCTCCGAGTCCAACGGGGATGATAGGGGCTTCAGATCCACCAGCTATCATCATTTCGGCGTCGCCATTTCTGATGTGGTTTGCAGCAGCGTGGAATGCATAATTCGCCGTCGCGCATGCGGTTGAGATGGAGTAATTGGGTCCCATGAACCCCTTTTCAATGGCAAGCATCGCTCCTCCCATGTTAGTAATTGCGTATGGGATGAAGAACGGGGTAATCTTTTTCGGACCCTTTTGAACGAGAGCTTTAACACCATCTTGGAAGACAGTTAGACCTCCCATACCGCTACCTACAAGGACTCCAACACGCTGCTTGTCAAGCGTTTCGATCGCAGCAGAATCAAGACCCGCGTCTTCCAACGCTTTGTTGCCAGAAACAAGCGCATACCGGAGGCAGTCATCAAGGCGGCGGTCATTCTTCTTATCGATGTATCCCTCACTGTCAAAATCACGGATCTGCGCAGCAAACTTCGTCGGAAAATCAATGGTATCAAACCGGTCGATTGGGGCAACCCCACTTTCGCCAGCAAGAAGTTTGGCATAGTAGTTGTCGTAGTTGTTGCCAAACACTGAGCATAGTCCCATCCCAGTAATAACCACTCTTTTCTTCGGATCAGTCTCTCGAGCCATTGAAATGACGGCCATGCGAGTTTTCGACCGCCGCCGTAAAGTTTGAGTGTTTCCATTCAGGATGTGCTGGGTCGGTTGTCTGCTTGTAAAAGACTTCATCAGTTGTGTCTTGAGCTTGAAGTTCTACTCTGCTGGAGTCAAGATGCGTGCCTAGTGAGCGAGAAGAACACTACTCAGTAACTTGTGATTGTGTTGCGCGTTTTATCTGATACTTCACTCTGACGGATCCGCCTCTCGGTTTAAGAAAGTTTACAATGTCGGTTTGTTCAGATAAGGGTAGTCGATCGTTTTCTCAGCGTTTACAGGTCTACAGCTCGCGCAAGTTTTACTCCTCTTCCCTTACCTTAAACAATCAATTGGTATATTATTGTTTCGTCTTGACTAGAGCGCCTAGTGCAGACGAATTCCAGCTACGTGCTGTCGAGACGCACGTTGCAGTGTGGGGTTTGCCACGAGTGGGTTAGTGCACCACTATCTTGAAGGGAAATCATTTTTGAGGTGACAATCCGTGAAAAAGGCTTTGAAATGAACTGACTTGAACATGTGCATATTCAGACATTATATATGATAATGAAATAATATGTTTCATGAAATTGATCGGAGCTTGCCAACTTTGCTTTGCTGGACCGGGACAGAGGGAACCTGAGTGAACCGAGCAGACTTCAGTGCCGTGACGGTTCAGGTGCCCCGCATCTCTCGTTGTAGACGTAAGGATGCACAATGTCTTGAACGCAACGCGTGCCACCTTAGTACTCAGAGCCCGGCGACAAGTACGAAGGGAGGCAAATGAGTGCGGCTGTGTAAAGTCATCTCAAGGGAATATTGAAATAAGATACACCAAACGTCGAGCAGCGCACGTTCAGGCTCGCAGTGGATCCTGCGTTCGTTCGCCTATGGAATCCATCTCAGGGCCCAGTTGTGAAGGGCTTGTTTCGTTGCAACCCCCACAGAGAAAGAATACTCAACCCAAACAACCCAACCTGATTTGGAGTCAGCATTTTCTGCAAGGATTTTGCCAACATATCGCGTTCATCACCAACAACTATGTCTTCCAGCGCTCTGCGCTCGCTAATTCTTTTATCTTCCAGAACAAAACTCTGAGAAGAGCTATACACTCTCCAAGTTCAACAAAAAATGCTGACAACTTGACAGTGTTCTGTGCATCACCGCTACTAGCCGGTTTTTCGTCTGCAATGCAAGATTTAAGTGGGAATCATATTTTTATGAGCGCCTTCTTAAGTTGGCTTCTCGCCCAAATAGCCAAGCTCTTTACTTCTTCGTACAGAGAGGGGACTTGGGACTACAAAGTAATGTTTGACAGTGGCGGTATGCCAAGTTCTCACACTGCACTCGTTGTTGGACTGACAACTGCAATCGTGCACCAGTATGGATTAGGAAGTGTCTATTTTCCATTATCACTTGTCTTCACGCTCATTGTCATGTATGATGCTGCTGGCGTACGCCGGCACGCCGGTAAGCAAGCTGAAGTGCTTAACAAAATTGTGGAAGATTTATTCCATGGTTCTGCTATCAGTGATAAGAAGTTGAAAGAAGTACTTGGGCATAGTCCACTCCAGGTGACATGTGGCGCAATTCTCGGAGTGGCTGTTGGAAGTGTCTATATGCTCAAGTTTTCTCACTAGAACTTCAAACCCTTTGTAACAAATAAGTTTTCTGCTGCGTGTCCTAAATGCGAAGCGATGGAGAGAAATTGAAACCGACTTTAAGTAAAACAGCACGCCTCTCATGAAGAATCACGTTGCGATCTGCTTTCACGTGCCTCAAAGTTGCTCATGTTTATGTTGTGACACTATTGTCTGTAGTTTTGGGCCAAGACACTTCACAAATTTGCACGAATGGTACTCAGGCGAGTATGTGTTTTCTGCGGTTCATCCACAGGTTTGAAAGCTGAATTTGTGAATGCCGCCGAAGTTTTAGGAACGAAATTGGCCTGTCGAAACATAGGATTAATTTACGGCGGGGGATCCGTTGGACTCATGGGGGTAGTTTCCCAGTCAGCACATAACCAAGGTGGTGCAGTTATAGGAGTGATTCCAGAGCAATTAAAACCCATAGAAATCAGCGGCGAAACACGCGGAGAAGTAATTGTGACAAAGGACATGCATGAAAGAAAGCAACACATGTCTTCTCTCGCCGATGCCTTTATTGCCATGCCTGGTGGTTTTGGGACACTCGAAGAACTCTTTGAGATGATTACATGGAAGCAACTTGGCTTCCACTCCAAGCCAGTTGGTATATTGAACGTTGATGGATTTTATGACACATTATTAAAGTTTTTAGATGAATCAGTGTCATTAGGTTTCATAAGCAAGTCGGCGAGGGAGTTATTGTTTGTGGCAGAGTCGCCAGATGAACTCTTAAATAAGCTCAGTAGCTTTAGTTCGGAATGAAAAATGACTCGAGCGAATTTCTTGCTATTTTTTTACAAATTTGCACCGACGTACGAGATAACTAGCGAGACGTATAATCGCGACAAGTCAAGTGTTTTCGAACAGCAATAGCAGTTTTAGCTATAGCCACCATCGGGATAATCAAGTAGACTGGTTCTCTCCAGTCGACTAAAAGAAGTTTGTGGTGGAGAATTCTTCTCATACAGTTTAGTCGACATCGTAGTTAAAGAACTGGGCCAAATGCTTCTCACACTTTCTTCTGAAAATAGTTTGAACCTTCTAGAATCCCTTGGAAAATAGCCTACATTGTAAACAAGCCTGTGAGAAGCTTGAGGAATCTTCGCATTATTGGATAGGGACGACGGGGAAACTGTGCGATACTCATTAGATGAGATGGGGACATCCTTCCACTCAGGATGAGAGACGGGTCCTGTCACTTGCCAAGGTATCAAACTCCCCAGTCCCTTCACAGACTTGTCCGAACTGCCAGTGCGGAAACTCTGTGTAAACTTGGAGCCGACGCGAACACCCATTTATCCCACAGAAATCGGAAGGTTGGCTGTCTAAAGTAAATCCCGATTTAAGCGCCTGCGTGATGATTCCTAAGCGTAATAAAAGGTGTGACTCAGGTCCACACGTTGAAACCAGTTTCGCCACCTCTGAAAATTTCAGACGGTATTTTTAACCACGGGCTGGGGTTTGGGATGCGCGTTTTGCTCAATATGTACAATACTGTATCGCTTCACATGTGTATGTAAAATTTTATGATCCGCGACAAAAAGTTGTGATGCGAGTCGACTCGACGATGGTTGTTTCATACAAATTCCAGATATTTGATATGTAATAATTCACACCAGGACCAAGCGCGGATACGCATCCATCTCATCGTATCTCTTCGCGGGGATCGATCAACAACTCGGTGCGGATCTTGAGCGCTTCACATCACGGCGAAATACCGGTCAACATGCACTCCCTTCAACTCTCTGGCGTGACAAAGCCTGTGTTAACCAAGGTACGGCGTTCGTTCTCAATTGAACTTGTTCGCAATATCGCACAAAGACTTTTCCCGTTGACTGACACCCTTCGCTTCCAGCTGCGATCGCGAGGTACTTCCATCCGATCTGCTCAAGCTCACCCGAGGTCCGTACGGTGCACATACTCTTCTTTAAGTGCCGAATTTTTTTTTTTAACGCTGCGACTCGTTCTGTCTTACATTCTCGCTCTGTCGCAGCCGATCCGGCCCCGTTGACTGACCAACGCGCTTCGCGTGACTCATCATTTGGCATGCCAGACTAAGCAAGCGTACGATCGCGTCTGCTTCCGGAGATAAGGTGCAAATAATCAAGCCAATCAATGGTGATCCTTTCATTGGCATGCTCGAGACGCCGGTGACATCGTCGCCTGACGTGGCGAACTTCCTCTCCAACTTGCCGGCCTATCGAACTGGCGTTGCACCACTTTTGAGAGGTGTTGAAGTTGGGCTTGCTCACGGTTTTTTCGTAACCGGTCCTTTCATCAAGCTCGGTCCTCTTAGAGCCACGGATGCGGCTGAACTTGCGGGGTGCCTGTCTGGTGCAGGACTTGTATTGATCCTCACTGCCTGCCTGAGCATCTATGGTGCCACCGCGTTCCAACGTGACGAAGTGGTTGGTGTCAAGACCTTGAGCGGTAGAGCGATCTCCAAGGATCCCCTCCAAAGTGCGGATGGCTGGGCCTCTTTCACTTCTGGCTGGCTCGTCGGCGGTTTGTCTGGAGTTGCGTGGTCATACATCCTCACACAAGTTCTTCCGTACTACTCTTAGCCAAGTAAAACTTCCCCTTTTGGTGTCAAGCAATCTAACGAGGTCTCCGCGATAATTGAAATAGACAACCGTGTAAAAGAATTGCTTGCAAGTCTGCATAGTTTGCATCTAAGTGAATAACTTTGACCCATCTTTCCATCTCAGTGGTCTGTCCTCAAGTTGCTCGTAGAAAATGAATTTATGTCTAGTGAACAACTCTACTTTTCAGCCATTGAAGGATAGATTGCGCCAGCGTCAGAACATAATTACTACTTATTATAAGACTATGGCGCGTGCTGGAAACCTCTTCACTATGCTATCCATACTATTGCTAGAAGCGCAATGACAGTGAACACAAAGCAGAAGCAAAGACACACTAAGGAGAGAAAAATCTGCCACAGTGTCAGTTTAGTGGTATCGCACAAGCAGTGATGTTACCGTCTTATATGATAAATTGAAATGACATGAGACGCGCTGGATCACGCCGTTCATTGGATTAGCCAAGGCAATGGCAGCGAAACCTCTCACACCCTTTGTTACCTGGCTGAAGGCCTGTGTGAGCAAGTGAGCAGCTAGAGAATGTTCAAGCAAGTGACTGACCCAGGTGTAAGCAGAAACTTTAGCTAAAGCACGAAAAAACTCGTCAACGTTCACACCCACAGGAATCTATTTGTTTATTAAGTCATGGATAAAGAGAAAAATAGTTCCAGCACCTTGCAGACAAAAATCCACACGAAAGCGATACCGAAACCATAGAAAACTGCATTCAAAAATCCGTAGGCTAAAGTACCCCCTGAACCATACATCTTCAGAGCATTTTTTAGCCTAGATTTACGAGCATTGCCACTACGATTCTGTCATAGGATTCGTGGCCGTTCACTCCATTCTTTAGTCACCTGTTGCTAAAACGAGGTACTGACCTTTGCGAACTCAGGGAGGTGTCACTATTTGAGGGTCAAGTTCGTCGCCGTTAGTTCTTGCATGACTTACGATTCCATGCAAAGCATTCTTAGATGTTCCTCATCAGTATTTTCGATACTTTTCGCAGTCTCTCGACAACGAAGTTTCTTCATCTTCATTACTTTGGTTGATAATGCGGAGGTCGTGTATCGCACAGAAGAGTACACGTTCAAATCGTGTCGTGCCCTGGTCCATTTTTGAATGCCCAGAGTAGAAGTCATACGTGGGTGACGGGGTATCATCACGCGCGCAGTCACGCACGTCTGCACCCCGGTGTTCGTCTTCTACAAAAGACCTTCCACAACGCCATCAAGTTTATAATGTTACTTTTTACACTTCATGACGAGCTGGGATGCCCGAGTGGTCTAAGGGGCCAGACTCAAGTCTTCTTCAGCGGACTTCGCCGAAACATCGTGCGAAAGAGTGTTCTGGTAGTCACTGACTGCGTGGGTTCGAACCCCACTCTCAGCACGAGTGTTTTTCTTTTGCCTTGGGGTACATACATGTACGATTGTAGCCTTCCACTTTGCCGTAGTATAACCCTGGGCCGTGAACAATCATCAAATTTAGCGAAATTAGCAAACATCGGGCTTCAGCACATCTCCCCCCTGTAACAACGGTCTTTAAGTCCATCATTCTTTGAACGAGTTGACTTGCCCCTGATCACGTCGCGTGCGTGCACGTGGTGGACGTTTATGGCGCACTTCAGCTATCCCTTAGAGCACTGTTCGGAAACATTTCGCGTTGACTGCATTCCGCAGAATGACTGCACTCCGTACCTCTAATCTTAGCGGCCGTCTCTTTTCGAGTGGCTTGACGAAGCGCCTCTCTGCTGACTCAGCCGAGTTATCTCAGGTGCGTGCGTGTGCGTGTTGTGCGCGTGTGTGGAATATGCTTTACTCCCTGCCGTTGTCTGACTTATCAATGAAATTAGGTTATCCTAGAGCAAAATATATCTACAACGTGTCAGCAGGGCTCGTGCACAACTTCATGGAGGGTGCAACCAAAGCTGGCTGCAAGACGTTGGCAGAACCCACTGACTGGTTGGTCAAGCACTGCGCAACCTTCCGTTCTCAGCAAAGATTCCATTGCATTTCCTACAAAGCACTCGGCGACTAATTATTGCGAGTACCATGGCTTAGATGTAGTGCATACGGGCATTGAGTCGCTGACTCGAAGATGCTTTGGTTCAACAATCATAAACGGTGCCCTGCGGAAAGAACTCAAACCAAAGAGTTACGGTGATAATTTTTCGGTACATCGCAAAGGAGTGCCAATTTGGCCACCTGTGTGAGATCAACTTACAAATATTCTTATTAGTACACATAGTACGAAGCGTTACGTAGGATCAAAGTTTTGAACGTGGTATGGAAAAGGAAGCTGCAGTCTGCAGGAGTTTCGCATATGACCGTCGCCACTGTAGTGAACTACTATGAAGTACCATGATGTAAACTCTTCGCTGATAGACCGTAGCCGAGATGAGCCAATGATTCTTCAACTCATAGTTGTAAAATGTCAGTCCTTCACGTTCATCCTCATAGCTATTAACTACATCCTCCTCTTGTACCGGTGCACCAACAAGTTCTGGACCAAAACCTTTAATGAAGCTTGATAAAGTAAGAAAATCTTGAATCCGTGGATTAGACTACAAAGATGAATGTCATTCCACGGTACACACTGTACTCTCTAAATTTTCTTACCTCAGCAGGGAAGTCTGCAAATCTGAGAATAGGTGCTAGTATTATCTTTAACTCACCATCTTGCTCACTGGCGAACTTAGCATCGATTTCTGTACCCTCAGGGTCAGCAATGCTCACAGGCTTTTCTTCCCAACCTTCGTACGTAACAAATCGGTATGGTGTTATTTCACTCCACCCGGTTCCGTGTCCACCACTCTTACCAATCGGTCGCAAATATGTCTGAGTGCCATCCTGACTCAGCGGAGAAAAACCGGGAACTCTCCCTGGAGTCGAAGCCTATGTCATTCATGAAGTTGTATCAATTTGGCGAAGACACTGCGTTACGTACCAAAGCGCGCTTGAACGTCAGTACTGGGACGCAAGTAGCGCCCAGTAGACCAAGTTTTCGGCGACTCAATGCAGCAGCGACCTGACGGGGTGGTGCGTGGTTGTGACACAAGCCGGCCTTCATCAGAGGGGTCTAAATATGATCGAAGAGACAATGTTTAACTCGTGCGTGGCTTGTTATTCGACTTCGGGGGCGTGGCTAAATCTCACGGTGAAGCAACTTTTTATCATTCACGCATGACGTATTTAATATATATTAAACTCTATTCAAATATATAAAAGCACGTTTTAATGCAATTGCATAGTACACTATCTATTCAAGCCATTATTCCTCCGAACCATTCCAGAAGAAGGGCGGGAGTCCCTTCGTGAGAACCGGTCCCGACTCGTCGCAGGCGGAGGTATTAAAACGTGTTTTTATCTCCCCTGGATATGTTAACAACGCAGTATAATATGTATTATGAAACTGATAAAAAGTTGCTTCGGTCTGAGATTTAGCCGCGCCCGACTTCGGACGCGACATGTATTTGGACTTATCAATATTGATAAGTCTTATCAGATAGGAAGTATAATATTGTACGTCGTAATTGCTCCGCTTCGGGCCGCGCCTTCCGATATTTCAATTTATGCATTTTCCGATTATTCATATGCATTGTTCGATTCTGATTCCCAATAAATAAATTGGACCCAGCTTGATCGCATGCGCCCGTCACAAGTCGAAGTTCAATTTTGAAATCCGACGTTTGCTCTCCAACACGCTACCACTGGGCACACATAAAGACAAGTGCCTACTGCGTCAGGGACAGGGCACCAAACGAATTTGTAAGAGAACCGGTCTCCACGTCTATTGTATAGGAAATGTCCACTGATGAGTTGGACATAGTTGCCGCAAAGAAGAGCTTCGTCGAGTTCCTTGAGCAAATTGAAAACAGCTACGAAATATCGACCGATACTGGCCGCTATGCGGTTGATTTGGATAAATTGCGTGATTACTGTACCTTAGAGGATGTACACGACCGTGATTTAGTGGAAAAGCTGCTTGACAATCCCACTGCTTATTTGGCGAGCCTCACAGCAGCTCTGGAGGAAGTAGAACTTCATCGTAACAGTAACCTGAAAGTGCAGCCTGTCATCAAGGTTTATCTGAAGGGCCATTTTGGTAGTCGTACAATTTCGCCACGCGATCTACTCTCGCACTACGTCGAAAAAATAGTCAATGTGAGGGGAATTGTTACAAAGTGTACAGCAGTCCGTCAAAAGCTTACAAAGATTCGTCAGTTTTGTGAAGCTACACAGACCTTTTCAACAAGAGTTTATCGAGACGCAACAACTCTCAAAGGTGCCCCTACATCATTTGCCATAGTCTCAAGGGACGAATCCGGAAACAAGCTGACGACTGAATATGGTCTCAGTACATACAGTGACCAACAATGTATCACAGTCCAAGAAATGCCTGAACAGGCACCAAGTGGACAACTGCCGAGATCTGTCGATGTAGTCCTTGAAGGCGATCTAGTTGACATGTGCAAACCTGGTGATCGTGTTGACGTAGTTGGTGTCTACAAAGTGATTCCCTCAAAGCTGTCAAATGTGCCCTCAACTAGTGGTACCTTCCGAACACTGATTGTGGCAATCAATGTCACTCCTCTAGTCGGTGAAATAAGCGTGCCTCATCTAACGAGCGAAGATGTCGAAAAGATAAAAGAAATGTCGAAAAGAAATCCTCACGATCTACTAGCTTTATTGGGTAGCTCCTTGGCACCCTCTATCTTTGGTCACGAGACAATTAAACAAGCTCTAGTCCTGCTACTGGTCGGTGGTGTAGAAAAAAACTTGCAAAATGGTACACACATTCGTGGTGATATAAACTGCCTAATGGTCGGTGATCCTTCTGTGGCGAAATCTCAGCTTCTACGATGCGTCATGGGCGTCGCACCTTTCGCAATAAGTACCACAGGCAAAGGGTCGTCTGGAGTTGGCCTCACAGCCGCTGTCTCTACTGATCAAGATACAGGCGAGAAACGACTGGAGGCAGGCGCTATGGTGCTGGCTGACCGCGGGATTGTGTGTATTGATGAGTTCGACAAGATGAATGATGCAGATCGCGTGGCAATACATGAGGTCATGGAACAACAAACAGTCACTATTGCAAAAGCAGGCATTCACGCTTCTCTGAACGCTAGGTGCAGTGTACTAGCTGCAGCAAATCCAATTTATGGCACATACGATCATTCTCAGCCTGTACAACGGAATATTAATTTACCTGACTCATTGCTGTCTAGATTTGATATTCTATTTGTGGTACTCGATGAGTCAAATACATGGAACGATCGCATAATCTCTTCCCACGTGCTTGCCATGCATGCCAGTGAAACCTCACTTTCTTGTACAGTCCGTGGCGGGGATACAACGGCAAATATTTCGAAAACTTCCTCTAGAGAGAGAATTGATACAGTCTCTAAAGATTTTCTGAAGAAGTTCATTTCCTACGTCAAGAAGCGACGGGTTCCAGAACTGACCATCAAAGCACAACGTTGCCTCGCAGAATATTACTCCAACTGGCGGAATTCGAAATCGAGAGCACATCATGATATTCCGGTGACAGCTCGAACACTTGAGACGATGATCCGATTGTCCACAGCACATGCAAAATTGCGCTTATCAAAGACCGTCGACAAGCTTGATGCCACAGTCGCCCTGGAAATAATGACTTCTATCATGGAACGTGATGTTACAAAGGTGAAAGCAGTTGATCCGTGCCTCTCTTCTCACACACTCCAGCCGTTTGATTATTTCTGTCGGGAACTTTCAACGTTGACGGAGCGAAGCCCCTCAGTCCCGTTATCCACTCTAAAGGAACTCGTCCATACTTGGGACGGATGCAACGCCGTAGTTGAAGAAGATGTGAAATCATTTTTGCAAACTCTACAAAACGATGGGAAGATAATGATTGATGATAGTCACCAAATCCATAGAATTTAGTGCACATAATTATACCTGGAACCCGCGACACCATACCGTTCACCATGGTATCAGGATGTACCACCCCCCACACATGTAAGATCCTCAACTCAGTCACTCACAGCCTACGAGGACTTTTGCTTGTGCCATCACTGAAACTACCCGCACCAACTTCGGTAATTAATTCGTTACTATTATCCTCGTAAGTGCTCGTAGGACGTTTGCCGTCAGTAACATCTACATTGCATTGTAGTGCCTGATAATGAAGTGTCAGCTGAATCATTTTGGCACCACTGTTGTCATTCAAACTGGTTTCATGATTGCCACTAGCGTCTATAGGTATCGTAGAAGTTGAAACACGCTTCTTGACAAAAATGCCTTTCGTAGCTTTCCAGATATTCGAAACCCGTCTTGTCAAAGGAGGGTTTGTGTTTTGTACTCCACTCACACTAGGGATTGTTTCTGCATCACTTTTGACAGGATCTAACTCAGCTACTAAAGTGATGGGCCCCCAGCTTTTAGCAACATCACTGATAGCATATTTATTACTCGATAAGCTCAAGCGCACCAGGTCTTCCAAAACGATTACAGATTCTGCTTCCATGATGTTCAGTACATTTCCTTCTTCCGGGCATAAGCCATACCACTTCAACTTCAACACCTGATACCTTGGATCTGTGACACGCAAACTTATAGGTTCCAACGAGTTCATGCTTCCATGAGAGAGAGCTTTCACACGTGCTTCTTCAATTGTTGAGACACCAGGCCAACAGACCTCCAGGCCAAGCTCACCAGGTTGAGCTGTAAGTAAATTATGAGAAATAACTTCCACATGTAGCAAACCAGAGTGATCTTGTTGATTGTCACTTGATGGTAGTGTATATCCAGTGCCTGGGATCGGAACTGTTATGCATCGAGGCCAAACCAAGTACGAAGATATCAATGCCTTAATGTATGTTCGTAGCGGTTGCGCCAATCCTGGGACTAGAGTTATATCACCGCCAACAACACGAAGATCAAAGACTACTTCAGGGTCCTCCGTTAAAGCAATGGTCAACGCACCAAAGCAAGGGAATTTGCCGATTAATGGAGCAAAAATCAAACGTAGCGTAAACTTACACTGCACCTCTGTGAGTGAAACAGGTACTGCAAGGGTATCTTGAGCTGCACGCACACCCAGGACCACGTCCGGGTCACCTGCCCAAGAAACCTGAAGATCAATTTCGACAGCACCCTCTCCTGTAATTTCATACACTTTTACACTTTCGATAATTGCAGGTACACTGCCGAAGCTAAAACGTTCAAACTGGAGAGAGGTGAGGAAACTTGGTCTTGTTGCTCGCAATATCGGATCTAGAGCACAAACTATAACGTTTGACGTAGCTTTATCTAGATACGGCCACGCAGCCGAGAGAACTTTGTTGAGCCAGCCGCCACGTTCAAAGTCACGCGAAGTCAACCAAGAGGGTAGTTCTTCGACCAGCTCAAGAATTTCTGATTCACCTAAACGACTTATTTCAGTTAGAATCTGTCTACTATTTGACTGTACATGAGGTTGCTTCTTGTGTTTTTGCTGAAATTGCAGTGCCAGAGCAGTGCAAACAACACCAAGACAAAACGCAACTAAAATTGGAACGAGGTGTGATGGTGTTATTCCAAATTCATCACCAATAGCCATTAAGGGTGGTGGGTTTAAGAAGTGCTGTACCACTTTGATGTCACTGCAGTGGTCCAGACTTACGTGAAGAACTGCAGGGATATCAGTACTTTGGCTCCAGCCCGAAGGGACCGCTTGGGTCGATAAGCTAAGGCGTCGCCGACTAGCCTGATTGTGGATTCCACAACGTTTTGCAGACATCACCGCAAGTGCACACTGCCAGCTCAGTTCAGGTGTCCCTGGCATCGGGAACCCAGAACTTGTTTTACCGGTCGAAAGAACCAACGAAGTACGCATACTCAGACAGCAATTGCGCTTGGCATCAAATCGCGAGTCTCTTATACATTTTCGCGCGGTGTGTTCGAGTGTACGGGTACGAAAAGTCCTTGACCTTCTGGGCAGCCACGCCTCGAACGGTAAAAGGACAACTAGAGTGGCGGAGGAAGATATCTCTTTGTTTCATATGGTCTATTTCTCTACCTAAATATGTCGACGATTTACGTGCGCCGAAACAATTCTGACTCCGTCCGGAAACTTAACAGTGGTTTGAGAAGCTACAAGTACACTACAGTACACTATAGTACTTGTACCTGTATACTGGTACATAAGTATGCATTTGCATCGCGCCGTCGAGAGGATTCGCGTTCGAGAAAAAAAATGCCCCACTTCCTCAAGTAGCTCTACGCACGAAGACGAGGGAATAAGTTAGTGGGCATGAGCAGATGGATGAAATATTATTCGACGAGGTACGCACACAATATTCTAACTGGTGATTTTGACGAGTCGCCACAGCTGTACTCCGAAAGTGTAAGACCCGAAGGTAGATCGCCTCAGCACAAAGGTACTCACCGCAACGCACGCACTCAATGATCGAATCGCGTTCGTGCTTCTCTTTTAATAATCCACGCATCAGTGTATGGAAGCTTTCACTGACTTTCACTTCCACAGGCTCACGTCAAAATATGGTACCACCCGCGCCCGCACCTCCACCTGGCGCTCCGAAACAACAGGAAACTCGTCTCATTTACTTGCCGGATGGACGAATGAACACATACAACGGACAGCCGCCAAATGCGCGATACAATGGTAAAGGTCAGCGTATTCTTCCAGGAGGTGGAGGAGGTGCACGCTTCATACCACCAGACGAGTACAAGGAATTTTTACAGCTTGGTCACGGGGGTATATTCGACCTAGATTTGGATAATATAGATGTATCTCCCTGGAGAGAAAGAGGGGCTGACTTGAGCTCTTACTTTAACTACGGCTTAGATGAAAGATCGTGGCGAACCTATGCGAAGGCAATCAGGAGGGCTCGTCTCGAGCAGCACCTGCAGAACAAAATAGAGGCATATGCGGTGGATTCAGTAGACACTCCTGTCATAGATTCCGACCTCCCATTAGAAGTAAGAATGGCGATTGGTAGTGTGGACTCTGCTTCGGTTCAGGATGTACCAATAGCACCGAGTTATGGACATCAACCGAAGCAACATGAGGTTCCATGCTCAACTTTTTCATCACAACAGATAGCAAAAGTTCTAAATTCAGATAGACCTGGAACTACACACGGACACCCTAGTGGTGATCGAGTCAACGACTTGAGCGATCAAACGACTGTTTCAGATAAAAATAAAGTCATAACTGGGTTTGATGGCTTGCAAGTGAAAGTGGAAGCACTTCAGCAAGAGTATAAGAGTGCCATGGAAAGTGGGCAGATGACACCTGAGAAGAACTTCCAACTGCAGCAGCAAATGCTGCAACTAAAGAGACGAATGATGAAATTTGCATGATGAAGTGACGTTATATAACCGCATCTTCTGCGGTACTTGTCAGGTCAATGTGTACTCGCATGCTGTTTCACTATGGCGTTATTACTTCGTGAGGTACTACACGTTGCTTTTTACCTGTAATTGAACGCACAGGAATAGTGAAAACAATATTGTAAGAGTGTTTATTGATAATAACTATGCGAGATAAGGTTCATCCCAGTATTTGTCGTCTACTCTTTTCGTCTCAACGTACGCAACTAGCAGGAGTTGGTCACGTAGCACGGGTACGACACCATCGGCGCGAAAGCACCTTGGGCGAAGAAGATGGAAGTAGACATGCCAACGACTACGAGCGTGATGATCCAACCGAGAACAGTCTTGCCCACAATGAACCAGTTGATACCTTTGCGACCCTCGAGCATGGCGACACCAACGGTGGCACCAACTTGGCAGTGAGTGGTGGAAAGCGGCCAGCCCATGCGAGAACCCATGATGATGACACACGCGGCACCGAGCTCGATGCAAATACCGCGGCTAGGGGTCAACTTGGCGATCTTGGTACCGAGAGCGTGGAGAATCTTGTAACCGTAAAGGGCGAGGCCGGCGACGATACCGGCGGCGCCCAAACCGAGAATCCAGTACGCATCGGTACCCATGTCAGCTTTTTTTGACACCGTACCAGACTTGAGAATGACAATGATGGCGGCGAACGGACCGATGGAGTTGGCGACGTCGTTGGCACCGTGCGCGAAAGAGTCGCAGCACGCGGTGAGAATTTGCAAGTAGCGCATGCAGAGTTCGGTCTTTTCATCAAACTTTTCAGCATTCTCGTGAATCGCGTTCACGGCCATGTCTTCTTCCAAGATGTCCGAAGCCTTGTGGGCGAGAGAGGCGTCGAGGTGGTCTTGAATGGCGTAATACATACGCATCGGTGCACCGAAGACACCAGTCGGGTATTCCCGGGGTTGACGGACGACAGTTTCTTCAACCTTCCTCTCGGAGCCAGTCTCAGCCTTTTCAAGCTGCATCTTGTCGTAGAGCTCGTCCGTAGTTCTCTTGATGTACGGAACGACGAGGAAATACGACAGAATGCCGGCACCACCGCCGACTCCGAAACCGATAGCACAGGCCTTCCAAACAGGCGTGTTGTCGAGCTCGAGGAACTTGGCTCCTTTGTACACGATGAAGAAGATGTTGATGCACAGCGTGCAACCGAGCAGGACAGGGAAAGCGATGGCGGTGCGATTGTAAGAGTGCTCCGAGCGCATGACGAACGTACGCAAAGCGACGAAGAAGCAGAAGGCGAAACCACCGGAAATAATAGGGGAAAGGAGCCAGGAGATGATGACGGCAACGACACCCTTGACGTACGGGAAATCGTCAGACTTCTTCGTCCAAATAACGCATTCGGACCCACGGGCAACCATAGTCATACCGATCATACCACCCACGCACGAGTGCGTGGTGGAGACGGGCATTTCCAAAGCGGAGGCGACCACAAGCCAGATGGAGACAGCGAAGATGACGCAAAGGCAACCGTACATCAAAAGACCGGGATCACCAATCGTCGATTGGGCAGGGTTCGCCGGGTCCGTAGAAAAACTGCCATCGAAGCACTTTTGGTTGGCGATGCCTTTACGAATAGTCTTCACCACGTGGCCGCCCATGAACATGGCGCCAGTGAACTCAAAGACGGCCGCGAGCATGACGGCATTTTTGATGGTGAGAGCACCAGAGCCAACAGAGGTGGCGAAAGCGTTCGCGACATCGTTCGCGCCTACGGATAGCAAAGTTTGACACTCATCAGTACATTAATCCCCGGGACCGATTGGGTGCATCGACAAACGAGCGAACTTTCTCAAGAGATTGCACGATGTGGTGCTCTAACTTACCGATACCGAACGCAGCGAAGAAGGCGAGGAAACCACCGATGACGGCGATCCATTCGAATTTCTTCGTCGAAGTCGCGACACCCAAGAGGTGGCGGGAGGCTTGATCGATGGCTTGTGACGCACTCATTGCGGGTACGAGGCCACAACCGTCGGCAACTTGTGGCGCCTGCCTTGGCGGCGGCCCGTCCAGGGGCCCCGAAGAGTCGGAAGATTCCCAGAATATTCTTTCATCGCGTTGAGTCACAAACCGTAAAATACCAATCACCCTTTCTGTTGCTTGAAAAAGTACAGCACGGGAATATTCCAAGACGTTTACGGGGAACAAGTAAAGCGCAGCGGATCATCATCCGCATACTTTAAAGAAGTGAAGTGCTATTTTTTATTTCGAGTATTACACAGTGTCTCGAAGCAACTAACAATATCTATGGACGTTAAGTACGTCATGCGAGGCCATACACAACACTAGCGTCGCGCCCCGGACGCCCCGGACACAGCCGACGACTGGTATGAAGGTTTTGCAAAAGCTGCGCAATCGCAAGAGCTTACTCACTGCCCCACTGAACACCCGAACAAAATTCGATACGAATGTCACTACCTCGATGAAAAACTGTTTGGCAAAGACATCAAGTAGAGCTTAGCAAAGAGTCAATCAAGTGTTCCAAGTTTGGAATTTGTAAATCGCGATACGTCTGCCCACTGCCTACAAACAATATAGGAGCTCTCGATGCATGAACCATCGACAAGACAGCGCCCACCTTGTCATCTATCATATCAAACTTAGAAACAATGATGCCATCTATGACCTGCTTTTTACCACGCGTGGAAAAATCTGCTAAAGACTGATTAAATTTCAGTAGTTGATCAACGCCATCATTGCCAACAAGCGCCTCACCGACGAAAAGAACCAGACTAGGTGAATTCGTGTCAATAAGTTTTGATAACGATCGCATTAGAGGTTCGTTATCTTGCATCCTTCCTGCTGTATCGACAAGCACAACGTCGATACCTTGCCGCTTTGCTTGTGCTATTGCATCACGTGCAATTGAAGCAGGATCTTTTTCATATCCGCGTTCATAAAGAGGCACACCCAGTCGACAACAGTGCGTGCGGAGCTGCTCGACAGCGCCAGCTCTGAATGTGTCACATGCAGAAACTAAGACGGATAAATCGTTCGAACGGAGCCAGGCTGCAACTTTTGACAAACTGGTACTCTTTCCCACACCGTTCACACCAATGAATACTATTGTGAAGGGTACCTTCTTCAATTTTGCTGTATTTATCTGTGAAAGTAAGTCTGTGCACTGTCCCGGAGATAAAATTTGCCTCAATGATCTTCTCATCGTTGTATCGATGACTTCGCTAAGTGAACTTTTACTTGAAATATTTTCACTAACGAGCGCCGAGTGGATGTCTGCGCAAACCTGAGTGGCTAAAAGTGATGCCACATTTTTGTGCACTAATGACTCGTATAACTTTTTCAGAATCGGGTCTAGTTGATCACGCGAGACGCTTTTGTTCCATAATACTTTGTCAATAAAACTTGGATCAGAGTTCCACAACCGAGCTCCCTTTTCCAACTTGCTTTTGTTATCACGCATCCTTTCACTTGGAACAACTGTGTTCTGAAAAGTCACCACTTGTGAATCGATATCTCCATCCAGAATCTCTTCACTTTCCTCATCTGTTACATTTAAAGACATACTTTCCATGTTACGATGCTGTTGTACAACTGACTTCTTGGTAACTTTCTCAGCAGCTTCTCCCCGCTGTGACTTTGGCGTTTGAAGCATGTTGATGAACTCCGTGAATCTTTTATCGAGATGATGATCGGGGTTGTAATGCTTCCCGAACTCCTCTACGATGCGATCTAAACACACAGTCTCACACGGGGAGCGCTCATCTGATATGAACACAGCCAGAAATACCATAGAAACTGTGTTATTCACTTGCCACTCAAGGCGCAAAGGGCAGTTACTGCGTGCGCCTACCATGGCTCGCTCTCCGGATCGCCCTTCGCGTAAAACTTCTTCTAGAACATTGACTAAAGCATTTCGGAGCTCTTGATCGGGCTTAGAACGCCACGTGTACACGACTAAGCCACTTTTAGTAGATGCGATGAACTCCTCCAGCAGCATATTCACAGGTATGCCAGGTGCTCATTCACAGTTCTGACGCACGAGCAAATCCGTGGTGGCGTTGTCCTTCGTCGATTGGCACCAGGTGTGGTACCATTGCAATCTAGTTGCAATGTGAACTTTCCTTTCCTTTCCTTTCCTTTATTGATCGGTTCGTACAGTTTTCCTGAGTGAAGCAAAGATTGTGTATGCTGATATTATCGGTTCACCACGGGGGCGCATTTGTACCATGCGCACGTTTGCGAATTTGATAGCGACGTTTCAACTTAAATGCGTCACAAGTTCTACAGATGAAATCGAGAAAAATATGCGCGAGCGAACGTTTTGTCACCATCTCAAGTGGGTCTGGTGTGTCACGCTTCAAGCTGAGGAGCGAAAGCAAAGAAACCGTAGGATAGGGGTTTCTATCGCTTGTACAGTGTTTACGGTTTTGCTTGTATTCGTGAGTTCCCCGAACTGGCAGAACGTTTCAACTCCCGGTGGTTTTAATTTTATGAATTCTAAACGCACAAGCCGACGCGATAGGTAAAATCGTTCAGTTCTAAAACGAGTTGGACCTGATTTTTGATGCAATGCAGTTCACTTGGTCTCTTGACTCAACGTTTCTTAGATCTTTTGACAACCGAAGGTCAAAAGTACGTAAATCTGAACTCTGCAGCCAATTCTCTTGGTGTCCAGAAGCGAAGAATTTACGATATAACAAATGTTTTAGAGGGTATAGGACTCATAGAGAAAACATCGAAGAACACTGTTCGATGGAAAAGACAAATTAAATCCGATATTGAAGTACTAGACGGCTCTGCGCAGCAGAGCAAAGTTGACAGTGTACTGAGCTACGATAGACTGGAGAACGCCATAAAAAATGTGACTGAAGTGTTGTCAGCTCAGCTCAATCAGCTGTTGTCGTACGCTAATTACGAGGTCATGCACAAACAACCATCGATGTTTTCTGTCTGAAATTTCGTACAGCGTGTGCTCTTCATAACTGAAAGCAGCCTGTCTCAAGCTTCCCGGTTACAGTCTCATACGCTTTTAGCACTTAGAGCACCTGGAGGTACTAAATTAGAGATTCCACATCTGACTGATCCGTACCAGCTATGGGTATCATCAAGTTCTGGGCAAGTGGAGGTATATGCTGTTGCGCTGCCATCAACAACGAAACGCTTAACTGGCAAGGGTACGAAAATGATACTACATATGAGCTAATCTCAAGTGAACCGTAGGAGAAGATGTTGTGCTCAATACTCCTCATAATGAGTTGACGATGGGCATTACGCATGATGATCATATAGACAAACCGGGTTCGAAAGATCTTACCAGTACCTTTCAATCTCAACAGAGCTATTTATCAGATGTTTATATAGAATAGAAATTGCAAGGAGTCCTAAGACTAGACATTGAATTTGAACAGAAGAACATCTCCTTCTTCCACGACGTATTCTTTTCCTTCGAGACGAAGTAAACCTTTTTCCTTCGAAATTATTTCAGTTAAATATTGCTTATTAGATGTTGCAACAAACCTTGGCGGCAGTGTAACCTCCGGATTCAACAAAGTCATCATAGCCAACAGTTTCACATCTTGCATGAAAACTAAGGTAATGAAGGAAAAGCAAATGATCTATACGTACTTAATGAAGCCACGTTCGAAATCTGAGTGAATAACTCCCGCGGCTTGGGGGGCGGTGTATCCGCGCTACATTTAGTTTGTAAGAAAGCCTTTGCAGAAGCGAGAAACAAGACAAACCGTGATGGTCCATGCTCTTGTCTCTTTTTTGCCAGTGGTAAAGTATGTCTGCAGTCCCAGCTGATCATATGTCGCTCGAATCTATCAATATTGGATGTTATTCAATAAGAGGCACAGAAGTAGGGCTGAGCTTACCAAGGATTCAAGGCCACTGCCAGAAACACCCAGGTCATCAAGAAAGATTTTACGCTCAGCTTTCTCTAGTTGCATTATCTCTGACTCGACCTAGAAACATGAAATGAACTTGAGCTTGTCACTGAACCATTGTTTGCAAATTACCTGAGCCGAAACAATCACCACACTTGCGCCTTGATCGCTTGCAATTTTTCTCAAATTGTCCACGTTCGCATTGTTCGATCCCTGAGAATTCGGTATCTCATTAATAACCCATTTACGAACATGAGTTTACCTTATTTGCTAGGTCATTCTCGCTAACATTGGCTGCGTAAATGCATGGCTTCATAGTCAGCAAGTTCAGATTGCTCAACATAGTTTGCTCTTCCTGTGCACATGAGTTGTTTTGCCGACTCTCACAACTAAAAAATCAACTCACCTCAGAAAGTGCGATTGATCTTGCGGGCTTTCCTGATTCCAATGCAGTCTTAATCTTCCCATATATCTCTTTTTTGGCATCGTAGTCCGCCATCTATGAACACTTAGGCATCAAGAGTTGAAACATACAGTAGATCACCTTGCCCCTCGTTTTTAAAGCACGCTCGATAGCCCGTTCCACTTGAGACAAATCGGAAAGGATCAACTCAAAATTGATCACTGAGATGTCTCTTTCAGAATCAACACTCCCATCGACATGGATTATCTAATGACCGATTAGGCTGAGTCGTAAGGCTAGTGATACATTCACATACGTCTGTATCCTCAAAACAGCGAACAACGTGTACGAGTGCATCACATTCTCGAATATTCGATAGAAATTTATTGCCTAGACCTTGACCATCTGCTGCACCCTAAGCAGGGTCATTTTATTCTCATTCTACGACATTTGCTTACCTTCACAAGGCCAGCAATATCAACAAACTCAACAGTTGCTGGAATGATTCTCTCAGTATTGGAAATCGACGCGAGCGTGTCAAGTCGATTATCCGGCACATTAACGATACCAAAATTCGGTTCGATAGTACAAAACGGGAAGTTGGATGCCTGGTATTGAATTCAAGAAAGAGCTTCGTTGACTGCTCGCTCTGGATACCTGTGCCGCACTGTTTTCAACAAGTGCATTGAATAGAGTGCTTTTACCAACATTCGGTAGACCTAACGGTACATAACGATCAAAAGCATCGTATGTTGGATTTTTCGGTTACGTACCTACGATGCCAGTCTTCAACGCCATCGAAACATGTTTTGATGTGTGAAGGTGACGTGTAGCGCCCCTCTTGCGAAGTTCCTAACGTACAGCTGAGTAAGCTATTCACCAAGAAGACCCACGCAGATACGCACCCTATGCAGCATTTGGCGCGTTTGGCGCTGAAACATGATGCGTGTGCATTGAGAGGTCATGCGGAAAGAAGAAACGTTGTGGTGAGAAGCTCTTATTGTGTACCTTTGTGTACCTCTCCCTCTATCCGCGAATTTTGACAAGATTGTCCTCTGCTGAAAAATCGTAGAAATCATAGTGTGATGGATGGATACCAAAAGTCGATAGTTATTTTACAGCGAACGATATAACTACATTAGTACAATACACACACATTGTATATACCTTGTGTTTACTTATGTTTACATAAACATATCAAACGTTTTCAGTCCAGTGACGGCGGCGCGGTGAACGCGGTGAAGACTTCCGTGAAGGTTTGCGCGCTCAGTTCGTCAAAGGCGACTAAACATGCCTAAGAAGAAGTTCATCACCGCTCCCACTGCGAAATATACACTACTTCCTGGAAACGGAGCAGCTGCGGCCAATGGAACACGCTGGATTAGAACAGACGTGAATGACCATTTCGAACCTTTTCAAGACTCTGGCACGGCCACAGCTCAGCAACAATCTGCGTCTAATAGTGCTGCCAGACAGTCCATTACTCACACGAGACCTCTACATTTGAACTCAGAGTCACCGCTTGATCATTATGACTACGACTGCCATTTACGCGCCATCGGTGACCCTTCAGCTATTTTTTTCTCAACGAGGCAACTTGAGGGAACTAGAAATACTTCATCTGGTGATACGGCAACTCGAGCGTCGTCAGTAGTACACCATATTGACGAGTTAGATAGGGGCGAAGCTCAAGGAGGTGAAGTTGACCTCGAACTCACAGACATTGAATCAAATTCTTCTAGCGGGAATGAGGAATATGAAGACTTTTTCCAGCAGATAATTGGGACGGGCACAAGACAATCGAATACTGTGTCAACAGGTTCACATGCGTTGCCGAATATAGTACGATCTTACGGCACCAAAGTTGCGGAGAAAGTGGATAGATCACAACGAAAGGCATCGACAGATGCACAGTTCAATGCAGTGTTACATACGTATGATGATAGTTCCCTACTGGACGTTCCTGCACACAGTAACAAAGTCGACATACTGTCTACTCTGAATAGTTTAAATTTATTGAATGAAACCCAGTGTGATGCAGTATCGATAGAACGCACTCTGCCAGAACTTGATCAAATGAAAATACAGCAGGGACACACAAGAACAAGAGAGGCAAACAGTACTTGTGTGGACAATATACGATCCAAGTTGGACTGCGAGACCGTTGTTAGTTCGTACTCCATCTCTGAAAATTGTCCTAGGGTATTACCGCTCAAAGAATCGCGCGCAAAACGCATTCTATCCACTTCAACAACTGCGTTCCCTGAAAGTTCAAGTGCAGTGCTGGCCACATGTCAAGGTGGCCAGAATATCTCGAGAAAAGATGAAGGTTCTTGGAGACAGAACACTAGGAGAAAAGGCGAAACTCGCGAAGAGAAAAAGTCGAGAAAAGCCGCGGTCAAACTGGGTCGTCAGGAGGCACGGCAGCACAAAAAGCTCTTAAAGCATGCATTCAAAGAAGCAAGTCTTTCAGTACACTTGCATGCCAGTTCCAATGTTTCAACAACGAGTTTTAATTAAATACTTGACGCACTGGTATTGTAGTTGGCACATTTACGAAAATTATAAACCAAAGAACTCCAGTCCTATCACTTGCGTTGCAAGTAACTTTTTGCTCCAGTGAGCGGTAAGAGTAACATCACCCCAGTTGTACACGCGAGGAGAAGTGCAGTGAAAAAGGCGTCCCATCCGTACTGTTGCACGAGAAGTGACAGAGGAATACCGGCATTTGCAGCACCAAGATAAGCTACCCAACCGAGAAAGCCTTCGCTTGCCCCGACAGAACGTCGGCCAACGATCTCTGCACCACAAAGGCCTATTAACATCTGTGGACCATAAAGGAAAAAACCAATAAGGAATACGATGATCGCTTGTAGACTTGCAAGACCGGCTGGTACCGCTTTGAAGGCCATTAGCATCATGGCAACACCAAAAAGATAGCCGATGACTATTTGGATTCGTTTACCAACTGCACCGCCTGTTCCACGAGCGATGTACCAGTCACTGAGTTTCCCAGCAATCAGGCTACCGACTAATCCACCGAGCTCAAGACCTGACACACGAACTGCAGCCGCGCCAGCGTCGATCACCCCTTTCTCCTTGATTAAGTAGAAGATAGACCACGAAGTGATACCCTGTCGCACAACGTATACACAGAAATAAGTAAATGCAAGACCCCAAATGAAGGGGTTTGAGAGTACATTATGTAGTAAATTCTCTATAAGACTCGGTTTAGCATCTTCTACATCATCTGTCTGTGTCACTGCGCTCGTAGTTTCCAGTTCCACAGGCGGGAAGCCGCGATCTTCAGGTGCATCGCGAAGGGTAGTCACAATCACAGTACCTACAAGAACCGCTATCGTACCAGGAGCCCACAGCCCCCAACTCCAACCGAATGTGCGAGCGGCAGTTCCTGCCAAAATTGGCGCTGCGAAGCCCCCAAGATTATGTGCTATATTCCACATACCCCAGTACGTTCCACGCTCCTTGGCAGCAAACCAAGAAGTCAATATTTTTGCACAACTTGGTGCCCCAAAGCCTTGCAATATTCCGTTCATGGCCCACAATGCGCAAAAGAGAGGTAAAGAAGCGCTCAATCCAAATAAGATATTCACAACGCCCGTCGCAATGAGTCCTCCACCAAGCATAACAGCTGGCGAAAGCATGTCACCAACAACTCCGCTTACAAACTTGCTACAGCCATAACACAAAGGGAATATGGAGGTAATGACTCCAATCGATGTTATATCGAGGCCAAGACTCGGCGTCGCCACCATCGCTGGCGCAGTAAAAGTTAGACTATTCCGCGTAAGGTAATAACAAGAATAGCCAAGTAGGATACTTATGAAAACTCCAAAGCGGACTCGAAGAAATTCTTGCCCATGACCCGTTTTCGACTCAGTTTCAGCTAGGTTTGCACCGTTCGCACAAGCCATGAGGTGTGGAGCCTGTTTTCGACTCTCTGATGTATCAGAGGTACCGTATTCTCTGCGCTCACGCGAAAATTTTCGAAAACTTTTGGCCCCACAAATAGTGTGCGAATTTGTACCACGTATGGGCAACGAGAACCTCCGGCACACAGCCCGAGTTTGAAGTCTCGGGTGACCTCCCGGAGAGAAGTAGAAGCTTGAGCATTGCACAAGTCGCGCCATCTCACCGCACGCCTTTCCGTGCGACTTCTGACGTGTGCCACACGCGCAGTTCGCACGTGATATCGACCATAACTACGACTTTAATGGCAAAGTTATTGTCATTGGACACTCAGATATGCTCATACCTAAGGAATCTTAGTCCAATGACAATATGAGAATCTAGATTGTCTAGGTCTTATAAAACTCTATTATCGGAATCTCCTATTATGCTAGGGTCCAATATTCAAGGTATGGTGGTATTAATAGAGAACCTTATCAGGATGAGTTAGGAGTTGGCTTTAGCATTTGTGACGCATAAGAAAACGACACATCTAATCTCGGTAGAGACCATCTACGTGTTAGGCGAACTTAGGAAAACTGGGCCCCGTCCTCACAACCTTACCCCCGTTTTGTCATAACTTAACTTTAGTTAACTACGTTACTCTTAGTCGGCCTAAAATGATTATTAGGCCCACTTGCCGAAATAAACGAAGCGGGCGGTGTTCGCAGTCGTCGAAACTATCGACTCGGCGCTTACAAGCCGCAGTCGACGCACGCGAGATAACACTTGCACATAAACCCAGAGCTCACCAGTAAAACTTCCATACATATCTATACGGTTTTACACACAGCTGTGAGTTCTAGGCGATGGAAGGCGTTTTCACACGTTCACTTCACCTGCAACTTATAGCGAAGGTGAGTTAAAACGCGCGCAAGTTCCACCATTTCAAACAAAATTAGATATGTGGGACGAATGACATCGTGAAAGGGACCACTTCAGAGATTTTCTCGCAAGTTTTAGCGACGTAAGTATTCCACTAATTCTGGTTCTGACAAGTGAGTCTAATAGCACCGATAGCTACTTGCAAGAAGTTGCCATCGCGGCAAAGAACAGTGCAAGTGTTGGAGTGAGCATTAAAGATATTTTTTCTTAGTTTCGCCATAATTTGGAAGTTATTAGGGTCGCACGATTGTGAATGCTGCAGACGTACTGGCCACCTTCGGTGACGCTTGTGAGCTGTTAGAATATTTTGAGAAGACAACCAGGAGGCAGCAAACAATTATTGGCAAGCCTTCTAGTACATTTACACGCAAGAGGCCACGGGTAAGTACATTATTACGAAACAAGGAATCAGAACTTAATCAGAACTTGTGCGAAGTTGCGCCCAACACTTGCAGTAGCTGGTATCGAGTACCCTGGATACCTGCCAGCTTTCCTGCCAGTTTTACCGAGGAAGGAAGAATTCTGTACAGAAAAAGAGCTTCCTCAGTTTCGAGTAAGAAGTCTACATTTATCTAACGAATTACTAAACTAAAGGTGCCAGTGTAAGAGCGAAACGGACGCACAGAATCAATCGTCGCCGTTGTATAACAGTCTGAAACGGCAAGAAATAGAGACGTTTGACCCCTTCGTCAAGCGAACTATATTGTAGGTGATTTTACTCTCAATGCCGCAATCCTCACCTTTTAAACAGATCAACTGATGAAGCTCATCCTCCAACTCAGTCTTTGAGAGTTTCACAAAAGGAACAGGGAATTACCATCAAAGCGAGCACTTTGGTATATGGTTCTGTACCTGTGTTGGACAACTCTTGATTTTTTTTGCTTGAATGTTCGACTTCAGCAATTTAAGAGATGCAGTGAAAACTTCGTACTGTAGTGATATCGTAAAAAGGACACAGAATCCTCATAGGCAACAACACTTTGCACTCTTTTAGGGTACAGATGCAGCTTTTCGTAGACTCCGTAGTACAGTAGATATTGTGCATAATAAATGAAACAGCATTGTTCTTCGTCGCGACACACGGTGTCACCAAACATAAACCGTCACACCAATTCAGCGCCACGAACGCACAAAGTGTTGCAACTAACGACAGTCTTTGGGGACTTGCCATGAAGTCACTTTCCTCTTTTACAGGACGATATCTTCGTTCACGTTGGAAAAGAGGGTCCTCGTTCATCTTCCGCGCGAGGACTTGTCTCCGCGTCCACTCAGTTGACTCGGCTGATCACGTGAGCGGAGAGCGTTTCCTTGTTGCTAAACCCATAGATAATGCTGTCTTCAAGCCTTACGGTCAGGTGAGACAAAATCACGCGTCGCTATTTCTATCTATCTCTTAGATGGACACTTAAGATTCTAAGCTGGGAAGAAGATGGTAAGCCTTATGGTGCACAGGTAAGCTAAGAGGCAACGTTGGAAGTGACTTGAGAAGTCAAACTAGGACTTGTCGCTGCAAATTTGTGATGGGACTCCTCGATTGTACATATTTCGATCACGGAATCGCGGCCTGAGTTTCAGTGAAATAACATATCATGAAAAAGTCTCACAGTGTCTAATGAGTACGAGCAATAAGCTTTGGTAAGACATGTAGCATTGCGCACTGTGAAACTCACGTGAGTGGCAGGTATCTTGCTGTAGCAAAACCAACCTTCTCTCTGGAGCAATTTCCGACAGCTGAAGACATTGAAGTTTTCCAAATCGAAGGTTGAGACTCACGCTGAGGACCTCTGTGGGTATCCTAAGTCGTTCTAGGTGACACAGTAGTTAAAATGGAACCTGGAGTTTGGCATGCTGGACCCATGTTTATCGTAAGTTCTTCGGCCTCACTGAAACTTTCGTCACACGTCAAGCAGGATGCGAATTACATGGATTTCTTGAGTTTAGAGCTCAGTGATACAAACATTGTAGACCATAACACACACGTTTACACTAGAGAAGGGATCACATTCTCTGTTCAGTTCGAATGAAGGTGATACAAAAAATACATGTTACAAAATTTTCATCTCAAGTCTGGCGAAGATTGTAAAGGAGCACTCTACCGCGCGCATTTCCTAACGCTAAATGTGTACTTAGAGGATGGAAGTCTCCCGATAGAACATAATGCAAAGGTGTTGCCTTTGTTGGCCATGTTGACAGTGTATGATGAGTCACAGTGTCAAAAATTCTAACACCATCTGTTTGTAAAGTTGATTTGATAGAAAATGTAATAGCCAAAACATATACCCTTTAACTGACTAGAGGACGTTAACAAAAGAGCACCAGTACTGTCAAAACGCAAGCTATCAATCTTCGTCTTTAAACTCCGCACCACCTATCACACAAAAATGCCAGTAAGTTGACATCATCACATAATTCGTAACCATCCACCTTAACGGGAGAGAGCACATTTTCTTTACAACTCGAATTCCTTTGATCATTCAGTAGCATGCAACATGGGTATTGAAATTCGTACCAGCCAGTCTGAAGGCCAACAAGCCCAGACGCTGTTCCAACCGCCAGAAGTCCTGTATCACATATTTATTTCGTACTTGTAATTTTACAGCACAAGGACGCACCTTTCGCGTCACAAAAAGCAAGGGTAGTTGCATCATAGAATGCAGTTTCTTTGACTTTTTGCTTACATCTGTTCATTCGTAAGTCCCTGAAAAAGATTGTAAACATACGTCGCTTGAAACATGAAGTGAGTATACCAGACATGAACCGTGCCTTCGTTGTTTACTGTCATCAAATCGCGCTCGCACGCGCCAAAAGTTGCGCCACTGATATGCCCTTCAGCCGTCAATGTGGCCAACTTTGTGCGTGAACTCAGTGACATGACAGCAATACTTCCTTGTTCTCCTGGCACACAAGCCATTGTGGGTGTTGTGTTCTGGTGGATCTATATTCAATAGTAGTCAGGCCTTAGCTACAATTTTTATGATGACAACGAACCACGAAAGACGATGGCCGCCAATTCCCATGCAGTTGAATTTTTTCGGTTGTATTCGTTTCAATATCACTCAAGTAAAGCGAATGTGAGCCAGCAAGCAGAATCTGTTCGTGATTGTTTGTGGTGTGGCTTTGTAGATGAAAATAAGCGTACCTGCCCGTAATCTCTTCCCAAAAATCCCGCGCGATATATTGGAACTCCCTAATAATAACAAGGTCATGAAATATGTCTTAGATGGCATGTGAATCTACCTCGACAAAAAGGGAGTGTCTGAAGTTATAGCTGTCACTATTAGCTTGTTTCGCAAATATTCTAACGTGTGCATCAAGTCCAGCCGTTAGTACAAGCTGCAACGCTTACAGTAAACCATAATGTCATTTCCGTGATGGTGATGATAAACGTACCCTCCCTGTCGCATCAAATTCTGTACTATTGATAGAACTATCACTTGGGCAAGTTGTGTTCACGTCTCGCAACCGTCTAAAGGATAGCTCACTCTTACGCATCGATTTTCCCCCATTTACGTGCAGTGATCGATCTTCGTTGGATTGGATATGAGTTGGACTTCGGCTGCTCGACCATTTTGGTCTACAAAAGACGTTTTACCTCCGAAAAAGTGACTAGTGAGTGACTTACCTCTTCCGCACTCTGTCTCCGTTTTCTTCTAAAGAATCGTCAGTCGCACCAAGAAAACTCTGCTTGTGGGACAGCATTTTCTCCGTTTGTGCCTTCCGCGGAGTTGTGATTTTCGACGCACGCTCACGCACTCGTTGCGGTTCCGCGCCGTCGGCACTGTCTGGTGGGTTGTCGTGATCAAGCCGCCGTTGGTAGGTGCGAAAATAAGAACTGCTAGAAAGTTTCCTTCTAAAATATGAAACATAAAACTACCAGTACTCGTACTATCGTACGATAGTACTGTACGAGTACTAGTACTAGTACTCGTAGAGTACTTTTTGATGAGATGAACTATGATCGATGTTCTTTGGGACGCCGACGTAACTAGCACTCCTGTTTTTCGAAGATCGCGCGCTTACAAGTCACCCGATCCATGGGTATGGTCGAATTTCACGCTGAAACATGCCGCTTGAAGCCGCTTGCTGATCCATCCGCAGTCGCGCGGTCATTAGACGCGAATCTCGGGTCAAACGACTGGTCGAGTAACTGTGAAGGGCTACTTCAACTACGTGCACTCGTCACTCACCACCAGGAAGAAGTGAACCAAGTAATTTTCGAGAAATGGGTGTTCCTCGTTATTCGATGTTTATCGAGCCTTCGCAGTGCTGTTGTAAGGGCTGCCTTATTATGTGTCACAGACCTTGTTAACACTTGTGGTGAGTTAGTTGGTCCTTTTGTCACCAGTGAAAAGTCATCTTTGTACTACACTCTACTCGAGAAAAGTTCGTTTGAAAAAGCTTTTGTGATGGAACAGGCTCGTGGTGCCTTACAGCAATTGGTTCAAGTGCTTCCTGCTGGCCATGTCATCGCTTGTGCTTTACCACTTGTCAAGCACAATAGACCACAGTTCAGAGCACAAGTTGCATCGTCGCTGCTCTGTACCCTCGAAAGGGCTGATTCTTCGGAGCTCATGGTAACTTGATATTTATTTCCCATCCTGAATCTAATTTCGTCGCAGAATATTCTATCATGCGAGCGAGAGTTTATTTCATCCATTTTCATGCTGGTAAGTACCCTGACTTCAGTTAGATTCAACTCCCGTAAATGACCGCACTGAAGGCAAACGATGCTAATCAGGAAGCACGACAGTACGGTAGAAGAGTTGTGCATCGAATTCGGGATCTATTCCTACAAACTGAACCTATGAAGCAGTGGGTTGAGCTCCTAGAATCAGAGCTTGATGGAACTCTACATATTCTCACAATGAAGTGGCAGGAAGATGTAAAGCGTGCCACATATCGTAATTGAGTGACATCATGGACGTGATTGCTTTTTGCAAGCTCTTGTAAAAGCAGCTTTCACTTTGCTACAAAGTACACCCGCTGTACTTTGAAATATGGGCCCTTTTCCACTGAAACGCGTCAAGTCATGAAGAGTATCCCAGTCTTCTCTAGTAAGGCCATACTTATTCATGAACGAGACAATACCGTCTATACCAGCAAGTTCCCGCCCCCCTTTGGTGAGAAATGTCATCTCGCGTAAAGTTTTAGTTCGCACCAAAGGGAAGTAGTCAAGCCTAATTTGTCTGGTGGTTGGTGCACAGGGCGCATTAGACAAAAAATGACTTGATAGCTCGTGGCACAGCCTGTGGGCCTTGTTTTTACTGGATAGTTTGCCAAGCACTGATGGGAATCTATTGAAATTTCGTTCGGATGGCGAGCTTGATAAAACTTCTCTCTTACCCGAAACTATTGATGCTGGTAAGATAGAACCTGAAATAGTGGACACAGGCAATAACGCCCATTTCTGTTCAGAATACACCGCCTTGCCAGTAACTTCCGCATCTGATATCCGACAAGCAGCAGTAGACAATAACTTAAGCCTCGAATAATCTGTGTTAGCCATTCTTGGACGCATATTCAAATAATTTTCGTGTACAAATAATGATATGAGGTCAGCATCTGACAGGGCACACTGCTCTCTAATTTGCACAGTATTTCCAGCCTTTGCCACTCCTGCGAAAATTCTGTCAGCATTTGCGAAAGGGTTTCCGGGAACATCTTTGACCGGTCGTTGGAACAATTGATTCGTGCTTGAGTTGAGTTCAAGAAGTTGTAACTGATTTAGCAAAAGGCGTAGATCGCCTTCACATGTTTCCACTAGTGATGTCAACGTTTCGTCTGTGATCTGCATATGTTCTTTTCGTGCAATCTCACTAACGTACTTGACAAGCTGTGGACGCATTGGTCGATGAAAAGTGCAATCTTCGCAGTGGGGTAAAAGACTCTTCAGCTTAGTTGAGTATCTGTCATTGCAGATACAGATAATAGGAATTTTCGTTATCTTTATCAGACTTATTAGTTCCGCAACGCCGCCTCGATCACCGCTACTCATACCATCGACCTCATCCATGATGAGAACACTTGGCTTGATTTCATCAGCAAACCCGATAGTAGAGTTTGTAATCAGCTCCCTGACCATACTGTTGAGATTTCCGTTCACACCTTCACTTATTGAGGAGCTCGATTTATTCCTTGAGTCACTGGCGTTCACTTCGAAACATTTGTATCCGAGTTGTGTGCTAACAAGTCTTGCTGATGTAGTTTTCCCCACACCTGGTGGTCCGCTAAGTAAGATCGCCTTTGTCACTCGCACACGCTTGCCCTGCACTGAGCTTTGCCAGTTTAACAACCAGTCTTTAAGTGCCTTGATTTTAGCCGCGTTTCCTACCATATGTGTGACGTCATTTGGACTGTATTTGTCAACCCAAAGTGTCCGGTCATATCCTGTGCGCGAACGCCCGGCTTCGCCACACTTCGGTCGCTTTGACGGTAGTACCGTGGTAAATGAGAAAGCATCTGTGTGCTTTCTCGAGCTCATACAGATCGGTGCCCGTATGCAGAAATGAAAACGTTTAAGGGATCAGTGTACCTGTGATCGAGCTAGCTCAACGATCGAAACCTCCTCCTTAGTATAGCGTGCACGGACTTGAGGTAACTAACTTGGTAATTCTCTTGCTTCCGAAGTCGGCAAGACAATAAGAAACAAAAGCCGTATCTATATTTTCATTTCAAACTTGCTTTCAAAAAAAGGAGGCAGGACCAGCTACTTCTCAAATGTGGACTCCAATCGACCGTTAAACTCGCTGTGAACTAAAAAGGAATGGTACACAATATGATGTTACACTCGTCATGTTTTGTGACCGCTTGCTTCTATGCTACAATCAATACGTTGTGCTGCGAGGCGTTCAAATTTCTGCAGCCGTTCACTCCTGAACTTTGCATATATCACGTACATGAACTACCAAATTCATGCCATCGTCCGTCACAAGTGTAGCCTAAACACACATTAAGATTGCAACAATATAGTACTGCAATCCTTACCCGTGCAATGTGTGTTTCAACACCCAGTAGTTGTGCTTGCCTACCTCGGAGGTGGCCTTTCGTTATGAGAACTGTTGATCTCAGTTTCTATGCCTCGATGATTACTCGCTTGAATAATAAAAATGTCACGTACTGGTATCACCGGCTCTAAATCTGCTTGCTTGACATCAAATATTCCATTAGTGAAGCTCACATTTGCCACACAGTGTGCCTTGACGGCCAGGATGACCCCTTTGCCGAGTTCCTTTTTGTGCTTCACGACAAGGCCTGGTAAGACCCACACACCATCTCTTTGGATCGAATTCCATTTGTTTATGACTGGGCCATCCAATTCCTGAAGCGATCGTGGCCGTTGCTGTTGCGCGTTAAGGTGTTTACTCTTACTTTCAGCTTTCTACATGTTACAGTTAACAAGTCCTGGAAACTAGGATCATATTTGGTCACCTGGAGGTCAAAACTTCCGATAGCCTCCTTCATTTCTGTCGGAAAATGCACGTTTTTACCCCGCACGTTTTCTTCACATCGCGAAGCTTGTAATGTGATAATCTGTATTCACGGCTGAGTTCCCGTTCAAAACATGGATATGTATGTCTCACCTTCTCTATCTCTCTCTCATCAGTATTTTCCCGAGCTCGCTTGTATTTCATATGTTGTCGAACGGTATCTTCTTTCTCAGTAGGCTGATACAAAACGAACCAACCTTTCGCGGTCTCTTCGATGGTACAGTCTGGTCTACTCCCCAAATGCTTAATAAACTCAGTGAGAGTGGTCCATTTCGTCGCTAAATTTTGTTGTTAAGAACAGCTGTAAATTCATGAAATTGTATACCGTTCATGTGAACGTGTGATTTGTGCGATATCAACTCATTATACACTTTTGTCGCTTCTACCCGCGCACGTCGATGCCTACGAGAAATGTGAGCACACACGACAAGACACTACTTCTAGCTTACGTCAACTGCAGGTGTTTCAAAAAGTTTTGCTCAAACGTCTCGGAATACTGGTCGATGGCCCGCTTCGGATTTTCACCAAAAAGTTGCACTCGACGTAAATGACCGTCCGACGCACAATGGCACTTGAAACCATTTTCATCGCGACACTGCTTTTCGCACAGTTGACAATACCAACGAAGCTTCTGTAGACCTTTCGACTTCAACTGTTTTGCCGCTACTCTACCAGCGGATTGATGAGACATAACTTTGAACTGCGAAGTGCAAGTTATCTCATCCACGTGTCACTAGTATCTGATCTAGTGTACGCAGCGACGCAAATCTAAGAACTCAAACTCAAGCGTGTTGGCGAGATGGCCGTTCCTATGTTGGTTTTGCTCGCCACATCGGCACGGCCTCCACTCACCTTAATAATTTCTTGGATAGAAATGTACCATGCAAAATATTGCACTTCGAAAACTTAGGCTGGGTGGGAGATCTTTGTTACCATGGATACTACTACATACTATCGTAATATGGTACTTACATTTTCGCGGCTCCGTTCTACACCCATATTCATTGACCATACTAAGTATCGTTTACCTCCATCATTACTTTAAGAAGGCACAGTATGTGTACACTAACTATCATAGCCTGTAGAGTCATCGCGCCAGCTGAACTTGCGGCGGGGCACGCAAACAAGCACCTCATACCTTCACGTCCAAGTCCCGAGAACTGGAGCTATGTCGAAAGGAATTTCAGTCGGTCTTTCCAAAGGTCACGTCGTGACAAAGCGTGCTCTCGCACCACGCCCTGGGTCTCGCAAAGGGGTAAGTTTGTCGCACCTCTTTGCACTGTCGTCTTAACATCTTACCTTCATAGCGTTGCGGCAAGCGGGTTGGAATGATCCGCGAACTCGTTCGAGAAGTAGCTGGATCTGCACCGTACGAAAAACGATTGATCGAGCTTCTCAAGAACGGCCGTGACAAGCGTGCCCTGAAACTTGCGAAGAGAAAGGTGAGTGTCCTACCTTCTAGGGTTTTCTTGTAAGCCTCCGGTCGTTGCACGTTTTTTCCTTTCAACAAGTTCGGCGCTCAGCTGGATGAAGAGACCCGCGACGGAAAGACAAAATAGTACTAACATTTCTTGCGTTCGCACCAAATGCAGCTCGGGACGCACTTGCGCGGTAAAAAGAAGAGGGAAGAGATGGGTAACCTCATGCGAAAGTCTAGTCGGAAGACTGCTGCTGCTGCTGCTGCTGCTGCTGAGGGCAAGTAGTGACTGCACTAGGATCTCAACTATAGTCGAGCCAGTTGTTATTACAAACGAGCGGTTCTAAGAGCAATACTATTTTTCAATCGTAAGCAAACCTTGTCCTAACGTAGTAAGCTCCTTGAAATCTCTTTCGCATTGGCGAAAGCTTGCGAGAGTGGGTGGTCGGCACTACCTACTTCCGTTGCGTCCTCAAGCATTGATACCCTATTACATATCACATCGGGATCTGTTTCGAGGATGAAACCGTCATCAATGAGTTCGTCAAGAACTGTCATGCATTCGTCAAAATGTTCCAGTAACGTGTTCTTTTCCATTGTTCCATTTGTAAGTGACATCAAGGCGCCATACAATGCTTGCAAAACAGCTGCAACAATTACTTCGTTCTCACACTGGGGTGCAACAACATAGACACGAAAATCTATTGCGCTACGGAAAACAACCAAACTGTCTTCAAGGACTAAAATATCAAGATCTTGGCCACTTGTTGAGTCAGTTTTATTGAATACAGTTCGTTCAAAGGCAAGTTGTTCTTGAGTACTACTTCTGTATCAAGATTTTGTGAGCTCTGATTTGATTGACAAACATAACACCGTACCTTGTGGAGTTGTAGTACTTCGCAGTAATTCTCTTGCCGTCATCGTCGAGGATGATTACACCGTTGATGGTTGGAATATTTGCTGGTCTCATCGTCGGGGAATATATTCGTTGCACAATATCAAGCTACGCTTCGGTCACGTCCGAGAAACGGTGTATGAGCGTTGAAGTACTGTTAGCTGATATCGGAATAACCTCTTAAATATTTGTTCACGTCCGATCTAGACTGAAGATTGCACGCGTCCTCGTTCTCACCTTTATCCGACCACCTGCACGAATACGACGCGGCAACACCTGTGCGGGCTGAACCATTTTTTCCGACCACGGACCCGGCATAGGTGCGAAATACTACTATCCTCCAGCCGTTGGAAAACGTAATAAACAACTCGTGATAAC
>CEUV01017885.1_pt1 | contig 46338 bp, 35 predicted proteins | sample 356401 | NCBI WGS metagenome assembly CEUV01 (sample SAMEA2622710, study PRJEB7988) | marine metagenome | isolation source: saline water (ENVO:00002010), including
TTCATAACTAATATTTCAGCAAAAGGACCAGATGGTAAAGTGCGCCAATTAGGTGCTTTGCCAGTTAAATTGAATTAAACTAAAACCACTAAATTATGAAAAGGTTTTTATTAATATTAACGTCTTTTGGATTGATAACATCAGTATCTGCACAGGATATTTTAGATGGTGCTTATAAAAAAGATATTCGGGACGGAGGAAAAGATCGTTTAGAGCAAAAGTATCACCATGTGCGTGAAGCAGATGTGATGTGGTCAACTAAAATTTGGCGTGAAATTGATTTGAGAGAGAAAATTAATCAGGTCTTTTATTACCCTGTACAACGTATTGATGATAGAAGAAGTCTGATAGATGTGTTGATGGATGCTATAAACGAAGGAACTATTACAGCTTATGGTAACGCATACAAGGACGATGAGTTTAAATCTCCAATGACTCCTGCAGAAATCAAGGAAATAGGCGTTTCAGGAAATCTAGTAGACACTGTGGACTTTTATGATGAAGATCGTGAGGAAGAAGTATTCGAGTTGATTTACAATACTTTTGACCCATCAACGGTAACTCGTTATAGAGTTAAGGAAGAATGGTATTTTGATAAACAACGATCGGTTATGGATGTGCGTATTATTGGCTTGTGTCCAATTCGAGATCGTTTCGACGAAGATTCGAATGAGTTTCTGGGAGTTGAGCCTTTGTTTTGGGTGTATTTTCCCGAGGCAAGAAAAGTTTTGACAAAAGCAGAAGTTTTCAATCACAGAAAAAATAATGCTGCTCGTTTAACTTTTGATGATATTTTTCACAAGCGCTTTTTCAATAGCTATATTGTAAAAGAGTCTAATAAATACGATCGTTTTGTAAATCAGTATAAAACAGGTTTAGATGCTCTGCTTGAGTCAGAAAGAATAAAAGAAGAAATATTCCACTTAGAACACGATTTGTGGGAATATTAAAAGTAGAATATGATATAGAAAGCCCTCGAATTTTCGAGGGCTTTTTTGTGTAAGAAAGAGTTGTTAGATATAAAGGAGTATTTATTGTATTTTTGCGTTAACAAAGAAAATTGATGAAAGATAAGATAGCGGTCATAGGTTTAGGTTATGTTGGTATTCCTTTAGCTGTTGAGTTAGGCAAGAAGTATTCAACAGTTGGTTTTGATATTAATGCCGAACGAATCAATGAGTTAAATGAAGGTTTTGATAGAACCTTGGAGATCACATCAGAAGCCTTAGCTTCTGCTACTCAACTTTCTTACACTACCTCTGTTGATGATTTGTCAAATTGTAATATTTACATCATTACAGTTCCTACTCCTATTAATCATAAAAATTTGCCAGATTTAACACCTCTGCGTAAGTCAAGCGAGGCGATAGGTAGTGTTTTGTCTGAAGGTGACATTGTGATATATGAGTCAACCGTTTACCCTGGTGTTACAGAAGAAGAATGCGTACCTATTTTAGAGGCAGTTTCGGGTTTGAAGTTTAATGAAGAATTTTTCTGCGGATATAGTCCTGAAAGAATTAACCCTGGCGATAAAGAAAGAACCCTGACTAATATTTTAAAAATTACGAGCGGTTCTACACCTGAAATAGCACAAAGAGTGGATGAGCTTTATAAATCAATAATTACAGCAGGCACCCACTTAGCCCCCTCAATTAAAGTCGCAGAAGCAGCAAAGGTAATTGAGAATACACAGCGTGATGTAAATATTGCACTGGTTAATGAGTTGGCTTTAATTTTTGATACTATGGGAATTTCCTCAAAAGATGTATTAGAAGCTGCAGGAACAAAATGGAATTTCCTGAAATTCAAGCCTGGTTTAGTTGGTGGTCATTGCATTGGAGTTGACCCTTATTATCTGACTTATAAAGCCGAGAAAATGGGATATAAGCCAAACCTTATTTTATCATCTAGACAAATCAATAATGGAATGTCTGCTTATGTAGCTAAAAAAACAATCCGCTTATTAGTAGAGGAAGATAAAAACATTAAAGATGCCAATATTCTTATTATGGGTCTTACTTTTAAAGAGAATTGCCCTGATATAAGAAATACAAAGGTTATTGATATTATTGAAGAGTTAAAAGATTTTGGTTGTCAAGTAGACGTGTATGATCCTTGGGTTGATAAAGAGGAAGAGAAAAGAACATACAACCACGGATTGATTGAAGATCCATTTCAATCAAATAAAAAATATGCAGCAATTATTGTTGCAGTATCACATAACCAATTTTTAGAATTGACAAATAATGACTTTGCTTCTATTTCAGAAGGGAGCCCTGTCGTAATAGATATTAAAGGAATTGTAGATAACCCAAGCTGGAGATTGTAATGAAGAAGTTTGCTCTCGTTGGCGCCGCTGGATATATTGCACCAAGACACATGAAAGCAATCAAAGAAACCAATAATGATTTGGTTGCTGCTTTAGATCGTTTTGATAGTGTTGGAGGTATTGACACTTTCTTTCCAAATGCAGATTTTTTTACTGAGCCAGAACGCTTCGATAGACACTTGTCTAAATTAAAATCTACTGGAAAAAAAGTTGATTATGTAAGTATTTGTTCGCCAAATTATTTGCACGATGCACATATTCGTCTAGCTTTAAGAAATGGAGCAGATGCAATCTGCGAAAAACCCTTGGTGCTGAACCCATGGAATATTGATGCATTAGCTGATATTGAAAAGGATACAGGTGGAAGAATCAATAATATTCTTCAACTTCGTTTACATCCTTCAATTATTGCATTAAAGAAAGAGGTTGAAGAGGGTCCTACTGAAAAGGTGTATGATATAGACTTAAGCTATTTGACAAGTAGAGGTAAATGGTATCATGTTTCTTGGAAAGGTGATCGACAAAAATCTGGAGGTATAGCAACGAATATTGGAATTCATTTTTTTGATATGTTGACTTGGATTTTTGGTTCCGTAAAAGGAAATATAACTCATATATTAGAAGACGATAGAGCTGCTGGATTTTTAGATTTAGAAAGAGCAAGGGTTCGTTGGTTTTTAAGTGTTAACTACGATTTTATACCTAAGCACACCAAGGCAATAGGTCAGCGTACTTATCGTTCTATTACAGTGGAAGGAGAAGAAATAGAATTTAGTCATGGTTTCACAAACTTACATACACGTAGTTATGAAGAAATTCTTGCAGGGAATGGATTTGGACTGCAAGAAGCAAAGCCATCCATTGAAATAGTGCATGAGATTAGAAATGCTACTCCACAAAGTTTAAAAGGAGACTATCATCCGTTTTGTAAAAACAATGGCTGATTTTTTTGTACATAAAACATCAATCTTAGATGAGAATGTTCAGATTGGAGAAGGAACTAAAATCTGGCATTTTTCTCATGTGCTTTCTAACTCAATTATAGGAAATAATTGTTCGTTTGGCCAAAACTGTGTGGTTGGTCCCAATGTTATGATTGGTAACGGAGTAAAGGTTCAAAATAATATATCAATTTATGATGGAGTGAAGATAGAAGACGATGTGTTTTTAGGACCTTCTGTGGTTTTTACAAATGTTGTGAATCCAAGGAGCTTTATCGTTCGAAAAGAAGAGTTCAAGAGAACGCTATTGAAAAAAGGAAGTTCTGTTGGGGCAAATGCTACTATTGTTTGTGGAATCACTATTGGGGAGTTTGCCCTTGTAGGAGCCGGAAGTGTTGTGACTAAAGATGTGAAGCCATTTGAAATGGTGTACGGTGTTCCAGCCAGGCATCAAGGATGGGTGAGTAAAGCAGGACATTGCTTGCAATTTAATAAAGAGGGATTAGCTATTGATGATTTTGATGGAACCTCGTATCGTTTAGAAAATAACGCTGTTATACAAATTCAATGAAAATTCCATTCATAGATTTACAAGCGCAATATCAAGCGTATAAGCAAGAAATTGATAAAGCAATTCAAAATGTATTGGACTCTTCTCAATACATTATGGGGCCTGAAGTAAAGAAATTAGAAGATGGATTAGCCCGTTACACGGGCTCAAAGCATGCTATTGCTTGCAGTAGTGGGACGGATGCTTTATTGATTGCTCTAATGGCAATGGATATTCAACCAGGAGATGAAGTGATTACAACACCTTTCACTTTTATTTCTACTACTGAAGTAGTGAGTTTACTTGGCGCTATTCCTGTTTTCGTTGATATTGAGCCAGATACATTCAATATTGATTCAAGTAAAATAGAAGATAAAATCACAGCTAAAACCAAGGCTATTATTCCTGTCTCCTTGTATGGTCAAGTTGCGGATATGTATGAAATTAATGCAATTGCAGCTAAATATAATTTGATTGTAATTGAAGATGGAGCTCAAAGTTTTGGAGCGACATATAAAGGGAAAAAAAGTTGTAATCTAAGTGACTTCGGTTGTACAAGTTTTTTTCCATCAAAACCGTTAGGTTGTTATGGAGATGGTGGAGCATTATTTACAAATAATGATGCGTTGGCTGAAAAGTCAAGAATGATTTTAGCACACGGATCAAGAGTTCGTTATCAGCACGAAGTAGTTGGCATTAATGGTCGTTTAGATGCTATACAGGCAGCTATTTTAAATGTGAAATTGAAATATTTTGCAGAAGAAGTTCAAAAAAGAAAAGAAATAGGCGCCGCATATACAGAACTTTTGAAAGGTAAGGGACTATCGCTACCTGTTGTTAAACATGATAGAACAAGTGTATATGCACAGTTTACAGTGAGATCAGAACAAAGAGAGAAATTATTAGAAAGGTTTAATTCGAATGGAGTACCAACAGCAATATACTACCCTAAACCGTTACATCTTCAACAATGTTATGAGAGCTTAGGATATAAGACTGGAGACTTTCCAATTGCAGAAAAGGCTGCAAAGGAAGTGTTCTCTTTGCCAATTAGTCCGTTTATTACATTTGACCAACAACAGTTTATAGTTGAAAAAATTTCGTCATGAAAAAAGTCTTAACATATGGAACTTATGATTTATTACATGTAGGTCATGTAAGGCTACTTCAAAGAGCTAAAGCCCTTGGCGACTATTTGGTAGTAGGTTTGTCTACTGACGAGTTTAATGCAGTAAAACACAAAACATCTTTTTTGTCATATAATCAACGAAAGGTTGTCTTAGAAGCAATTCGATATGTTGATGAAGTTATTCCTGAAAATGATTGGGAGCAAAAAATAAGCGATATCAAAGAATATAACATTGATTTATTTGTTATGGGAGATGATTGGAAAGAAAAATTTGATTTTTTAAAGCCTCATTGCGAGGTAGTTTATTTAGAAAGGACAGGAGGTGTTTCTACTACAGATATTAAAGAAGATATCAAGGAAAAAATGTCTTGAAATGTTTAAAAATTTAATGAAAGTTTTATGGTTATTTCTGTTAAAGATTTTGTCAGAAATAGTGCCAAAAACTAACTTGATTGTTTTTACTGGACAGTCGGGTATTCATTATTCTCATAATACTAAATCTGTATTTGAATATTTACAAAAAGAAACACCTGATCTTCAGTTTGTTTGGGCAACAAATCATAAGAGTGTTTATAATAAAGTATCAAACCTATATGGCGCAGACAGTTTAGTTTATATTTTTTCTTTGAAGGGTGTTTTTGCGTTGCTACGTGCTAAAGCAATTTGTCTTTCTCATGGTTTCGGAGATATTTCAAATATTAGGCTTTCTTCAAAGACTAAAGTTGTTCAGCTTTGGCACGGTATTCCATTAAAAAATATAGGTGTTTTAGACAGGAGTTTTGATAGCAACCAAAAAAAGAAATATGCTGCTAATTCTCAATGTTACGATATGGTTATTTCTTGCTCGAAAACAGAGCAAATGAACCTAGCTAAATGTTTTTCTATAGACGAAAACCTTGTTAAGGTTACCGGTTTGCCAAGAAATGATACATTGTTAAGAGAAAAAGAAGCTTCCCTTCTAAAAAGATATCCGTTTTTAAATAGTAAAATAATTTTACATGCACCTACTTTTAGAGACTCAGGAAAGCCAGTTGATTATTTTCCTTTTGAAGATTTAGAGTTAGATAGAATACATCACTTTTTAGAGATAAATAATGCGTATTTATTGTTAAGAGGACATATAAATGAAGTTGTGATTGGAGAAGAGTCAGAAACATACAACAGTCGTATAATTTCTGCAAACCAAGATAAGTTTGAAGATGTAATGGAATTACTAAAGTATGTGGATGTTCTAATAACAGATTATTCTTCTATATACATTGATTTTCTATTATTAGATAGACCCATTATATTTCTTCCCTACGATATAGATGAGTATCAGCAGTATAGAGGTTTTTTATATGATTATGCTGCAGTAACTCCAGGACCAAAACCCAAAACTTTAGATTCTTTCTTGGAAGAAATGGATAATGCCCTAAAAGGAGATTTAGCAGTAAATTACAACGAAGTGAAGAACCAGTTTCACTTTTACCAAGATGACAACTCGTCAAAAAGAGTTTTTGATGCAATCATAAAACTTATAAATGAGTAAATCAGTTGTATATAATTCCTCAATCACAATTGTAAGACAGGTTCTTGGAATTATAATAGGATTGTTGTCTACTATGATTATTGCCCGTGTACTTGGAGTGGAAGGACAAGGGAAGTACGCTCTAGTTATTTTATTACCTAATATTTTGTATACCATTTTTAATATGGGAGTGGCTCCTGCTACAGTTTATTACATAGGAAAAAATGAATTTTCGTTAGCAGATGTGTTTAGAACCAACTTACTTCTTGCTATAGGACTTTCTTTAGTTACTATTTTAGTTGGAATACTATTTATACTTTTCTTTCACCAAAAATTTTATGCATCGGTTTCTTTACAGTCAATGTATATGATTTTATGTGTTTTACCTTTTTTGTTTTTGAATAAGAATCTTCAGGTTCTTTTTCAAGGAAAAGAGCAGTTTGAGAAATTCAATATAGTGGTTATACTTAATCAAGTTGGATTATTATTATTTAGTTCGTTTTTTTTACTTGTTTTAGATCTGGACTTATTTGGAGCACTTATCGCATTTATAATGACTCAGGTCTTAATGATATTTGGAGTTCTTTATTTTCTAAAAACAGAGTATCAGTTAAAGTTAAACTCAGGAAGTATCTCATTCGATTATTTAAAAGGAAGTATGGTATATGGCCTGAAAGGTCACTTGAGTAATATTCTAGCGTTCATTAATTATCGCATTGATTTATTTATAATAGCTTACTTTTTGAATGATGTAGCTGTTGGTTTATATTCAATTGCGGTTTCTGTAGCTGAACGAATTTGGATTGTTTCTCAATCAGTTTCATCTGTATTATTTGCAAGAGTTTCAAATTTAAATTCGGATACCGAGCGTGCTCAATTTACAGCTCTGGTGTCTAGAAATGTCTTGTTTTTATCTATCATTGGTGGCTTCGGACTTTTTATATTTGGTAAGTGGATTATCTATTTGCTTTTTGGAGCAGATTATGCAGGTTCAACAGCCCCTTTTTTATGGCTTATTCCTGGTATTGTTTTAGGTTCTATGTCTAGAATTATATCCAATTATTTTTCAGGTATAGGAAAGCCAGAAATAAATACATATGTGGCAGTTTTCCTAACAATTCTTAATGTTGGTTTGAATATTGTTTTAGTACCAAAATTTGGAGTAGTTGGTGCTGCAATAGCTACTACAATTACATATTCGATGAATATGGTAGTTAAAACAGTTATTTTTAGCTGCATTAATAATATGTCTTGGTCAACTTTTGTTATCATCAAAATATCTGATTTTGAAATTTATAAAGGTTATATTGCGAAAATTCTGAAATAGAAGATGCATGTTTTAGTTATCCCATCTTGGTATCAAACCCGTTTTAACATGTTAAGCGGAGTGTTCTTTAAAGATCAGGCATTGGCCATTAGTGGTCAGGTGAAAAGAGTAGGTATAATTGCTCCTGTCTTGATAAGTATAAAAGATGTTCTTAAAACAAAAATCTTTTCCTTTCGTGAAGAACATATCGAAACAGATAATATTAAAGAATATATTCAACCGATTCTCGCCTTTCCATTTTTTAAAACTTTTAATACGGCTCTCCAATTTCGAATAGGTAAAAAAATGCTGAAGCGGTACATACATGAATTTGGCGTTCCTGATGTTATACATTTACAGACTTCGCTAGCAGGCGAACTTGCCTTATGGATGAATAAGCAATATAAAGTGCCATTTATAGTAACTGAGCATTGGTCTGGATTTTTACAAAATAAAGCAAGCCACGCCGAACTCAAGTTAGCTCGAAGAGTTTTTAGTAGAAGCAAGCATAATATAGCTGTTAGTGAATACTTTGCCCAGCAATTACGAAATATTTTTCAAGAAAAATTTCAGGTTGTTCCTAATTCTGTAGAACTTGATTTTTTTGCAATTGGCACTGATAAATTTAGTCAGTTTACATTTTTACAAGTAGGACGACTTGATAAAAATAAAAATCAAGAAATGCTCATCAAGGCTTTTAGTCATTTTGATCCTGCTTATAATATGAGATTGAAGATTGTAGGAGAAGTGAAGGGACATATTAAAAATGAACTAACAAAACTCATTAAATCATTGGGTTTAATTGAAAAGGTTGAGTTTTGTGGGCCTTTAAATAGGGAAGAAGTTAGAGGAGTTATGCAAAAAAGTCATTGTTTAGTTGTCAGTAGCCAAGTTGAAACATTTTGTATAGTAGCTATTGAAGCCATGTCCTGTGGGATTCCAGTTGTTTCAACCAAGTGTGGAGGGCCAGAAGGAATTATTAGCTCTCAAACAGGAATTTTGTGTAAAGTGAACAATGAACAATCTCTCTTTGAATCAATGAAAGAGATGAGCCAAAAAACTTGGAGTCCTGAGACGATTAGAAGTTATGTAGAGTCTAATTATTCGTCAGCAAGTTATGCTAATAAGATGTTAAATTTGATGAGGTAGAAATGCATATTTTATTAGTTACATCTGCATACAAGAGTAAGTTTAATCCAGTAAATGCATTATTTTTTAGAGACCAAGCCAAAGCTTTAAGGAAAGGAGGAAATCAAGTAGGACTTATTTGCGCACTTCCTATTTCACTTAAAACTGTAATGAAGGAAAAAGAGATTAAATTTTCAAAAGAACACTATAATGATGAGGGTGTTGATACATTAGTTAAACCATTTTTAGCTATTCCAAAAACACCAAATCGAACAAAGAGAAAAAGGTTTAGAATTGCTAAGCAATTGTTTATAGAATATATAGATAAGTTCGGACTTCCAGATATTATTCATGTGCATACTTTTCTAGCAGGAGAGCTAGGTCTGTGGGTGAAGCAGCAATATGCTGTCCCATATATTGTTACAGAGCATTCAACAAATTTTGCTAGAGGGAATTTATCACAATCTCAGTTAAAATTTTCTAAGCATGTTTTTGAAAATAGCAAAACAAACATAGCGGTGAGTAAGGAGTTTTGTAGCTTGTTAGAGCAACAAACACATTGTAAATTTCAATATGTTCCCAATGTCGTAGATACTTCGTTTTTCAAACCTTCTAGAAAAATGAAGAGTGCTGAGCAATTTATTTTTTTAAATGTTGCGCATTTAGATGCAAAGAAAAACCAAGCTGGACTTGTGAAGTGTTTTGCTGAAAAATTTGCAGGAAACAATATGTATAAGTTGATAGTTGCAGGAGATGGTCCTGAAAAAGAAAATTTACAAGCGCTTATAGATAAACTTAAGGTTTGTGATCAAGTAGTTTTGTTTGGTAGGGCAAGCAGGGAAGAGGTGCTAAGTTTAATGCAAAAATCTAATTGTTTTGTTTTGCCAAGTCACCACGAAACTTTTGGTGTAGTATTGATTGAAGCTATGGCTTGTGGATTACCAGTCTTATCTACCAAATCAGGTGGACCAGAGTCAATTATTACAAGTAATGAATACGGTTTTCTATGTGAAGAAAATGAACTGTCAAATATGTTGGAACAAATGGTCATTAAAGATTTTGATTATGTTGAGATAAGAAGATATGTTCAGAATTCTTTTTCTGAAAATGCTGTTAGGCAAAAATTAGAATTGATTTATCGTGAATAAGAAAGAGGGTGCTATAGAATGGTTTGTACTACTTTTAGTTGTCTCATCTGTTTTTTTTCCAACAATACCATTAGGAATAGGTTTGAGATTAGATGATATCTTGTCTCTATTGATTATTCCGTTGCTATTTCTTGTAAAACCAAAGTTTAGATCAAGCAGACTTAATTATACCTATTTATTTATTTTATTTTCAGTTACACTGTCTATAATTTACGGCTATATAGTATTAGATGTACCTCCAACAATTAGAGATTTTAATGAGTTAGTTAGACTTATTAAGCCATTTTTAATCATTCTTGTTGTTGATTATTGCAATTCTCATTTTTTAGCTAGATTGTTGGATAAGTTTTTTAAGTTAGGAGCTGCAGCTTTGATTCTTTTCGGCTTATTTGAATACTTTAATGTGTTCGGTTTTAGGAATATATTATCAGAAATTTATGCAACGACTGACAGGTTTTCTGATATTACAAGAAAAAGAATTGTCTTAACAACAGGTGACCCCAATGTTTCTGCAGGACTATTGTTGTATTTTTTGACTTATCTTACTCAATCTCTTTTTTTGAAAAAAAGAATTTCTATAAAACTATCTCTATTATTTCTTCTTTTAGTTGTGTTGTTAATGACATCATCTAGAACATTGTTGATTGTATTTGCTTTAATTATGTTCGCAAGCTTGCTTTTTCATGGTAGAAGAAAAAAAATCCTATCGGTCGTGATATTAATTGTCAGTGTGTTAACCATTGCTGTCTTAATTCAATTTTTTGATTATTTAACTGTAGGTTTTAGTACATTTCAATCAGGAGAAAATACATCCATGTTGATAAGATATTTGCGTTGGAAAGAGGCATTTGAATTGTTTTTAAAATCTCCAATACTTGGCTGGGGACCAGCAAAATCAATACACACAACTATTGTTGATGGTGAGCATTTTATGCTTTTAAGAAGGTATGGTTTGTTGGGTTATGGGGCAATCATGTCGTTGTTGTTAGGTTATGGAGTAGTTTTTATTCGAAATATTAAAAAAATATCTAGAATAGGTGGAAATGTTGAGATTTTGGGTTTTACTTCTGCTTTTTTGTGTATTATGATAGTTTTTATTATGATAACGAATAATTTCTTTTCAGGATATCAGCTAATGCCATTATTTATTGTAATGATTACTTTGGTAGAAAAAGAGTTAAGAAAAAATATTTGAGTTATATGTTAAGTGTCAGAACAATCTTACTTTTTTCAATATTAGTAATTGCAACTTTGCATAACTCTTACTTAGGGACACTAGGTTTATTAGATTTTTCTCTACCATTAATTCTTGTGATATCTGTTAATATCATCACTAATTTTAGTTTTTCTCCAAAAGCAATTATTCTATTTATTTTAAGTACATTAACAATAGTCTTTAGTGTGTTAGCTAATTACACTACTTTACATTTGGGGGGTTATAATTCTGCTGTTTTTTCAATAGTACTGCTGCTAATGTTGTCTGTTAATTTAAAAGAGATTGACCGTCCTCTATTTAATAAACTACTACTGCTCTATTTATTAGTTGTTTCTTTTTTAGGAATGTGGTTTTGGTATAAAGGGATATACTTTGCTGATTTTTTCATTTGGAGAGATGGTCAGTTTTTTGCAGGAGGAAAAATGGCTATAGGATTTTTCTTAAATCCAAATAGAGCAGGAGCTTTTTTTGTATTGTGTTTCTTTTTATCATTATTTTTCGTGGAAAGTAAGTTTTGGAGAATTGCTTTACTCCTGATCAATTTATTCTTAGTGGTCTTCTCATATTCAAGAGGAAGTATGTTGGCGCTTCTTTTTGGGGGCTTATATTATTTTGCAGTTCGAAGTACTAATGTGATCAGTGTATTGAAATTTTATTCATCTATTGTAATTTCTGGAACATTAGCAATATTAGCAATGCTTAGGTGGTTTCCAGGAGAAATAAAAGGGATTTTGTTTAAGTTGACTTCTTTTGGATCGTCTAATAGGTTTTATTTATGGGAGACAGTCATGCAAGAAGCTACCTCTTCTTTACAAAGAATTTTATTTGGATTAGGGCCATCCACAACAACTGTTAATGGTTTTTCAGCTCATAATTCATATATAAATGAATTCTCTAATTTAGGTTTACTTTTCTTAATAGCTATTATGTTTTATTTGTTGAGTTTAATCTATGACTCATTAAGAGATAAGAATTATCAATTTTTAGCGTTTGTAATAGTCGCATTTGTTTTAGGTTCTGTTGAGACTATGTTGTTTGTAGATCCAACGATGCTCTGGGTTGGTCTAATTTTAATAAAACTCATAAGCTTCAAGGAAAAGGAGCTATTAAATACTTAATATTGTATAAAACTTTGAAAAAATGAAAAATCAAGAGGTAAGTGTTCGAGATATTTTATTTGGTGTTGTAAATTTCTTTAGAAATCAAGCCAAAACTATTGTTCTTTTTCTTGTTCTAGGCGTAATAGTATCTGTAATTTATCACAACAGTAAAAAACCATATTTTGAAACTAGTGCTATAGCTATTTCAGGTTTATATTTTTATGAAAACTACGAAGATCAGAAGATTCTTGATCCTCAATTAGCGATTGAAATTGTTAATTTTTTATCTGAAGATGTTCGTAATAAAAATAGAAAAGAGCTTTCAGAATTATTGAATTTGCCAACTTCAATAGTTGCAAATATAAAGTCAATAGCGGCCGAAGGTTTGTATAGAATTGATGCAGACAATCGACAAAATCCTATCTCTAAGTTTGAAATTAAATTAAAAGTTTATGACAAAGAAATTGTAGAGGAAATAGAAGAGGGTTTGCTGTATTACTTTACAAATAATCCTTATCTTAAATCTTATTATGAAGTATATCAAGAAAGAAATGAAACTATTATTAAAAGAATTGATGAAGAAATATCCTCACTAAAAAGTGCTCGAAATTCTCAAACAAGGAATTCTGATTTTAGTAGCATATCAATAACAAATGATAGAAGCGAAAGTAGATTACAAAATCAAATTATTGAATTATATAAGCAAAAACAAGACTACATTAAAGAGTATGCTTTATTAAAGCCGCTTAGCTTTGTTAAGAGTTTCTCATCGCCAGAGAAGCCAGAGGATTTGCTTTGGGTTCGAATAATGACTATCACTCTTATTTCTTTTGTGTTAGGATTTGTTATTGCAGGAATTAAGGAGTTAGGAGCAAAATAAAAATAGTGCTAAAAGTTTGCCATCTCACATCCGTTCATCCAAGAAATGATGTTCGTGTTTTTCATAAAGAATGCAAAAGCCTAGCAGCTGCAGGCTATGATACAACATTAGTTGTAGCAGATGGTTTAGGTGAACAACTTTTGGATGGTGTTTCAATTAAAGATGTAGGTAAGCCTTCAACCAGAATTTCTAGAATTTTTTTATCAACTTGGAAGGTCTTAAAGATAGGAAGGAAAACAAAAGCAGATGTTTATCATTTTCATGATCCTGAATTAATCATTGCGTCACTATTTTTAAGCTTTAAGGGGGAAAAGGTAGTTTTCGATGTTCATGAAAATATAGTTGAACAAATAAAAGACAAAGCATGGTTGTCAAAACCATTAAGGTATATAGCAGCTTATTTATTTCAATTATTAAATAGATTAGCTGCAAGCTTTTTTGCAATTATAATCGCAGAACATTCTTATTCCAATATTTATAGTAGATGGAAAACTAAATACCCCGTAACTGTAGTATTGAATTATCCAAAGCTGGATAGTTTAAAAAAGTTTAGATCTTACAATCGAAGCGGTAATGAGTTTTTTTATATCGGAGGAGTTACAAATCAAAGAGGTTTAGATGTTACTTTGGAAGCATGTTCTTTACTTCAAAAACAAGAAATAGATTTTAAAATACATTTTGTAGGAGAAGTTTCTGATAATACTCAAATGGAGAGATTTCATGATTTAAAAGATAAAGTTGTATTTTATGGAAGAATGGATTTATTGGATGGATATGAGATTTCGAAGCGATGTATTGCTGGCTTGGCAATACTCAAGCCTATTGGAAATTATATGAACTCTTACCCAACAAAAGTGTTTGAGTATATGTCAATAGGTTTGCCTGTAATAACTTCTGAATTTAAGCTATATAAAGAAGTAGTATTAAATAATGGAGCAGGGCTTTGTGTTGATCCTACGTCAGCTGGTAAATTGGCAGAAATTATGGTGTCTTTTATTAATCAGGAGTATGATATTGTAAATTTTGGTCGGCAAGGTGTTAAATCCGTCAAAGAAAAATATTCATGGCAATTCGAAGAAAAAAAGTTGTTAAACTTGTATGATAAATTATTAATAGATGAACATTAGTGTAATTGGTTCCGGTTATGTTGGTTTGGTAGCTGCTGCTTGTTTTGCTGAAATGGGAAATAAGGTGGTTTGTGTTGATGTTGATAAAGATAAAGTAGATTGCTTAAAAAAAGGGATTATTCCTATTTATGAGCCAGGCTTACAACAATTAGTGATTGATAATTATGAAAGAGAGTCGCTGGTATTTACAACTAATTTAAATGATGCTATATCCCACTCTGAGGTTTTGTTTATCGCTGTCGGAACTCCAATGGGAGAAGATGGAAGAGCAGATTTAAAACATGTTTCAAAAGTGGCTAAAGATGTTGGCAAACTATTGGAGAAGTCTTTAATAGTTGTAAATAAATCTACTGTTCCAATTGGTACAGCAGATTTAGTGAGAGAAATTATTCAGAGCGAATTATCAGAAAGGGGTTTGGATGTTCCTTTTGATGTAGTGAGTAATCCTGAATTTTTGAAAGAAGGAGCAGCAATAGAAGACTTCATGAGGCCAGATAGAGTTGTTGTCGGAGCAGATAATGAGAAGAGTTTGCGAAAAATGAAACAGCTTTACAAGCCTTTTACATTCAATCATGATCGATTTATTGGTATGGATGTTAGATCTGCTGAAATGACTAAGTATGCAGCAAATGCAATGCTTGCAACAAAGATAAGCTTCATCAATGAGATGGCGAATATTTGTGAAAAAGTTGGGGCAGATGTGAATCAAGTGAGAATAGGAATCGGTAGTGATAAAAGAATAGGATATCAATTTATCTACCCTGGCTGCGGTTATGGAGGAAGTTGTTTCCCAAAAGATGTAAATGCACTTATTCATATTGCCAATAATTTTGGATATAATCCAAAGCTTATTTCTTCTGTAGAAGCTGTTAATAATGAGCAGAAGAAGGTTTTAGCTAGAAAAATAGTTGCTGAACTAGGTACAGATCTGACAGGTGTTGTAGTAGCTATTTGGGGCTTGGCTTTTAAGCCCGGAACAGACGATATGCGTGAAGCACCTTCTGTTTATTTAATTAAAGAATTAATTGAAAGAGGTGCTAAAATAAAGGCGTACGACCCTAAATCAATAAATGAAGCTCGTCATTATTTAAATAGTTTTGAAGTTTCTTACTTTGAAAATAAGTACGATGCTGTTGTAGATGCAGATGTATGTGTTCTGGTGACAGAGTGGAAAGAATTTAGAAGTCCAGATTTCAAAAAAATTAAGTCCTTGATGAAAGGAGAATTGTTTGTTGATGGTAGAAATCAGTATAACTCTGAAGAGATGAAGCATCATGGATTTGTGTACAAACAAATAGGTGTTTGATGAAGAAAAAAGTTTCTATTATCACTCCATTGTATAATGCAGAAAGATATGTTTCTGAAACAATTGATTCAGTACTCAATCAGAGTTATACAAACTGGGAAATGATTTTAGTAGATGATTGTTCAACAGACAAATCAGTATATTTTGTAGAAAAATTTCAAGAGATGGATGAACGAATTCTATTATTGAAAAACAAATCAAATATGGGTTCTGGGCTCTCTAGAAATAGAGCTATTGATGCAGCATCAGGAGATATTATTGCTTTTTTAGATAGTGATGATATTTGGCACCCTGAAAAGCTATCAAAGCATTTAGATTTTATGGAGAAAAATTCTTCTGTTTTTTCACATACATCTTACGGTTTTATTGATGAAGAAGGCAAAAAAATTAAGTCAACATACCATGTAAGTAATGAGCCTGTGGATTATAAAAAATTACTAAAGAGAACTGAAATCAGTTGTTTAACAGCTATGTTTGATGTACATAAAATAGGCAAAATGCATATGCCTTCCTTACCAAAAGCACAAGACTATGCACTTTGGTTAGATATTTTAAAACTTGGATATGTTTCAGACCCTCTAGATGAAGAGTTGGCTTTCTATCGTCAGCATAGCGCATCTACAACTAGTAATAAATGGAAGCATATATTAGGTCATTGGAATTTTTTAAAGAATAGAGAAAAATTATCTCTTATTGCATCTACCTATTACACAATAACTTGGGCGATAGGCGGATTTGTAAAGTACTACTTGAAATGATCATTTTACTTTCTATTTTTATTTTATCAATGGTCATATGGTTTTATATGGTTTTGGCAAAAAAGTACAACATTTTAGATGTTCCAAATCATAGATCTTCACATCATAATATGACAATTAGAGGAGGTGGAGTTATTTTTCCAATAGCTTTGTTATTAGCTTATTTCTTGTTTGATTTTCAATATAGTTGGTTTGTGCTTTCTGTTATGATTTTGAGTTTTATTAGTTTTTTGGATGATTTATACTCTTTATCTAAAAAGGTTCGTTTTTTTGTACACTTCATATCTGTGTTTTTATTATTGCTTGAATTGAATTTATTGCAACCATATTGGCTTTTTCCTTTTCTCTTTTTTATACTTGTTGGGGGCTTAAATTCTTTCAATTTTATGGATGGAATTAATGGTATTACAGCTTTGTATAGTATAGTTACTCTAAGTAGTTTGTACTTTATCAATGAATCATTGATGTTTATTGAACGTTATTTTATCTTGATTCCTCTGATAGGCGTATTTGTGTTTTCATTTTTGAATGTTCGAAAGCGCGCTCTTTGCTTTGCGGGTGATGTAGGTAGTATTTCTATAGCTGCAATTATATTGTTTTTGTTGTTTAAGCTAGTTATCCATACAAACAATTTCTCTTACTTCTTTTTATTATTAGTTTACGCATTAGACTCAGGAGCAACAGTTTTGAGAAGAATGATTAAGGGAGAAAACATATTTATGCCACATAAAGAACATCTATATCAACAACTTGTTCATAAAAAAGGATGGTCTCATTTATATGTTTCTTTTATTTTTTCATTCGCACAATTACTTATCAACTTTAGTATAGTATGTAATGAAAACGTTTCTTGGGGGGTTTATACAGCTCTTTTTGTGATGTTTTCTTATATTTTTGCAATTTATCGTATTAAAAAGAGTGAAAAATAAATTACTTAATCTACCTAGGTTTTATAAGCAACTTATCATGCTAATCGTTGATGTATTGGTGCTCTTGTTTGCTGTATGGTTTTCATTTGCACTAAGATTAGGTGAGCCTTGGCCCATAGAATATATGCAAGCAAATTGGTGGCTCTTTGTAATGATACCAGCCATAGCTATTCCGCTTTTTATAAAATTAGGTTTGTATAGAGCTGTACTTCAATACATGGGAATAAAGGTGTTTACTAGTTCTTTTTTAGCAATTTCTATTACTAGCTTAATAGTGGGTTTTGTGATGATGATATTCAGAGAAGCTGATTTGCCTCGATCTGTTATCTTTATTTTTTGGTTTGTATCAAATACACTTGTAATTACAAGTAGGTTTTTATTTAAAGGAATTTTATACTCTTGGGACAATTTTGTGAATGATCGTAAAGCAGTCATCATATATGGTGCTGGTAGAGCTGGAGCTCAATTGATTGAAAGTTTACGAAAAAGTCATGATTATGCACCGGTGGCATTTATTGATGATGATGAATCTAAAAAAGGAACAATTATCAATTATACTCATGTATATGGTTTTAAGGATTTAAGATATGTAATAAAAAAGCGCAAGGCAAAGGTCTTATTGTTGGCAATTCCTTCTATGTCTGAAATTAAAAAGAAAGAATTGCTAAAAAAACTTTCAAAATACCCAATTGAGGTAAAAGTGTTGCCTAGCGTATCTTCTATTGTGAATGGTGAGGTCTCTATAGAATCTATTAAAAAAGTTAAAGTTGAAGATATTTTAGGTCGCCTTCCCGTAGAGCCAAAGCAATCATTATTAAAGAAAAACATCACCGGAAAAAATGTAATGATTACAGGAGCAGGTGGGAGTATTGGTTCAGAGTTATGTAGGCAGATTTTAGACTTGAGCCCAAAAAAAGTAATCTTATTTGATCATTCGGAGTTTAACTTATATTCTATTCATCACGAACTTTCTAAGAGTAAAAAACGCGCACAAATTATTCCTGTTTTAGCCGATGTGACGGATGCAAAAAAAGTTTCTAAAATTATTCATGAGGAATGTGTGCACACTATTTATCATGCGGCAGCTTATAAACATGTCCCAATGGTAGAGATGAATGCTGTGGAAGGGGTATATAACAATGCTGTAGGTACATTTAATGTTGCAGTTGCAGCTCATAAGAATGGTGTAGAAAATCTTGTTCTTATTAGTACTGACAAGGCGGTGAGACCAACGAATGTTATGGGTGCATCAAAGCGTTTTGCTGAACTCGTATTACAAGCCTTACACAAGAAAAAAAGTAAGACATGTTTTAGCATGGTTCGTTTTGGTAATGTACTTGATTCTGCAGGTTCTGTTGTACCACTTTTTCGTTCTCAAATTTTAAATGGAGGTCCTGTAACGGTTACGCACAGAGATGTCACTCGCTATTTTATGTCAATCCCAGAAGCTGTTCAATTAGTGTTACAAGCAGGAGCAATGGCAAAAGGTGGTGATGTGTTTGTTTTAGATATGGGAGAACCGATAAGGATTTTAGATTTAGCTTACCGAATGGTTCACTTAAGTGGACTAACACCTATTGATGAAGAAAATCCAGATGGAGATATTAAGATTAAAGTAACTGGTTTGAGGCCTGGAGAGAAACTCTATGAAGAGTTATTGATTGGAGATGACGTAGTTCAGTCAAACCATCCAAGAATTATGCAAGCTACAGAGGTAGATTTAGAATGGGTGGAGGTTGAAAAGTCTATCAAAATAATCCACAAAGCGCATGAACAACATGATGAGCAATCGGTAAGGTCGTTATTGCTTAAAAATGTAGATGGATATAAACCTGCGGAAAACTAATGCGCATAGGAATAGTAGGCACAAGAGGGATTCCAAATTATTATGGTGGGTTTGAGCAATTTGCTCAATACCTTTCCGAAGGTTTAGTGAAGGCAGGACATGAAGTATTTGTATATAATTCTCATTTACATCCTTATCAAGAAAAATCTTGGAATGGTGTAAATCTGGTTCATTGCTATGATCCTGAAGAAAAGATAGGAACAATAGGGCAATTTATTTATGACTTTAACTGCATTCTTGATAGTCAAAAACGTTCTTTCGATATTATATTACAATTAGGATATACAAGTAGTTCTATTTGGATTTGGCTGTTTCCAAAAAATGTACCAATTGTTACCAATATGGATGGTCTTGAGTGGAAGCGCAGTAAATACAGCAAGCCAGTCCAGTTATTTTTGAAATTTGCTGAAAAGTTGGCGGTATTTTTTAGTGATCAATTAATAGCAGATTCAAGAGGAATACAATCTTATCTAAAGGAGAAATATAAAAAGGATTCAGTATACATTCCTTATGGAGCTAATGTTTTTAAAAATCCAAGCAAAACTGTTCTGAAAGAATACAATCTTAACCCATATAAATATGACATGCTTATTGCTCGTTTGGAGCGGGAAAATAGTGTGGAAGAAATTTTAGATGGGTTTGCAGCTTCTACAGTCAATAGAGATTTTCTTGTTATTGGTAATACAAAAACTTCTTTAGGTAAAAAGCTCATTGATAAATATCAAGATAGTCGAATTAAGTTTGTTGGTTTTGTAAATGGTATTGAGAAGTTGAATTCCTTGCGTTATTATTCAAATCTATATTTTCATGGCCATACAGTAGGAGGTACTAACCCTTCCTTATTAGAAGCAATGGCTTCAAATGCATCAATTTGTGCGCAGGATAATACTTTCAACAAAGCTATTCTAGGAGGGGATGCTTTGTACTTTTCATCTGCTGAAGATGTTTGCAGATTGGTGGAGTCAGTATCAAAAAAAGATACTGAAAAATCGATTCTATCTAATTTAGATAAAGTGTCGAAAATTTATGCATGGGAGACAATTATTTCTCAGTACATAGTATTTCTAAAAGACAATTTGAAAAAATAGCGATTTCTTACTAAATTAGAGCCTCATTTTTTTACTATGAAGAAATCCTCTAGAAAAATGTGGTTTTTCTTGGGGGTTGGTGATTTATTGCACATCAACCTTTCTTTTTTTTCTGCCTATCATTTACGTTTTGGAACATTTGAACTACCAGAAAAATATATTTTCTTGCTACTTATATTCAACTTTTCTTGGATTGTTGTAGCTTCATTGTTTAGGTTGTATCAATTGGCTCGTATTACTTATGTTGAGCAAATTATTTATAACCTTTTAAAAGCGACATTACTACACCTTATTATAATGGCAGCGGTATTATTTTCTATGAAAGCTTCGACTTTCTCTAGAGAGCATCTGATGTATACTTTTATTTTTGGTTTCATTTTAGTTGTTGTGTGGCGAGTTTTTGCATTATTCTTGCTGAAAAATTATCGAAGTCGGGGATTCAACTACCGTAATGTTGTGATTGTAGGATCTGGAAAGATTGCACAGCAATTGTATACTTTTTTCAATTCAAAGGATCCGCATGGTTATCGATTATTATCTATTTTTTATGAAGACAGTCCTCAAAGAACCTTTGATGATGTTCAAATGCTTGATCTAAATTCGTTAGAAGAATATTGTTTAGAGAATAAAGTAGATGAGATTTATTATTCTATGTCTATAACTGAGAAAGATAAAATGAATAAACTAATTCTGTTCTCAGATAATAATATGATTCGTCTACGTATTATTCCAGACTTTAGGAGTTTTTTATATCGTAAAGTAAATATCGATTTTTACGGAGCAATACCTGTTATTACTTTAAGGGAGGAGCCTTTACAAGATGAATTAAATAGAATCATTAAGCGAGTGTTTGATGTTGTTGTATCTTCTTTAGTCCTGTTGTTAATATACCCTTGGTTAATTCCTTTAGTTGCTTTAGCGGTCAAAGCTTCATCTAAAGGGCCTATTTTCTTCAAGCAACTGAGGTCGGGCATAGATAATAAAGATTTTTATTGCTATAAATTCCGAACAATGCGTGTTAATAATCTGTCTGATGAATTGCAGGCTAGTAAGGAAGACTCACGAATTACACGAATTGGTTCCTTTTTGCGTAAAACTAATCTTGATGAATTTCCTCAGTTTTTAAATGTATTTATTGGAGATATGTCTATTGTAGGCCCAAGGCCACATATGTTAAAACACACTGATGAGTATTCTAAATTGGTTGACAGTTATATGGTGAGGCAATTAGTTAAGCCAGGTATCACAGGTCCGGCTCAGGTTTATGGGTTCAGAGGAGAGACTAAGACAACTGCTGAAATGGAAGGTCGTGTAGAGTTAGATGTTTGGTATATTGAAAATTGGTCTATTCTGCTAGATCTAAAGATGATTATGCTTACCATTTGGAACATGGTTCGTGGTGAAGAAAAAGCTTATTAGTAACCTCACACCATTTCTTTTCGTTTATTCTATTATAAGTATATTTGTTATAGGGCATGCGTTATCTGTTATTTTATATTTGTTTGTTAGGCACATTTGTTGCACATTCTCAGAGTAATTGTGTTAATATTTTGACTACAGCTTTACAAGATGCAGCGTGTAATTCTCCAACATCCTATACAGGTTCAGCTAGCATAACAGTTCTTAATGGCAGTGGCAATTATACTTATGAATGGCAAGATAGTAATTCTAACCCCTTATTTCCTCCACAAACGTCAGCAACAGCTAATAATTTACCACCTGGTGATTATATTGCTGTGGTAACAGATGTAGATAATAATTGCTTAGAAACAGAGCTGATAAGCATTGGTTATGTTGGTTTGATTGATGCATCTATAAATTTGAGTGATTTTACTTACAATCCTGTTTTTTATAATCAATGGACATTTGATACGGTAAAGATTTATAACTATGGATGCGAAACGCGAGTAAGACCAGAATTCAGGGTTTCTCACCCTTCTGGGAATGTAACAACTAATGATTTTAGTGTAGATTATTACGATGCGTTAACGGGGCAGTGGTTACCTATTGTTACTCAAAATGATAATGGAGAAGTAATAGGATATTATGGGGATCCAACGGGTGTTGTGTTGAATCAGCCTCTAATGTCTCAAGTTGTTAGGGTGAAATTTCATCCTTCTGCGGATATTGGTCTTTACACGGCTGAAAACGATTTGTGGGAAGTTGATTTAAATGGAAATCATATACAGAAATTAGACAGTCTTGAGTTTGTTTCTGTAGAGTTAATGGATGCTTGTCCTTCCTTTACTTCAACTGCAAATATTTTAGATGCAAGTTGTTATGGTTCTAATGATGGTAGTATAGATTTAGAGGTCTCAGGTGGCAGCCCTCCATATTCATATCAATGGTCTCATGGTCCCCAATCTCAAGATGTTAATACTTTACTGGCTGATACTTATACGGTTGTCATTCAAGATGCTGGGATTTGTGTTTTATTTGATACTTTAATTGTTCAACAGTTTCCTAGTGGTGTACCCGATAATAGGTATGCAGATAATATAACAGCAACTTCTGTAGACCTTGTTTTTATGCCTTCCACACAGGTTGATCAGTATAGATTTCGTTACAGACCTTTAAATTCTTCTACTTGGCAAGTGGTAGGCATTGGAGGTTTGAATATGGTACCCGAGTTAGACTCTTTGAAGTCAATAAATAATTTAAATTCAAATACCACTTATGAGTGGCAGATGAAAGCTTGGAGCTTAAATTCTTGTGTAGATGGATGGTCTTCCTCAAAGTATTTCACTACACTATGCGTTGATGTTGAGATTGATACAATTCCTATAACATGTCATGATGGAGTTGATGGTCAAATCAGTCTTCAATTATCAGGGGGTGGTTTATACTCAACAACATGGTCTACCCAACAGTCAGGAAATAATATTTCTGATCTTGCTGCAGGTTTATATGTATTTACTGTGCTAGATACGAGTGGTTGTAGCTATACTGATTCAGTTTTTCTGAATAATCCACCAATAATTTCTACTGATCTGCCATCGTCTATATTTGTATGTGGTGAAGATACGCTTATCGATGTTGGAGTTTTTAACTCAGTATTGTGGAATACAGGAGCTTCAACTTCATCTATAATTGTGGACACTACTTCACTTTATACTGTTCAGGTCTCAGATGCAAACAATTGCTCTAAAGTGGATAGCATTTTTGTTTATGTAATTAATAGTTATCCTAACCTTTCAAGTGTGACTTTGTGTCAAGGAGATTCCATTACTTTGTATGCTGAAGGAAATGGGGATTACATTAACTACTGGTGGCCAACAAATGCGGTTTCCGATTCAATACAAATTAGTCCTCAGCAGTCTACTAGTTACCAGTTAATAGTTAGTCAGAATAATCATTCGTGTTACCATACCATAGAAGTTGAGGTAGTAGATATGCCAATAGCTACTTTAAGTGCTACAAATGTTAGTTGTTATGGAGGTAATGATGGAGTATCGCAGGTGACAGTTACAGATGGAACCTTACCTTACAGTTATTTATGGTCTAATGGTTCTACACAAAACATTACAAACGGATTGACTAGCGGATATGTATATTTAGATGTATTAGATTCTAACAATTGTTCTGTATTTGATTCTATTTTTATTCAACAACCGCAAGAAATTAGTTTGTCAGAAACAATATCTACTGCTAGTTGTAATGCTTTTTCCGATGCGTCAATTTCAGTTGCAATTTCAGGGGGAACACCATCTTATAATTATGCTTGGTCTAATGGAGACTCTACTTTTTTTATTGATTCGCTATCTGCTGGGCTGTATTGGTTACAAATAATAGACGCTAACAATTGTGTTTTTCAAGATACATTTTTGTTGTCTGATCCCAATGAGTTAGTATTAATAGAGGATTTTACTGAACATCAGGATGTATTATGTTTTGGATATTCTACAGGAGAAATTTCTTTACAAGCTTCTGGTGGCACACCTTCATATAGCTTTTCATTAGATAATATGAATTTTCAGTCATCTTCTAGTTTTAACTCATTAGCATCAGGAGTATATTGGTTTTATGTACAGGATAGTAATAATTGTCAGGATTCGCTACTATTAACAATTACACAGCCTGCATTCCCCCTATCTACACAAGAAATTATGAATTCTCATCTAGATGTTAGTTGTTATTCAGATAATGATGGCCAGTTTGAAATTGTGGGCTCAGGAGGAGTTTTTCCTTATAAATACATTTTTAATCAAGATACTTTAATGACTGCATTTATTGATTCACTTAGTGCAGGAGGGTACCTCATAAGCGTAATAGATGCAAATAATTGTGTTTCTGATACTGTAATTCAGATTTCAGAGCCTCTAGAACTTAATATTTCTTATTCAGATACAGAGCCTTCTTGTTATGGGTATTCGGATGGGGTGTTAATAGGTTATGCTTATGGAGGAACTCCAAACTATTCTTTTTTCTGGAATAATGTTTTTGGAGATTCATTAATTAATACTGCAGCTGGTAATTATCAGTTAATAGTAGAAGATGCAAATAGTTGTACTGACACTATGATGATTGTTCTTGACCAACCAGATGAATTAGACTTGTCGGAAATTATAAATATGCACCAAGATGTTAGTTGCTATGGGTATTTAGATGGTGAAGTTCAGTTATCTGTAACTGGAGGGCAGCCTACGTATTCATTTACTCAAATGACAGGATTAACACAGTCGTCAGGTTTGTTTGTAGGATTAGCAGCTGGAAATTATACTTTTGTAGTTACTGATGCTAATAGTTGTACAGATTCTATTATTATAAATATTACAGAACCAACTCCCATTATTTTATCAGAAGATTTGAATCAACACCAAGATGTTGTTTGTTTTAACGGTAATGATGGGCAGCTTTCGGTTTCTGCATCAGGAGGAACGCCTTTTTATACTTATACATTAAACGGAGTAAATTCTCAGAATTTTGGATTATATACTAATTTAACATCATCGAACTATCAATTATTAGCAACAGATATAAACTCATGCGTTTCGGACACATTTGAAATAATTATTTCGGAACCAACACAAGGTGTTAGTTTGATGGAAGATATGTTATTACATCAAGATGTGTTATGTTCTTCTGATAGTTCGGGGGTTTTGGCTGTCATAGCAATAGGCGGAACTGCTGGTTACATGTATAGCTTAGACCAAGATAATTGGCAAGTTCAGTCTGTTTTTAATGATTTACCTGCTGATTTGTACACTGTATTTGTTACTGACTCTAACTTATGCCTGGACCAAATATCTATAGAAATTACAGAGCCTCAAATGCTTACAGGAAATTTATTCGCAAATCAGGTTTCATGTTTTGGTTTTTCGGATGCAACAATTTCTTCTTTTATTCAAGGAGGAGTTGTTCCATATTCGTTTGTATGGAATGATTCATCTACAGCGGATAGTTTATTTAATGTTGCTGCGGGAACATATTCCTTAACTGTAATAGATAGTAATAATTGTGTTTTCGTAGATTCAATTCAAGTAATTGAGCCAACGGAAATACAGATTTCTAGCACTACAAATGATGTTAGTTGTCATAACAATATGGATGGAATCGTTGTGTTAAATGTTAGTGGTGGCACCCCAAGTTATCTTTACAGTCTTGACGCTGGTCCGTTCCTAAGTAGTTCAGTTTATAATAATTTAGATACTGGTTCATATGAATTTACTGTTCTTGATGCTAATAACTGTCAAGATTCAGTTAGTGTTATAATTGAACAGCCTGATTCTTTATTTTTCTCATCAATCAATATTGTAGATGTTCATTGTTATGGAGATACAAATGGTTTTGTTTCGGTGCAGGCCAATGGTGGGCTTTTGCCATATATATATAGTATTGATTTAGCAGGACAACAATCAATAGGAACGTTCTCAAATTTAGCAGCAGAACATTATTTAATTTCTGTAATAGATAGTAACGGATGTATTTTTGAAGACACTCTAATTATTAGACAACCTGATTCGATGTCTGTGACTATGTCGTTAGTTAATGCAAGTTGTTTTGGTATTAACGATGGAGAATTGACTGCAAATGTTCTATCAGGAGGTTCGCCTACTTATCAGTATTCATTGGAGAATAGTGGTTTTTCTCCAATAGGAAATTTTACTGGTTTAAGCGCAGGGATAGATAGCTTATTTGTACAAGACAGCTTAGGTTGTACGCAATTTTATCTTTTTGAGATATTACAGCCTGACTCTCTAGCAATTTCTGTTGTGGCAAATGAGCCAAGCTGTTTTGAATCTTGTGATGGTTACGTACAAGCTTCTGTTTATGGAGGTAATAGTTACACAATGTTATGGTCTAATTTTGTTTCAGGATTTCTAAACGATTCATTATGTGATGGCTTAATAAGCTTAACGGTAACAGATAGTTTGGGCTGTTCTAATTACTATTCTTATGATTTACAGCAACCGCCTCCTGTTTATCCAATCGTCACACAAAATGAGGGGGTTTTACAGACCGATTCAACTTTTCTTAATTATCAGTGGTTTGATTCCAATGGCCTTATTCTAGGAGAAACAGATTTTTATTACTCACCTTCTCTAAGCGGTTTGTATTGGGTAGAGGTAACTGATTCTAGTGGATGTTCGGGTACATCTCTTGCTTATGAATTTTTGTTTAGCACTACAGCAGAGCTTCATCAAGGTTGGAAAGTGTATCCGATTCCTACTATAAATAATTTGTTTTTAGAGAGTGATTCGGATATTTCTTGGAGAATTTCTGATACGCAAGGAAAATTACTAATTAGTGGAGTGTGTTCTTCTTATACTGAAATAGATTTATCCCCCTTAAGAAAAGGTATGTATGTTATTCAAGTTTTAAAAGAGGACCATACTTTCTTTAAGAAGATTATTAAGCAATAATCTGATTGCTAAAAAAACCGTATTTTCGTTTTCAAATTATTCAGTTTGAGTCTATCATGAAAAAGATTTTTCTTTTAATTCTTTTGTTAGGAGCCTTCTGTCAACAGACAGTAGCTAATAATGCAAATTTTTCAATAGTAGAAGAGCCAACTATAACTATTACCATCAATGATGTTATAATTGTTTCAGATGTAGAGAAAATTTCTCAATACGCCAAAGCAAAAAACTTAAGTGAGCGTGCTTTGGAGCAAGTAAAAGTAGCTGATAAAGCATATCAGGAAGGTGTTAAGTTATTACAGCAAGCAAAGTCACAAGAAGCTATCGCTTCTTTCAAAACAGCTTTTAAAAATTACAAAAGAGCGAAGTTTAATGATGATGCTTTAAATTTTACCAACATACAGTTGGCAATAGCGCACGCTATGTCTTCCGAGGCAAGAGATCGTAAAAAGGTATCTCGATACATGGAGCTTATTACAAAAGCCATATATAAAGAGAAAATCTGGACCTATAATATTGCGATTTTAAAAAGTACTATCAATCAGGAATTGCAAGCAGCAGAATTGTTGGAATCCGTGATTAAAATGGATAAATACTTTTTTAAAGCTTATGGAAATTTAGCAGCTGTTTATCAAACCATAAACGAACCCAAAAAAGCAAAGAAGACTTTATCCAAGTTATCCACTGCTCAAGAAATGCTGGCTGAAAAAGAGCGTAAAGAGCAATTAGCCTCGGCTAAACAAAAGGAGAAGACTGGTAGTCAAAAGCCTGTAAAGAAAGAAGTACATCCTGAAGGGATTGCTCCAACTGCTGAAAGTTTAGTTGCTAAAGGAGATGCAAAGTCAGTAATGAAGCATGAAAGTATTGCTGCTTTTGATGATAGAACACGTAAAAAGATCAGAGAAGGGCAGCAAGCTTTTGAAGAGGGTGTAGCGTTATTCAATAATGGGGAGTATGATTTAGCGTCAAAATCTTTTAAATCATCTTTAAAAAAGTATACTCAAGCAAAAGTAAAACAAGCTACTTTGAATTACATAACTGTACAATTGGCTATGTCTTATTACAGAAGCCCTAATGATCGTAATAAGAAAAAGGTAATTCCTTTATTAGAAGGGCTTTCTAAAGATATTTACAAGGAAAGAGATTGGATTTATAGTATGGCAGTGATGTACCACGGATTAGGTAAGACAGAAAAATCTTTAGAACTTTTACATATGTGTTCAGATTTAGATCAATATTTCCTAATATCCTATCAAAATCAAGTAGCTCTTTATAATGAGCAAAAGGATTTGAAATCTGCAAAGAAATCATTTAAGAATCATGAAAAGTATAAAGATGAATTAACACAGATTTATAAGCGTTTTGTTCGTACAGGAGAGATGCAAGAAGGTGTGGATTTATCATTTTTAGATGGTGCAATTTTTAGAATTTCACTGGGTGAATTTAACGAGTATCAGTTACCTGTTGATATTTATCTACATGAAGATTTAGTAATAGTTCCTTTAGGAGAAGATTATTTCTCGTACACTTGTGGCAATTACAAGTCTTTCATGAAAGCAGAGGCGTATTTGAAGAAGCTTGCCTTAAGATATCCTGAGGCTCACATTACAGCGTTTAAAGATGGGGTCAGAACAGATTTCTCGAACTCTGAAAAATAGAATAATATTTATTTTATAAAAGTAAAAAGCCCTGAAATCACAGGGCTTTTTATTTATATGAAACTTATAATTATTTGCAGTCGTACCGTTCTGTCCAAGTGTATGTGTACAATGTTGTTGCAGAGTCCCCTATTGTAACAGTGCTTGTTACACTTTTACCATCGTACTCAGTTAATTCTGATCCGCAGAATTCGCCATAAGCTACTGGTAAAAACTGACTTTGTAAATCAGTAGTTCCTGTAGTAGGAGATACGAAAATCCCTGTTTGAGAATAAGATGTTGATGTAGCAGTGTTTGGGTTAAAAGTTTCTACTAAAACAGTTACATCCGTGTTTGCTGTACAGTCTTTGCAATCTTGACACGCGCTAAATCCTAATAACGCGATTATTGGTATAAATAACTTTTTCATAATTCTGATTTCTTAAAATTAAAAAGCGTAACCTAAGCGAAGCTTAATTCTATAAGTATCTAGTTTGGCAAAATCGGTTAAGCCTGGTAAATCTCTATAAAATCCAGTCATATAACCAAGTGAGGTATCATCGCCTTTTCCGTTAATAACAACTGTTGTACCGTTTTCGTCTACGATTCCAAAATAGTCGTTAGCAACATCATTGTCAGCTCCGTCACCATCAAAGTCGTAAACATCACCATATTTGTTAAAGAAGTAGAACTCAGGATCTAATGCTAAGTTGTTCACATTGTCCTCTTGTTGATTCATATTCCAAGTATCATTTCCGTTGAATACACGCTCGCTTCTTGTTACTAGCTTATATTGTGGTCCAACCTGTACGTCAATTGAAAATTTATCAGCAATTAACCATTGACGACCAATTGCTAATCCTCCAGCGAGTACAGTTTCGTTTTGTTTGAAAGAAACATCGTGCCAGCGCATATCGAACATTGAGATAGCACTATTTGCTATATTAGGATTCGTCCATGTGATTGGTGTTCCAGTAGCTTCATCTCCCTCCCATGGACCTGTATAGCCATTGAAAACATCAATGTCTCCATACATTAGTCTGTTCATTGCCCAATTAACCTCTTGAGAAGTATTATCATCAAAATCAAGGGTAGTGGTTTGGAATCTAAAGAATGGGGCAATATACCATCCTCTCGGAGCATCTCCAGTAGATTGCTTATATGTTTTGATGTAACTACGGTATTCTGCTTCAAATCCAATTCCTGAAATTGTTGAAACTGAATTTCTAGAAATGGAATGGGTGGCAGCATCATCAATTACTTGTAGCCCGCCCACATCGTTTAGTGGTTGGTGATTAGAGTTGGTGTCAAGTGCAGCAACTAATCCGTTTCCGAATGTTTGCGTGTGTTTTTTGTAGATATATCCAAAAGAAACTTGAAAAGAACCTTTTGTCATAATGTTTGGCCAAGCTTTTTGAGAACGCATTTTACCTGATGATTTGATGTTGTTCATTCCTTCGTTGAAGGTGCGTTCGTAAGAAATCTCGTAATTTCCAAAAGCGGCATCTCCGCCACTAATTTTAATTACACTTTCCTGTGCTTGGGCAAATCCCCATAAACATGCTGTTGCAAATAATAAGGCAACTTTTTTCATTGTATCTAGGTGTTTAGTTTATTTTCTTATTTGTCAAATATATGAAAATGCAATTACATTCTGATTTCTGCTCCAGCTTTCTCCTGAAAGACTTTAATCAACTTTTCCATTGTTTTATCAATATGCTTGTCTGTGAGTGTTTTATTCTCATCTTGTAGAACAAAACTCAAAGCATAAGATTTCTTACCTGTAGGAAGATTATTACCTTCGTAAACATCAAATAAATTGACAGATTTTAGGAGTTGATTTTCGCATTGATTTGCTAAGGATTGTAGAGTATTAAATTCTACTGAAGTATCAACTAGTAAAGCTAAATCTCTTCTAACTGCAGGGAATTTTGGAACGTTTTGATAGGTTGTTTTACTTGCTTTACACAGTTTTATAATTGTATCCCAGTCAAATTCAGCATATAATACTTCACTTTTTACATCAAATGCTTTGAGCATTTTCTTCTTTACGGTCCCAAATGTAGCGACTGTGTTTTTCTTTACAGCAAAACTAAATCCATTGTTTAGATAAGAATTGTTTATAGCTATACCTTTCAGTTTTGTAATACCTAATCGGATAAGAATATGCTCTACTTGTTCTTTCATCCAGAATAAATCAATTTTATCGTTTTTATTATTCCAATTTTCTGCCTTCTGTTTACCACAAGCCAAAAGCATGAGCTTTCTATTTTCGGTATATTCTTTGTATTGATGATAGGTCTTTCCAAATTCGTAAAGCTTCAAGTCAGCATTTTTGCGATTGATATTGTGTGCAACGTTTTCTAATCCACTAAACAATAAGCTTTGACGCATTCCATTTAAATCTTGACTCAACGGATTTAAAAGTTCCACTTGATGCTCTAAACTTAATTCTTCAATTAAACCTGTATGTGATGTTTTTGTTAAAGAGTTATTCATGCATTCATTAAAACCTTTGCTACTTAAGAGGTCGGACACCATGTTTTGTAGGTGTTCTGCATCTGGTTTTTCGGCATACGAAAGCGAAGAGCGCACTTGACTTGGGATAGCAATGCTGTTGTAGCCGTAAATGCGTAAAATTTCTTCAATTACATCTTCTGCTCTTTGTACATCGGCTCGGAATGGAGGGATAGACAATTCCAATCCATCATCTGTGGATCTCAAGATTTCAATTTCTAAATCTGTTAGGATAGATTGAATAATTTCTCGGTCTATCTTTTCTCCAATCAAACTATCTACTTTATTATATACTAAGCTGACTTCAAAATTTTGAATTGGATTAGGGTATAAATCTGTAATTTCAGAAGCAATACTTCCGCCCGCTACTTCTTGAATGAGTAGTGCCGCTCTTTTCAAGGCATAAATTACCAAATTTGGATCTACGCTACGCTCAAAACGGAAACAGGCATCTGTGCTTAAACCGTGTCTTTTAGCTGTTTTACGAACCGAAACAGGATTGAAGTAAGCGCTTTCCAAGAATACATCGGTTGTGTTGTCGCTAACTCCTGATTGAATGCCACCAAAAACGCCAGCAATACACATGCCTTCTTGGGCGTTGCAAATCATCAAATCTTCATTAGATAATTCTCTTTCTAATTCATCCAAAGTAGTGAACTTGCTTTTGTCGGCTAGTTGCTGAACAACAACTTTCTTACCTTCTATAGCCGCTACATCAAAAGCATGTAATGGTTGCCCTGTTTCGTGAAGAACATAATTAGTGACATCTACTACATTATTGATAGGGCTTAATCCAATTGCCTTTAGTCTTTTTTGTAACCAACCTGGAGAAGGGGCTACTTTTACACCTTGAATACTTAGTCCAGTATAGCGTGGACAAGCATCAAAATCTTTTACTTCTATTTCAATAGGAAGGTTGTTGTTGTCCGTTTTGAAATTTTCCACACTTGGTCGATTAACAGAGATGTTCTCACCTTTTAGTTTGAGAACAGTCATCAAATCACGAGCTACACCCAGATGCGACATCGCATCTGAACGATTTGGTGTTAGTCCAATTTCAAAAACAGTATCACTTTCTAGCTTAAAATATTCGCTAGCAGGCATGCCAATTTGCGCATCGGCATCTAAAACCATGATTCCATCATGGTCTTTTCCTAAACCTAGCTCATCCTCTGCGCAAATCATTCCTTCCGAAACTTCGCCACGGATTTTACCTTTCTTGATTTTGAAAGAATCATCTCCGCTGTACATAACTGTCCCGATGGTAGCTACAGGGACTTTTTGCCCTGCTGCTACATTGGGTGCGCCACATACAATATGCAGAGGTTTATCAGCTCCTACATTTACAGTCGTTACACTTAGCCGATCTGCGTTAGGGTGCTGTTCCTTGGTTAAGACTTCGCCAATAACAACGCCTTTTAAGCCGCCTTTTACACTTTCTACTGTTTCTATGCCTTCTACCTCTAGTCCAGTGTCTGTAAGTAGTTGTGCTACTTTGTTGGGGTCTAAGTCAACATTGATGTATTGCTTCAGCCAGTTGTATGATATCTTCATCAATACTAGTAATTAGTGTCGCAAAAGTAAGAAAATGAATGAATGTATTTGATTTCATGATATAACAATATGATGATGAGGTATAATTATATTTTACATTTTATAAATTATGCCTTCAATCTTGATTGATAGCTTCAGCCTTAACGAAAGTTGTAGGTAAAGAATAGTCAATTAAGAAATCCTACTCCATTGCCAACGGTTTTTCATATGCTCTTGAAAAGCACTGACTATGTTTTTGTTTTTAGATAAGCTTAAAGTAGGATCCTCTTCTAGTGTTTCAATCGCCATTTGGCGTGCGTATTGTAAAATGGCATTGTCTTTTACCAAGTCTGCTAATTTAAGATCGAGTACTCCGCTTTGTTGTGTGCCCATCAAATCGCCAGGTCCTCTGAGTTTTAAATCTTCTTCGGCTATCTCGAAACCGTCAGAAGTACGAACCATAGTTTTTAAGCGTTGTTGAGCGTCTTCACTAAGCTTGTTGCTACTCATTAAAACACAATACGATTGTTCCGCACCTCTTCCTACTCTTCCTCTAAGTTGATGAAGCTGTGAAAGTCCAAAACGTTCAGCGCTTTCAATGAGCATGATAGAGGCATTGGGCACATTTACACCTACTTCAATAACGGTGGTAGCCACCATGATTTGCGTTTCACCTTTTACAAATCGAGTCATTTCAAAATCTTTGTCTTCGCCTTTCATTTGTCCATGCATAATACTGATTTGTTGTTCTGGGAAAGCCCGACAAACACTTTCGTAACCATCCATCAAGTCTTTGTAATCTAGCTTTTCACTTTCTTGAATAAGAGGGTAAACGATATAGGCTTGCCTACCTTTTCTTATTTCTTTGTGAATAAATCCAAAAACACGCAAACGATTGCTATCCGACTTCCAAATGGTTTTTATTTCTTTTCTTCCGGGAGGTAGCTCGTCAATGACAGAAACATCTAAATCTCCATAGAGAGTCATGGCTAATGTTCTAGGGATAGGGGTGGCAGTCATTACTAAAACATGGGGAGGCTGAGTGTTTTTCTTCCACATTTTTGCACGTTGCGCAACGCCAAATCGATGCTGCTCATCAATAATGACTAGTGCTAGGTTTTTGTATTTCACCTTGTCTTCTAAAAGGGCATGTGTTCCGATAAGAAGGTGAATTGCGCCATTTTCTAGTTCCTGATGTAAAACTTTTCTTTCAGCAGCTTTTTTAGAACCTGTTAGTAAACCTACTTTGATGGGTAGGTCTCTTAATAAATCACTAATGGTTTCAAAATGTTGATTGGCTAAGATTTCAGTAGGAGCCATCAAGCAGGCTTGAAAGCCATTATCAATAGCCATTAAAACACTCATGAGAGCAACCAATGTTTTGCCGCTTCCAACATCTCCTTGCAGCAGTCTATTCATTTGATGTTGACCGCCACAATCTCTTCTTATCTCTTTCAAAACACGCTTTTGTGCATTGGTTAGTTCAAACGGAAGATGCTTGTTGAAAAATTGATTGAAGTGTTCGCCAATGTTAGAGAAACTATATCCTTTCAGCTTTTGTTGTCGAACTTGCTTCATCTGAATCAGTTGCAGTTGAATGAAAAATAATTCTTCAAACTTTAAGCGAAACTGTGCTCTTTGTAAATCTTGTGTGTTTTTTGGAAAGTGAATATTGAAAAGAGCATCTTCTCTAGAAGGTAAATTTAGTTTTTGAATTAAATCGGCAGATAGTGTTTCTCGAATTTGATTTTTAAGCTGTGGCAAAAGAGCTTGTGTTAGCTTGCCAATGGCTTTATTGTTTAGTCCTTTGTTGTTTAGTTTTTCGGAGGAGGGATATATGGGCTGCATTTTGTTGCTTATTCCCTTTTTATACTCTTCAACTGACTCTATTTCTGGATGTGCAATATTTATTTTTCCATTGAATAAATTCGGTTTTCCAAAAACTACATATTGCGTATTAGGTTTAATACTGTTTTTAACCCACTTTATTCCTTTAAACCATACTAATTCTAACAAGCCAGTTTCATCTTGTACATAAGCAACTAATCGTTTGCTTCTTTTGGCGCCCACTTCCTCCATTCGCACAATCTTTCCTACTATTTGAATGTAGGGTAAATCACTATGCAACTCGCTTACCTTGTAAAACTGACTTTTATCTACATAACGAAAAGGGTAGTAGTGCAGTAGGTTTTCGTAGGTTCGAATTTCCATATCTTTTTCTAGCACTTCAGCCCTTTTAGGGCCAACACCTTTCAAATATGCTATGGGCGTAGCTAGTACATGCATGGGTTAAAGATAAAAAAAAGCCCTATCGTAAGATAAGGCTTGAATATTATTTGTGAATAAATATTAGATGGATTGTGAGCCCATGAATAAGACAGGGTTTTCCAAATAATTTTTCAAAGTTGCCAAGAATTTAGATCCTATCACTCCATCTACCACTCTATGGTCGCAAGAAAGTGTAACCTTCATTGTTTTTCCAACAACAATTTGACCATTTTTCACAACAGGTTTTTCAATGATTCCACCAACTGCTAAAATACACGCATCAGGTGGGTTGATTATTGCTGTAAACTCTTCAATATTAAACATTCCTAAGTTAGAAATAGTAAAGGTGTTTCCTTGCCAGTCTTCCGGCTTTAACTTTTTAGTTTTAGCAAGAGCTCCATAGTTTTTTACTTCTGCAGCGATTTGTGATAAACGCTTAGTGTCAGCAAATCGAACTACGGGAACAAGTAAGCCGTCTTCTACCGCCATTGCCACACCAATGTGAATATGTTCATTATAGCGAATAGTGTCACCTTGCCAACTTGAGTTAATTTCTGGATGTTGTTGTAGCGACATTGAAGTTGCTTTTACAATCATATCATTGAAAGAAACTTTAACAGGAGAAACACTGTTAATTGCTTGCCTTGCATCAAAGGCATTAACCATGTCTATTTCTACAGTAAGATAGAAGTGAGGTGCTGCAAATTTACTTTCAGCCAAACGCTGTGCAATAACACCTCGCATTTGTGAAACAGGTACTTCTGTGTATCTTTCTACAGCAGGAACATTTCCTCCACTGTAGTTGTCAATATCTCTTTTTACAATTCTTCCACCATCACCAGTTCCTTTAATAGAAGAGAGGTTGATGTTTCGTTCTTCCGCTAATTTTTTGGCTAGAGGAGAAGCTTTTTCACCTCCATTGGAAGGAGACGAAAGAATAGTGGTTGCCACTGCTTTACTTTCAACTGTTTTAGGAACAGATGGAGTTGCTGTCTTTGGAGCTTCTTCTTTAACCTCTTTCTTTTCTTCTTTTGGTCCGCTTTCTTCCTTTTCAGTATTTTTTTCATACTCTTTCAGGATACTATTTACGTCTTCATCTTTTTCCCCAAGAATGGCTAATATAGTATCTACAGGAGCTTTACCTCCTTCTTCAACTCCAATGTGTAAAAGTACTCCTTCTTGAAAGCTTTCAAACTCCATAGTAGCCTTGTCTGTTTCTATTTCAGCTAGTAAATCACCTTCGGAAACAGTATCTCCTACTTGCTTGTGCCATTTTGCTACAACACCTTCAGTCATGGTGTCGCTTAGTCTGGGCATTGTTACAATTTCTGCCATAATTAGTCTTTAATAAAAGGATAGTCTTCTTGCTCGTATACGCTATCGTATAGGTCTTGTTCTTTTGGGAATGGTGATTCTTCTGCAAATTTTACTGCATCTGCTACAATTTCTTTCACTTCCTGATTGATTTTTTCAATCTCTTTGTCCGAAGCATATTTGTTCTTTTTAATAACTTCTAGGATAGTTGTGATAGGGTCAATTTTTTGATATTCCGCTACCTCATCTTTAGTTCGGTAATGCTGTGCATCTGACATAGAATGTCCTTTGTATCTGTATGTTTTTGCTTCTAGTAAAGTAGGACCATCTCCTTTTCTGGCTCGCGCTACTGCTTTTGCAACTGCTTCATATATAGCCACAGGGTCCATTCCATCAACTGGACCACAAGGCATTTCATAACCAAGTCCTAGTTTCCATATCTCAGTATGGTTAGCTGTTCTTTCAACTGAGGTTCCCATGGCGTAACCATTGTTTTCAACTATAAAGATGACTGGAAGTTTCCAAAGCATTGCTAAGTTTAATGCTTCATGAAATGCCCCTTGTCTTACGGCTCCATCACCCATAAAACATAGTGTTGCTGAGTCATTTCCATTGTATTGGTCAGCAAAAGCAAGTCCTGCGCCTAAAGGAATTTGACCTCCTACAATACCATGTCCTCCAAAGAAATTATGTTCTTTGCTAAACATATGCATTGAGCCACCATTTCCTTTTGAACATCCAGTGATTTTACCAAACATTTCTGCCATAATGTATTTAGGTTCTACTCCAAGTGCAATCGGTTGTACATGATTTCTGTATGCAGTAATAAACCTATCTTTTTTAGGGTCAATAGCTTCAATACACCCTGCTAGAACGGCTTCTTGTCCGTTATATAGGTGTAAGAATCCTCTAATTTTTTGCTGAATATAAAGTGCTGCAGATTTGTCTTCGAACTTACGCCAAAGCAACATGTCTTTATACCATCTTAGATAGGTTTTTTTAGTAATTTTTTTTGCCATTTTAGTATGGTTATAATCGTGGCAAATTTAAAATAAATACGTTTAGTTTACGACTTTTTTAATTCTTCGCATTCAAAGGCGTAGGGGAGTAAGTTACTTACGCTCTCTGAAATAAACACATTCCCCTTGTTTCCTTGAAGTAGAACTTCAATTTTATCTCCTTGTCTTTGTTCGTATTCTATCATGGCTTGTCGACATGAACCACATGGCATAATAGGTTTATTGAGGTTAAAATCGGCATGCGCTACGATTGCTATTTGTTTAATTATTTGATTTGGGAAATTTGATCCAGCATTGAAAATAGCTACTCTTTCAGCACATAGGCCAGAAGGGTAGGCAACATTTTCTTGATTACTTCCATTAATGATTTTGCCATTTTTCAAAATCAAACTTGCACCTACTTTAAACATCGAATATGGTGCGTACGCGCCCAAGCAAACTTGGTGTGCCTTTTTAAGTAAATCTTGTTGATTTTCCTTCAACTCTTCTAGTGTGTATTCATTTAAAACACTGTTGATTTCATGTTTTATCATTTGATAAACATAGCGAAATTTAAACAGATATGCTTTTGAAGAAGTAAGAAAAAAGATATAATTGTATATTTATAATGCTAAAAAAAATGATATTAGCGTTAAATATTGTTTATGAAAAAGGTGTTATTAACTATTTTTTTATGTGTGTTTTCAAATGTTTTGCTTGCACAATATAATCCTGTACCGAAAAATATCATAACAACCAGTTTATTGCAGTTTTTTGAAAAGCCAGCAGGATTTGGTATTGCTTATGAGCGAATGTTAGATAAAGGTCGTTCCAATAACGCGGCGCAATTTGGTGTGAAGCTAGATGTGAAAAAAATATTTGATACTGATAGAGATGCTTACCAAACATTTGAAGGTCAATTGATTTATAATGAAGAGGCTTATAAATATTCTGGATATGCATTAACACCTGAGGTGAAATATTATTTTGGTTGGAATGCTCCTTTTGGTTTATACTTCTCTTTGTTTGGAAACTATGCTACATATCAGGAATCTTATGTAGATAATGCCGAAAATAGCGAAAACAACAACTACGACCAGAATATCACTAGTTTTGGAAGAGGTTTAGGTGCGGGATATCAGTTTGAAATTAAAGAGTTAGTTGTAGTTGATTTAGGTGTAGGTTATATGGTTCAAGATAAAAAATCTGAAAAACAAGGCTTCGGGGAAGATGGCGTTACCCAAATTAGTAATGAAAAGAAAGACGGAGTTAGATTTTCTGTTTCCCTTGGTACTGCATTCTAAAACAAATCTTTTAAAATATCTTCCGACACAATATTAGGAAGCGTTACCTTTAAGTTTGGTGTGCGCTCCATTTCTCGCTTTATAGCAAATATTGCTTCTTCATTTCTTGCCCAGCTCCTTCTAGCAATTCCATTATTTACATCCCAGTGAAGCATCATTTTTAATCTTCGATCACTATCATCAGAGCCATCCAAGAGCATTCCGAAACCGCCATTAATTACTTCTCCCCAACCAACACCACCCCCGTTATGGATAGAAATCCAAGTAGCGCCACGGAAACCATCTCCAATAACATTTTGAATCGACATGTCAGCAGTGAAGCTAGATCCATCATAAATATTAGAAGTTTCTCTGTAAGGAGAGTCTGTTCCAGAAACATCATGATGATCACGACCTAAAATAACCGGTCCTATTTTTCCTTTTTTAATTGAATTGTTGAAGGCTTCTGCGATTTTAATTCTACCTTCGGCATCAGCATATAGAATCCTAGCTTGAGAACCCACTACTAGTTTATTTTCTTGAGCACCTTTAATCCATTTAATATTGTCGGCCATTTGTTGTTGTATCTCTGCTGGAGAGTTTTTACGAATATTTTCCAATACTTCACAAGCTATACGGTCTGTTTCTTCTAGGTCTTCTGGTTTTCCGCTAGCACATACCCAACGGAAAGGACCGAATCCATAATCAAAACACATAGGTCCTAAGATGTCTTGTATATAAGAAGGGTATTTGAATGTTACTCCATCATCTAACATGATATCAGCGCCAGCTCTAGATGCTTCTAATAAAAATGCGTTTCCATAATCGAAGAAATAGGTACCTTTATTACTGTGTTTATTTACTACTGCGGCATGCCTTCTTAGTGTTTCTTGTACTGCTTCTTTAAATTTTTTTGGCTCATTAGCCATCATGTAATTGGCGTCTTCAAAGCTCATTTCGACAGGATAATATCCGCCTGCCCATGGGTTATGTAAAGAAGTTTGGTCAGAGCCTAAGTCGATATAAATATCTTCTTTGTCAAATCGCTCCCATACATCTACAATATTTCCTTGGTAAGCGATAGAAACAACTTCTTTATTCTTTTTTGCTTCCCTAACACGGGCACATAATTCATCTAGGTTTTCGATGACTTCATCCACCCATCCTTGAGAATGTCTTGTGTATGTTGCTTTTGGATTGACCTCTGCGATTACGGTAATACAACCTGCAATATTACCAGCTTTTGGCTGAGCTCCGCTCATCCCTCCTAAACCAGCAGTAACAAATAACTTACCTGCTAATCCGTCACTTCCAATCTTTCTTCCTGCATTTAGTACTGTGATAGTTGTTCCGTGTACAATTCCTTGGGGTCCAATGTACATATAAGAGCCGGCTGTCATTTGTCCGAATTGAGTTACACCTAAAGCATTGAACTTTTCCCAATCATCTGGCTTGGAGTAATTAGGGATCATCATACCATTAGTTACAACTACTCTTGGGGCATCTTTGTGTGAAGGGAATAATCCCATTGGGTGTCCAGAGTATATTACTAGTGTTTGTTCATCGGTCATTTCTGCTAAATACTTCATACACAAACGGTATTGTGCCCAGTTTTGAAAAACAGCTCCGTTTCCTCCGTAGGTTATAAGTTCGTGAGGGTGTTGTGCGACTGCATAATCCAAATTATTTTGAATCATCAGCATAATAGCTTTGGCTTGTAATGATTTTCCAGGATAATCGTTTATGTTTCGAGCCTTCATTTCGTATTGAGGTCGGTATCGCAACATATAAATTCGGCCGTATTCTTTCAGCTCGTAAGCAAAGTCTTTTGCTAATTCAGCATGCTGATCTGCAGGAAAATAGCGTAAAGCATTTTTCAGTGCTAATTCTTTCTCCTCATTATTTAAAATATCCTTACGCTTCGGAGCGTGGTTGATGTTTATATCATACTCCTGCTTGGATGGGATTTGGGCAGGAATGCCTTCTAAAATACTGCTCTGAAAATCCTTCATTTCTTTTTATCCTTTTTGAATAATCCTGTCTTTTTATCGTAGCCGTATGGACAATGTTTACATCCGCTTTTACAACAATAACCCCTTTTGAGGTGGTACTTCTCAGTAAATACAATATGGCCATTAGGGCTTTTGTAAAAGTCTTCGGAATCCAATTTATTGTTGTTGAACAATGTAGTCATATTGCTAATTTTATACAGCAAATTTACAACAATCATTTGGTATATTGCCTTGTGTTTTCAGCAGTCAAACAGCCATTAATTCAAGAAATAAAAAGCACACTTTTAAGTGATAAAAAATTGCGCGTTTTGGTTCAAAGAGAGGATTTGATTCATCCACATGTTTCTGGTAATAAGTGGCGCAAGCTGAAATACAATTTGTTGAAAGCGCAGCAAGAGGGATGTGCTAAAGTGTTGACTTTTGGAGGAGCTTTTTCTAATCATATTATAGCAACTGCTGTAGCGGCTGCGGAAATGAAGATGCAGAGTGTTGGCTTGATAAGAGGAGAGGAGTTTTTGCCCCTCAATCCAACATTGGTGCAAGCCAAAGCGTTTGGGATGAGTTTTCAATATTTAGACAGAGAAATATACAGAGAAAAATCAATTGTTTATTGGGCTAATAAGTTTCCCGACTGCTACATTATTCCAGAGGGGGGAACAAATGTATTAGCCGTAAAAGGATGTGAAGAAATAATTCAGAACCAAGATTTTGATGTAGTATGTTGTGCTTGCGGAACAGGAGGAACAATTGCAGGAATAATTAACAGTATAAAGCCTCAACAAAAAGCTATTGGGTTTCCAGTTTTGAAAGGTGCAGATTTTTTACGAGATGATATACAGCAGTATGTGAAAAATGTCAATTGGGAATTCTGTATGGATTATCATTTTGGAGGTTACGCAAAGGTGAATAAAAACTTGATTGATTTCATGAATACTTTTAAGAAAACACATGGTATTCCGTTAGATCCAGTATATACTGGAAAGCTCTTTTATGGCCTTTTCGATTTAATAGCAAAAGATTATTTTCGTGAAGGAGCTACCATTTTGCTAATACACACGGGAGGTTTACAAGGTATTGCAGGTATGAACCAACGAATAGAGAAGAAAGGATGGCGAATCGATTAATTTTCATATTGTTTTTTTGGACGAGTTTACTTGCCGCTCAGGATATAAGTAGAGCAGAGTATATCTCCAAATACAAAGATTTAGCTGTTGCAGAAATGCATCAATACGGTATTCCGGCTAGTATTACCTTAGCACAAGGTATTTTAGAAAGTGGAAATGGAAATAGTGAGCTAGCAAGAAAAGCGAAGAATCATTTTGGCATCAAGTGCCACAGTAGTTGGAAAGGAAAAAAAGTATATCATGATGATGACGAAGCACAAGAGTGTTTTCGAAAATATCCAACGGTTGCGGCTTCATTCCGAGATCATTCTGTTTTTTTACAAAAATCACGTTATGCCAACTTGTTTGAATTGGCTATTACTGACTATAAAGGATGGGCAAAAGGATTAAAAAAGGCAGGCTATGCTACCAACCCTAAATATCCAGAACTACTCATTAAAATTATTGAAGACAATCAATTACAAAGGTACGACAAGCCAACCGACGCTCCTTTCATGGCAAAGCGTTGGTTTAATGGAATTACTTATGGTTATCCGTATTTGCTGGGGCAAAAAGGATTGTATAAAAATGAGCACAAAGGATTTTTACTGACTGCTAGTACTGAAGCTTCTTTAGAGGATATACATGCATTGATAGGAGCTAATAAATTATTGCATCATAAAATAGGAATAGGTGTGTTGGCAGGAGTTTCTTTTGATAAAGAAGAGGCGATTACTTACCAAGCTAAGTGTGGTTTAGCTGTACAATTTTTATTGACTCATAAAGAGAAAATGTGGCTGATACAACCTTCTATTATGACTGCCGATTTTAGAGAGTTTGTGCCAGCTATTTCGGTTGGATTGTTGAAATAAATTATTGTGTTCTAGTGTTCGCCTTTTGAATCACAAAAGTAACAACACCCCAAACTTTAAAATCTACTTCAGAGGTGATTTTGAGAGGTTGGTAATTGTTGTTGGCAGGCATTAGGTATAGTTCTCCTTCACTTTTTCTAATGTGTTTTACTGTGAATTCTCCATCCAAAACAGCAAGTACAATATCGTTGTTTTTTGGTTCTAATGCTTTATCTACTACCATCACATCTCCACTTTGTATGTTGGCATCAATCATAGAGTCGCCAATAGCTCTTACGCAAAAAGTATCTGCTGGGTTTTGTACCAGAAAGTCATGTAAGTTCAAATCCATATCCAAATAATCATGAGTAGAAGAAGTGGGACCAGCAGGTACAGCATCTCCAAACATCGGTATGTTATCTAATTTACTATTGTCTAGTGCATAGAATGCAAGTATTTTATTGGATGGGATGAGTTTTGGTTTCATACTCTCTTACTCTAATGAATAGTTATACAGCAGATCTCCGCTTCCGATTACTAAATTTAATTGTCCGTCTTTGTCAGTATCAGTGCAATTGAAAGCGCCTTGGCCATACAGTGGCATCCCTGGGTATAAATTCCCATTCGATTTTAACAGGTAGCAGTTCTCCCCTTGGCTTAGACCAATGTAGTGTTGACTGTTAAATTCAAAAATTTGTGGAGCATAATCACTGGTAGTAGCATAGTCAAATACTTCTGCTTCTAATTGATAACAACTCACTTTTTCTTCCGATATAATGAGTTCAATTAACTCATCTTCATTGATGTTTTGTGCAATGAAGTGATGTGGGTTAGTTAAATTATTGCTTTTAATTTTTGATTGTTTTCCTTCTAGGTCAGTTAGCCACACATTTGCCTGTTTATCTGTGCTGTATATATAGCCGTATTTCTTGTCAATATGGTAGGTGTCAGCCAAAGGAATGGTGCCTAATGCAATACGCTGTTTTCCATTTCTACCTACAATTTTAGCATTTCCAGCTTGATCAACCACATAAATAAAATCTTTGCCCCTATGTAAATGGTATTGTACAGATTTCGTAATAAGTTCTGGCATTTTTTCAAATTTCCAACCTTTTACAATTTCTCCATTTTTATCATAGTTATACACTTTATTGTCTTCTGCAGGAATTATAATTCTGTATTTTCTGTTGTTGTCATAGTCTAATAAAGTATGTCCAGCGGAGGCTCTGCTTTCTAGTTTTCTTGGAAAGGTCTCTACATTATTTCCATTTCTGTCAAGGATATATAGACTGTCGGTAGTATTAAAAACTAATTGTAGTTTTTTGTTTTTGTAAAAATCAATTTGATTGATTTTACCTAAAATCTTCCCACCTAGTTTTTTGTTCCATAATGTTTTTCCGCTAGTACTTATGAGGTGTAATTGGTGGCCGTCATCCTGCACCAATACCTCTTGTAGTTTCGTGTAATGATTTGTGATGAATTGCGGCTGCATGCTGAATGTATTCCCCAAGCTTACGCTCCATAATAATTGGCTTTCGTCTCGCATATTTGGTTCGTAATGTAAAACTGCACTATTGTAAAAAAGCTCGTTATTTGTTGTTAACTGATAAGCAAAAGCATTAATTTTTGACCAATCTTCTACATTTATCCAATCTTGAAAGTTTTTATATAAATCCGAAGTCCAGTTATTTAAAGATGGGTTGCTGTAAAAAAGATAGTTGCATTTAGATGAAATGCTTTCGGTGTAATTTTGATAATAAATATTATGCGCTAATGTTTTTCTAGAAAGGTTACTATTGATAAATGTTTTTAATGCTGTTGGTGAGTTAGCAAAAACCAAGTATCCATCTATCCAGCAGAAATAATTTTTATAGACTCCGCTAAAGAGGTTTCCAAGCACTCTTTGTAAAACATTGGGGATGTGTAGTTTGTAAAGCTCAACACCTCTGTGTGAGTCATTATATGGATTTTCAGTTATGTTCTTGTTGAGGTGTTGTAGCATTTCAACTGCATCCGAGTTAGACTGTATAATAACATAGTTTTCGGTATTGCCAGAAGATGCAAAAGTGCTGATATATCCAAGTTCATTTCCTATAACTGCAGCAAAGGTGTTTTCGATATGAATTCCATATTCTTTATCCGTTTCTTGAATCCACTTGTTATGCTCGTAAAGGTTGTTGTGCTTGGCTAAAAAGTCAGTGTATTTTGCGTAAAATGAACGAAAATTATTGATTCCTAGGACTCCCATTTTTTGTGTATTTGAAGGCAAAATAGCATCCATTAAAATTGTTTGGGGTTTTTGTCCACTCAATGTGTTTAAGAAATTGTTAGATGAGTCTTGTGCCAATGTAAATCCAGAAAATATTAAGCTGTTGTCTTTGGTTTTTAAATCAAGCTCTGCCCATTCTGCCCAGCGTCTAATTTGTCGTTCTTGCTGTTTGTTAATGATAACATTTTGCTTAAGTAACTTTGAGAATTCAGTGTAATTAAGATACAGATGTACATTAGAAAATGTGCTTTCTGTTTGTTGCACCTTTCTGAAAATGGGGTTGTTTAGCAAACTCAACTTGCCATTTAATTGACGGATGCTATTTTCTACCAATAGATTGGAAGAGCCAAAAAATACGATACCTTGATGAATGCAAAAGTTCCAGCCATTTTCTAATTCATAAAGAATTACACCATCATATTCCTTACTATTTAGTTTTTGAGTTAAGAAATGTGTCTTTAGTAAATCTATAGGATTGTCTTCAGGAAAAGCTGTTGAAAGTAAAACGTCAAAATCCTGAGTAGTACTATGTATAGAAAGGTATAGAACTTGCTTGGTCAGTAGTTTTTTTAAATTTTCAGATGTTTCAATAGTCTTTTGTGTGTTGGCAATGTTGCTTTTAATGTGTTGCCATTTATCATTTTTGCTGATCTGTTGCCAAATAGCAGATGCTTCTAATTCGATCCAGCTTTTGCGCCAATTATCACTTTTTACAATGATAGCAGCATTAGTAGGGATTGCTTCCAACGGATTAGCCGTTGATTTTGTAATCTCCATGTATTTAGAATATCCTAAATAAGCGATGGTTACAATAAGTCCGAATAGAGCAAGGCCGACAACGATTTTTTTCTTCATGCTGAGCGTGACATTTGAATTCAAAAATATAAACAAACAACTAATGTTACAATGTGTAGAAGCAGCTACATATTAACGATTGATTGTATATAAGTTGTTCGTGAAATTAAATTTCTAACTTCAGTTGAGTTGGTAGGAGTTGAAAGCTTTTTCTGTGGTGCGGTGTGATTCCTTTTTCTTGAATAGCTTTACGATGTGCAATAGTAGGGTATCCTTTGTTTTTTTTCCAAGCGTATGAGTCAAATTCTAGATCTAGTTTTTTCATGATATCATCACGATATGTTTTTGCCAAAATAGATGCTGCGGCTATAGAGAGATATTTACTATCTCCCTTTATGATGCAGTGATGAGGAATGTCTTTGTAAGGGTTGAATCGATTACCATCAATTAGTAATTGTTCAGGTTTTTGTTTGAGTTGTTCAATAGCTCTGTGCATACCTAAGAAGGATGCATTCAGAATATTGATTTTATCAATTTCTTGAGGAGTGACAATTCCGATTCCCCAAAACAAAGCTTGCTTTTCTATGATAGGTCGAAGAGAAAGTCG
>CEUV01037446.1_pt1 | contig 45338 bp, 29 predicted proteins | sample 356401 | NCBI WGS metagenome assembly CEUV01 (sample SAMEA2622710, study PRJEB7988) | marine metagenome | isolation source: saline water (ENVO:00002010), including
ATTGGTAATGAGGAGGTCGCGAGTTCAAATCTCGCCGGTGGCTCCACGCTCCGCTTCGTTCAACCCTCATTGAACGGCGTTGTTTGCCGTATCTTTACCTCAATGTATAAGAGGTGATTTTCAAAATCTCGCCATGAGAAGGCAACTTCTCAGATGGGATGCACATGGAGCGTAAGCAACAAACAGAGGACATGCAACGACGGGTGAAGGAACTCCAGCACCAGGTCGACGAACTGAAAGAACTGGTCAACACGCTGTTGAGCGTGATTGTCGAGGAACCCGACGGCGTTCATAGCGGCGCTGCACCAACCCTTCCGGGTCAAGGTATGATGCAAGTTTGCATGTGATCATCCTTTGATCACGGCGAGCGGATTCATTCGAGCTACGGGGCGAGCGAGCCCTGCCTTTGCTGTCAATGCGATGACTTCGTCCACGTCCTTGTAAGCATCCGGTGCCTCTTCCGAAAGCACGTTCGGCGTTGAGGCATGGACCCGAACGCCTCGCTCTTCCAGCATCCGCTTCAGCGCCTTTCCATCTTGGGTTTTCTTGGCTTGGCTTCGTGAGAGCGCTCTTCCTGCTCCATGGCAAGATGAACCGAAGGCTACGTTGCTCCCTTGCAGTGCACCAGCCATCAGCCATGAACCGTTGCCCATGTCGCCGGGGACGATGACCGGCTGACCCGTCGTCGTAAATTGGCTGCCAATGTCGGCATGGTCGCCTCCAAACGCTCGTGTGGCGCCTTTTCGATGAACGCAGCACGAGCACGAGCGTCCGTGAATAACGTGCGTCTCCATTTTGGCGATGTTGTGTGCAACATCGTACAGCGTCCTCGCTTCTCCGTCAACACCCATCTCCAACCGGAGAACGGTTCGCAAGCGTTCAGCCAAGACGGCTCTGTTGGCAAAAGCGAAGTTAGCAGCGGCGTTCATCGAATCGAGGTAGGCTTGCCCTTCCGGTGAATGGACGGGTGCGGCTGCCAGCTGCCGGTCGGGGAGTTCGTATCCCCATTGCTCGTTGTGCCAAACGCCTTCTTGGAGCTTGTAGCCTGCCTCAAGTCGTCGAACATGGTCCGTGCAAACCTGATGGCCGAGTCCTCGACTCCCCGAGTGAATCATGGCGACGACTTGATCCTCAAACAGCCCCCATGCTTTGGCCGTCTGTTCATCAACCACATTGCCCACGGTTTGCAATTCAAGAAAGTGGTTCCCACTTCCAAGCGTTCCCAGTGATCGTAGCCCACGTTCACGTGCCCGCTGGGACAGGTTGGCTTCCTCTGTTTCAAGGATGCCTTGCGATTCAAGATGGCTCAAATCTTCGTGAAGTCCGTAGCCTAAATCAACGGCAGCATGTGCACCTCGTTGAAGAAGTTCGTTGAGATCTTGGTGACCGATGTCAACGCCACCCTTTCCAGAGCCTCCGGCAGGGATCCTCCCCGCTAACCGTCCTGCGAGTTTCTTGAGGTTAGGAATGTCCTCGGCTGTAGCTTCAAGGGCGAGAAAGCGCACACCGCAATTGATGTCAAAGCCCACTCCTCCAGGCGATACAGCACCCCCAAGTTCGCCAGCCTCGGTGTCGGTGGCGACCACGCCTCCGATGGGAAAGCCGTAGCCGTAATGCCAGTCGGCCATGGCCCACGCTTCTCCCACGATGCCTGGGAGCGCTGCTGTGTTGACGAGTTGTTCAGGTCCCCGGTCATCGGCATGTCGTTTCATGTGGGTGACATCCGTGACCAATCGGGCATCGGTCTTCATCATCCCGTGAGCCTTGATGCGCATGGTACCGTCACCCTCGTCAACGAGGTGCTGGCGCCACGCGTCTTCCATGGTGTGGGCTCTCGGGTATTGGATTTGAGACTTTTTGCTGATGATTCACGGTCTTCGGGAACATAGCCTTGAAGGGGGGGTTTCGCTTGGATGGACTGTTCACCTTGTGGAGATGATTTGATGTCCCTGCCTCCCATTGACCTTGCTGTGTTTCACGAGAACGGCTACGTTCGCAAGCAATGCCGGGTCACCGACCTTTGGTTTTGGACCACCGATGAGGAGCGAGACACATGCGGTGATACCTCTGAAGACGAGTACACGTTCATCGGCGCTCCGCTGATCGCCGGCTTTGACCAGCGTGGAAAAGCCCTCAAAGACGCTATGCGAGAAGCGTTTCTTGGCTTTTTCGAGGCGGCTGACCACACCCGTATTGACCCCTATCCGGTGCTGGCTCGCTGGCGTGATGACATTCACCTCACCATCGCTTCCATCGCTGATTTTCAACCGCACGTGACCTCGGGATCGGTTGACCCACCCGCCAATCCACTGACCGTCTCGCAGCCTTGCATTCGATTGACTGACGTCGACGCTGTGGGTCGTTCTGGTCGTCATCTGACCACGTTTGAAATGATGGCCCACCACGTGTTTAATCGCCCAGATGAAGGGCTGGAAATTTACTGGATGGAAGCATGCGTCGAACACTGCCATCGAATGCTGACCGAGACCTTTGGGATTGACGCGAGTGAAGTCACCTACGTGGAGAACCCTTGGTGCGGTGGTGGCAACGCAGGAGCCGCTGTCGAAGTCATTGTGGGTGGGCTTGAACTCGCCACCCTCGTCTTCATGGACATGGAGGAGCACCCCGATGGGGATGTCGAACTCAAAGGTGACACCTACCGAACCATGCCACTGCAAATCATCGACACCGGCTACGGCTTGGAGCGCTTTTGTTGGGCCGCCGCTGGAACCCCGACCATTTACGAAGCCATCTATCCGGAAACCGTTGACTGGCTGAAGGAACTCGCTGGCTTTGACCAGGTCACCAGCCGTTGGCCATCGCTCGACTTGGACGGGCTGCTGGGTGAAATGTCCCGCTTGAACGGCATCATGAACATCGAAGCAGGGGTTGACGGCGACCAACTGGTCAACCTGTTTTTGTCCAAACTTAAGGAACGCGGGGTGGAATTGACGGCCGAACAGTTCTCGTCCGTAACCGAGCCACTGGCCAACATCTATGCCATTCCCGACCACCTTCACGCCCTGTGCAACATGCTCGGCGATGGTCTTGTTCCTTCGAATGCAAAGGCGGGCTACCTCGCACGGATGCTTGCACGAAGGGTCCTTCGCATGCGAGACGAGCTCGGCATTGATGTTTCCCTTCCGGACCTTGCCCAGCATCATCTCGACATCAATTTGGGTGGCCATCTCAATAAACAGACCGAGGCAGGTCTGCTCACCATCCTGGCCTTGGAAGAGGAACGCTACGCAGAGATGTTGCGAAAAGGCACGAACGTCATCCAAACCCAACTCAAATCCGTTCCGAAGGACAGCGATCTCATTCCCGACGAGCACCTGTTCACCATGAACGATTCTCACGGCCTCGCGCCCGACATGGCCATCACATTGGCTCGTAACGCAGGTTGGGACCATGTCACCCTGCGTACAGGGTTCTCTGCTGAAATGGCTGAGCGGCATGCTCGTTTAGCAAAAGAAGCCGCCAGTGCAGATGCCAAGGCCGCTAGTTCGCTTGATGTCGCTTCCCTTCCGGCCACAACCGCGCTCTACTACGATGCTGTGTATCAGCCATCGTTCGACGCACACGTCCTCGCTTGCTTGCCCGCTGATGGGCAGGGCCCTGAGGGTTCAACCCATGCCGTGGTGCTTGATGCCACGCTGTTCTATCCCGAGGGTGGAGGCCAAGAAGCCGACCATGGTACCTTGGCTCAAGCCGCCACCAGCGTCAATGTGCTCGACACGCAGAAAATTGGCGATGTCATCGTTCATTTCACCGACCAAATCGTTGACGTTGATGCACCCGTCCAAGGCTTCCTTGACTGGAAACGAAGAAAGCAACTCATGGACCATCACACGGCGGTTCACATCGTTGGCGGAGCTGCGCGTCGCCTGTTAGGGCCTCACATCTTCCAGGCAGGTTCCCACCTCTCCGTCGAGAGCGGTCGCCTTGATATCACGCATTACCACCGGCTCACGCGGGCCGATTTGGACGCCATGGAAGACATGGCGAATGCGGTGTTGGCAGACGTCCGTCATACGGAAAAAACGGAGCTTAATCGAAAAGATGCAGACTTGATTCACGGGTTTGACCTCTATCAGGGCGGTGCACCAAAGGGCGATTCAATTCGCATCCTGAAAATAGCCGAGCACGATATCCAAGCCTGCGGTGGTACGCATCACGACGAGCCAGGCCAAATTGGGTCCATCCGAATCGTTCGCTCCTCTGCCGTTCAAGATGGGGTGGAGCGTCTCCATGTCGTTGCGGGTGAAGCAGCCCTCAAGTATGCTCGTTCACAAGACGCGCTCGTTCGTGCCTCAAGCGAGGTGTTTGGTGTGCACGGCGATGATTTGCCGAAGGCTGCTGCTCGCTTCTTCAAAGAATGGAAAGAACAGCGCAAATTGATTGAGCAACTTGAATCTGAAATCGTTCGTCTCCGAACATCGGGGGGCGGTGATGCGTCAACCCAGGTGGACGGTGTACGTGTGGTTGTGATGGAGATTGATGGCGACCTCAAATCCATGACCACGATGCTCAAGGAACTGACGTTGGATGCCTCCAAACCTACCTTGGCGGTGCTTGGCTCAAGGGATGGAGGCGGTAAACTCATGATCGCCGCTACTGAAAACACCGTCGCCAGCGAACGGTACAACGCCGTCGATTTACTCCGTTCCATTTCGCCACACATCAAGGGTGGAGGAGGTGGCAGGCCGACGTTTGCTCAGGGCGGGGGTTCGCATGCTGATGGCTTGGACGATGCTCTTGATGCCGCACGGTCGGCGCTGGGTGTCTGATCACAACAAACTTCGAAGCGCCTCTCGGTCGAAGTGTGAAACGGCTTGATTGAATGCATCCTGTGGCGTGAACCAAGCGGCTTCCGAGATCTCTTCGGTTTGGAGGGTAAGTTCATCGAGGTCTCCGCTCCACGTTGAGCGATAGGTGAACGAGACGAACGAAATGCCTTCGTCGTTGAAGATGTTTTGCGTGATGACGGGCTCAATGTCATCAAGCACGATGGTGAGTCCCAGCTCCTCGAGTGTTTCTCGAACGCAGCCAACGGCCGGATGTTCATCGTGGTCCATGTAACCGCCCGGGAGCGTCCAGAAGCCCCTAAAATGGCCTCGCTCAACTTTCGCCATCAGGACATGGCCGGATTCATCGCACACCATGACCTTTGAAACAAGTCGATGGATGGACCGATAGATGGCATCACGGGCAACGGGATGGACGGCGTTGTCAGCAGCACAGGCATCTTTCCACGCCCAATCATGTGGCCAGGCAATCTTGGGGTAGGCTTTCACCACGTTGAATTCAGCACCACCATACCGGAGGCAGAGGAGGTATTTTTCCTCAAATTCAATCCCCATGGCTTCCACTTCGGCGCGCGTGGGAAATCGCAGGTAAACATCGGTTTCGAAGCGACCTTTGACGGGTTGGAGTGGGCCGTTTCCACGTTCGTCGACCAACAGCACCTTCCCGTCGTGCTCCAAGTGGACTACCTCGGAGGGGTGCATACCTCTTCCACATCTCCGCCGGTCAAGAACCCTCGCTCGTCGTTGCTCATTCCTTGGGGTGCTCAATTTCTGTCGGTTCAGGAAGCGTCGCTTGAAGGGTCTCAGCGACTTTGAGTTCCTCTAGTCGTCGGGCTTGTGGTAAGACCATTCGTCCGTAGGATGACATGGTGGCGTTGAAGGCGGTGGCTGCTTTTGAGAGGTGCCCACCGACCTTGGTGAGGTGCTCCATGGTCTTGTTCATCCTCTTGTAGAGTTCACGTGAGACTTCGTAGATTTCGTTGGCGCCTTCGGCCAAAGCGTGTTGTTGCCAGTACAGTGCCACGGTTCTCAGCAAGCCAAGCATCGTCACGGGTGTGGCGATGAGAACGGATTTGCTCATCGCATAATCCATCAAATCCGCATCCATCGAAAATGCAGCGGCCGCCATGGCTTCACTTGGGATGAACATCACAACATGATCGAATTCACCCTCAATGGTTTCCTGGTATGCTTTTTTGCTCAATTCTGCAATTCTGCCCCGCATGGCCTTGGCGTGTTTGTTCAACAACGCGGTCTGCTCTTCGCCCGGCTCGAGTTCAGCCGCTTGAAGGAAATGGGCTCCAGTCGCTTTGGAGTCAATGGGAATGACGCCGCTGTCGGGCAACCGGACCACGAAATCCGGCCGACTGCCGTCAGCGAGGGTCGTTTGCTCATCAAAATCGATGTTTTCGCTCATCCCGGCCATTTCGAACAACCGTCGAAGTTTGACTTCACCCCAGTTGCCACGTGCTTGGCTTGAGGTGGTCAATGCAGTTGAGAGTGCCGTGGTGCGAGTGGAAAGCGATTCTGTCTTTTCTCCCAATTCTCTGAGGTGTCGCTTGATGCCTTCATAGGCTCCTGCACGCTCTTTTTCCATTTCTGCATTCATGACGGTGAGTTTTGCCATTTCCTCTTGGATGGGCTTGATCAGGTTGGCGACCTCCAGTTTACGCAGTTCCAGTTCATGGGCCGCCTCTTGTTGTTGATTGACGAGCTTGGCTTGCGCCATCTCGAGAAATCGGGTGGAATTCTCCTCACCGATTTTGATGGCGATGTTTTCCACCTCAGCCCGGATTCGTTGTTCGTTTCCTTCTGCGCTGACCTCGTTGGCCCGAAGCCGCTCCTCTGCCCGGATGAGTTGGCCAGAGAGCGATTGCTTGGCGAGCAGCCAACCGATGGAAGCACCGATGGCGAGGCCAGCGAGGAGGAGTCCGTATTCAAGGAGCGCTGTCATGCGTGGACAATCACGACGACGGTATATGATGAATCCCCTGACATCAATGTTCAAATCATGCCTGTCCCTCGCCGTCATCATGCGTTTTGAACAGTTGAACGAGAGTGTTTGGGCCATGACCTACCTCATTGTTGACGAGGCAACCAGCGAAGCGGCCTTGGTCGACCCTGTGTACGATTTCATGCAACAGTACGTTGACCTCCTTGAGAAGGATGGTCTCACGCTGGTGTACGTCATTGCGACCCACACCCATGCCGACCACATCACCGCCTGCTTCACTTTGCAAGAACAGTACGACTGCGAGTACGTCATGTCGACCGAAACGGCGAGTCTTGGCGTGACCATGCACGTCGATGATGAGGAGAAAATCATGCTCGGTTCCATTCCCATCCAGTTCCACGCCGCCCCGGGGCACACCAACGATTCCATGATTGTCCATGTCCCCGGCTACATGATGACGGGCGATTTCCTGTTCAACGGCGCCGGAGGTGTTGGTCGAGACGATCTACCCAGTGGTCGAATTCATGTCCACTGGGACGCCCTTCAGGTTCTTTCCCGGTTTGAAGGATCGACCGTGGTGTGTTCGGGACACGACCCCCCCGGTACCGAGATGATGTCGTTGGACTGGAACCGTGAGCACAACCCAATTTTGCGCATGACCTCGTATGAGGAGTTCAAAACCTGGCAGGATGAAACCGCTGCAAAGCTCGGAAGCGTTTCCAAAATCAAAACGGCCATCCCCGCCAACTTGTTTGGCGAGTTGCCAGAACGCATTCCTTGGCTCGATTGAACCTATTTCTTCAGCGGGTTATCCGGTGCCTTGGTGTCCACCGGTATGCTCGGCAAATTTTGCAGGTCTTCAAAACTCATTTGTTGCCGTGCTGCCGTGTCAAACGCCGTGAGTCGCTCATCCATGCCCATTCGAACGTTGAAATCAATGCGGCCTTTGGTGCGGGTGAGGTCGTAGGACAGTGGATCCAGGTACTCGATCACTTGCACTTCGAAATCCTGACGAACTCGCGCTCCACGCCACGACGAATATCCCCACCGATAGGAGATGCCAACAATGGCCGCACCGTAGAGGAGCGTGAGCACCACCGTGGCGAAGAGGATGGGGTTTCCATCCACGTCCCGTGATTCTTCGAGCAAGTTTCGGCCCAGCAAGAACAGCAGACCGATGCCCACCACCGGGTTGAGCACACCTTCGAGCCACTGGTTGACCGGGACCAACCGTCCTTTGGCGGGATCGACAAAGACGAGATCGGCCTCAAACGCGGTGTTGAGCACCGAGAGGATGGAGAGCAAGACCATGTAGAGCAGCGAGGACACGATCAGTTCCACGGTCCATGAATCAAGGTCCAACACCCAGTGTACAATCAGCCACGCAAACAAGCCCAAAAATGCGGCCTGCGGAACGTAGTTGAAGTGTTCAATGTGCTGTGAAAACTCCGTCAATGAGCGGCGCTGCTCTTTGTTTCCACGGTGCGGTTTCGGGATGTGAATCACCTGCCAGTGCAACAACCGTTCGATGGTTTTGAGCGCCAAGATGAGCAGCCGCTGCCGAATCAAGAGGTATTCCATGAACAGCATGAAGGGAAAACCGATGAGAATGAGCGGTAAGGCCATGATGGCGGATAAGGGGAGAATCAGCAGGGCGGGTAGGAGCAAAAAGTGCGACAGTGTTAGTGGATGCAGCAATTCAGCTTCGATGAGTCGCTGTTTGGCGGGTGGGATGCGAAGATTCCGAGCGATGTCGTCCAAGGTTTGCGAGAAGGATGCGACTTGGTGTCCCGAATCTACGATTTGTCGAACCACCGTTCTGTACTCCGAAACTTCATGTCCGACCCCAACCCAAAATTGCCAGGCGAGCCGCATCGGCAGGGCGAGGAGCAATGGAAGGGCCAGAATACCTGCGCCCCACAGCAACTCTTGCAGTTCGGTTGCCACGGACCTTCCCCGTCCTTGCCACACAGCAGGGGTTGTTGAAAACAGCGGTTCATTTCGTCTGCAAACCCAATGTTCTAACACCTTCGGAAAAGACACGGCCCATGGCTCGTATCGCCGTGACCGATGGGATGGATGAAAAGGCCGTTCAACGGCTCGAGAAAGCCGGGCACGAGGTCGTGCTGGAGCACATGGCTGCCGACGATCTTCTCGCTGGGGCACTGGAAGCGTTTGATGCGATCATCATCCGTAGTGCGACCAAACTTCCTGCCGAGGTGCTCGAGGCCTCTGGCGACCGTCTCAAGGTGATCGGTCGTGCAGGTGTCGGTGTTGACAACATCGACCTGGTAGCGGCCGGTGCGCGAGGCATCAGCGTTGTGAACGCTCCCCGGGCCAGCACCCAGTCGGTGGTTGAACTGACCCTCGGGCATCTCCTCGCATCGATTCGTCACCTGCCCCGTGCCGACCGCTCCCTCAGAGATGGCAAGTGGGAAAAGAAGGCGATGAAGGGCTCAGAATTGTCCGGCAAAGCCCTCGGCCTGATCGGGTTTGGTCGTATCGCTCAGTCGGTGGGCCGTGTTGCTCAAGCGATTGGCATGGAAGTTCACGCCTATGACCCGTACCTCCCTCCAAAGATTGCGAAAGCACAGGACACGCGGCTGCACAAGACCGTGGACGCCCTCTTTTCCAACTGCACGCACGTGTCCATTCACTGCAACCTGACCGACGAAACGCACCATCTGGTCAACGCTGAACGGCTGGCTTCCATGCCACACATTGGCAAAGATGGGGCCCGATGCGGCAGCCACATCATCAATTGCGCACGGGGTGGAATTGTGGACGAGCAGGCCGTCCTTGAGGCGCTGGAGTCCGGTGTGCTCACCTCAGCCGCCCTTGATGTGTTCGAACAGGAGCCGGTGGACCCGAACCACCCGCTTCTTCAAATGGAACATTTTCACGGCACGCCTCACATTGGGGCGTCAACCGTTGAAGCCCAAGGGCGCGTTGGCATGGACATCGCGACCAATGTCATGGACGTGCTCAAGGGGCGAACCTGTGACTTTGTCGTGAATCGAGCTCACCTCTAGCACTTTCACTTTCATCCACTGGGTCTTGCATAAGCATCCCTTGCTTGTTGGCTCTCAAGGGGTTATGGGTCGAAGTGTGCCGTCATGGAGAATGCGGGTTGAGAATGAATTGCAGAACTTGGCGCCGTACCGTCGCGCCTTGACTCCGATGGACCGTGAGGCCTTTGACGCCTTGCTCAACGAAGTCCGTGAACGAAGAACAGCGGGGGGACTCCTTCCGACACTGAACACATGGCAACCGGCCGTGCTCAGCATGTTGGTCGGGTTGATGTCGGAATTGAACCGGGTTTCTGCTCGACTTGAAGCCCTTGAGGGGCGGCATGGCGATGATTGAGGGATGGCTTCTCGACGTGCATGCGAACAACGACAACACCGGCATGACGGCGTGGGTGGTTGACGAGAACGGCCGTGCTCATGCGTGCGCCGTTCCATGGCAGCCGGTCATTCACGTTCACGCATCGTACACCGATCTCAACCGATTGGAGCATTGGCTTGAGCAGCCCGAAATCCGTCAGCGCTTCCGGCTCACTCAGCCCCACATGACTCGGGCGCGTTTGGATTTGGAGGCCACCGGCCAAAGCGACGTCCTCGAGGTTGGACTTGAATTGTTTCAGCACGTTCGTGGACTGGCGGAACACATTGAATCTCGAGGTGACTTTCACCGTTTCAAACTCTACTCCGTTGACGCTCATTTGGCCCAACGATTCCTCAACGACCACGGGTGCATCCCTTTTGCTCGGGTGCAGTGGTCACCCGATGAGCCGGCGCGTTTGCTGATGTGCTCAAACACATCGGAACATGAGGCCTATCCTCCGTTTCACGTCGTCAAGTTGTCCGTGAAACGGACATCGGGCCAGGGGCTGCCAACCCTCCACGATACCGTTGAATGGTTCCGTTTTGAAACGGTCCATGAGCCGGGGATCTCACCACGGCAACCGATTCAATCGTTAACCGTCAGACGCACCGAACACGACTCCATGTCATCCATGCTGACCGCCGTTCAAGCAGCATACGATGCGATGGACCCGGACGTTCTTCTCACGGAGGGTGGCGATCAGCGCTGGTTTCCATGGTTGGTCGAGCAGGGTCGACTTCACGACCAATCGATGGTGCTTGGCCGAACACCGGAGCCGCTTCAGCAAACGACCAACCAGCGTACGGTTCATTCCTACGGTCAAACGCGCCACCGACACGGGGCGTTCTTCCTCAACGGCCGCCTTCACATCGACCTCAAGAACAGCTTCATTGTGAGTGAAGGCGGTCTTGCCGGCTTGTTTGAACTGGCCCAACATTCGCGGCAATCAGCCCAAGTCATTTCCCGACTTTCACCGGGCTCGGTCATCAGCGCCATCCAAATGCGAGTGGCCATGGACGACGGAGTGCTTGTGCCGTGGAAGAAAAATCGTCCGGAAGACACGAAATCAGCCCTTGACTTGCTTCAAGCTGACCGAGGTGGCCTCTACCTTGACAGTCGCCCTGGTGTTCATGCATCGGTGATCGAACTGGATTTTGCGAGTCTGTTCCCGAGCATCATCGCCACACGAAACATCTCGCCTGAGACGCTGAATTGCTCGTGCTGTCAGCCACCGAACGCAGTCTCCACACGCGGCATTGTCCCGCTTCACCCTGAACAAGCGGCCGATGAATTTCGTCGGCGTTCGGTTCACGCTCGTTTCGGCCACGGTCTCTTCCCGCTGGCACATGAGAAGGCCCTTGCCGTGCCGGGGCTCAACATGCACACCTGCGGGAGGACGCACGGTTTTCTCGGGCGTGTTGTGGCCCCCATCATCGAGCGACGACGTGTGTTGAAACAGCAACGACAACACAAAGGCGACGCTTTTGACCTGCGGCAAAATGCGCTCAAGTGGTTGCTGGTCACGTGTTTTGGTTATACGGGTTATCGAAATGCCCGTTTTGGTCGGATTGAAGCGCATGAAGCGATTTGTGCGTGGTCCCGCGACCTTTTGCTCACCACCATTGAGGAAGCGCAAAAGGACGGGTGGGATGTTCTTCACGCCATCGTCGACTGCGTTTGGCTTTCGGACCTCAAGGGACGGACGCAGCATCAACAACGGGTGGACGCCGAGGCGTTTGGTCGTCGCATTTCTGAGCAGGTTGGCATTCCGCTTGAGTTTGAGGCTCACTACGAGTTTATCGCGTTTCTTCCCAGCCGGGTCCACGGGTCCGGTTCATTGACGAAGTACTGGGCATACGATGGGGATTCGTTCAAAGTGCGCGGTATTGAGATGCGACAACATTCCACACCAGTCTGGATTCAACGATTGCAGCAGGCTGGCTTGGCGTGTTTAGCAGCCGGTGAGCGAAACGACGGCATTCCTTCGTTTGGCACACAGCGCGCTGTTCTGCAGCATTACAGAAGGGAACTTCAACGCTTGTCGAAGGGTGAAATCCCATTGCGTGAACTCGTCATTACCCGGCGAACCAGCCGCTCGCTGGGGGACTATCGCGTCAAGAACGTGACGTACGCTGCCCTCATGCGAGCCAACGAACGTGGGTACGAGATTCCTGCTGGGGGGAAGGTTCGCTATGTGGTCATGGACCGTGAATCTGATGCTCTTCTGGACCGCGTCGTTCTTGCAGAAGAATTGGACGCGTTCAAGGTTGGTGTTCATGCGTGTGTTGATCACTACGCTGAATTGGCTGAACGTGCCATCTGGGCGATTCTCGCTCCGTTTGGTTGGACCACAGCGCAACTGCAAAACGAAGGTCGGCAACCCTCGTTGTTGGCGTTCACGACTCCGTATGGTGCAACGCAAGAACCCCAGCCGATGAGGCCACCTCTTGAGGATTGAGTCGTCGTTTCGGGAGCAAGAAAGCGGTTTGTGGGTCCCGTTGGAAGGGCTGCCACGTACCTTGGATGCCACTTCGTCGATGGACAACGTGCAGCAGCCGTTGCCTTCGACGCCCTCGCCACGTCCCCTCGAGGTGGTTTTGTGAATGGCGACGCAGGTACCTTACATGGCGTGTAAGATCGGACGGTCCGTGATCGAGGCCGGTGATGGCGACAACGGCCGTGTGGTGTTGGTGTGCGAGGTGGCGCAAGATGTTGGTGTGCCGTCGCAGAAGGGTGCGTGATTCCAACGATGAGACGGCATCGTCGCTGTGCATGGCCAACAAACCGTCCACCACCACCATCGGCGAGCGTGTGATGGCCAATTCATCGGGAAGCCGTTCCAATTGCCGGTCGAGTTGATGCAGCGTGAATCCTCGACTGAGGTAGAGCCGTGCTAGGCACGGTTCAACCTCAGCGCCCATCGCCTCGAGAAGGGGGATAAACCGTGCAGGATCGATTCTGCAGGCTCCGTCCACCCAGTGGACGGTTCGTCCCTGAACCAACGCATGTGCAACCCAATGCTCGGCAACACAACGCATGCTTTTGCCCGAACGACCGGGTCCGCTAAGGTGGTAGAGTTGGCCTGCTTGCGGTTGAATTAGAGCAGGATCAATGCCGTGCGTTCGGCGAACAAGGGCGAGGTGTTTTCCTGCGATGGGGTTGGGGTTCTGCTTCATGTCCATCATTGAAGGTCGCTCTCGGAGGTCATCTATGCTTGTGAACACCCCTCCACTTGAACTGAACCATCATCAACTTCAAACACCGCTGGCGTGGATGATTGGTTGTGGTTGAGGAGCCGAGGACGGTTGAGGCAACAGGGCCTCGCGTGTTGATTCACTGCGACCTTGATGCGTTCTTTGCGGCAGTGGAAACGCTGCATCATGAATTTGATGACGATGTGCCGCTCATCATCGGTTCCGATCCAAAGCAAGGGCGTGGGAGGGGAATTGTTTCAACCTGCAATTACGCCGCTCGGACTTTTGGCATACGCTCGGCGATGCCCGTCTCCGAAGCATGGAGGCGCTGTCCAGCCGCCCCGTTTGGACCTGCCATCTACATACGGAGCACGCGTGGCCTGTACAGCCGTGCGAGTCGGATGGTCATGGCGTGCTTGCGGGAACCAGCGGTGCTGTTTGAGAAGGCGAGCATCGATGAAGCCTACCTGGACGTGACCGAAACCGTTGGAGGGGATTGGGACGCAGCGTTGGCGCTCGCGAATCAGTTGCAACGGGCGATCAAAGAACGGGTGAACCTGACAGCCTCCTTTGGGATTGGTCCGACACGAATCGTCGCCAAGATGTCCAGTGAGGTCAACAAGCCCAACGGAATTCATCGCGTCATGCCCGACGAGGTCGTGTCGTTTTTCCAGGGTCGCTCGCTCAGGGACATTCCCGGCATTGGGCCGAAGCGTGCGACCCAACTGGCTGAGTGGGGCTACACCACGGCGGATGAACTCCATGAACTCGGGGAACTCTCATTGGCACGATTGGCAGGCGACCGTTTCGCCCATTGGTTCATGCGAGTGGTGGAGGGCGAGAGCAGCGCTGTGGTCAGCCCGCTTCGCAGCAGGAAATCCATTGGCAAGGAGCACACGTTCGAACGGGACCTTGACGACCATGAGGACGTCCTTTCAAGGTTGGAGACGCTCGTGGACCTCGTCATGGAGCGTGCTCGCACTCTTGGGGTATCCGGCCGATTGGGTGAGGTAAAAATTCGCTACACCGGCTTTGAAACGCACACCAGCGGGCGAAGCATTCCCGTGGCCATGGACGACGAGTCCGTGTTCAAGCGGTTGGCTCGGCAGCTCTTTGCGACCAACATCCGTCCTGAGAGCCGGGTCCGACTGATCGGCTTTCGCCTGGGTCAGTTGGAAATGCCACCTTCGCGCCAAACCACCCTTTTCGAGGAAGAATGAATCAGGATAACTGGTGCATTCGGGTCAATGTGGCGGAGAATTCGCTCAATTCGTCCGGGACCTGAACACCCTCAATGGGTTGGTTCAGGGAGATGCCTTGCTCTTTTTTTGCCGCCCACGTCTGACCGTTAAACTCCTGAAGGCTGGTTGACAGCCCGCAGAGTCGGCTGCCTTCATCGGTACCATAGGCCACCTCTGGAAGCGGTGAATCGGGGAAGGCATCAACGTCCACCGCTGAAGTACCGTACACGGTGCTGCTGATGTGGTGGGCAAAGAAAGGACAGACTGGGCTGAAAGCGGCCAAGAAATCACGAACCATGCGGTGCAGTGTCCAAGCAGCGGCCTTGTCCTCGTCGTAGAGTCGAGACTTCACCATCTCAAGATAGTGGCTCGGAAGGAGACCCGTGCCGAAGGTTTTGAGCGCTTGCGTGGCGGTGTAAATGTCCAGATTCGTCCATGCAGCCTCCACCTGGCTCATCGTCTGCTGGAATTCAGCCAGAACCCACCGGTCCTCTGGTGCAAGGTGTTCGGGTGCCGTATCCAAATCTTCGGGCACATCAAACTGGGAGGCAAATCGAGCGACGTTGAACAATTTGGTCAGCACGCCGAAATACTTCTTCTCAATTTCTTCAGGGTTGATGTGAAAATCATCGCCGACTTGAGCATCACACGCCTTCCATAGCCGGAAGCATTCGCTGCCGATTTTGTTCGCTCGGAGTTTGACGGAGCCGTCCGGTCCTTTGACCTGCCAAGAGCCGGTTCGTCCTCCAGCGCCGCATTCGAGGACCGAGTCGGCGTCAATGCCGTTGCCGAGGGACTTGCTCATTTTTCGGCCCCATGGGTCCATGCCGAGTCCATCGATCCAGACATGCTGGAACCCGGGTTGGTCGAGCACGAGTGTGGACTTGAGGAGGGTGTAATACAACCACGTACGCACGATTTCCTTGCCCTGTGGACGAAGGGCCGTTGGGAAGGCCTTCTTGAACACTTCAGGGTGGTTGAGGAAACCGCTGACGAAGAGGTTGGAGTTGGAGGAATCCATCCATGTGTCGAACACCTTTTCCTCACCAACGATGGTCCCGAGGGTTCCTTTCACATCTTCAAACGCACCCAAGTCTTCCCTGGATTCACGGTCGAGCACACGGCTGCCTGCTGGTGGCTGATCTTTCCAGGGTTGGACATACGTTCCCGCAGGTGGAACGACGACCTTCGACTGGTCCTCGCTGTACCAAATGGGAATTTCAGTGTGGTACCATCGGCGGCGGCTGATGGGCCAGTCGATGCTGATGTTGTCCATCCAGTCCAAGAGGAACTGACGGTTTCGAACCGGGTGAAAGGTGATGGATTCAATGTGCTCCCGCATGCGGTCTTGGATGTGTGTTTGACGAACGTACCACTCTTTGAGCAAGATGATTTCAACAGGATTTTTTCCTCGCTCTGACACCGGAATGTCTTGGTCTCGTTCAACGGCTTGCACCAATCGGCCCGACGCCTCAAGAAGTTCGATGGCTTTGGCTCGTGCATCCAGCACCGGCATGCCCTGCAACGGTCCTGCCACCTCGGTCATGGCGCCGTCAAGGTCAATCGCTTGGAAGGGCGTGAGGCCGAGTTCTCGGAACACCGCGACGTCGTTTTGGTCGCCAAAGGAACACACCATGAGCACACCGGTGCCGAAATCGGATTTGACCGACGGGTGCTGCTGTATCTCGACCGTGGTGGACCTCCCTTGCGTGTCCAGCGGGAGACTGATCTGTTGCCCGACGAGGTGTTGGTAGCGATCGTCTTCAGGGTGAACAACAACCACGCCACAAGCACAAATCAACTCGGGTCGTGTTGTGGAAATGACCAGTTCTGTACCGTCTTCACAGGTCCATCGGACGTCAACCAATTTCGTCTTTCGTGGGAGTCGTTCAACCTCTGCATCGGCGATGGTCGTACCCTCCACAGGGTCGTAGATGTTGGGGCGGAGGTCCTCAACGATGTCGCCTTTCTTGAACAAGTCAACGAAAATGGACTGGGTTACGCTTCGATAGTCAGGCGCATCTGTCAGGTATTCCCTCGAAAAATCACAGGAAAGGCCGACTCGCTTGGCCGTGCTTCGCATGGCTTGCGTGAACGATTCGATGGTGGTCTCGCAAAGTTTGAGAAATTCTTCACGGTCGTAAGTCTTCATCTTGCGTTTGGTGTTTTTCTCCACGGTGAATTCAATGTTGATGCCGTTTCGATCAACACCCCAAGGGAAGTACACTTCTTTGCCCAAGAGGCGTTGACTGCGGGCGAGGACGTCGATCATGGAGTACTGGGCAACAGCGCCGATGTGCCATGTGCCAGACGGGTAGGGGGGAGGCGTGTCAATGACGAAGAATTCCTTCCCGCTGTTCGGGTTGAAGGCGTAGCGTCCGCTGTACGCCTCTTCATCGGCATAGTGTGCTTCTTGGATGGATTTCTCAAGGTCAATCGACCATCTTTTTTCGGGAAGTTTCGGGGCTGGCATGTGCCTCACCTGGCCCCGCCTCGGTCAATGAGGTGGGTCCAACTCTGCGGATGTGGGACATCATTTCAACCCGTCGGCTTGGATGGGAACTCAACCGGTTTTGGGTCGCCACGAAGGTAAGCCTTTGAAGGGCCCACACCTCGGGGAGGTTGAGGTGGTCGCGTGAGTTCAGAAAACGACGCATCAAATCCCACTTCAGAAGCTGCTGAAACGAAGGCGTCCACGGGCAATCAACGGCTCGAGGCCATCGCCGGGAAGAGCCGTGCGGTTCGAGACCAATTGGTTGGACAGATGAAAACCATTGACTCAAAGCGGACCTTGGATGCTGTGCTCGAGGCTCCGAAGCGTTTCAAGCGTGAATGGCAAAAAACCGGGGCGACCGGAGCCATCACAAAATTTCCCATTCCCACCGTCTTGGTCTTTTTGTTGCTCACGGCGTACTTTGTTTCGCAATCGGGCTTTCTTGACAACACTCGTTTCGATGACGATTTGAACAATCCAGCCTTGAACGTGAACGGCGACCTCGAGGTCTACCTGCCTGATGGGAGTCAAGTGGCAGAACTCATTGGGAAGGTTGAGGAAGATTGGTCCACCAACGTCATGGTCGTCTACATTGAATCCACAAAAGGAAACAACATCACCAATCAGCGAATCTTACAAGAAATCAGTTATGTCGAGCGATTGCTCAATCCACAACTCTCCGACGATTCGGACGACGTGATTTACATCCTCTCCCTCTCGACTGTGCTCAAGGAGGTTAACTCCAGTGCTCCTCGTATTCGAGAGGCTGTCGTTACGGAGGTCGGCGAACTTGGATGTTCAAACGACCCAGACGACAACTGCCCGTCGCGTGAATTTGCAAAAGAGCTGAACGAAGCCTTTGCACTGACGGACGAACAATTCGGTGGGTCGTACGAAATCCCGAGCCAGACCACCATTGATCTGGTCATCGGGGAGATGTACACGGACGAGGGCCAACCTTCGGCCGGCATGAACAAACTAGCACGAGACATCGAAGGAGGAGAAGACGGTGGTCCCGACGGCGTGCTTGATCGTGCCATCATGGCCATCGCTGTCACGGAAGACCGTCCCGCAAAGGAAATCATTGCAGACACGCAGGAAATCCTCGATGCCATCTCAAAACTTGAACGAGCGTGCGAATTTGAGGACAACGGCGAACCCGATGAATCCGAGGGCCTGTGCACGTGGGAGGACCTGGGCCTGTCCATGGTTCTGACCGGTCCGGTCCCGATTACCAATGCCGTCACCGAATTTTCATTCAAGTTGTTCTGGGACATCTTCCCCAACGCTGTGGTGTTGGTTGCGATTGGGTTGTTCATCTTCCACTCCGATCTGCTCCAGGCTGGCATCACCGGTATGCGTCCGCTTCAAGGCTTCAAGGTCGTCGTGATTGCAGGTCTTCCGACATTGTGCGCCGTGTTTTGGACCCTGGGTCTGATCGGCGCTACGAATTATGAGGTGACGATGACCGTCATCATTGTTGGACCGATTTTGTTGGCCCTCGGGGTTTCCTATGGCCTTCACATTACCAATCGGTATGCGGAAGAGGAAGGGAGCAAGGACGAGAAGATGCGAGCATCCTTGACATCGACCGGACGTGCGGTGTTTCTTTCTGCCGTGACGACCGTCATCGGTTTCATCTCGTTGGTCTTCACGCCCATGGCGCCCATCCAGACCGTGGGCATCGCCCTCTCAGCAGGTATCGTCATTGTCTACTTCCTCACCATGTTCATGGTACCCAACCTGACCCTGATATTGGACTTGAAGAAACCGAAACATCCGCCCCTCAAGGCCTTTGATGTGCTGGTTGATGTTCCTGTCAAGCGCAACCGCGGCGTCCTCGCTGTGTTCGCGCTGATGATTCTCCTTTCGGCCACCATCGGTCAAGCGAACGTTGAGGAAAACATTGACCTCTTGGGGATGGCTCCTGAAACGGAGTCTCCGGTTGTGAAAATGAAGCAATACAGCTCGGAGTTTGAGGCTGGGCAAGTGGGGATGATCCTGGTCAATGCGAACGTGAGCGGTGACTTCAACGACGCTGAGCAATCGAACGATGATCCGGTTGAGATTTTACAGAAAATCGACAATCTCGAGGGGAAACTCAACACGGTTGAAAACACAACCGCGGTGTCCGTGGTGTTCTTGATGAAATCATCCGGTGTTCAAGTAACGGTTTCGGGCCAAGACGTCAACGAACTCCTGCAGTTGGTTCCATGTGCAGGCAACCAACAGTGTGAGGATGTCAAAACCACAGCCGATGTCCTCTTGAATCGAAGTCAATCCCTTGACGCCTCGTTTTGGGATTTGTTGAACGACCCAGATGCATTTGGATTGCCGGCCTCTCAGCAAAGCCAAATTTTCCTGCTCGACGTGTTCTATGCTTCACTGACCAAGGAGACTCGAGAAATTTTCGTGAGCGAGGATTTCAGTCGCTCATTGATTTACGTCGATATGCCCTTTATTCCCGTGGCCGATACGGCGAAGAGCGTTGATATGGTCAACGAGATGGCTGGCACCTTCCAAGGGCCGTACGGCGAAACCGCGGAAGACTTGACAGGTGTGGCAGCCACGGCGATTGAGGTCAACGAACTCATTGTCGGGTCGCAGTGGACCTCGCTCGGGTTTGCCATTATCCTGACCCTCATCACCTTGGCCGTGGTGTTCCGAGACATCCGGTATTCGATTTGGACCACTTCACCGGTGATCGCCACCGTTGCGCTCCAATGGCTCGTGATGTGGCAGATGGATGTACCGCTCTCGCTCGTGACCGTCATGATTGGTTCTATTTTGGTCGGCGTTGGTGTCGATTTCTCCATCCACATCGCCAATCGCATTCGAGAGCTTGGTGGCGGCATTCAGGCCATCCGAACCGCTGCCGTTGGTACGGGGATGTCCCTGTTTGAAGCGGCCGTGGTCACCTCGCTGGGCATGTACACGGCCTACGATATTCCGATTCCCGAAATTACGCCGTTCATCACGGTCATTCTCATTCTGCTGTGGGTGGCTGCGGCCAGCGCGCTGGTGTTACTTCCTGCCATTTTCGTGACGCTGGAGAAAATGGGCATTGGTGCCGTCAGCGGTGGCAACAACATGGCGAAGAAACTCGGCCTCATCCGGACTGCTCAAACCAGTGACGACGTCATGGAGGCGGCCTTGGTCGACGACGATATCGTCGATGCGTGGTAAGCGAGGAGTCCATAGACCCCTTCGTTGTCCGGTATACCATGAACCACTGGCTGATGAAGTCGGAGTTGGACGTCTACCCATATTCACAATTGGTGGCCGACGGCAAAACTCACTGGGATGGCGTTCGAAACTACCAGGCCCGTAATATGATGCGGGATGCGATGAAGGAGGGTGACCTTGTGTTGTTCTATCACTCCAACACCAAACCCCCTCACGTGGCAGGCGTGGCAAGGATTGCCAAGGAAGGTTACCCGGATTTCACATCGTGGGATAATGAATGCAAGTATTTTGATGAAAAATCGACGCCAGAAAACCCCCGGTGGTTCATGGTTGACATTGAACCCGTTCTTGAATTGAACATGGTCTCTCTGCACGAGATGAAGGAGAACCCCAAGCTTGAGGGGATGCCGCTTCTGCAGCGGGGCCAACGGCTGTCCGTCCAACCCGTCGAGGCTGCGCACTTTGACGAGGTGCTGGCCATGGCCGGTGTGTCTCGTGATGATGTGAACTGAGGGTGGAACAGATGTCCGGGCCTATTCCAGTTTCATCCCGTGCGGCCAATATCGAATACGCCATTCGCGATGTGGTCGTGCCTGCTGTTGAATTGGAGTCGCAAGGCCATGAGATCATCAAACTCAACATCGGGGATCCCATTGCCTACCCTGGTCTTCCAACACCCCCGCACATGGTCGAGGCCTATGCCAGTGCACTCAAGGACGGTCGGAATGGATATTCACCCTCGTACGGGATACCTGCGCTTCGTGAGGCCATTGCCCGTGACGAGCAACGGAAGGGATGGCCGGCTTCGGCCGACGATGTCTACGTTTGCCACGGTGTAACCGAGGCCTTGCAATTGATTTTTGCCGCCGTCCTCGAAGAGGGCAGTAAGGTGCTTGCGCCTGGACCCCATTACCCACCCTACATGGCCTATCCTCAGATGTACGGTGCAGAAACCGTGGAATACCAACTTCACAGCAACGATGAGTGGAAACCTGATTTCAGCGACATTCGCGCAAAAATGGACGACGATGTTCGTCTATTGGTGCTCATCAACCCCAACAATCCGTGCGGCACGGTGTGCGGGCCGGCAGAAGTCGATGCCCTGCTGGCCATTGCACGAGACTATCCCAACTGCATTGTTGTGGCGGACGAGATTTACGACGGGCTTGACTTCACGGGACAGCATGTTTCGGTCGCTAGCCGAAGTTCGGACGTTCCCGTTATTGCGCTGAACGGTGTCTCAAAGGTGTACTACGCACCTGGATGGCGCATTGGATACATGGCCCTGCACGACCCGACCAACCGACTGCCACTGGTTCGTGACGGGATTGAACGCCTGCTGCGTTCAAGACTCTGTGCGTCAACACCGGCTCAACTTGGATACCTCGCAGGTCTTGAGGGCGACCGCCAATGGATGGACGTTTATGCTCAACGGGTCCTCAATCAGCGGAACCATTGCCTCAACCGCATCGAGGGCATTGAAGGTCTTGAGGTGGAACGACCGGGTGGTGCGTTCTACATGTTCATTCGTTTGACCGACGATCATTGGGCTGCTGATGACAAAGCCTTCGTTCTCGAACTCCTTCATGAAGAGCACGTGTTGCTGGTTCACGGAAGCGGTTTTTCACCTGAACTCGGGAAAGGTCATGTCCGATTGGTGTACTTGGCCGATACCGATGTCTTGGATGTGGCCTTTGACCGGATTGAGCGATTTCTGGAAAAGCACCGCAGCGCCCGGATGTCGTAGGAATTTTCATGAAGCATCGGGCCAAGCAGGCGCCATGAGGCGACTGAATCAGTGCGTTATCGCATTGGCCTGCGCCCTGATGTTTCTCCCGACCGCATCGGCTGCGACGGTCTCTACCTCCACGACCGTTTCGTTGGAATCCTTGGGTCCGCTGCTGTTGGCGCTGGTCATCGCCTACTTCGTTCGCCGGTGGTTTATTCCCCAGCAATTGAAGAACTTGCAAGTTGCCTTTGAGATCGAGGACGACCTGTACGAAGTGCACCGTATCACCCGAACGCTCCGTGATTCTCGTCGTCTCCTACGAGCCAAACGGGTGGGTTACGGCGTCCTTCTCTACATGATGGGCCTCACGGGTGTGTTGATTCTCATCGCTGAGTTGCTGTTCAACGCTGAGGTGTTTGCTCAGTTCAACCTCTACATCATTGCTGGATTGATTTTGATTCCAGTGGTCATTTCACCATGGGAGTCTCTGAACAGTCAGCTTTCATCACGTCAGCGTGACGTTCGATCGTCGGTGGGAACCGAGTTGATTCGGCGAGTGTTCTCCCTCGCTTTCTTGGTGGTCATCACCATGTTGGTGTTGGCGTACGGTATCCAAGTTGAAGGGACACTGACGCCAACATGGCTCGCCTTCGCGATGTTAACCTTCATGGCGCCAACCATTTTTGCCTACGGGCGCATCATGGGTGCTTCTTGGAACATGCTGCTGATCAACAAATGGCGGACCACCCGCGGCAGAAAGAACCCCATTGATCCGGATAAAAACGGCTTCATCGGACGAATCTTTTCGTTTCTTCTTGTCCTGTTCCTGTTGACCATGCCCATCACGGCATTGAATGGCATCCTAACGGTGCTGTACGTCATGCTCAACAACCCACCCAACGCAGAAGAGGTGTTGAATTTCGGCGGGATCATCGGTTATTCTATCTACGTTCGAATTGATGTGATTTCTGAATTCCTGTTCCACTGGGAGTTCATCAAATCGCTTCCTCAGTTCTTGTCGCTGTACCTCACGCTGAACATCGCGATTGTCGGATTGGCGTTTATCTTTGAACTGACTCGGAACTTGATTCTTGGTGGTCAATCGTTTGGTGGAATGTTTGGTGTGGTGTTGGATACACCACGTGAAATACGAGCAGAAAAAGCCGCACAGGCGCGACAATTGACGTTTGCATTTGCCGGCTTTTCTGGCTACACCGTGTTGTTGTTGATCTTGGTATGCTACAAAGAATTCGGCGATCTCATGCCGTTCACGGCAACCTTGGAAGCCAATGAATTCGACGAAGAAATGCGACTGTTAACCGTGTGGCTGTTCATTGCCGTTGGCCAACTGATCTTTTTGATGACCTGGCTGCTGTCGATCAGCAAATTTGGTCATTTGACCAAACTCCGATTTGACCTCAATCCTGATGAGCGAAGAGAAGGTGCTGTTCTCCTCGAAGGTGGCGACCGACTTCAAAACCTCGTCGAAAACGCTGCATACAACGAAGATTTAGACATGCTGATTCGGATACAATCCCATGAGTTCCCTGGTGATCAGGCCTTGATTCGTCAAGAACAGTCCCGCGCTTCCATGTGGGAAAAAGCGCTTCGTGGTCTCTGGCCCCAAGCCATCGAGGAAAGTCGAAAGCTTCTGGCGCAGTCAGGTGGAGACAACGACGAGGCACGAATGCTGATTGCGACTGGATACATGGCGTTGAGGAGACTGGATGCAGCACGGGAGGCCCTTCACGGGTTGCAACAGCCTGAAGGGTACGACGAGCCCGAGATTCTGTCGTTCGTTTGTGAATGGCTGGACCCGTGGCGAGGAGCCGTCACCGAAGACGATTTGTGGGATTGGGAGAACAATTCAACCATCGATTACATTCAGCAACTCCAACGCATGATGAAATCGTGGAAGCCGCAACCGTCGGAAATGGCCCTCCACAATGACAAATTGACGCAGACAGGGCAACTTACGATGGTAGCGCTGCTTCGTGCTCAACGGCGGTACGACGAGGCCTTGGAGTTGGCCATGTCGTTGGTTCGCGCCGATCCCATCGGCGTCCGGCCTCGCATTGCAGCTGCGTTGAGTTTGCTCGATACCGGGCAATGGCACGACGCGAAATCGGTCTTGGATGAACTCATCAAAAGCGACAGCAAGGACCCACGTGTTCAAGCCCTTGCCGTCATCTTTGGGTACGGCACCAAGGGCCGTGAGCACCTCGAGGTCTCGCTCATTCTCGACGACGCAAAAGAAACCAAAAAGTGGTTGGATGTTGCTCCTGTGAACTCCTATGCGGCTGTTCTTCAGAAAGGTGGATTGGACGAAGCCATGAACGCCAATGTCTTGATCGCAGCCCATGAAGCCACCCGGCGGGCCGTTGCCCCACGTTATTCTCCAAGCATCCTGTCAAGCATTTTTCAATACCTGGTGCTGATTCCCATCTATTTTGTCTTGGGCATCTTTGTCTATCAAGAGGTGGGTGATGCGCAGGGCCTCGCAACCTTGGGCGGACTCTTGTTCATCCACTATTCCTACCGCCGCGTCACACGCCAACAGGAGCATCAAATTCGCCACCGAGACCAACGTGGTATGATCAAATATGCACGGCGACTCAAGCGGTTCAAAGCCGTCCCTCAAGCGAGCAACATTCCCATTGGGAACCACCTCCTCCTCGGGGGTATTTTGGTCACGGTGAACGGGGTTGTTCTGGACATCGGGTACCCTGCGTGGATGTCTGAACGCCTGGTAAAAGAACCGGACAAAAAGGTGCGTCAGCGCCTGAGAAAGCGCGCCGTCAAGCTCGAGAAAGGCAAAACGCCCCGGGTCTCCCCCCTTGGGAAGGCTTGGTGGCTCAAGCGACCGAAAGAGCACGACGAAAGCGGTCCGGTCTTGGAACGTACCATCGGTCCAGTCGCCTATCGAGGCCGAACCAATTACACACGGAAGAAACAGCCCCAGGCGCTCAATGATGCTGCTCAAGGGAAAGAAACCCCCCTTCAGAAGCGTTTCATCCCGCGCAACACGATTCGAAGTGAGCGGGCTTGAGGTCGCTCAGCAGGGTTGACGAGGGTTCAAAGACTGCATCTGCTTTAGTCGCCTTATGACACACCCTGCAGGTGGATGGCCAGCTACTTCTGAGCATCTTCAATTGGCATCAACGGTCCGTGATGCCGTCAAATCAAGCGGGGAGTTGTACCGCCTCGGGTTGGGGATGATCGCTTCTGAAAACATCGTTTCCCCGGCCGTTCGGGACATCGTTTCCAGCGATCTTCACGGAAGATACGCAGAAGGGTTGCCTGGAAAACGCTACTACCAAGGATGCGATGATTTTGACACGATTGAAGCCTTGGGAATTGACCTCGCACAGCAGGTCTTTGGCGCTTCCTTTGCCAACATCCAAAGCGTTTCCGGGACGGTCTCCAACATCGGGGCGCTCAAGGCGTTGGCGAAGCCCGGCGATGCCATCACGGCGGTATCCACTGCAGACGGCGGGCACATCTCTCACGCGAGAATGGGGGCGGTCGGTCTTCGAGACCTCAACCTCACCACCTATCCATGGGACGAAGAGCGAATGGAACCCGATGTTGATGCTGCATGCAAAACCATCCGCGAGGTCCAACCCAAGGTGGCGTTGTTTGGACAATCCGTGTTTCTGTTTCCTACGCCGTTGGAAGAAATGGCCGCCGCAGCGAAAGAGGTCGGTGCATCGGTGATGTACGACGGTGCGCACGTCCTCGGGTTGATCGCCGGCGGTCAGTTCCAAGATCCGCTTCGAGAGGGTGCCGATTTGATGACTGGGTCAAGCCACAAAACCTTCCCGGGCCCTCAAGGAGGTTTCTTGCTCTCCTCATCCGAAGACCCTGCCTTCCAGCGTCGCCTGAACAATGCCATGTTCCCCGGCGTGTGTTCATCTTACCACCTTCACCACGTCGCAGGCAAGGTCATGGCGCTTGCTGAGTTCATGGAATACGGAGAAGCCTACGCGAAGGACACGGTCACCAACGCGCAAGCCTTTGCGGCAGCGCTGGCGAGCGAGGGCTTTGATGTCTTGGCCGAGGGCAGGGGCTACACCGCCTCTCACCAAGTCTTGACCCGCCACGGCGACCTTGATTCCGGAGCTGGCGCCAAAGCAGCCAAGCAACTTGAGGACGCAGGCATCATCACGAACATGAACATGCTTCCGGGCGACACCAAAGCCCTGTCGCCTTCCGGTCTGCGTTTGGGCGTCCAAGAGCTGACTCGGGTTGGCTTCACGCCCGGCGACATGGAAGAAGTAGCTCGGTTTTACGCTCGGGTTTTGCTGGCCGGTGAAGACCCAAGCGATGTCCGTAAGGACGTTCATGCACTGAAACTCAACCACCAGACGGTGCGCTATTGTTTCAACGACGACGGCCGATCGGGTTATCCTGAATAGGGTGGTTCGAATGCCGTCCAACACGTGCTTGGATGGATTTGAATTCCGTGATGATGGCTTCTTTTTCGATACGGATGGGTCCGCCTGTGTGTTGGTCGGGACGGTTGAATTCAACGATTTTTGGAACGCGTTTGATGCATGTTTCTCCTCCCCGTTGGGTCGAAAACTCATCTACGCAGCCACCGATGCAGAAGAAGCTCACTTGGCCATGACACAACGGGCTAAATTCGGTAAATGGTTTGGCCGTCGGCGTGCTGAGGCTTACCTGAACGGCCGTGCTGCATGCATGGGTTGGGGGGTGTTCCAACATCATCGTATCACTTTACCCGCTCATGACGCACTCACGGTCGGATTCTTGCTGGCCCATCGGGAACATCTGGCCAACGAGCGGTTGAACCTCGAATGGAATCAACCCACGAGCGATCAAATTTCGTTGACCTTGAGGCCAAACCAACGAGCGATGACGGCTCCACCGCCGGTCCATGCTTTGGACTGGCTGGCTTCAAACGGAGAGGAGAACCGACCGTCCAATCCTCGTCTTCTCGACCTCGACCATCGAGGTGCGACGCTCTACGCTGGCGAAGCGAAGTCATTCTTCCTCCCCGTTGCGGTCGTTCAGCGGCTTGTCGGCGACCTTCGAGGTCGGCCGATTGAGGTCGATGGAGCCACGACTCATTGGGAACTTGATGAGGCCATCGAAGACGGAGATCTGTTCAAAGCGGTCGCGCACGCAGCCCACATCGCTTACAACAACACCGACCGGTTGGTGTACCTTCAATCACGCAGTGACTGGAGTGGTCATCTCTCTCTCCAGATTAGCGATCGTGGTTTTGGGCATGTCGACGTCATTCGGAGTATTTTGGACGGCGACGATTGCACTGAATTTTTGATTCATTCTACGCTCCCAGCCGTGGTGGCGGGCACGGTTTTCGGTATGTGGTGCAGAGCTCACGGTCTCCGCGGGAACGTTGCTTGTACGATGGTGGATGGCTGCCTCAGATTGGTCGTTCGGCAACCGCAAATGAATTACGATTAAAAATTACATAAACGAGTCACGGGGATTCAATTTCCTGCTCATCTTTGGTCAAGGTTCATAACCGAAACAACGCCTCGGTTGAGTCGCACAACAGTGCCGGGTGTCACCCATGAGTCTAAATCACAACCAAATGGCGTACGTGGCGATTGTTTCAACCCTCATTTTTGGCTCTCTGTTCGTGGGTGTCTCCGGGTTTTTCCAAACAAGTGAAGACATCGGTGGCTTTGAGAGCGCCGTCGAAGAGGACATCCGTGGTGATACGGTCCCCATCGACGCCGCCATCGACTCTGACGGTGATGGCCTCTCAGACAAACTTGAGGAGACCCAATACGGCACCGATGTGAATGATCCGGACACAGATAACGACGGCATGAGTGATGGTTGGGAAGTCCAACACGGATTGAATCCACTCGATAACGGCGAATCAGAGGACCTCGAGGTCGATCCAACGCAGAACCAAGACTCCAGCGACGCTCAAGTCGAGAACGAAACCGAATCCTGGCCCGACCCCAGCCAAGGTCCAAACGGCGACCCCGACAGGGACGGCCTTACCAACCAAGCCGAGCAAGAACTCGGTACAGACCCCCAACGCGCTGACACCGACAACGATGGTCTGAACGACCGCTGGGAGTCGCTCTACACCACCAGCGTGCAAACACCCGGTGGCGAAGTTATTCTCTTCAATCCCCTTGACGGAAACTGGGATTGTCTGCTCCTCGACCAAGCCATGGTTGACGCCCTTGAAAGCCGATTCAACGGTGAAAACGGCATGGCCGACTGGGACGACTTGGCTTCCAATGACCGCCACTCCTGCGACATGGTCCTTGATTCAGACGACGACGGGCTCGCCAACTTCGAAGAGGAAGCCTTCGGAACAAACCCCACTGCACGAGACTCCGACATGGATTTGATTGACGACATCGTCGAGGTTGCCAACAACGGGACCATCGCCCTGTTCACCGGAATGGGCGAGTCCTGCAACGAACCGTTGCTCCAATCCGTGCCGCGTATCGGACCCTTCAATGGCGTCGAGCGCAGTTGGTTCTTGATGGACATGGACGGCGATGGATTGCTGAACGGTCCCTCTGATTGGGACACAGACGGCGACGGTATGCCAGACGGATTTGAGTACTGTTATTCTGACCCCACCATGGCGCCAAATGCAGCATACGTGCTCAACCCAGCCAACGCTTCTGACGGGTACGGCGACTGGGACGAGGACGGCATGAACAACCTTGAGGAGTATCAAGTCGCACAACTTTTCGGTGAGGGCAACTTCACGTCTCCTTGGTTGGAAGACACCGACCAAGACGAAATGCCAGATCAGTGGGAGGCCTCCAACGGACTTCACCCACGCTCGGCTTCCAACCGGGACCAAGACCCTGACATGGACGGGTACGACCTTGATGGCGACGGCCATGTGATGTACAGCGAACTCGAGAACACTGCCATCGTCCACACGGTCGATGTCGTCCTTGGACAGCAAGTTTCGGAGAACCAGCAAGTGGCCTCTGCTCGAATCACCCTCGCCGGTGGCAACCAGCAGGTCGTCCCCATGCGTGCGCCCGTCGACGGCTACGTTTACGAACTCAATGTGGTCGTCGGACAAAGCATTGACTCTCGGCTGTTTGCTTGGATGAACCTCGTTGAAGAAGAGGAGCGGTTCACCAACGTCATGGAGTACAAGGCCAACGACCGAGACCAAGACGGCATCCTCGATGGACGAAGCACCAATCCGCTCAATGCAGACACGGACAACGATGGACTCATCGACGGCATCGAAGTCATGGGTTGGGAAATCCTCGTGGTGAATCGAGGTGTTCAGCCCACTTGGGTCACCTCCGACCCAGGTCTCTACGACACGGATGCGGATGGCCTGTCCGATTATGCAGAATACTCCTCAACCTGCAACCTCGGTGGCTCCAATGCCTCCAACCCTGACACAGACTCTGACGGTCTGACGGACCTCGAGGAAGCCGGTGACAACTTCATGTGGGAAGGGGAGACCTATTCCACCAGCCCGTGCATGTTTGACACCGACAACGACGGTCTTGAGGACGGTGAAGAAGTCGTTGCAGGCGCTGATAACTTCTTGACGCACGCCAACAACTCGGACACCGACGATGACGGTCTTATCGACGGGCAAGAGGTCCTCTTTGTGCCTCGTCCGTTCCAAAACCCCACCAACCCGCTCCTGAACGACACGGACGGGGATGACATGCTCGACGGATGGGAAATGCAAGTGAAGTCTGCTGAAGACAACACCAACTCTCACAGCCTCTGGGTGGCGACGTCCACCTGGGAACGCCCTGGTTGCGAATCCACGCAAACCAATTCGTGTACGATGCAACCTGGTGGCTATGTTTGGCAAAACTGGTTGGGTGGATTCGCCCTCGAACCGAAATTCCAGGTCAGTGAAATGAACCTCACCGGTTTCCAAATGCCAACCAACCCGCTTTGTGATGGATGTAACGGACGATGGGCTCTCGACCCTTCACTGAGTTCATTGAAGGATGATACCTTCGATGTCGATAACGACACCCTCGCCAACGGCATGGAAGCGCCAGACCGCTGGAACACGAACCCCGTTGACGACGATACCGACGGGGACATGCTGCCCGATGGTTGGGAAGTATACTACTCGCAACTGGCCTTTGAATACGGCCTTGCAGACAACGAGACTGTTGGTGTGTACGGCGCCCGTGGTGTCATGGACCCCGCCATGCCCGACAGTGATTTGGACGGTATCGAGGACGGTCTTGAGGACCCTGACATGGATGGATTGAACCGAACAGGCCTCATCAAGCGCTATTGCCCAGGCTACAACGATTCGACCAACTCTGAATGTAACATCGATCCCGACTCGCCTGACGGCCAGCGCTTCTATGACAATTTGGAAAATTACACCAACTTTGAGGAGATGCAGAACGGTACCAACCCGATCACCAACGACACGGACGGCGACGATTGGAACGACGGGCCTGAAGTTTACTACCAAGACCACGACGACGATGGTATGGCGACGGGATGGGAGTATCACTTCCAGTTTGATCCGTTCGACGGCGCAGACAGAATGGTGGACACCGACGGTGACGGACACGTGAACTTCTGTGAATACAAGTGGGACACCAACCCGCGAAACCCAGTTTCCTACCCTGGTCAAGGTGAGTTGTGCGATCCGTTCGCTGACTGATGAAATCCGGTGATGTGCACTGTGTCTTTGAACAGCGACCGTTTTCCAAACGGGGTTCTTCTGGTCGTTCTCTTGATGCTGGTATCGGCGATGCCTGGCAGCGTGGCTGAGGAACCCCCGTCATCATCCGTACCGGTTGAGATTGTGTTCAGTCAGTCACAGGGCGCCCACATGATGGACATCATCCACCTCAACGGAAGTTCGAACCTGCCGCTTCGGAACGCAAGCTGGTCGGTTGTCAACATCTCCGGGTCAACACCGACCACCGTCATCTCCGGTCCCTACCTGACCACCGTCATGCCACTCTCAGAAGGGCTCTTTGCATGGAACCTCACCGTTGATGTTCCCGGCCTTGATTGCACGTGTTATGTGAGCATTGAAATGATTGACGAGGGCGGAATTCATCGCCACTGGGACCTTTTGCTCTACCTTGGTGATGCCCTGCATCGGCCGGTCATGGTTGGTGAATGGCGGCAACAGTTTAGCCTCGAAATGACAGCTGAAAACAGTCAACAATCGCTGCTTCTTGTTGATGACCGGACCGACTATGAAATTGACTTGGTCCTCGCACCTGACAGTGGTTCGATCTCCATGGTCTCAGCAAACGTCTGTGAAGCACCGTATGGCGTATGTCTTGATGCCCCAATGACTCAAACCGTGCCGCATCAACTGGTTGATTCACAGTTGGTGGTCTCGTTGGAACCAACCAACTTGACCACTGAAGAGGGTGTTTGGAAGGTCGTGTTCACAGCGACCGATTCTCTTCTTCGTACAACAGGACAGCACCATCTGCTCTTCGTTTACGACATTTCGCCGCCTGAAGTAATCCTCAGTGCTGAACAGACGACGTTTGAACGCGAGCCGATCAACGTTTACGCCACCGCCGATGATGGATACACGGGTGCAGAATTTTCCTACACGTGGACCTTGATTGATGACCAAGGTATGAGGCGAGCGCCAACCGATTCAGAACAGCTCGCTCCAAACCATCTTCTGTTCAATCTCACGTCTCAGGGCCAGTACACCATTGAGGTGTCGGTTCGGGACCTTGCCGGTCGAAACGGGGAGGCTTCGAGCAATTTCACCGTCATGAATCAGCGACCAACCGCCCTGATCAGCAATGACGGCATGATTTTCGCCGAGGATGGACGATTAACCGTGGGAGAGAATGATGGCTGGTCAATCACCGGGAACCTGAGCTACGACGACGAGCCGGTTGAGTATTTGTGGGTCGTGAACGATGACCGCTCCTGGCGTGGGTTGACCTCCCTCAATCAAGAGCACTTTGAGAAACCGGGCATCTACACCGTTGAATTGATCGTTTTTGATGACGATGGTGCGACGCATTCTACGTTCTTGGAATTGGAAATCCTTGCTGAAAGCAACGATGAACCATCCTCATCAAACGGTTGGCTGGGGTTGCTTGTTCTCGTATTCTTGGTCGGGATTGGTGTTGGCTTGAGCCGAAGGTCTGGCTCGGTTGATGCGTTGCCCAAATGGAATACGACAGGCAAGACCTCTTTCGGAGAAGAAGCTGCTCGTTCGATTGACGAAGATGCAACGGTTGAAGAAGACGAAGCGCGAGGATGAATCATGTTCGCTGAAGCGTTGACCCGCTTACCTCAACGACCCGACCCCACGACCGTCGAGGAATACATCGAGCGTCAGACCCGTCTGACCAATCAGTTCCGGCAAGATGACGTGTTCATCCTCGCCTCGCCTCCACACGCCGTTCATTCAAACGATGTGGAATATCCTTACCGAACGTCAAGCGACCTCATCTACCTGACAGGCTGGACCGAACCCGAGAGCGTGTTCGTGATGCGGTACGTTGGAGAGGCTTGGGTCTCCACCCTCTTTGTTCAACCAAAAGACACCCTGAAGGAAATCTGGGAAGGGCGGCGCCCGGGCGTTGAGGGGGCTACCTCCGAGTTCGCTGTTGGCGAGGCTTACAACAACGACGAATTGGAAGATCAGCTCAGCAAATGGCTGACCGATGCACGCCGTGTGTTCCATCGCGGTGGCGTCCACGCCGGACTTGACCGTTTGGTGGAATCGGCTGTAAGGCGCCGAGATCGTGCTCGACAACACTTTGGAACAGGACCAGTGGCCGTTGAAGACCCTTCTGGAATCCTCGCTGAACTTCGTCTTCGCAAGTCGTCTTCTGAAATTGAACAAATGGTGTTCTCCAGCAAGGTGGCCAGCATCGCTCACGAATTGGCCATGCGCCACAGTCGCTCGGGCATCACTGAATACCAATTGCAATCCGTCATCGAGGGCTTCTTCTCCTATGCAGGCGCCTCTGGATGGTCCTACCCCTCCATCGTCGGTTGTGGCGAGAACGCAACCATTCTGCACTACACCACCAATCAAGATGTCTGCGGAGATGACGAGGTCATTCTCATCGATGCAGGTGCCGAATTCCGTGGCTATGCGAGTGATATCACCCGGTCATGGCCGATTTCCGGTAAATTTACGGATGCACAACGTGAAATTTACCAAATTGTCCTCGATGCACAAATCGCTGCCATTGAGGCCTGTCAAGTCGGCAACCTCTACACGGCCCCACACGATGCAGCTCGCATCGTTCTAGCCGAGGGCCTCATTCGTCTGGGCGTCATCTCACAGTCGGTTGAAGAGGCCCTTGACATGGAACATGGTGACCTCAAAAAGTGGTACATGCACAACACCAGCCATTGGATCGGTCTGGACGTTCATGATGCCGGTGTCTACAAACCGGGTGGGACACCACGTGTCCTTGAGCCTGGCATGTGTTTGACGGTTGAGCCCGGTCTTTACTTCGGTGCATGGCGGCCCGATGTCGACTGCCCCGAACGGTATGCCAACATTGGTATTCGGATCGAAGACGATGTGTTGATTACGGCCGATGGACCGGTGGTGCTGACCGCTGATTGTCCGAAAACCATCGAAGACATTGAGCGAATCGTTGGCCACGACCTCGAGTGAAGTGATCACGTGGACTGGCAAAGCATCCTTCAACGGCAGTCGCAGTGGACCCGTAATAACGCTGCGACGCTTCGATTGACGTCCGATGAAGCTGTGACACTGTACAATGATGCGCCCCTTCACTCATTGATGGCGGCTGCACATCATCGCAGGCTCGTCATGCACCCAAGTGGACAAGTCACCTACCTTGTCGACCGGAACATCAACTACACGAATGTCTGCACCATCAACTGTCAATTCTGTTCGTTTTATCGTCCCCCTGGTCACGATGAGACCTACACCCAAACCTACGAACAAATCTCCGAGCGTATCGTTGAACTGGAGGCCATCGGAGGTTCGAGGATTCTGATGCAAGGGGGCGTCAACCCCGAATTACCAATGTCGTGGTACACTGACCTCTTGCGCCATCTCCGAACCCATCACCCCTCCATCGACTTGGACTGCTTCAGTCCAATTGAGATTGAGGGACTAGCGGAGGTTTGTGGTATGAGCACCCTTGACGTCCTCACGGCCCTCAAAGAGGCTGGCATGCACGGGTTGCCTGGTGGTGGGGCGGAGATGTTGGTGGACGACGTGCGCAAGGATGTCTCACCAAAGAAAGGCGCTCCAGCCAACTGGCTTCGCGTGATGGGTGAAGCCCAATCCCTTGGCCTAACCACCAGCGCTACGAACGTCATTGGTTTTGGTGAAGACAACTCAGCCCGAATTGAGCACATGCGTCGTATTCGTGCACTTCAGGATGATTCGCTGGAACATCACAGTACCGGCTTCACGTCGTTCATTGCTTGGCCCGTTCAGTTGGAAGTAAATTCGTTCGGCCGGCGAAATCGAGGCCAAAACAAGCACGTTCTCGGCGCAGGTTCCACCGAATACCTTCGCCACGTCGCCATTTCCCGTTTGTTCCTGGACAACGTCGAACACATCCAGGCCTCATGGCCAACCATGGGGCTCGCCATCGCACAAATGGCGCTCTTGGGCGGAGCGGATGATGCGGGTTCAACCATGATGGAAGAAAACGTGGTTTCGGCCTCAGGAACCAGCAAACTGGACGCATCAGAGATTGAACTCCAATCCGCTATCGTACGGGCGGGCTTCACACCCGTTCGGCGCAACAGCGATTACGACCACTTGGAAACAGAGCAGGTCGTGCCGAACCGAGTCGACCTCGCCGCTCCTCCACCAGCCATCACGTCGTAGGTCCGTAGAAGACAATCCACACCACGGCACGAATGTTTCGTCCACCGTTTCCGATACCATCGGATGGCACGTATTCTTGGCCGTTGTAGTAGCCTCGGTACTCCAGATGATTCGTGTTGTTGGTGGAATTGTCAACCCAATCCGTGATGTCAAACGTCCACTGCTTGACATCTTGCCCTGCACACCAACCGGCCCTTCCAAACGGCCACGAACCGAATTGGTTGGCGACCACACCGTTGTTGACCTCGTTTTCACAGCCTTCACTGCTGTAGACGATGGGATGCCATTCGTAGGTCTGGTGTTGACCCATGGTGTAGTAGTGCTGATGGTCGCAGAATTCTGCACAATTGGCCGTGTCTTTGTTGAACCCGTGCCCGGTGATGGTCGCCACAATTTCAACGCTGGTGGCGTACGAAGGCACAGTGAAGTTCAGTTGGCGTTGGTACCGAGATTCGTTGTTGTATGTACCGTCAAATTGTCCCCCACTGAAGGCGTACGTGCCATCAACGGCTCTGGTTCCACTTCCCCAATTGCTGAACAGGAAGGTCACGGTCAAGTCGCCCTTGTTGGCGCCGGCATACTTGAAACGCCGCTCTTCGCCGTCGTTCAGCATGAACAAGTAGGGTGAGATGTCGGTCAACCACATCCCCTCTCGTCCGTAGGTTGTGATCCACCGTACCATTTCTGTGTCGCAGATGGAATCGTTGTCCTCATCGCAGACAAACATGTAGGCAAGGTAGTCCCATTCGTGGCATCCGCCGTACGTACCGTCCGATTTCTGATACCGATTGGTTCGTTCATAGCACGCATGCTCGTGGTACACTTCGAGCGTATCGTAGGATGTGAGATCATCCGGGAGGTCAAACGTTGCATTGGTGAAGGAGGAATATCCACCACCCCATCCGCCGGTGTGCCGTTGGAAATCCATCACGGATACGGCGTGAACCGCCGGGTCTTGTTCACGGACTTTGGTCGGGAATTCAGCGACCCATTGGTTGGGTTCGAAGGACAGATGGTAGGGGTCGTTGGACTGGGTTGTCCAAGCGTAAAGGGATCCGGTTTCACGAGCCAGTTGGAAGCGGTCAATCCCCATGAAGAACGGGTTGTTGAATGAACCGATCATGGCACCGATGCCGCCGCCGAGGTTGCTTGCGTCAATGTCGATGTAGTGAATACGGTCGTCCCAATAGGCCTCCTCTGAGGTGGTCAGGCCCGCCAACACGGCGTTTCGTTGTTGGATGACGTCGTTGTGGTAGCTGTTGTCGAATGAACCGTAGAACAGGTGCGTGTTGGCTGGTAGGTTCCGTATGAATTTCCCAGGGTTTTGCCCCCACGTCGCACCGTTGTTGTTACCGCTGCTGTCCGTGTACTTGAACATGAAAAAGTAAACGTCGTGGCCCGTCCAACGGTTGTTGAAATTGAAGGTTCCGTTCAAGGTCGGGAAGGTAAATTGTGGTACTGCTTGCATGGGTCCGTTCAAGCTGCTGGCGGACGTCCAAGGCACCGGGTTTTGAACCACGGCACAACCGGTAGAATCAACGCTCCAACGGTCCGGAGAATTCGCACACAGGTCCACATTGGCAAACACACCGTCGCCATCGATGTCTGCGCACCCCACGGCGTTGACGGCAAGACCTGAGGGAGTGCCTTCGCATTGATCTTCAAGGTCGTTCACACCGTCGTTGTCCGTGTCACGTTCCACGGCAGCGCACCCGAATTCGTCCACGTCCGTAGCGTTTCGTGGTGTTCGAGGGCACAGGTCCAAGATATCCCCGGTGGCATTGACGTCGTTGACCCCATCGTTGTCATCGTCCTCATCCTCCGTGGCGTCCTGGCACCCGTCATCGTCCCAATCCGTGGCGCTGTCGGACACCCAATTGGCCACACCCTTGGCGCACGCATCGAATTCATCGAGGTGGTCGTCGTTGTCATCGTTGTCGTCCTCGTCCAAATCAGAACAGCCGTCGTTGTCCCAATCGCTGTACCGGTTGGAGTACCACCCCTTTCGGCCGACAGGGCATAGGTCATTCACGTCCTCGACGCCGTCGTTATCATCGTCGTCGTCCTCATTGGCATCGTGGCAACCGTCGTAGTCGTAATCTGCTGAAGGCGTGCTCACCCATCCGTACGATTCAGGACACAGATCGTAGGTGTCGACAATGCCGTCGTTGTCATCATCCTCATCCTCATCGTTGTCCCTGCACCCGTCCTGATCGCCGTCCGTGGCAAGGGTTGACTGCCATCCTTCGTTGGCGCCAATGCCCGAGGGACATCGGTCATTGACGTCTTGAATGCCGTCACCGTCCTCGTCATCTCCTGCGCCTTCGATCAGAATTTGCGTTGTCGATGTGTCACTGGCCGCTGTGTATCGTCCACAGTTGGCCTGTGTCGTGATGGTGTGAGATTCCGTGGCTTCAGTGAAGTCGACCAACACCTTCCATGCACCTTCGGTGTTGAGGGCGATGGAGCCATCGTTGCCGTCGGAGATGGTGTAGGACACGGTGCATGATTCAAGGTAGCGGTGGTCAACACGGCCCTCAAACCACACCACGTTTGGCTCCTCGAGGACCAAACGAGCAGGCACCGTGATGATGGGGGCGGCTTCCTCGGGTGCAGACACCATCAACGGCAGGACGAACGGCTGGAGTTGTGGGTCCATCGAAGAAGCACCGGTGTTCACGATGGAGATGGAAACGATGTGCTCACCTACCACACTTGGCGTAAACACCAGAACAAATCCGACGTCATTTTCTGTCCATTGCACTGCATCGACGGGCGTGAAGTCGGGTTGCAGGACATCGTAGTCCATTCGCCATTCGCCGATACCCGTTTGCTGCACGCCGAGGGTAAAGGAGGCCACTTCGCCCAATTGAATTTCTCCAGGTGCTGCTATCCACGTGGTCTTGAGCTCGTAGGTATCAGTTACTGGCTCTTCAATCTCTGGAGCCGGTTCTGTGGCTCCTAGACAGCCGGCAAGTGCCATGACGGCGACCAAAAAGAGTGCAGAACACTGACGGGCTTGCATGACAATAGGACCGCTTCGCTGTCCTTCAATGTGTTGTTCATGTCATGTCGAGTTCGCTTCGCCCGTCGTGAAGCGGGAGGTCACTCAATTCACTGAATGCTGTTGAATGTGCGACTTTCAATGGTTGCACCCACAGCAACGCACCTCCGCGTTGACGGTCGATTCGGAAGATGCATTCCCAGTGCACGCGCAAGAGGTCGGTGTTCACCGAACCCGGCCATGTTGGTGAGGGGGGCTGAAGTGTCAGCGGTTCCCCATCTTTCCACCGCTGTGGCTTACCTTGAACCATCAATCGCATGGGCCTGAGAAACAGGCCTCCCTTGACTTCCTTAATTTCCATGGGCGCATCCTCGCCGCCAGCCGTACCATCATCCAAACCCTCTTCCCAGTGGTGAGGGAGTTCGGTGGAGAGTCCTGGAGGGGGTTGACGTGTGGGGTCGATGTCAAGCGTGCGGAGGAGGGATTCTCTTCCCGGCGGTAAGACACCCACTCGCAAAATGGCGTCAACGTGGTTCCATGTTGGATCCCACTCGGGAAATTCAACGTTCAGGACGAGGTTTTCGTCGGCTTTACTTGGTTGGAGGAAATCAATCTTAGGGGTTTTCGGGTTTCGTTTGAGGAAGAGGTTTTGCCGTCGAAGTTCCGACAAATTGGCCAGCACCCGAATGACCAGGGGTGCAAAAATGAGTGGCACAACAAACACGGCCAAGGCTGGATAATCAAGCAAGCCCCACCTGACTGTGTCCAGCCCATAAACGGGGATGCTCAGAAGTTCCAAGACCGGTGAGATGAACAGGTAAAACAGACTTGCAAGCAAAACGATGACAACGCCGTTAATGAACTGACGCAAGATGTTGTGAATCGGATTGGGAATCAGGTACCAACCTCTCCGTTGGCGTTTGACAAGGCGCACATAAGGATCCTCTTCCTGGTGATGCCCGTTCATCTCATGGGTCAAGGGTTCCCCGTCCAAGAGATAGCGTCGTTCCATCAACCAACCCTCTTCATCTCCTAAACGAAAGGCAGGGGGTCGATTTTCAAGTGATTTTTTGGCTTCGTCCTTCGACTCGTATTCGCCGAGATCAATGTCTTGTTCCGCAATTGGAAGGGCGTCAGGTTGCCATCGGGCAGCCTCAAAAGGCGGGTAACGAATGCGGTGCTGTTCGATGAGCCGCTTCATGGTCTCACCTCACGACAGGAGCAGCCGTACGCCAGCTTTGAGGGCGAGTGGTCGGAAGGCTGGGACCTGTTTCAGGAGGGCCATGCCCAACGGGACGGGTTTTTCGATATCTCCAATGGCGTTGATGAGACTGAGGGTGTCGGGGTGTGCGAAATTGATGAAATGCTTGTCGAGGACTTCATCGGTGCAATCACTCACCAACAGGTTTCGAAGGGTTCGGGCTCGGTCTTGTTCCTTTTTCATAACGCTCCAAGGTTGTTTGGTGATGGCCTTGAGGTCTTTTTCCGTGAGTTGATTTGATCTGACGGCCGATGCAAGTTCTTCGTGAATGCATTGAATTTGATGGAACCCCGGGCCGATGCCACCACCTGTGGTGGGTTTTGCCATGCCGGCGGCATCACCGAGAAGCATGACTCGGTCTTTGACCGTGTGTTTGACCATGCCAGAGGGAACAGGGCCACAATATCTTGCAATTTCCTGGGTGTGCTCAAATCGGTCTTTCCAGAGCGGATGGTCCATCAAATCCTGATAGCATGATTCAATGCTTCGCCCGTTAAGACGATCGGCGGTCGACCACAGACCGATGCGGTGCGTTCCAAATCCTGATGGGATGACCCAAGCAAAGAAACCGGGCGCAATCGCGCTTCCGCTGTACATTTCAAGCCAGCGATCACGCCCCTCATACCCGACCACTTCGGTTTGAAATCCAATCATGAGCTCCTTTGGCCGTCCCATCTTGAACGTTCGACGGGTCCAACTGTGAGCACCATCGGCTCCAATGAGGAGTTTGGTCGTGAGTTGAACGGGTTCCCCATCACGAAGAACGGTCAAGCGGACACCTCCATCCTCTCGGTCTGCGGCGGTCGGAACGGTGTTCAACCACAATTCAGCACCTGCTTCCATCCCTTGTTGAACCACGAATTGGTCGAATCGCTTCCTGCACACGACATAGGTCCGCAGGGTGCCCTCTGTTCCAACCGGTACCAGCGTGCCGCTTGGTCCATGAATCAAGGCGCCGTCCACCTCCTCGAGCACCGTGTGGTAGCCTTCAACGACGTCCATGGCGCTTGGGGTGACGAGCCCTGCACATTGGAAAGGTCGACCGACTTCCTCGTGTTCTTCGAGCATCAAGACCTTCAATCCATCGTGGCTGAGGAGCGTTGCCGCTCTCCCGCCAACAGGCCCGGCACCAACGATGACAACATCGTAGTCCCAACGGTCCATGAAAATCCCTTGAGAGGGATGTGTTTCAACCTTCCTTCGCTGACAGTCGTGTTCACGAACGTTTTGCAAATTTGTAGCCAACCGACTGGTTCTTTTTCAGGTACAACGATGCACTGAAGGGATTGCTCGTTTTCTTTGACACGAAGTCGTCAAACGGTCCGACAGAACCGGTTTCGATCAGTGTCTTGGCTTCATCACGTGTCAGGTCGCGCTTTGAGATGCAACGTTCAATGTGAATCTTGCAGTCAGATGAACTGTCCTCAACCGTGTAATGGGTCTCGGTTTCGATGATGTTCGCTTTGGTTTTGGGGCAAACAGCCACCACGCCAGGCACAACGGGAAAGCGTTTGGCGTCGGCAGCCGCTGCTCGAGGCGGGAAATCGTACTTGACTCGGTTTTTGTCAAGTTTCAGGTAGGCGTTGAACGGCTTGTTTCGTCGAGAGGTGAAATCCTCAAGCAACGTAGACTTCCCCTCAGTAAAGATGGGTTTGGCTTCTTCTGGCGTGACAACCCGCTTGCACATGATGTTCTGCATGCCTCTGAATGTGCACTCAGGGTTGTCGCACAAGTAGGCTGTTTTCGTGATTCGAATGGAACCGTGGTCGCACACTGGACACGGGCAGAGGATTTCATCGTCCTCGCTCGCCTCGCCCGAACCAGAGCCTTTGCTCATGACTTTCCCGTCTTTTTTGAGTTCAACCGATGCTTCGTAGCCTTCACCTGCTTGGGAAAAGAACCCGTGGAGGTTCTCGAGGCTCCCTGTTTCGATGAGCCGGGCTGCCGTGGTACGGTCAAACCAACGACCGGAGGTGTCTTTCCAAAACACGAACGAACACCCTTTGTCTCGGCCTTCGTTGTGTTCACACTGGTAGGCGAGGGTGTTTTCCATGATGCTCCCGCTGCATGAAGGACATGCACCGAGGGACGTCTCGTTGAGGTAGAGCGTGTTGCGGTCGTGGTCGCGAATTCGGTCAACCATGGTTTTCGTTTGTTGAATGATCTTCTCCATGTAGTCCTGCATGGGCGTCTCACCGTGTTGAACAGAGAGGAGCGAGGCTTCCATGTCACCGGTTAGTTCAGCGGACGTGATCCACTCTACGGGAATTCTCCGCAACACATCGATCATGCGGATGCCGTGGGGGGCCGCACTGATTGTGCCGTTTCTTGAGCGCCGGATGTAGTTCCGATTGAGCAGTTTTTCGATGGTGTCGGCTCGGGTGGCGGGTGTTCCAAGCCCTTTTTCCTTCATGGCATCGGCGAGCTCATCGTCTTCAATGTGCTTCCCTGCGTGTTCCATCAACTGAAGCAGACTAGCTTCCTTGAGCCGATTTTTGGGCTTGCTGAGTTCTTCAGAAAATTCGTGCGATTCAAGGGCGGCGGGACAAGGATTGCCTGGGAGCGAGCCCCATCCTTCGGGGACTTTGTCCTTCTTGGGCACGACGGCTCGCCAGCCTGGTGTGGCCAAGGCTTCAGCATCCTTGAGGAATTGATGTTCACCTTTGGTCGCCGTCCGCTTGGTGACCGTCCATTCGGCAGGCGGATGCCAGGATGCGAGGAAATTTCGTGTAATGAGGTCGTACAGTTTCGCATGGTCGCCTCCGAAGTTTTTGGGCGGTGTTTGACCGGTTGGTACGATGGCGTAGTGGTCGGAGACCTTGGCGTTGTTGAAATTCCGCTTGGCGTTGGAAAGCCCCTCGGATTGAAGACGGTTGACGTGTTCAGCGTAATCGGGTTGGCCGCTGAGTTGGTCGAGTGTTTTGGCCACGGTTTCGTGCATGTCCTCGGGCAGATGCTTCGAATCGGTTCTCGGATACGTGGTCAACTTGAATTTGTCGTAGAGGTCTTGCGCAACACCCAGGGTCCGTTTGGCAGACCACGACCACATGCTGTTTGCACGCTTCTGCAAGGTCGTGAGGTCAAAATTGAGTGGAGGCTGTTCCTTTTTGGTTCGACGGTGCTCTTCTACCGTGAAGTCTCCCTCGGAAGCGAGCATGGATTCAATGGATTCCTTTTCGGTCGCGTCCATGATTCGGTGTGCTTTGTACTCTGGACGCTCGGGGTCATCTTTGTGGCCCTTGCGTTCCCATCGACCGACCCAGCGGGCATCCCCTGCGGCAAAGCTCGCATTGAGTTGCCAGTACGGAACAGGAACATGGGACAACACCTCAAGTTCATGGTCGACAACCATGGCGAGGGTGGCGGTTTGGACCCTGCCGAGCGAGTTGGCAGAACGGTCACGGTTCTGTGGAAGGCGTGTCGCAATTCTGGAGCCGTTCATGCCGATGATCCAGTCGGCTTGAGAGCGGGAATACGCTGCATCACTGAGCGCTTGGTAGGCTTCCCCTGTTTCCCGGTTTTCAAAGGCCTGTAACATGGCGTCATAGGTCATCGATTGCATCCACATGCGGGATGTCGGGGTTTTGACTTTCGAGTGCTGAACGATGGTTCGGAAGATCAGTTCGCCCTCCCTTGCGGCGTCACAAGCATTTACGATTTCTGTGACCGATTTGTCCTTGACAAGTTTCATGATGGCAGAGAGTTGTTTCTTTGCTCGCCCGCTCTTGGGTTTGTACTGAAAAGCATCCGGAATGTAGGGCAATCGATCGACTGTTCCGCGCCAATTTTTGAACGCCTCGTCGTAATCATCCATGTACTTGAGTTCAAGCAAGTGGCCGATGGCCCACGTGATGATGATGTCATCGCTGTGCCAGTGTGTATCGGTTTTTTTTCCGACGCCAAGGACGTTGGCAAGGTCCTCGGCAACGCTGGGTTTCTCAGCAATGATGACGATGGACATATGGAGAAAGCGCACCGACGACCATACTTGAACCCTCCTTCGTGAATCAAAGACAGTCTCACACGTGCATGAAATGTATCATTTCATGAAGCATCTTGTCGGTGATTTATCATGGCTTGGCGGCTTGAACGCTCATCCCACGTCCCCTCGGTGTGCGGTCCACCGCAACCCAAACAACCTGGATAACCTGCTCGAAGCAAATCATCGCTGATGGTTGAAATCGCCGCCCAGGCTTCTGTAGGCTCCATGAACAACCAGACCGTTTCGGACCCCGGTTCGTCAAGGGAGCATCGTCCAAGCACGGCACCGGTCTCGGGTACAATCATCGAAATGGCATCCTGATTTCCAAGAACAAATCTCGGAAACATGGTCCGAGCAGGTTGAACATCGGCTAATCGAAGACAGAGATCGTGGACGGATGCTTGCAGCCAAGCTGGACCCTCGACGACCATATCGTCGGTGCGCAGCAGCGTGCGGGCCAATTCTCGAACGGCAGGCCACCGCGGGTCCGATATTCTCATCATTCTGTCGCAGGAGGGGCAAGTCTTGAAGGATGTCCTTTGGAACCTTAACCCCATGGGCCTGGGCTATCGTTGGTTTGGACGCCCATTGCTTCGGTTCCAAGACTCCGAAAAAGCGCATGGGCGTTCGCTTTCGATGTTGCGATTTGCCTCGAACAACCCCTTTACTCGTGGACTGTTGAAGGTGCTGTACCGACCGAAGGTCTCCATGCCCGTGACGCTCTTTGGCACGGAATACGCCCATCCCTTCGGATTAGCAGCCGGGATGGACAAGAACGCCAAAGCCCTTCGTGGATGGGAGGCAACGGGGCTCTCGTTCGTCGAAATTGGAGGCGTGACGATGCTTGAACAATCAGGGAATCCCAAACCCCGGATGTTTCGGGCACCACAATCACAAGCCTTGGTCAATCGGATGGGTTTCAACAACGACGGGAGCGAGAAAATCCAAAGGGCGCTCCAAGACCATGTCAGCAGATACGGACAACCTGGCATTCCTGTATGGGTGAATCTCGGCAAATCGAAGGTGACCCCACTTGCTGAAGCGCACCTCGATTACGGAACCACCTTCGAACGACTATGGGCCTTTGGCGATGTTTTCGTGGTGAACGTGTCCTCGCCAAACACGCCGAATCTTCGGGAATTGCAGGACGATGAAGGCCTGGTGCGAATTCTCTCCCATTGCAAAGCGGTGAACCTTCAATGTTCAGAGACGCACGGTTCCTCGCCCAAGCCTGTGTTGGTCAAAGTCGCTCCAGACATGACCGATGAGCAACTGATTCACATCGCACAAACAGCCCGGGCCAACGGCGCTGACGGCATGGTGGTGTCCAACACCACCGTCGAACGTCCAACTTCGGCCATCGGGAAGGACCTCAGTGTGTTTCAAGAAACCGGGGGCATGAGCGGTCGCCCTCTTCGCAAGCGCTCTACCGAGATGATCGCTACCGTACGCCGTGCAACGGCACCCGATTGGCCCATCATTGGGGTAGGGGGCATCTCCGGTGCGGATGATGCTTGGGAGAAAATTCGAGCAGGTGCAACGCTGGTCCAAGCGTACTCAGGATTTGTCTTTGAAGGGCCAGCGCTCACCAAGGTGGTTGTTCACGGACTTGCAAAACGGCTGGCTGAGTCTGGGTTCTCCACCGTTGAAGAGGCCGTCGGGACCGGTCTTGCTTGAAAGAGCATTGTTAAGGGTGCACGAGTTGGAAACATCATGTGGGCAAGGCGCACGAGGGTCCTCGTCATTGGCGCCGTGTTGACCTTGGGGTTGTTGGCGACCGTTCTGCTTCAATCACCGGCTCCAACTCAGACCGTGGACGAATTGATGGCGTCTCCCGACGACCATGTCGGCCGAGAAGTCGCCGTCCGAGGTGAGGTTCGTGATGGGACCATCGACAACAACACCATGACCTTCATCTTGGAAGGTGGAAGCTCCTCACTGACCGTTCGGTTCACTGATGCGATGGTATCCAACGGCCTTGATGACAACCGTACGGTTTACGCTGAAGGCATCTTGCGTTACGAAGATGAGGCCTATGTTTTTGATGCAACCATCATCAAAACTTCATGCCCATCAAAGTATGAAGAAGCAGCGAGCGACGAGGAATAACGACCTGCGCTGCCTTGATATAGGCTGGCAGACGGGCGGTAGGTGGGATAGGTGGGGAGCTCGGCGTACCCTGAATCACAAATCGTCGTTATGGTGGACCGAACGCCTTGGGGCGGCGGAAGCGGCCGTGGGGTTCCCGTAGGCGGACGTTGATGTCTCGCCCCCACATGACTCGGGT
>CEUV01017798.1_pt1 | contig 44955 bp, 34 predicted proteins | sample 356401 | NCBI WGS metagenome assembly CEUV01 (sample SAMEA2622710, study PRJEB7988) | marine metagenome | isolation source: saline water (ENVO:00002010), including
TGGTACAGATTATGAGTTTGAGGTAAGAAGCATGTGTGGTGGTGGTTCTTATTCTTCTTGGGTATCGGCTACTTTCACTACTGTCGGAGCATGTACTGCACCAGTCAATTTATTTGCAAGTAATATAACAACAACATCTGCGACTATTGGCTGGGATGCTGTTCCAGGAGCAGTAAGTTATGAGTATGGAGTAAGAATTATTGGAGTAACTGGCTGGGTTTATTATACTACCACGTCTAATTCTTTTACATTTAGCGGTTTGTCAGCTGGTCGTCAGGTTCGTTTGAGGGTAAGAGCAATATGTGCTTCAGATGGTTCTAACACATCACCATACTCCTCAACATACATCTTCAACACTCCGTCTGCAAAGCTTTCTGCTAATATCATAAATCTTAATGTGTATCCAAACCCCACACAAAGCAAAGTTAATATTAACTTTGTTTCAGAAGAGGTTCAAAATGTTTTAGTGAAAATAGTAAACTCACAAGGAGAGCAAGTTTTTATAGATAATAAATCTAGTTTTATTGGTGAATATACTAAGGCAATAGAGCTTAAAAGTTACGCTAAAGGAATTTATATTCTACAAATAGTGACTGATGATAGACTTCTCAATGAACGAATCATTGTTCAATAATATTAAAGAAAGGAGCTTGAGCTCCTTTCTTTTTTGCTTAAAAAGGAAATAGTCGTATATTTGCTTTGAAATATGATGAATGATTGAGGGGACTAAGGTCCCCTCTTTTAATGGAAAGAAATGATAAAAAAAGAAAGGATTCAACAATTAGTAGATGAGTTTCTTGCTGAACATGAAGATATATTTTTGGTATCGCTTAAAATAGGAGTAGGGAATCAAATAGAGGTGTTGATAGATTCTTTTCAAGGAGTAAAGATGGGGGATTGCGTGAAATTGAGTCGTCATATTGAAGGAAATATAGATAGAGAAGAAGAAGATTTTGCTCTACAAATTGCAAGTGCTGGATTAAGTGAGCCTTTCAAAGTTTTTAAACAATACGAAAAAAATGTCGGCCGAAAAGTAGATGTAAAACTGAGGGGAGGACAGAAGATGTTAGGAACAATGTTAAGTGCAGATGAAGAAACAGGGATTGTTCTTGAAACGAAAAGAAGAGAAAAAATAGGAAAGAAAAAACAAGTAGTTGTAAAACAACATAAACTTGATTTTAAACAAATAGATCAAACAAAAATTGTAATATCATTTTAATCATAGAAAAATGGATGTAAAAAATCTGATTGAATCGTTTTCGGAGTTTAAAGAAATGAAAAACATTGATCGTGAAACTATGATGAATGTTTTAGAGGAAGTATTTCGTAGCGTAATGACTAAGAAATATGGTACAGATGAAAACATCGATGTTATCATCAATGTCGATAAAGGAGATTTAGAACTTTGGCGTAACAGAGAAATTGTAGAAGATAATGCGTTAGAAGATGAAAATATAGAGATAGCTTATTCTGACGCAGTCAAAATTGAGCCAGACTTTGAGGTAGGAGAAGAAGTTTCTGAGCAGATATTCTTGAAAGATTTTGATAGAAGACAAGTGTTGGCGCTTCGTCAAACATTGGTTTCTCGAATTATGGATTTAGAGAAAAAAGAAATCTATGATAGATACGAAGATAGAGTAGGAGAAATCATCAACGGAGAAGTGTACCAAGTTTGGAGAAACGAAGTGCTAATTTTAGATGGCGAAGAGAATGAATTGATTTTGCCAAAATCTGAAGCTATTCCATCAGACTATTTTAAGAAAGGTGATAATATCCGTGCGGTAGTGAAAAGTGTCGAAATGCGTAATCATAATCCATTGATTATACTGTCAAGAACTGCGCCAGAATTCTTAGCGCGTTTGTTTGAGCAAGAAGTGCCAGAGGTTTTTGACGGTTTAATTACTATAAAAAATATTGTTCGAGTTCCAGGAGAAAGAGCAAAGGTGGCGGTAGAATCTTATGATGAAAGAATAGACCCTGTTGGGGCTTGTGTTGGTATGAAAGGAGCTCGTATTCACGGAATTGTTCGAGAGCTTCGCAATGAAAATATTGATGTTATAAATTTTACTGATAATTTTCAATTATACATAACGCGTGCTTTGAATCCTGCTAAGATTTCTTCTATCCAATTGGATGATGAAAATAAAAAGGCAGATGTATATTTAGATCCAGATCAAGTATCTTTAGCAATTGGAAAGGGAGGTTTTAATATTCGCTTGGCAAGCATGTTAACAGGTTATGAAATTGATGTATACAGAAATGTTGATGAAGCAGATGATGATGTTGAGTTAACAGAATTTTCTGATGAAATAGAAGGATGGGTAATTGATGCCTTAAAAGCTATTGGATGTGATACAGCTAGAGATGTGTTGAATGTAGAAGCTGCTGATCTAGTAAAAAGAACAGATCTTGAAGAAGAAACAGTTAATGATGTGTTAGCCGTTCTTCAAGCAGAATTTGAATAAAAACGAACTTAAGTTATAAATAGCGTAATCTATTTTTATGTCGTATAAACCACAAAGATTATCCAAGCTAGCCAAAGAATTTAATGTTGGTGTAGATACTATTTTAGAGTTTTTAGGTCCAAAAGCTGAAGGTCTCAATAGGAACTCTAAAGTCGAAGCCGATCTCCATGAGTTGTTAGTAGCAGAGTATCAGCCAGATATGATCGTCAAGGCCGAAGCTAAACAACAGAAAGAAGCAAAGAAGGCAGAAGAAGAGGCAAAAAAAGCTGCAGAAGATGAGGTGGAAACTGTGAAGGTTTCTACTCCGAAAATCGAATTCAAAGTAGTAGATAAGTTGGAGTTAGATAAGAAAGAAGTTGCTGCTACATCTCAAATTGCTGAGCCTGCAAAAGATAAAACAGAGGATGAGGTTGTTGAACACAAGCATGAAAAACCGAAAGCAGAAAATCCTAAGCTTGAGAAAAAAGAAGAACCAAAAGATAACGCTCCGGCGTCTTCTTCAGTTATTCGTGCAAAAGCAGGTAAGCTAGATGGTCCTAAAATAGTTGAAGGACAAAAAATTGACTTGGCGCAATTCAAGTCTAAAAAGAAAAAGCTAGTGGCTTCTTCAAGCAATGAAGAAACAAAGAAAAAGCGTAAAAGAATAACCAAAAAGGTTGATCCACGTAAAGCTGCTAGAAAAAACAGAGTTAAAAAAGAACAAAAAGTAGAGCTTACCCCCGAAGAAATCCAAAAGCAAGTAAGAGAAAACCTTGCGAAGCTACAGGGAGGAGGAAAAAATAAAGGAGCAAAAATTCGTAGAGAAAAGAGGCAAGCGAGAAAGGAACAAGAAGAGTTAGATATGCTCCAACAAGAGGAGGCAGATAAGACTATTAAAGTAACAGAATTTGTTACAACTGCTGAGCTCGCTCAGATGATGGATGTAGCTCCAACTCAAATTATATCAGCATGTTTTTCTTTAGGTATGATGGTGACTCAGAACCAGCGTTTAGATGCTGAAACATTAACTATTGTTGCGGAAGAGTTTGGTTTTGCAGTAGAATTTGTAAGTGCTGAGGTCCAGGATTCAATTGTAGAAGTTGAGGATACAGATGCAGATTTAAAATCTCGCGCTCCTATCGTAACGGTTATGGGACACGTAGATCATGGTAAAACATCATTGCTTGATTATGTTAGAAAAGCCAATGTGATTGCAGGAGAAGCAGGAGGTATCACGCAGCACGTCGGTGCTTATGAGGTGACTTTAGAAGATGGTAAAAAAATAACTTTCTTAGATACTCCGGGTCACGAAGCTTTTACCGCTATGCGTGCTCGTGGAGCGCAAGTGACAGATATTGTAATTATCGTAGTAGCTGCTGATGATAGAGTAATGCCTCAAACAAAAGAAGCAATCTCTCACGCTCAAGCGGCAGGAGTGCCTATGGTATTTGCTTTGAATAAAGTGGATAGAGAAACAGCAAACCCTGATAAAATTCGTGAGCAATTAGCAAATGAAAATATTCTGTTAGAGGATTGGGGTGGTAAATTTCAATCGCAAGAAATTTCTGCAAAAACAGGGCAAGGTATTCCAGAACTTTTAGAAAAAGTTTTATTAGAATCAGAATTGTTGGAGTTAAAAGCTAATCCTGAAAAAAATGCTATAGGAACAGTTATTGAAGCATCTTTAGATAAAGGAAAAGGATATTTAACAACTATTCTAGTTGAAGCAGGAACTCTGAAGTTAGGAGATTACGTTTTAGCGGGTTGTTATTCTGGCAAGGTAAAAGCTTTGTTGGACGAGCGTGATGGAAAAATGGATGCTGCTGGACCATCTGTTCCAGCTGTGTTGCTAGGCTTAAATGGAGCTCCTCAAGCGGGAGATAAGTTTAATGTAATGGATGATGAGAGAGAAGCGAAAAACATTGCTGCCAAGCGTATGCAATTACAGCGTGAACAAGGGGTAAGAACACAAAAACACATTACACTTGATGAGATTGGAAGGCGATTGGCACTAGGAGATTTCCAGGAGTTGAATGTTATTATTAAAGGTGATGTGGATGGTTCTATTGAAGCATTGTCAGACTCGCTGCAAAAACTTTCGACAAATCAAATCGCAGTGAATATTATTCATAAATCAGTAGGGCAAATCTCTGAATCAGATGTAATGTTAGCTGCAGCTTCAGATGCTATCATTATTGGTTTCCAAGTTCGCCCTTCTGTAAATGCTCGTAAATTAGCTGAAACAGAACAGATTGACATTAGGTTGTATTCTGTTATATACAATGCTATAGAAGAGCTTGAGCAAGCTATGGAAGGAATGCTTTCTCCTGATATTGAAGAAAAAATTGTTTCCAATATCGAAGTTCGTGAAACATTTAAGATCTCTAAAATTGGAACTATTGCAGGTTGTTATGTATTAGATGGAAAGATGACAAGAAACACCAAGCTTCGCTTAATTAGAGATGGTATTGTGGTTTATACAGGTGAACTTTCTTCTTTAAAACGATTTAAAGATGATGTAAAAGAAGTATCAGCCGGATATGAGTGTGGATTAAGTATTGCAAATTTTAATGACATTAAGGTGGGCGATATTATTGAAGGGTATGAAGAAGTTGAAGTAAAGAAGAAGCTGAGTTAAGTTTATAGATTAAAAGAAAAAAAAGAGGAACTTTATTCCTCTTTTTTTATGACTTCTTCTAAATTTATGGGGCAGGGAACAGGGTAGGCTCCTTTATATTTTTTCTTGATTTCAATTAAATCCTTTTGTGCTTCTAGTTTGGTTAAATAATCGCCAATTCTGATTTTATAATAAGGAGCATTATATCTTAAATAGGACTTTAATTCAGGAAAATCTCTAGAAAATCGAGCCCGTAAAGCATTTGCATCTTTTTGTGTTGTAGTGTTTTTAATCTGAATACGAAAGCCACTAACTCCATCTTTCTGTTTGTTGATTTCGGTTTGCTGAATCATCAATGAATCAATTCTTGGGTCTGCATCAATAGTTATTTGATTGTTTTGACCAAAAGATATTGCGCTAAAAAACAAACAGCATATCAAACTTATTAATCTCATAAGTCAAAGATATTCAAATTAGATTGTAAAGTAACAGTTAAAGGAGTGGTCTTTCATTTTATTTAGAACCATTATAAATTAGAAGAAAACATGTTTTCTTAATCGACAAAAAAAAAGGAATGTTCTAAATTTGCATTTGAGAAAAATAGCACTTGCTACATTCTAAAAATACTAGATAAAAATGATGAATTCTAAGTTGAGAGGCGCACTAATTTATTTGTCAACATTACTATTTATTTCTACAGTTTCGTTATCTGCTCATTCACAGTCAATTGAAGAGGGAGAGGAGTTGTATAAAGCTAATTGTACTGCGTGTCACCAAATCGATGGAAAATTGATTGGTCCTGCATTAAGAAATGTAGGAGACAAGTACTCAGAAGAATGGTTGATAAAATGGATTAAAAATTCTGCTGAGATGATAGCATCTGGAGATCCTGATGCAATTGCTATTTATGAAGAGTATAATAAATCTCCGATGACAGCATTTCCTTATTTTTCTGATGATGACGTAAGGAATATTTTAGCCTACATAGAGCAGGCTCCAGAAAAAAGCCAAGCAACTGTTTCAGCTTCAGATGGTATCATTGAAACTGGTGATTCTTCTAATAATGATTACATCATCTTAACAATATCAATTATTTTATTGCTTTTTGTTTACGCCTTATGGAAAGCAAAAAATATATTAAAAGTAGCAGCTAATGAAAATCCAAAAGATTTATTTCAATCTATTTCATCAATTTTAACATCTTATTTGGAAAGAAAACCTCTTGTGGTCTTTACTGTTGTTTTATTGGCGGTTGGAGGTGCTAATGCTGCATGGAATATAATGACTGGTATAGGTGTTTATCAAAATTATGCCCCTGAACAACCAATTAAATTTTCTCACAAATTACATGCAGGTGAAAATGGTGTTGATTGCAATTATTGTCATACTTCCGCTAGACACAGTAAACATTCTTCTATACCATCTGCAAGCTTATGTATGAATTGTCATACCTACATTAACGAGGGACCCTCAGGTAAAGAAGAGATTCAGAAAATATATGATGCTGTTGGTTTTGATCCTGAAAAAGGCCAATACATAGAAGGTTACGAAGAAAAACCAATCAAATGGGTTCGGATACATAACCTTCCTGATTTAGCATATTTTAATCACTCTCAACATGTCAATGCTGGTGGTCTTGAGTGTCAGGAATGTCACGGGCCAGTAGAAGAAATGGAAGTGCTTTACCAACATTCAGAGTTAACAATGGGGTGGTGTATAGAATGTCACAGACAAACTGAGGTTAAAACACAAGATAATGACTATTACGAGGAAATGCATAGGAAGTTTAAAGAAAACCATCCAGATCAAAAGTTCACAGTAGAAGAAATAGGGGGTTTAGAGTGCGGTAAATGCCATTATTAAAAAGATAAATAATTCAATTAGAATAAATATGACTAAAGCGAAAAAATACTGGAAAGGGTTAGCTGAGCTAACAAATGATCCAGCAATTGAAAGCTTGAAACATAACGAATTTGCTGAAAAACTGCCAGTTGATGAATTCTTGGGTGATGAAAAATTATCGGATTCAAGTACTAGCCGTAGAGATTTTCTTAAATTCTTAGGTTTTAGTACAGCTGCTGCAACTTTAGCAGCTTGTGAAACACCTGTAAATAGATCTATTCCTTATGTAGTTAAACCAGAAGAAATCACACCGGGTGTTGCTAACTGGTATGCTTCTACATACTATGACGGAAATGATTTTTCTAATATTTTAGTAAAAACAAGAGAAGGTCGTCCAATTTTTATTAAAGGAAATGGATTGGCAAATTCAGCGCCAAACTCACGCGTGCTTGCATCTGTTCTATCGTTGTATGATTCTAATCGATTAAAATCACCAATGAAGAATGGAGAAGCTTCTAAATGGTCAACAATAGATGCTGAGATAAAAGAATCTTTAGCAAATATTGATGGAGAAGTAGTTGTTTTATCAAACTCTATTATTAGCCCTTCGACACAAGTTATTATTGACACCTTTACTTCTAAGTATGCTGCAAAACATGTGCAATATGATGCTATTTCATATAACGGAATGCTTGAAGCAAACCGTGCATCATTTGGTGTTCGCGCTTTACCAACTTATCATTTAGATAAGGCCGATGTAATTGTATCATTTGGAGCCGACTTTTTGAATAGTTGGTTGAATGTAGATTTTGAAAGACAATATGTAGCTAACAGAAATCCTAAAACAGGAAAGATGTCTCGTCACTTTCAGATTGAGTCTAATCTCTCATTGTCAGGATCTAATGCTGATGTTCGTGTAGCAGTTAAGCCATCGGAGCAATTAATACTATTAGAAAACCTATATAATACGCTTAAAGGTAATTCAACAGCTGATACAAGAATAGCTGATGCTGCTAGTGAGTTGTCTGCTGCCAAAGGTCGTTCTTTAGTGATTGCAGGTAGTAATGATGCTTCGGTTCAAATTATGGTAAATGCTATTAATGATTTGTTGAATAATTACGGTTCTACCTTAGATATTGAAAATCCTTGTTACTTGAAAAAGGGTGATGACTCTGCTGTTGCTTCATTGGTTGATGATATGAATGCTGGCAAAGTTGGCGCCTTAATTGTATGTGGTACTAATCCAGTTTATACATTTCCAAATACTACTGCCTTCATATCTGGCTTGAAGAAGGTAGGCTTAACAGTCTCTACTTCTTTAATCATGGATGAAACAGCAAGTCTAATGACATATGTGTGTCCAGATAGACATAATTTAGAAAGTTGGGGTGATGCCAATGTTTACCATGGTCAGATTTCATTGATGCAACCAACTATTCAGCCGTTATTTGATAGCCGTCAAATGCAGGATTCTCTCTTGGTTTGGTCTGAAATCAATGATGATTACTACTCTTATTTAAAGAACTATTGGTCTGGAAAAGTAGCTTGGAACAAGTCTCTTCATGATGGTATTTTTGACTTCAGTCAAGGATCAGCAGGAGCTAGTTCATTTAAAGGTTCAGTGAAATCTATATCTACTTCAACAACAGGAATTGAATTGTCATTGTATCAAGCAACAGCGATGGGAGACGGATCTCAATCTAATAATCCTTGGTTACAAGAGTTGCCAGACCCTGTAACAAGAACATGTTGGGACAACTACTTAACTATGTCAGTAGCTACAGCTCGCGAGTTAGGATTAAGAAATAGGAATGTTTCAAATGGTGCTTTAAATGGCGATATAGTGAATTTAACTGTAGGTAATCATACAGTAGAAAATGTGCCAGTTTTAATTCAACCAGGACAAGCTAACGAAACAGTAGGATTAGCATATGGTTATGGAAGAACGCATGCAGGAAAAGTAGGAGATGGAGTTGGAGTTAATGCATTTGGATTTGGTTTTGATAACATATATAATAATGCGATAATTACTAAAGTTGAGGGAGAGCATGAATTTGCATCTGTACAGCTTCACCACACTATGATGGGAAGAGATATGGTAAAGGAAACAACTTTAGCAGAATATAATAAAGATCCTAAAGCTGGAAATCCTGATGTTACTTTTGAGACTCATGTTGGTGACATGTTAGCCAGAGATATTACAATTTATAAAGAGTTTGATCATGAAAGCAGCCATTTTTGGAACTTATCAATTGATCTTACTTCATGTATTGGATGTGGTTCTTGCGTTATTGCCTGTCATGCAGAAAACAATGTTCCTGTAGTAGGAAAAGAAGAAGTACGCAAGAGCAGAGATATGCACTGGTTAAGAATTGATCGTTACTATTCTTCAGATATGACAGAGGAATTTGCGGATGAGCAAGGTCTAGGAACAGTTTCAAAATATAAAGCAATGGAGATACCCTCAGCTAACCCTGAAGTATCATTCCAGCCAGTAATGTGTCAACATTGTAATCAAGCTCCTTGTGAAAATGTTTGTCCTGTTGCAGCTACTACTCATAGTGCTGAAGGTTTGAATCATATGGCTTATAATAGATGTGTAGGAACAAGGTATTGTGCAAATAATTGTCCCTACAAAGTTAGAAGATTCAATTGGTTCTTATACAAGGATAATGACCAATTTGATTATCATATGAACGACGACTTAGGTAAGATGGTGTTAAATCCGGATGTTGTTGTTCGTTCTAGAGGAGTAATGGAGAAATGTAGCATGTGTATTCAGATGATACAGAAAACAAAGCTAGATGCTAAAAAGTCTGGCAGCTTAGTTTCTGATGAAGATGCACAAACTGCTTGTTCAATTGCTTGTCCAACTAATGCAATGGTGTTTGGTGATGTAAATAACGACTCTCATGCCATAAGTGACTTGAAAAAGAACGAACGACAGTATTACTTGCTTGAAGAAATAAATACAGAACCGTCTGTATTCTATCAAACAAAAATTAGAAATAAAAAAGCTTAATATAATATTATGCAAAAGGAAGCTCCAATTAGAGAACCTCTTATTTTAGGTAATAAAAGCTATCACGATATAACTGTGGATGTAGCTAGACCAGTGGAGGGAAAAGCTAACAAGCTTTGGTGGATTGTTTTTGGAATCTCATTTGTTTTATTCTTGTGGTGGATATTGTGTGTAGGTTATACAGTTGGAACTGGAATAGGTGTATGGGGATTAAATAAAACTATCGGTTGGGCTTGGGACATAACTAACTTTGTGTGGTGGGTAGGTATTGGTCACGCAGGAACATTGATTTCTGCTGTACTATTATTATTCCGCCAGAAATGGAGATTATCCATTAACCGTTCAGCAGAGGCAATGACCATCTTCGCAGTTATACAGGCAGCAATGTTTCCAGGAATTCACATGGGTCGTCCATGGTTGGGTTACTTTGTATTCCCGATACCTAATGAATATGGTTCACTTTGGGTAAACTTTAATTCACCATTATTGTGGGATGTATTTGCAATTTCTACTTATTTCTCAGTATCACTTGTCTTTTGGTATGTAGGACTTATTCCTGACTTTGCAATGATTCGTGATAGAGTTAATGAAAAGATATGGCCTTTACGTAAGAAGGTGTATTCTATTCTTTCATTTGGATGGAGTGGACGCGCTAAAGATTGGCAAAGATTTGAGGAGGTTTCTTTGGTATTAGCAGGTCTAGCTACTCCCCTTGTATTTTCTGTACACTCAATTGTATCCTTTGATTTTGCTACTTCCGTCATTCCTGGCTGGCATACTACTATTTTTCCTCCATACTTCGTTGCAGGTGCAGTATTCTCTGGCTTCGCTATGGTACAAACGTTATTATTAATAATGCGCAAAGTAGTTGGATTAGAAGCTTATATAACAGTTAAGCATGTTGAGTATATGAATATCATTATCATGCTAACTGGTAATTTAGTTGGGATTGCTTATTTAACTGAGTTATTTATGGCATGGTATTCAGGTGTAGAGTTTGAGCAGTACGCATTCATTAATAGAGCAACAGGTCCTTATTGGTGGGCATATTGGGCTATGATGACATGTAATGTAATTTCTCCTCAACTGATGTGGTTTAAAAAATTAAGAACAAATATTGTTTTCACTTTTATACTGGCATTATTTGTAAATATTGGTATGTGGTTTGAACGTTTTGTAATTATTGTTACATCACTACATCGTGATTATTTACCATCAAGTTGGAGTATGTTCTCTCCAACGTTCGTTGATATTGGAATTTTTGTTGGCTCAATTGGTTTCTTTTTTGTTTTGTTCTTACTCTATTCAAGAACATTTCCAGTTATTGCTCAGGCAGAATTAAAGACAATTGTGAAATCTTCAAGTGAACAATATAAAAAGTAAGAGATATGAGTAATAAACTTGTTTACGGAATTTATGATGATGAGGAAGTACTTTTAACTGCTGTTAAAGAGATACGCTCCAAGGATATCGATATTAAAGAAGTATATTCTCCTTTTCCAATTCATGGTTTAGATCACGCTCTTGGATTAAAGAGAACAAGATTAGCTATTGCAGCATTCTTTTATGGGGCACTTGGATGTATTTTTGCATTCGCTATGACATATTATATCATGATTATTGATTGGCCCATGAATATCGGTGGAAAACCTAGTTTTGCTTATTACTTAAACATGCCCGCTTTTGTTCCAATTTTGTTTGAGATGACAGTATTTTTTGCAGCACACTTAATGGTTATCACATACTTTTTTAGAAGTAAATTGTTTCCAGGTCAAACAGCTTCTAATCCTGATGTAAGAACAACTGATGACAAATTCTTAATGGAAATTGAATCCGACAATGATAAATCAATTTCTGATTTAATGAAAAAGACAGGAGCTTCAGAAATTACTGTAAAAGAATTGACTTAATGATGAAAAAAGAAACTTTAAAAATATCAATAATTTTTATCTCATTAGTTACTATGTTAACATCATGTAATAATGATCCCAACAGTCCTGGGTATGAATTTATGCCAAACATGTATCGTTCGCCATCTTTAGAGACGTATGGAATAAATAATGTGTTTAAAGATAGCTTGAACGCTCGTCAACCGGTTAAAGGAACAATACCAAGAGGTTTTATTCCGTTTGAATACGGGAAATCAACAGAAGAGTATTTAAGAGCAGGTATTGAATTAAAAAACCCATTTAAATCTAATGAAGAAAATATAGCTAGAGGCAAGCAGTTATATGGTATGTTCTGCTCGCATTGTCACGGTGATAATGGTGATGGAGCAGGATCAATATCGCACCCGGTATATGGCGCTATTCCAGCTTATTCCGATGATTTGATGATAAGAAGAACAGGGAAAACAATGAAGGAGCTAAAGGCAGGAAACATTTATCATGCAATTTACTATGGTCTAAATGCAATGGGTCCTCACAATAGTCAAGTTAATGATGAAGAACGATGGTTGATTACCACCTACGTTCAAGAACTACAAAAAAGAAATAACTAAAGATAAACAAACTGTTATGTATACAGTAGCTAAAAACACCAAAACAATTTCATTTGCATTGATGGCAATTGGTTTGATTGCTTTGATATTTGGTTTTTCAACCGATGCACACCGTGCATGGCCAAGTTTAATGATTAATAATTACTTTTTCTTAGCTATTGGAGCTTTTGCCATTTTCTTTGTGGCGCTTCAGTATGTTGCAGAAGCCGGTTGGGCTATTACCGTTAAAAGAGTTGCAGAAGCAATAAGCTCTTACTTTATTGTTGGGGGTATAATCATGATTTTTATCATTATTGCTGGAATAATGCACTGGAATCACATTTGGCATTGGATGGCTGTAGGAATCATGGATCCTACTAGCGAAGTTTACGATCCTATTATTCATGGAAAAGAAGCATACCTAAATCCTTCATTCTTTTTAGGTAGAGCTATTGTGTATGTGTTAGGTTGGTGGTTCGCTGCTAAAAAACTCAAAGAACTTTCCATAAAAGAAGATGCAGAGGGTGGTTTGAGAAATTATAAAAAATCGATTACGGTATCTGCTATCTTTATAGGATTCTTTGGATATACATCTTCTATGATGGCATGGGACTGGATTATGTCAATAGATACGCATTGGTTTAGCACTCTATTTGGTTGGTTTGTATTCTCCAGCATGGGTGTCACAGGATTTACTATGATTGCAATGCTTTCTATTTATTTAAAGCGTAAAGGATATTTAGAATATGTGAATGAAAATCATATTCATGATTTAGGAAAATGGATTTTTTCCTTTAGTATTTTGTGGACATATATGTGGTTCTCACAATTCATGCTTATCTGGTATTCAAATATTCCAGAAGAGGTAACATACTACCTAGCTCGATGGGATGATTATAACTTTCTATTCTGGGCAACTTCAGCGATAAACTTTATTTTCCCACTTATTTTATTGATGAGTAGAGATACAAAAAGAAACTTCTCTTACATCATGGTAGTTGGTACAATAGTACTGATTGGTCACTGGTTTAATGTATTCTTAATGATTGCACCAGGAACATTAAAAGATCATTGGCATATTGGATTTATTGAAATTGGAATGTTCTTAGGATTCTTGGGATTATTCTTATTTGTGGTACACCGAGCATTAACAAAAATGCCATTGTTACCTAAAAATCATCCATTTGTAGACGAAGCAAAACATTTACACATTTAATTGAAAAAATAGACAACAGAAATGACAACCTTTTTAACATATTTTATTGTTGCATTAGCCGTTATTGGTTTAGTACAGATTGTTCGAATTTTCGAATTAGCAACTAAGTTGAGAGGCGAACAAGAAATTGGCGTTACAGAAAAAGAAAACCATTTCAACGGATTAGCAATGTTGATTGTAGGTATAGGATTTGTTCTGTTTGTGGCATATTCTTTCAAGCTTTGGGGCTATTTACTTTTACCAGAATCTGCTTCGGAACACGGCGCAGCCATAAAAGGTTTATGGGATGCAACTATGTATCTTATCCTTTTTGTATTCTTTGTAACGCAGCCGCTTTTATTCTGGTTTTCTTACAAATACAGAGGAAGAAAGGGTAACAAAGCATTATATCAAACTCATAATAACAAATTAGAGGTTTTATGGACATCTGTCCCAGCTGTAGTTTTAACAGGATTGATTGTTTATGGGTTAAATACTTGGAATAGTGTAATGATGCCAGACACATCTAAAGCTAATGTAATGGAGGTTTATGCTCAGCAATTTTACTGGACAGCTCGTTATGCAGGAAATGATAATTCATTAGGTGAAGCAAATTATACTTTGATAGGTGGAGTAAATACATTAGGAGTTGATATTAACGATACTGCGTCTTTTGATGATATTGTTGTGCGAGAGATTCATTTACCTGTAAATCAGCAGGTCCTCATGAAGTTTCGTTCCCAAGACGTTATTCATTCAGCATATCTTCCTCACTTTGGAGTGCAAATGAACTGTGTTCCAGGAATGAATACTCAGTTTGCTTTTACTCCCATTAAAACAACTGTAGAAATGCGTAATGAATTAGGAGATGATGAGTTTGACTACGTATTGCTCTGTAATAAAATTTGTGGTGCAGCACACTACAATATGCAAATCAAAGTAGTTGTAGAAACTCAAGAAGAGTACGAAGCTTGGCTTCAAGAACAAGAAACATTTGATTCATTAATTACCTCAAAATAAATAGTATAATTTTTTAGTTGATATTATGGCAGATCACGAGCATCATCACGAAGAAACTTTTATCACAAAATACATTTTTAGTCAAGATCATAAAATGATTGCTAAGCAATTTCTCTTAACAGGAATGTTTATGGGAGTAATTGGAGTAATTATGTCTGCGTTTTTTAGATTACAATTAGCTTGGCCAGATAAAGGGTTTCCGATTCTTGAAACTTTTTTGGGTAAATGGGCGCCTGACGGAGTAATGGATCCAAATATTTATTTAGCACTTGTCACTATTCATGGAACAATAATGGTGTTCTTTGTGTTGACAGCAGGCTTAAGCGGAACATTTTCTAATCTACTCATTCCTTTACAAATAGGCGCAAGAGATATGGCTTCAGGATTTCTTAATATGTTATCCTATTGGTTTTTCTTTCTTTCATCATTAGTTATGATCATTTCTTTGTTTGTTGAATCTGGTCCTGCAGCTGCAGGTTGGACTATTTATCCCCCACTTTCAGCTTTACCTCAAGCTATGCCAGGCTCAGGACTGGGAATGACACTTTGGTTAGTTTCAATGTCTTTATTCATTGTTTCTGCTCTTTTGGGTGGGCTCAACTACATTGTTACAATAATTAATCTTAGAACCAAAGGCATGTCGATGACTAGGCTCCCTTTAACAATGTGGGCGTTTTTTGTAACAGCTATTTTAGGGGTTTTATCTTTTCCAGTACTATTATCAGCATCTCTTTTATTAATTTTTGATAGAAGTTTTGGTACAGCATTTTACCTTTCTGATATTATGATTCAAGGAGAAATACTGACTCAAACAGGTGGGTCTCCTATTTTATTTCAACATCTTTTTTGGTTTTTAGGTCACCCTGAAGTATATATTATTTTGTTACCAGCACTAGGTATAACTTCTGAAGTTATTTCAACAAATGCTCGAAAGCCAATTTTTGGATACAGAGCAATGGTTGGTTCAATTTTAGCAATTGCATTTTTATCATTTATAGTATGGGGTCACCATATGTTTATGACTGGTATGAATCCATTTTTAGGATCTGTTTTTACATTTACTACATTATTAATTGCTATACCATCTGCAGTTAAAGTATTTAATTATCTTACTACTTTATGGAAAGCAAATATACAGTTCACACCTGCTATGTTATTTTCAATAGGATTAGTTTCAACTTTTATTTCAGGTGGTCTAACAGGACTTATTTTAGGAGATTCTGCTTTAGATATTAATGTGCATGATACTTATTTTGTTACAGCACATTTTCATATCGTAATGGGATTATCTGCAATTTTTGGGATGTTTGCAGGTGTATATCATTGGTTCCCTAAAATGTATGGTAGAATGATGAATAAAAGTTTAGGTTATGCCCATTTTTGGATAACTTTTATAGCTGCATATGGAGTGTTTTATCCAATGCACTTTTTAGGTTTAGCGGGTTTACCAAGAAGATACTATTCTAATACAGCTTTCCCTATGTTTGACGATTTAGTAGAAATAAATGAATTAATTAGCGTATTTGCTATTTTAGGAGTTATCGCTCAGCTTATTTTCTTTTTTAATTTCTTCTATAGTATCTTTAGAGGAAGAAAAGCAAGCCAGAATCCATGGCGTTCTAACACTATGGAATGGACTACTCCTGTAGAAAGGATTCATGGAAATTGGCCAGGAGAGATCCCTACTGTACATCGTTGGGCATACGATTATAGTAAACCAGGCATGGATGAAGACTTCGTGCTTCAAACAACACCTTTAAAAGATGGGGAAGAGGAGGCTCACTAATCTATTATTTTAAATAATTTACAAATGCCTAATCAAATTGATTAGGCATTTTTTTTAGCTCGATATTAGTTTATCTTTGTTTCAAATGATTGATGAATTGAATCCAGAAAGAGAGCATCTCTCAAATGAAGAGATAGAGTTGGACAAGGCTCTACGGCCACAAGATTTTTCCGATTTTAGTGGACAGCCGAAAGTAGTAGAAAATCTCAAGGTTTTTGTAAGCGCTGCAAAAATGAGAGAAGAAGCGCTAGATCATGTCTTGTTACACGGACCTCCAGGTCTAGGAAAAACAACCCTTTCACATATCATAGCCAACGAAATGGGTGTAGGCATCAAGGTAAGTTCAGGTCCTGTTTTGGATAAACCTGGAGACTTAGCAGGTTTACTCACTAATCTAGAAGACGGCGATATTTTATTCATTGATGAGATTCATAGATTAAGTCCTGTTGTAGAGGAATATTTATACTCTGCTATGGAGGATTTCAAAATTGATATTATGATTGAAACTGGGCCTAATGCTCGCTCTGTTCAAATTGTACTCAATCCATTCACTTTAATTGGAGCTACTACACGTTCTGGTTTATTGACAGCACCATTAAGAGCGCGTTTTGGTATTAACTCTCGATTGGAGTATTATGATGCTAATATGTTGTCTAATATTGTTAATCGATCAGCAAGTATTTTAGATATTTCAATAAGCAAGGATGCAGCCGCAGAAATTGCTGGAAGAAGTAGAGGTACGCCTAGAATTGCAAATGCCCTTTTGCGTAGGGTACGTGATTTTGCACAAGTAAAAGGAGATGGTTCCATCTCTCTAGAAATTACTAACATGGCTTTACTTGCTTTAAATGTAGATGCGCACGGTTTGGATGAAATGGATAATAGGATTTTGTCAGCCATCATTGATAAGTTCGCTGGAGGTCCTGTCGGAATTACAACCATAGCGACCGCTGTAGGTGAACAAGGAGGAACTATTGAAGAAGTTTATGAGCCGTATCTAATTCAAGAAGGCTACTTGATGCGTACGCCAAGAGGTAGACAAGCCACCGAAAAGGCCTATAAACATTTAGGTAAAAAACCGACTTCTCGACAAGGAGGTTTGTTCGAATAATGCCAAACTATAAACAGATGATAAAAGCAGAAGCCAATCGATTGGGTTTTGCGTATTGTGGATTTTCTAAAGCTGATTTTTTAGAAGATGAAGCACCTCGTTTGGAAAAGTGGCTTCAACAAGACAAGCATGGAGAAATGTATTTTATGCAAGAAAATTTTGATAAACGATTAGATCCTCGCTTATTAGTAGATGGAGCAAAAACAGTTATTTCTCTAATGCTTAACTATTTTACAGATAAGGAGCAAGAAGCGAGCGCTCCTAAGATTTCTAAGTATGCTTATGGAAAAGATTACCATCGCGTCATTGGTAAAAAACTCAAAAATCTATTAACATTTATTCAAAATGAAATTGGTGAGGTGTATGGGCGTACTTTTGTCGATATCGCTCCCGTAATGGATAAGGCATGGGCTGCAAAAAGTGGTTTAGGTTGGATAGGCAAAAACTCTAATTTGATTAATAAAGATAGTGGTTCCTTTTATTTTTTAGCAGAACTAATTATTGATTTAGATATAGAACCAGATAGTCCTGTTGCAGATCATTGCGGTAGCTGTACCAAATGTATAGACGCTTGTCCAACACAAGCGATTATTCAACCTTATGTAGTAGATGGAAGTAAATGTATTTCATATTTCACTATTGAGCTTAAAGATTCTATCCCAACAAGTATGAAAGGACAATTTGATGATTGGATGTTTGGTTGCGATGTTTGTCAAGATGTTTGTCCTTGGAATCGTTTTTCGATTTTACATCAAGAGCAAGGTTTTGAACCCAAAAAAGGAATGTTAGAAATGAATCGAGAGGATTGGGATGCATTAACAGAAGATACTTTTAAAAAAGTGTTTAGCGGTTCATCACCTCTAAAGAGAGCTAAGTTTTCAGGGCTTAAAAGAAATATAGACTTTCTCAAATAACATTTTCAAAAGTATCTAGCACAATGTCTTTGTGTTTTCCGAAAGTGGCTAAACACCAAATCTTCAACATTATTAACTCTTCTTTTTTAAGCCAAGAAATAGATTTTTTAAGTTCCTTCTTAAAAAGAATTTTATCGAAACTTACTTTTTGTAGGACTGCTTTACAGAATCGAAGCATTGTTTGTTTTGAGTTCACAAATAGTATAACTCAAAGTTGGTAAAATTATTTTATGTCGCCCCAACGATACATATCAAGATTTAAACCGCTGAGTGTTAATACACGATCAATCACAGTAGAAACAAGTGCTTCAAAATTTGTTGGATTACTATAAAAAGAAGGGCTAGCTGGGCAAATAATCCCACCTGCTTCCGTTACAAATTTCATATTATTGATATGAATTAAGCTCAATGGAGTTTCTCGAGTTACTAAGATTAGCTTTCTTCTTTCTTTCAAAATAACATCAGCTGATCGTGTTGTTAGGTCGTTGGAAACACCTGTGGCAATTCTTCCCATTATACCCATAGAACAAGGGCAAATAATCATAGTTTCGTATTGAGCAGATCCAGAAGCAAAAGGAGCCATGAAGTCTTGTTTTTCGTAAAAATCGAATGGCAAATTTTCATAGTCTTTATTACCTAGTTCTGTTTCCCAAACAAATTTTGCATTGTCCGACATCAACACTCCAACAGCGTCTATTTGCTCGCTGAGTTGTTGTAGCTTGTCAAACAAAACTTTGGCATAAATAGCACCACTAGCACCACTTACAGAAACAATTATTTTGTGCTTATTCATCACCTAACAAATATCGGAAAGAAAAGCATAATACAGCATTCATTTTTCCTTTATTTAATATACTGACATAGGCAGGGTGTTCTTGAATGGGAAATAAAGGAATTGTATTGGTAATTTCCCAAAACATTTGAAGTTTAGGCAAAATTTCTTTTCCAACCGCAAGCTTTGCACTAATGTCAAACTTATTAAACTGGCTTTCACTTACATTTTCGTAACTATATATGTCGTATGTTTTCCCATCAATAAGGACCCCCATCAATACGCCACCTTCCCAGCTAAATCCTTGATAATTGTATAAAATACTGTAAGAACTTTCTACATAAGAAAGATCTATTTGAAAAAGAGACTTTGTGTCATCACTCCCTTTGTCAATATAATATAATCCAAACTGTACTTTGCTATTTTTTCCTATTGGATGATTAACAAACCCTCCTAACTGCAGTCCTATTTTATTAAACCCTCCTAATGCATCTCCAGAAACTTGTGAGGTGCTAATGCCTGTAATCAATCCACTTTGAAAATTTTGGGCATTTGTAAGAGTAGCAATACCAAATAAAAATATGAAGTTGATGAAGCGCACTATCTCAAGCTAACACCAACTCCTGCAGTGTATAATTTATATCCAGATTGCGTGATTGTATAGCTCGCATTAATGGTTAATAATGTAAGTTGCAATCTTGCACCAATGTTGGCTTTTAAGTCAGAATGATTTTCGAATTCTATAGTTGTTAATTCAGACAAATCATTAATTCCTACATTTGTCGTTATAATTTGCAGGAATGAAGTGTTTTGTTCGTCTAATGTTACAGCAGCATTACTAGAAGTGTAGTTATATCCAATACCTGCGTAAGCTGTCAATAAAGCTACTTTTTTTGAAAGTAAGAGATTTATAGTTGTTGCTTGTACATTCAAGTCGACTCCTTGACTTTCAATATCAAATCCCGTAACTAATCGAGTGTGTCCAGCCATAACTGATAAATCAATAGGCGCCTTATTTAAAACAGGAATCCATTGTAATAAGTCATGTTTTAGACCAACACCCATTATACCTAAATGGAAGGATTTTAACTTAATTTCTGGAGAGTATCGAAAATCAACTTCTGTTTTAAGTGGTAATCCAATGCCTGCTTGTAACATAGGGGTTGCGACAAATCCGATACCTAGGCCATTAGGTAAGTTGGTAGAATAATAATTTCCCTCCCCGTTATTGTAATTAACAGTGCCACCTTCGTTTAGTCCTCCAAAAATAGTGGCGGTTTTTTCTCCTGTAAAATTTCCTTCATTACCAATATTAAAGCTTTTATCAGCATCAGGAATGAAGATGGGCGTTATTGAGAGGGTTATATCAAATCCTAATTTTTTATGTGGTTTGGCGGTAGTCCACCAACCATTATTGAGTCCTGCCCCTAAAGCATTTGGTAAAGGGGAGAGATAGCTTTTTACTAATTGCTCTACTTCTTGTATCTCTGTGTTTTGTGCATCGACTGAATGTAGGTAAAGGAAGGATAATATGGCAATAAATTTTTTCATCTATTTGATATGAATTTCTTCAACTTGTATTACCTCATAATTTGAAGTATCATAAACATAGGCAATAATATTGCAATTTTTCAAGTTCCACGAAGGATCAATGATGCAAGTGAAGGTGTTTGTTGTTTCATCACCAACAGAAATCTTATCTATCTCTTGTCCCCATGTAGATCCAACTACATCTCTTAAAACGTGATTATGCTCATAATCAGATACATCTCCCTGTCCAGCTATTGTTTGCCAATCAATAATGTGGTCTTCTGTTATACATACCACTACATTATGACTTGTCGTAAAAGATACTTTTGCGTTGGTAGAAACATCAATAGTCATTTCTTGTCCATTGATAATGTATGAAATATTTATTCCAACTTTAGCAGTAGATCCAGTTAAACTTCCGACCATATTAGCCCAATCTGTATAGTTGCTAAGAACATCAGACGGGTATCCAGATCTATTTACCATTCCGTTTGGATATGATTGTGGTCCAAAAAAGTCATGAATTTCATTCCCGTTATCTGTTCTAAAATCTGTTGTTAAATAAGGAGCCTGAGGAGGATTAGGTTCTGAAAAATAGCCTGCATGAATAGCGATAGCAACTACTTGATTAGGAAATGTATTTTGGATATTGTGAATTTCCGCTGCTGCTTCTGGACAGTTTTGACACTTGTGTCCAGTGAAATCTTCAATCAATATTTTTCTATCTATATCTTCAGGTTGCACAATAATTTCTCCATCGATAAAGTTGTCCGAATCTATTTTGTCGCAAGCGGAAAATGCGATTAAGACTGATAAAAATAAAACTACTCTTTCCATGCTTAAAAACTTGTGGTTATGCTTAAAGTAAATCCATTAGAAGAAGGGACATTTTTACAAATGCCTCCTACACAAAAAACACCTTCTCTTTTCTTACCATAGCCAACTGCAAAGCGGTTAGCGCCTTTGGTGTATCCACAATTTACATTGAAATAGTGTAGTGGGTCATGTTGAATTCCATCATGATCGGTATACCCAAAATTGTATTGGTCGGCAATAGCAAGAAACCAATGAGGAGATACGGTGTACTCTATCATTGCCATAGCCCAATCTCCTTGATCGATATCGTATTCATTGTTTTTATCAGTTGATAAATACTGAAGTTCTGTTCTTACAGTGTGTTTTGGTTTAATCTTGTAGTTGATGTCTAAAATAGCAATTCTAGCATGTATATTTTTGCCATAATTTTTTCCTTGAATAACATCCTTATTATAAATCAAGTCTACATAATTTCCGATAACCTTAACTTTCCTGTTTATTTTCTTTTTGAATCCAAAGTTGAAATCACTGAAATACAATTCTTCTCCTTTAATGCTAAGCAGCATTGGAGTATGTGTTTCTGAAGGCTCAGTAGTTAATACTGAATGACCGCCATTTAAAGAATTAACTCTGGCGTAATTAAGGTAGATTTGTGTGCCATACTTTCCACCGATAGTAGATTTCTTTTTGAAAGTATAATTAACTTCTCCTTGGAGTCCAAACTCACCCATTGGTTGTGTAGCAAAAGGATAGAAGGCTGCAAGGGTGTAAGTATGTTGCTTTGTTATGGTTGGGATGAAAGAAAGGGTTAGCTCTTTACCGTTTGCACTTCTGTCAGAACGGAAATCAAAATTATCAACTCTATGAGCCTCTATAATAATTCCTAACCCTCTTTCCGAATAAGTTAAATTTACCATGGCAGCGCTGCCGGAAGCGTAATTATTGTATGAGATTCCTCCTTTTGGGTCATTGATTTTATGTGCTAACTCTGAGTTGAAACTAAACTTCCCTTTGTTGATGGTGGTTCTAAAAGCAAAAGCAGCTACATTTTCTGGGAGGTTGTAAATAGGGTTCAAGTCTTCTTGAAACCTACTTATAAAACTAATTCCATTAATAATGCTAGCGCTCCAGTTTTTAAATAAAAGATCATTCATATTTAACTCTGCATCAATTCCGCGAATAATTCCAGGACCATGCTCAAAAAAGAACCTCTGTTTTCCAACAAATCCTTTCAAAGAAAGTCCTTGAACAGGGCTGTATTTTAAGCGCACACCATCCATGGCATTATCAATACCTAAGTCCTTTTCTTCATACGATCTGAAAATAAGTCCATTACCAAACTGTTCGTAAAAATTACCAACGGTAACATCTAAACCTTCAATGTTGTATTGTGCAAAACGATAAGGGATTCCGTTTCCATTGTGTCTGCTGTCAAAGTCTTGCAATGCATTTAAATAACTTTCGTAGCGAAGCCCAGCCGTAAAATTTCCTTTATTGAATCGAATATTGGAATAACCATTCATTAAAAAGAATTCATCAACTTTAGCAGCATTGATGCTTGGATCTTCTGTATATGTTTGTGCATTGAGGTTGAAGTCTCCATGAACCTCACCCCAGTCTTGTTCCTGACCCAAAGAGATAAATGGAATAATAACTAATAAATAGTATAATCGGTTTAGCATTGCTCGTAAATATTTTAGTGAGCTAATTCTTCAATTTTCTCGTAAAGTTCAATTTCATCTCCATCTACATAGCCTTTGTGTTGCCAAACTATTTCTTTATTGGAATTTAACAAGAATGTGTGAGGAACTGAGCTTACGCCCATTGCACGAGCAAAGTCTCTATTTGGATCGCAATATATTTCATATTCCCACATTTCTGCGTTCACTTTAGGTTTTACCTTTGACATGTTACGGCTATCATCGATAGAGACAGCAATGATTTTCACACCGGTTTCATCTACCCAATCTTCGTACTCTTCGGCAATTGTGTTTAATTCTTTTACACATGGCTTGCACCAAGTGGCCCAAAAGCTAATAACAATTGGTTTCCCATCATTTTCAAAAGCAGCTGTGCTGGTGGCAGTATTTTCCATTGTTTTTAAATCAATTTTCGGCAAGGTTCTTTGTGCAAAAGTGATTTGTACCGTTGCAAAAAGCATCGTCATGAATAAAAAATTTCTCATAATAACAAATGTTTGAAAAAAAAGGTCAGTAGAATAAACTACTGACCTTATAAATTATTGTTTCAAAAATTACTTAGCTACCGTAATTTTTTGAGTTGTTGTTTGACCGTTAATGTCTAACTGAATAAAGTAAATACCAGAATTAATATTTGTTACGTCGAAATCAAATTGGTGATTTCCTGCAACTAGGTTGTAAGTATTTTTCTTTACGGTTTCCCCTAACACATTTATAATAGCAAAATTTACAATTGAAGATTCAGTCAATGTGAAATCAATATTTGCAAGGTTTTTTAATGGGTTTGGATATACAGCTACATTATTGATTGTTAAATCTTCTACAGAAACAGCTGCATCAGCACCGAAGTTGTCTGTTGCTTCGCTTCCAAAGTTAGGGTTAACATCAGAAGTGATTAAGTTTCCATTGCTATCAAATAGTTCCCATCCAGCATCAGGTCCACCACTTGTTATAGACATGCCATCTCCAAATGAGTCGGAAATCTTTACCTCGTAACAATCTATTCCAGCAGGAAGATTTATTGGATAGTCATACGTTTGACCAGCTCCTGTTCCGCCACCACCCCATTGGTCAGCTGTACCAGCAGGCCAAGGACCATCTGAAGCTAGAATATTACCATTACCATCAGTAACCTCAAATGAAGTCTCATTTGCATAATAATCAGTCATTAATCTAAATGTAACAGTATTTTCATTTGTAAAACCGCTCAAGTCAATTGTGTATCCCGAAGTGTTCATAGTTGGATATACATCTACAACTCCATTCGGATTTGATACTGTTACTGTGTAGTTAGCTGCCCCAGACACACCGGTGAGTGCAGTAAATTGAACATCTGTGCTTCCTCCAGCAGGTAAAGCACCACTCCAGTTTTGAACGTCAATTGCGTTAGGGTTTCCAGCTTCAAAAAGTTCAGCTGTCATTGAAGTTACAATATTTGTTCCAAAATTGTGAATAGTAACTTCAGGTGAAACATCTCCACCAGGAATACAAACACTAGCATTTCCCTCATCTACTCCAATGTTATCCTGAGCTCCAGTAAAACCTGTAATAGAATTACAATTAGTAATAAGTCCATTCATTAAGTCATTTGCAGAACCTTGTCCAATCTCATAAACTGTTCTATCTGGGCAAATTCCATAAATTGTAGGATAGTAACCAATTTGGTATAGACTTGCAATATTGGCATCGTCTAAAATAGGATATGGTGTTCCAGTTACCCAGTCACCCTGAGTGTTACCAATCCCGTTAAGAGCATTTATATCGGTACTTCCATCACCCTCTACAAATAGAACACCCATTTCATTTGATCCAGCAGCTCCATAAGTCATATACAAATCTTTCATAGCGTGTGACTCATGAAAACTCCAGCATGGTCCACACCAAGTAGCGGAAACATCCATAATTACGGGTATTCCTTGATCAAGAAAATCTGTGTATAATTGGATAGTGTTACCATTAATGTCAGTTGAGGTGAAATCTGGACCTGTACTTCCATTTGGCATTTGTGCAAATGTTGAGCCAGCCACTAGAACAGACGCAACAAAAAGTAAAAATTTATTCATAATTATTTAAATTAGTTGTGGTTCAATTTTGCGCTAAAATACAAAATTTATTAGGTCTAAACTACTGTAATAGTAAAGTTCATCTTAATACTTACGCATTCAAAGAACTCTAATCTGTCTTAGTATTAGTTTTTTACTGTTGATTTAGTTTGTATATTTGTGTGAAACTATCAATTTATATGAAACAGGTTTTATTTTTTATTTTTTGTTTGTTAGTATTAGGAGTGTCTGCCCAAACATTACATGTCGAAGCGCACGAAAACAATCTTTCTTCTTTTGATTTGTGGACAGAAATGGTTACTGAGATTAAAGTAGAAAACATATCCCAATCTAACACTGTTGAGGTTAAGGTTTCAAAGGAAATTATAGTTGCTCCAGGAAATACTACAAATTATTTTTGTTGGGTTAATTGTTTCTTAGCTCAAACTATAGTATCCCCAACACAAATTACTTTTGCTCCTGGAGATGTAGATGAAATAAATTTTTCTGTGCATTTTAACCCACAAGGAGTTGCGGGAATAGCAGCAATTAGGTATTGTGCTTTTGACGCAGATAATATGGCAGATTCAGCTTGTACGATTGTACACTTCAACGCACTTTCAACAGACATTTTTGAAGAAGAAAACATTTTGTCATTTTCAGATTTTCACCCAAATCCAACATCGTTAATCACAGAGATGAATTACAATTTACTACAAGGCCAGCAAGCTGAGGTCTTGGTTTTTGATGTATTAGGAAACCTAGTTAAAAAACATCAGCTTTCTGCAGAAAATGGCAGATTATCTCTTACAGTAAAAGACTTAAAAGCGGGTTTATATTTCGCAAATATTATGCATAATGGTCAGTTGCACGAAATTAAAAGACTTATAGTATCAGAGTAATATATCAACAAAGTACTTTTAATAAAGCCGGCTTTGCCGGCTTTTTTTATAAGCTAATATTGATAGTTTTACATCATAAATGATTTTTATGGCTAAAAAATTTAGAAAAAAAGAAGCGTTAGAATATCACGCACAGGGAAGGCCTGGAAAAATAGAGGTTGTGCCAACAAAGAATCATAGTTCGCAAAGAGATTTATCATTAGCATATTCTCCCGGTGTTGCCGAGCCATGTGTTCAGATAAACAAGAATAAAGACAATGTATATAAGTATACAGCTAAAGGAAATTTGGTTGCCGTTATTTCAAATGGAACTGCAGTTCTTGGTCTAGGGGATATTGGCCCAGAAGCATCCAAACCTGTAATGGAAGGTAAAGGCCTTCTTTTCAAAATATTTGCTGATATAGATGTGTTTGATATTGAGGTTGACGCGTCCGATGTTGATACTTTTGTTAAGACTGTTAAGGCGATATCTCCCACTTTTGGAGGAATCAATTTAGAGGATATTAAGGCTCCTGAATGCTTTGAGATAGAGCGTAGGCTTAAAGAGGAATTGAGTATTCCGATTATGCATGATGATCAACACGGGACTGCTATTATTTCTGCAGCTGCTTTGTTGAACGCTCTAGAGCTTGCCAATAAAAAGATAAGTAATATAAGAGTAGTGGTGAATGGTGCAGGAGCAGCAGCTATGTCTTGTGCTAGATTATATGTTTCACTTGGCGTAAAAAAAGAAAATATTGTAATGTTGGATAGTAAGGGTGTTATACGTCAAAACAGGGAAATTCTTACAGCTGAAAAAGTTGAATTTGCAACTAACAGACGTATTAATACTTTAGAGCAAGCAATGATTAAATCTGATGTTTTTCTAGGCCTTTCTATGGGTAATGTAGTTAGTGTAGAGATGGTACAGTCTATGGCTAAAAATCCTATTTTGTTTGCATTAGCTAATCCAGATCCTGAAATTAGCTACAAAGAAGCAGTAAATGCTCGAGAAGATATAATCATGGCTACAGGCCGTTCAGATAATCCGAATCAGGTTAATAATGTACTTGGTTTTCCTTATATTTTTCGAGGAGCATTAGATGTTCGTGCTACATGCATAAATGAAGAAATGAAATTGGCAGCTGTGAAAGCCATAGCAGAACTAACAAAAGAGCCTGTTCCAGAAGCTGTCAATTTGGCTTATGGTGAACAATCAATCACTTTTGGAAAAGAATACATTATCCCGAAGCCATTAGATACACGCTTAATCACCTCGGTTGCGCCAGCAGTAGCCAAAGCCGCCATTAATTCAGGTGTCGCACAAGAAGAAATTCCAAATTGGGAAAAATATAAACTTGAATTAAATAATCGACTTGGATTAGATAATAAATTCATTCGCTCAATAACTAATAGGGCAAGAAGGAATCCGAAAAGAGTTGTCTTTGCTGAGGCAGAACACTATAAAATATTGAAAGCAGCACAACAAGTACGTGATGAAGGAATTGCAGAACCTATTTTATTAGGCAAAAAAAATCTTATTTTAGAGCTGATTGAAGAGAATGCATTGGAACTTGATGGAGTGACAATCATAGATCCAAAAAGCGATGCTGAAGAGAAAAGAAGATGTGAGTTTGCTGATATTTTCTTTAAAAAACGTCAACGAAAAGGCGTTACACAATTTGAGGCAAGAAAATTGATGCGTGAAAGAAACTACTTTGGGTCTATGCTAGTAGAGATGGGAGATGCAGATGCTTTAGTGTCTGGTATTACAAGAAACTACCCCAGTACACTTCGTCCTGCTCTTCAGATAATTGGCACTGAAGAAGGAGTTGATAAAGTAGCTGGCATGTTTGTTATGAACACAAAAAAAGGGACGCTGTTTTTGGCAGATACAACTATTAATATTAACCCAAGCGCAGAAGAGTTGGCTAATATTGCAAAATTGACAGCTAAGACGGTGAAGCGTTTTAACATGAAACCAAGAATTGCAATGTTATCCTATTCTAACTTTGGCTCTTCTCAAACAATAGGCTCTAAAAAAATTACAGAAGCTACAGAGTTACTTAAAAAAGAAAATAAAAACATGGTAATAGATGGTGAGATTCAGGCTGACTTTGCTCTAAACAAAGAAAAGCGTGATAATGTTTTTCCGTTTTCAGACTTAAAAGAAAATGCAAACACTCTCATATTCCCGAACTTAGAAGCGGGAAATATAGCTTATAAAATGATTCAAGAGTTGGATGATGCAGAGGCAATAGGACCTATTCTTATTGGAATGAAAAAGCCAGTTCATATTTTACAGTTAGGCTGTTCGGTGAGGGAGATTGTGAACATGGTCACTATTGCTGTGGTAGACGCGCAAACAAAAAAGTAGTTTATGATTACACATATTAAAGGTAAATTAGTTGAGAAAAATCCAGCTTTTGTAGTGATTGATTGCAATGGAATTGGGTACTTATTACGAATTTCATTACACACATATTCTCAAATTGGAGAGAGTGAGTTGTGTATGTTGTACACTCATCTATCTATTAAAGAAGATGCACATACACTTTTTGGATTTAGTGAGCGTGAAGAGAGAGAGTTGTTCAGGCATCTCATCTCAGTTTCTGGGGTTGGCCCTAACACTGCCCAAATGATTTTGTCTTCTCTTTCTCCTTTAGATGCACAACAAGCTATTATTGCTGAGAATGTGTCATTACTAAAAAGTGTTAAAGGAATTGGAGGTAAAACGGCGCAACGAATAATCCTCGATTTAAAGGATAAATTAGCGAAGCAAGGAATTATTGTTGATCAGTCCATAACACAACACAATAGAACTAGAGAAGAAGCGTTATCAGCTTTAACAATGTTGGGATTTTCTAAAAATGCCATTGAGAAAGTTATAGACAAGGAGTTACAAGAGGGTGCATTAGAGGTAGAAGAATTGGTGAAAAGAGTGCTCAAAAAAATGTAATATTTTTGTGTTCCTTTTACAGATAACAAAGTGAGGGTTAAATTAGTTTATAAAGACATAGCACTAATGTGCTTTTTGTTGTTTATAGGGCAGGCTAATCAGATGTTTGCTCAATCTGACACAGTACCCTATGCGATACCTTTATTATATCCTTGGGAAAACCCTATTTATACTCCTGCAAACGGTTTATATTTAAACACACCTTCAGTTTTAAATCCTAAAGTAAGTTATGATGCTGAAACAGGAAATTATATTATTCAACAATCAATTGGAAACTATCAGTTAAGCAATCCTTCATACTTATCTTTTGATGAGTTTAAGGAATATAATATTCAACAAGGGATAAGAGATTATTGGAAAACCAAAACAGCAAGTAAAAAGCTTTCTCAAGATAATGCTAGTCCAGGACCACTAAGTATAGATATTGGTGGTGAGGCCTTGGATAAAATATTTGGAAATTCAACAGTAGATATTCGGCCGCAAGGGTCAGCAGAGTTGATTTTTTCTTTACAAAGAAATAAAACTGAAAATCCTGCATGGCCTATTGATAGGCAAAAAAATACGAGCTTCAATTTTGAGCAAAAAATTCAAATGAATGTATTGGGTAAAATTGGAGATAAGCTACAAATTACAACCAATTACAACACTGAGGCTACATTCGATTTTGATAATAAGGTTAAGCTAGAATACACTGGCTATGAAGATGAAATTATTAAGAAAATAGAAATTGGAAATGTAGGTCTTCCACTCAACGGAACTTTGATCACAGGAAGTCAAAACCTACTAGGATTGAAGACACAGTTGCAATTTGGACGTGCCACTGTTACCACTATTTTTTCACAACAAAAAAGTAAAGCTAAAGTGATTGATGTGGCTGGCGGAGCACAAACAACCGATTTTGATGTTTATGTTGATCAGTACGAAAGTAATAAGCACTATTTTTTATCACATTATTTCAAAGATAGATATGATGAAGCAATGGCAGAGCTACCATTTATCAACTCGCCAGTAAATATTACTAAGGTTGAGGTCTGGGTAACTAATAAAACAGGAACTACTGATAATACTCGAAACATTGTAGCTTTTCTAGACTTAGGAGAATCTGAATGGGACATGCATAATACCACTCTATTTTCGGACAATGATATAGGAAACATCTACCCAGATAATGACAATAACACCTTGTATCAGCAAATGGTTTCGGAGGGAACTAATTTGAGAGATTTAAATCAGGTAAGCGCTGTTTTTAGTAGTTATGCCAATTTTCAAGGTTCACAAGATTTTGAAAAGTTAGAACGAGCACGTCTGTTAAACCCTCAAGAATATACTTTTCATCCACAGCTAGGTTTTATATCATTAAATTCAGTTTTAGGTCCTGATGAAGTATTGGCAATAGCCTTTCAATATACCATTGGAAACAATACTTATCAAGTAGGAGAATTTTCTTCTAATGGCCCAACGGCTCCTCAGTCCTTGTATGTTAAGTTGTTGAAGAATACAAGCTTTTCTCCTTCATTACCAAACTGGGATTTGATGATGAAAAATATTTACTCTTTAGGTGCTTACAACTTAAGTGCGCAAGAGTTTTACTTAGACGTTGTGTATGAAAACACCATAGATAATGGAACTATTACAAATTATTTATCTGAACCATCAGAGCCCAATATTCACGGAGTACCTATCATTAGAGTAGTTGGCTTAGATCAATTAAATCAACAACAAGCTCGAAAGTCGGATGGAGTTTTTGATTTCATACAAGGTTTAACAATCAACACATCAAACGGACGAGTTATTTTTCCGGTAAGAGAGCCTTTTGGTAATTTTATGAGGAATAAGTTTAACAATAACGATGTTGCTGAAAAATATGTTTATGATGAGTTATATGACTCTACTCTAACTGTAGCACAACAATTTCCGGAAAAAAATAAATTTAGATTAAAAGGAAGTTACCAATCCGAGTCTGGCTCCGAAATTTACCTTGGAGTAATGCAGGTAGAAGAAGGATCTGTAGTCGTAACAGCTGGAGGGGTAAAGTTAGAAGAGGGAACAGATTACATTGTTAATTATGGAATGGGAAAAGTTTCTATCATTAATGAGGGAATTTTAATGTCGGGGACACCTATTCGTATCTCTGTTGAGAGCAACACCTTTGGATTACAACAGCGAACATTAGTTGGTACACACATAGATTACCGTATTTCCGATGATTTTTCATTAGGAGGAACAATTCTTAATCTAACGGAAAGACCTTATACCAAAAAAGTAAATTCTGGAGAAGAGCCTATTTCCAATACTATCTGGGGGTTAGATGGAACATACAGAACAGAGTCAGCTTTTTTAACAAAGATGGTTGATAAATTACCATTTTTAGAAACTAAAGAAAAATCTACTGTTACAGCTGTAGCAGAATTTGCTCACCTTATACCAGGTCACCAACGTTCTATCGGTGATGAAGGGACGGCGTATATTGATGATTTTGAAGCTAGTAGTACTGGCATAGATATTAAGAATGCAGGAGCTTGGTATTTGTCATCTATCCCAAATGATGCAAGTTTATTTCCAGAGTCTCAATTAGAAGTTACTACATATCCTAACGGAACAAGTAAGAGTGGAAATTTAGAATCTGGAATGAGACGAGCGCTTCTTTCTTGGTATACCGTTGACCCCACTTTTTACAGAGGAAATTCTACTACACCTGATCATATTCAAAACGACAATGCTCAGCTTTCCAATCACTCTGTCAGAGAAATACTAGAAAAAGAGGTCTTCCCAAATAAAGATCCAGATATTGGCACACAGATATCTAATCTTCCAGTGTTAGATTTAGCCTATTATCCTGATGAAAGAGGACCATACAATTATACCGTTTCTGGGCTTACTTCCGAAGGAAAATTATTAAATCCCTTAGCCTCTTGGGCTGGTATGAGTAGGAAGCTAGAATCTACAGATTTTGAAGCGCAAAACATAGAATTTATCGAGTTCTGGATGATGGACCCTTTCAACGAGGATTCCGAAAATCAAACTGGAGGTACGTTCCATATACAACTTGGAAATATTTCAGAGGATGTGTTGAAGGATGGGTATAAAAGTTTTGAGAATGGCTTACCAACATCTTCTGTTTTAGAAAATGTTGATGAGGAAGGAAGTGTTTGGGGAAGAATGCCAACAACCTTTGCCTTAACAAATACTTTTGATGTAGCCGCAGAATCTAGAGCTTTTCAGGATGTAGGATTAGACGGATTAAGAGACCAAGACGAGCGAATATTCTTCGATTCAGTATATGTGCAGCAGGTAGAGAATATATTTGGAAGTAACTCAACAGCTTATCAAAATGCATTTGAAGACCCTTCTGGAGATAATTATCACTACTTTTTAGGAGATGACTATGACGCTGAGCAATTAGGAATTTTAGGAAGGTATAAGCAAAGAAATTCTCCTGATGGAAACTCTGCATTGCCAAACCCTACACCTACTATGGCAACTACTATTCCAAATACAGAAGATATTAATTTTGACAATACTTTAAATGAGTCAGAAAGTTATTTTGATTATGAAGTTACTCTTGATCCAAATCAAATGGAAGTGGGGTATAACTATATAGTGGATAAGCAAGAAACCACGGCCAAAACTCCATCAGGTGACAGAAATATTAGTTGGTATCAGTTTAAAATTCCAATTAACCAACCTAACAAGGTCATAGGTAATATTCGAGACTTTAAATCTATTCGTTTTATAAGAACTGTTCTAAGAGATTTTGAAGAGCCTATTGTATTAAGATTAGCTACTTTTGAATTAGTAAGAGGTGAATGGAGAAGGTATAATTATGACCTTACCGCTGAAGGGGAATATGTGCCAAATGATGATAATGAGCAAACTACTTTTGATGTTTCTGTAGTAAATATTGAAGAAAATGGAGAGCGGTGGCCGGTTCCTTACGTGCTTCCGCCTGGAATTGAACAAGAGTTAGATAACACCACTACTTACGTCCGTAGACAAAATGAGCAATCATTAGTTTTAAAAGCATGCGGTCTTAATGATGGAGATTCAAGAGCAGCCTACAAAACATTTAACAATGACTTTCGCACCTACAAGCGTTTAAAAATGTTTGTGCATGCAGAAGCTGTGGAAAATGAGTCTCTTCTGCAAAACGGTGATTTATCTGTATTTGTCCGTTTAGGAACAGATTTTAACAATAATTATTATGAATACGAAATTCCACTTACACTTACCCCTTGGGAAACATCTCCTTTAGAAGATCAGCTGATATGGCCTGTAGAAAATGAGTTAAATGTTTCCTTTACTACATTGCAAAATGCAAAGCAGGCTCGAAACAAAGCCTTACGAGATGGACTTATTGAGAATACGCAAGATATTTACATAGTTCAGGATGGGAAAAATAAAGTATCGGTTGTAGGTAACCCTAACCTAAGTCAAGTAAAAACCATTATGCTAGGAGTTAGAAATCCTAAAAAAGGCACACAATACTTTTTACCTGACTACATAGATGATGGGTTAAGTAAATGTGGAGAGATTTGGCTGAATGAATTAAGACTTACTGATTTTGATGAGCAAGGAGGTGTGGCAGCTAACGCCAGAATCAATGCAAGATTAGCTGATTTTGCTAATATCAATTTGTCAACCAGCATGAGCACTGTTGGCTTTGGTAGTATCGAACAAAGTGTAACAACTAGACAAAAGCATGATGCGTATCAATATGATATTGCTTCTACATTTGCATTAGGAGAGTTTTTTCCAGAAAAATACAACCTAAAAATACCAATGTATGTGGGTATGTCAGAGGCTATTCAGTCGCCACAATACAATCCATTAGATCCAGACATTACCTTAAAATCTTCTTTAGCAGAGCTAGAAACTCAAGCTGAGCGTGATTCATTACGTTACATAGCACAAGATTATACGCAACGAAAGTCTATCAATTTTTCTAATGTTAGAAAAGGGCAAAACATGGATGCTGGTAGCAAAAAGACAAAGTTATATTCGCCAGAAAATTTCTCGGCTACTTACTCTTATAATGAAACCAAGTCGCGCAATATAAATGTTAAAGAGCGTACAACTGTCAACACTAAGGCGGCACTGAATTATAATTATTCGGCCAAGCCAAAAAATATAAAGCCTTTTAGTAAAGTTAAGTTTTTACGTGGGAAATATTTCCGACTGATTAAAGATTTCAATTTCTACACTTTACCGAAGTCCATTTCTTTTCAAACAGATTTAGATAGATACTTTAATAAAACTCAAATCAGAAATATTAACGCTTCTTCTTTTGAGATAGACCCTACTTACAACAAAGCGTTTAGATGGAATAGAAATTACAGCATTAAGTACGATTTAACTAGAACCCTGAAAACAGAATTTAAGGTGCGAAATACTGCAAGTATTGATGAGCCTTATGGAGAGTTGGATGAGAATGATCCTGATTATGAAGCCAAGCGTGATACAGTTTGGAATAATTTACTAAACTTCGGCAGGCCAACCCTTTACCATCATACAGTTAATGTAACATACAATTTACCTATCAATAAATTTCCGTTGACAGACTGGGTGAGTATGAACACCAAATACACCGCCAACTTAGATTGGATAGCTGCACCAGTTGCATTACAGCGCTTAGGAAATACCTTGCAAAACAACAATCATAAACAGATTAATAGTAACCTAAACTTTACACAGCTTTACAATAAGGTGCCATTTCTAAAAAAGATTAATCAAAAAGCTAATAAACGTGGTCGTTCGGGGATGCGTTCCGGATCAAGACAAAACATAGTGCTGCCTTCAGACCAAGATACTGTCAAAAAGACTTTTAAAGATTATTTAGAGTATGCCGTACGATTTGGTATGATGCTGAAAAATGCTTCTATTACTTATTCGCAGAACCAAGGAACTACTTTGCCAGGTTATTCGCAATCGCCTAGGTTTTTTGGTCAAGACTGGACACAAATGGCGCCAGGCATTCCTTTTGCTTTGGGTTCTCAGCTTAGTATTGAGCAATTGGCGGCCGACAATGGTTGGCTAACAGCCGATACAACCCTTAATCAGTTTTATAGAACCTCTAATTCGGAAAACTTGAATTTCCGATCTACTATAGAACCTATAAAAGGATTTAGGATAGAAGTTACAGCTAATAAGTTAAAGAATAGTAGTAGACAGGAAATCTTCAGGGCGAATAGCAATGGTGATTTTGCTAGTTTCAATCCTGTAGAAACAGGTAGTTATTCCATTTCTTATTTGACATGGAATACAGCATTTATAGGAAATGACGAAAGTTATTCCTCGAAAACCTTCCAAACATTTAGAAATAATCGTTTTGATATCGCTATGCAGTTGGCACAACAAAACCCATATTCTCAAGATGCACAGGGTAATGTGGTGATTGTAGATAGTACTGGCTTTCCTATAGGTTATCAGAGTACCTCACAAGAAGTTTTGATACCGGCCTTTTTAGCAGCCTATACCAACCAAGATGCCAACTCCGTAAGCTTAAATAAATTTCCAGTATTGCCGCTGCCTAATTGGCGTATAATCTTTGATGGATTACGAAATGTAAAATGGATTAGTAAATTTGCTAAAACCGTTACACTGAGTCATGCCTACCGCTCTACGTATAGCGTTGGAAATTATGTGAGTAGTTTGGATTATGAAGGAGGGATGGAAGAATGGCCAACTTTGGTAAATGACGCAACTCTTAATTATTACGAAAAGTATGAAGTCAATCAAGTATCATTAAACGAAAGTTTCAGTCCGTTATTTAAGATTGATTTAACATTGAAAAACAGCTTAATGGCTCGTTTTGAGATGAAGAAAAATAGAACACTAAGCTTAGGTCTTGCTAATAATCAAATAACAGAAACTCTCAAAAATGAATGGATTATAGGGACAGGTTATAGGGTAAAAGATGTTACCCTAAATGTACGCTCGGCTGGAAGACAACGTAAAATCACTTCTGATTTAGATTTGAAGTTAGACCTATCTTTAAGGGATAATCAAACCATTATTCGCAAGTTAGAAGAAAACCAAGAAGATATTACACAAGGAAACAAAGTTTTCTCTCTGAAGTTTACCTCAGACTACGTAGTAAACAGCAGACTAAATGTCCGTTTGTTTTACGATAAAGTCCTCACTACGCCACATGTTTCTAATTCTTTCCCGTCTGCTGTTACTAACGGTGGTTTCAGCATTCGATTTACTTTAGCGCAATAGTTTTTTCATTGAATGAAAATCGTATTTTTGAACAAATTTATTTTTTTACAACATGAATATTCTAGAAAATTTAAAATACACCAAAGACCACGAATGGATTCGTGTGGAAGGTGGTGAGGCCGTGATTGGTGTAACTGATTTTGCACAAAGCGAATTGGGTGATATTGTTTTCGTTGAAATTGAAACGGAAGGAGAAGAATTAGAAAAAGAAGAAGTGTTTGGGACGGTAGAAGCTGTAAAAACTGTTTCGGATTTGTTTATGCCTGTAAGTGGAGAAGTAATAGCGTTTAACGACGAGTTGGAAGATGCTCCAGAAAAAGTAAATGAAGATCCTTACGGAGAAGGTTGGATGATTCGTGTGAAAATTGCTGACTTAGCGCAATTAGATGAGCTGCTTTCGGCTGACGATTACAGAAATCTTATTGGATAATGTAATGGGGGATTTCCCTTTTTTTGGTTATAATTACTGCCGTATTACACACTGTTCCTGGTCATGATTTAGCTATTGTACAGTTGGATGATTTGTCCCAATTGAATAAACTTTTTCATTTATTCTTGTTTGCGATAGGAGCTCGGTTCTTGGTGCGTGCATAAAAAAAACAATATTCTAAGCATGCTTTTCGTTATCTATTTACAGTCTGTGCGCTTTACGGAATTTTATTGGAAATAATGCAAGGCGCTTGTATTTAGAATGGAATGCCGATTTTTTTTGATTGGGTGGTAGATATTTTAGGCGTTTTATTTTCACTTTTGCTATATCAAAAAATCTACCCACATGAACCAATTAAAAGTTAGAAAAAAGATTATTTTTGTTGAGAATGTAATTATTTAACATGGAACCAAAAAAGAATCCAAATGTTGATTTAGAAAAAAAGCGCGGACTGTATATTCAGATTGGTTTGGTTGTGGCGCTTTTGGTTGTATTGGGCGCTTTCGAGTATAGATCGTACGAAAGAGGAAATTCTTCGTTGGGAGATTTCAACTTGGAAGCAGACTGGGAAGAAGAGATTGAAAATACTTTTAGAGAAGAGAAACCACCTCCACCACCGCCTCCACCACCAGACGAAATTGTGATTGTTGAAAATGAAGAAGAAATTGAAAACGAAATAGAAATTGAGGAAACTGAATCGGATGAAGACCTAGAAATCGAGGAAGAGGAAGAGACAACTGATGAAGTATTTGTGACTGTAGAAGAAATGCCTCGCTTTAAGGGATGTACAGACGATCTGTGTACGCAAACGGAAATCATGAGATACATTGCAAAAAACACTAAATACCCTCCTATTGCGAAAGAAAACAATATTACTGGTCGTGTATTTGTCAGCTTTGTAGTTGATAAAACTGGAAATGTAACAAAGGTGAAAATATTGCGCGGGGTTGATAAATACTTAGACGCAGAAGCAGTTCGTGTAGTGCAATCAATGCCGAAGTTTAAACCTGGAAAACAAAGAGGCAAAGCTGTGAATGTGCAGTATAATGTCCCGATTAACTTTAAGTTAAGCTAGCATATAGTTATTAAATAACTAAATAAGCCCTTCTACATAGCGGGGCTTTTTTTATAATTATTTTTAGCTATCTTTTAGATTATCATTCCAGCAGCTACTGTCTCATTGGTAGCTTCATCTATTAAAATAATGCTACCCGTATTTCTGTTTCTTCGATATTGATCAAAAAATAAAGGTGCAGTAGTTCGTATAGAAATACGAGCAATATCGTTTAAACCAATAACTTTATCGTCTTCTATGCGGTGTAGGTTATTGATGTTCATTTTATACTTTACCTCTTTAATAATGCAACGCGCATCTTTGGTAGTATGTTTAATACCGTACTTCCCTCTTGGAATCATCTTTTTTTCGTTCATCCAACAAATCATTAGGTCAATGTCTTGCTCAACCTTTGGTGAGTTATTTTCACGGACAATCATATCTCCACGGCTTATGTCTATTTCATCTTCCAAAGTCATACAAACAGACATTGGAGCGAAGGCTTCAGTCACGCTGCCATCCATTGTGTCAATGCTCTTAATTTTTGAAGTGAATCCTGAAGGAAGTACCATCACCTCATCACCTGGTTTGAACACGCCTCCTGAAATACGACCAGCATATCCTCTATAATCAGGGAACTCTTTGCTTTGTGGGCGTACCACAAATTGCACAGGAAAACGGCAATCAACATGGTTGTGATCGCTACCAATATGTACATTTTCCAAGAGGTGTAAAAGAGTAGACCCTTCGTACCAATTCATGTTAGTAGACCTGTCAACAACATTGTCTCCATGTAATGCTGAAATTGGCACGAAGTGCATGTCTTGTATTTCTAATTTAGAAGAGAAAGCTTTAAAATCTTCTTTTATTTTGTTGTATACATCTTCTTTGAAATCAACTAAATCCATTTTATTGATACATACAACGATGTGTGGTATTTGTAATAATGATGCGATGAATGCATGACGACAAGTTTGTTCAACTACACCATGCCTAGCATCAACCAACAAGATAGCTAAGTTGGCTGTAGAGGCGCCTGTTACCATGTTTCTGGTATATTGGATATGTCCTGGTGTGTCGGCAATTATGAATTTACGCTTTGGTGTAGCAAAGTATCTGTAAGCTACATCAATAGTGATTCCTTGCTCACGCTCGGAGCGTAACCCATCGGTAAGTAAAGCCAAATTAATACCTTCTTCACCTCTACGCTGACTGGTTTCTTCTAAAATCTCTAATTGGTCTTCAAAAATGGCTTTACTATCATACAACAAACGACCAATCAACGTGCTCTTTCCATCATCAACGCTACCTGCAGTAGTAAAGCGTAGTAATTCCATATCTAAATATCCTTTTGTTTCGCTCATAATTTCTTCAATTAAAAGTAACCAGCTTTTTTACGATCTTCCATAGCTGCTTCCGAACGTTTGTCGTCTGCTCTTCCGCCACGCTCTGTTACTCGTGTAGATGCTACTTCATCAATAATGTCTTCTAAACTGACAGCATCTGATTCTGATACTCCGGTACAAGTCATGTCTCCAATGGTACGGCAACGTACTAGTCTTTCTTCGTATTGCTCGCCTTCTTTTAAGTTTAAGAAGTCGCTTTTAGAAAGTAAAACCCCATCTCTGTTTACAACCTCTCTTTTGTGTGCAAAGTATAGGGATGGTAATGGTATGTTTTCGTGCATAATGTACTGCCACACATCCATTTCGGTCCAGTTGCTAATTGGGAAAACACGGAAATGCTCGCCCATGTGTTTGCGGCCATTGAAGATGTTCCATAATTCTGGTCGTTGGTTTTTTGGGTCCCATTGTCCAAAATCATCTCGGTGCGAAAAGAAGCGCTCTTTAGCTCTTGCTTTTTCTTCATCTCTACGAGCACCACCCAATGCGGCATCGTATTTACCATCCTCTAATCCTTCTAAAAGAGTTACTGTTTGCAAACCGTTACGAGATGCATTGGGTCCTTTTTCTTCTACAGCGGTTCCTCTATCAATAGAGTCTTGCACATATTTTACAACAATGGTTTCCCCTGTTTCTTCCATCAATTTATCTCTAAACTCAATGGTTTCTGGAAAGTTGTGACCTGTGTCTACATGCATCAATGGAAAAGGGATTTTTCCTGGGAAAAAGGCCTTTCTAGCCAAGTGAAACATTATTATGGAGTCTTTACCTCCTGAGAATAACATCACGGGTCTTTCAAACTGCGCTGCTACTTCGCGAATTATGAAGATAGCTTCAGCTTCTAGTTCTTTTAAGTGTGTTAAATTATACGATTGCATATCAGTTGTCTTCAATTTTTGGTAAGATGTAATCCAATACTTTTTGGATGGATTCATCAATACTAAGTTCGGCTGTGTTTACTTCTACTGCTGCATTGGTAGGCGCTTCAAAAGGGGCGTCTATTCCGGTAAAGTTTTTGATTTCACCGGAACGGGCTTTGGCGTATAGCCCTTTTACATCTCTTTTTTCGCATTCCGCTACACTAGCATTTATAAACACTTCTATGAAGTTGTCGGCTCCAATAATATCTTTAGCCATTTGACGCATTTCCTTTGTTGGACTTACAAAACAATTCAGAGTAATAACACCGCAGTTGATAAATAGCTTGGATACTTCTGATATCCTTCTGATATTTTCAGTTCGATCTTCTTCGCTAAATCCTAAATTGTTGTTGATGCCAACACGGATATTGTCTCCATCAAGCATTTGAGTTAAAAACCCTTGCTCGTGTAAATAACGCTCCAATCCCTTCGCTACAGTCGATTTTCCAGAACCCGAAAGTCCTGTCATCCAAACAGTAAAGGATTTTTGATTTAAAAGCTGTTCCTTATCTGTTTTTTGTAGTAGATCGTCAAAAATTGGAAAGATATTGTTTCCGGCATTCTTCATAGTCGCACAAAAGTAATAAAAATAGCTTGTTTTATTCATCAAGATTTTATCTAGCAAGATTGTGCTTTATTTCTTAAATTTGAGCGAAGCGAATGGCGGTACTATGAAGCATCTTGGAAGTTTGTTGGATTCGACCTATTTAAAGACTGCAAAACAAGCGTCTTTATCAGAGTTTGAGAATCAGCAAATTGTGAGTAAATTGGCTCAAGAAGCCATAGCATTCAATTTTAAATTAGTGATGATTCGTCCAGAACATGTACGTAAGACTCGTATGTTTTTGGATGAACGAGATTCAAATGTCCTTGTAGGAACTGTGATTGATTTTCCTTTGGGTGAGGCAAGCTTGGAAGCTAAGCTTTCGGAGGCCAAGCAAGCTATTGCAGATGGTGCTGATGAACTTGATTTTGTAGTGAATTATCAAGCTTTTAAAAATGGACATATAGAGGTCGTAAGAGCTCAAATAAAAGCTTGTACAGCTTTGTGTTTAAATTATGGAAAGGTAGTTAAATGGATTATAGAAATCGCCGCATTATCTGATAAAGAGATTGCAAGTCTTACGAGTTTGATTTGTGAAGAAGTGGAGCAATCATTTCCCAGTGAAGTTCAACGAGTTTTTATAAAATCATCCACTGGATTTTATCAAAGATTTGATGGTGGTCCGGTTGGAGCTACGCTTTCTGGGGTGAAAATCATGAAAGATAATTCGGGACAACTACCTATTAAAGCGGCAGGGGGTGTTCGAAATATAGAAGATGTGAAGAGAATGCTTGATTTAGGTGTGAGCAGAATAGGAACTTCATCAGCTAAACAAATAATATTAGGGGAACAATCAATAAAAGAGTATTAAATGAAGAATTATTTAGAGATAGCAGTAGAGGCGGCTGTGGCTGCGGGGAATGAAATTTTAGAGGTGTACGAATCAGATTTTGCAGTAGAGCATAAAGATGATAAATCGCCTTTGACTTTGGCAGACAAGCGTGGGCACTTGAAAATAATGAGCTATTTGGAAAACACGCCTTATCCTGTTTTAAGCGAGGAAGGGAAACACATGTCTTATGATGAACGAAAGGAGTGGAATCGCTTTTGGTTGGTTGACCCCTTAGACGGCACAAAGGAATTTATTAAGCGTAATGGTGAGTTTACTGTCAATATTGCTTTAGTAGAAAATGGAGTTCCTGTAATGGGTGTTATCTATGTTCCTGTTAAGGATACTCTTTATATTGGAAGCGAAGAAGGTGCGTTTAAGTATGAAGCATATGCTGCAGGAGGTAGTCGTAAAGAAGCATTGCCATTACCAAAAGGAAATCGTTCATATACGGTAGTGGGAAGTCGTTCGCATATGTCTCCAGAGACAGAAGCCTTCTTTGAAGAAAAGAAAAAAGAATACGGAGAAGTAGAGGTGATGGCTGTAGGAAGTTCTTTAAAATTATGCATGGTAGCAGAAGGGAAAGCAGATGCTTATCCTAGGTATGCTCCTACTATGGAATGGGATACAGGAGCAGGACATGCTATCGTATTGGCTGCTGGATTTAATGTTACAAAATACAATACAACAGAACCTTTGGTATATAATAAAGAGGATTTACTGAATCCTTGGTTTTTGGTGAGCTAGTGAAAACATGGATACAAAATAAGATTCGAAAATTTAGTTCTGATAAAGATTTGTCTGAGCTTATAAAAGGCAGTACAACCACCTTTATTGTTAAAATTTTAGGAAACATTTTGGGTTTTGCATTCATGTTATTAGTAACAAAAGGATACGGAGAAGAAGGAGCTGGTGTTTGGGGAAGGTATCTTTTAGCTATTTTAGTATTAAGGGTGTTTGTAATAGTTGGTCGATTTGGAGCGGACACAGCACTACTTAAATTTATTGCTGGGTTTAATGCGCAAAAACTAGGTGAGAACATACGCTTGGTGTATAGGAAAGCGCTTTCTTTTGTCCTTCCTATTTGTATAGGATTATCTATTTTAATGTATCTCTCATCCGCTTATATTTCTGAGGTAATGAGCGTGCCGCAATTGTATATAGAATACCTGTCTTTTTTCTTACTTCCTTTTGCATGGATGTTTGTCAATACACAAAGCTTCAGAGGGCTTAAAGACATGTTGTCTTTTTCCTTCTTTTTTAATTCAGCGGTTACCTCTTTTGCTTTCATTATATTCGGCTTAGTCTTTCTTTTATTTAAAGAGGATGTGCTCAATAATCACCAAGTACCAGTGTATGCCTTCTCTGTAGGTGTTGCCTTGGCTTTTGCTTCTTCCTTGTTTTTATGGATTCGAAAAGAAAAAGGAAAGGGCTTTGATCCAGTTCAAAACATTAATAATAAAACATTTTTAAACATGTCTGTTCCGCTAATGTTAGCGCAGTCCATTACATTTATTATGGGATGGACAGATCAGTTTATGTTAGGGGTGCTCACCACTCCAGAGGATGTAGGTGTATATGGTGTGGCTTTTAAGTATTCTACTTTAGCGGTAGTGTTTTTGTTGGCTATCAATAGCATTGCTACGCCAAAATTTGCCGAGTTCCACGCTAAAAATGATATTCAAGGTTTGGAAAAGACAGTAAAACACTCTACAAAAATGATTTTTTGGGCTACTATTCCTGTGGTGTTATTTTTTGCGCTTTTTGCAGAGTGGGTTTTAGGTTTCTCAGGAGAATCGTTCGTAGTGGGGGTAAGTACGTTGTTGATTTTATTAGCGGGTAGATTTTATAGTTCTATTTGCGGATCGGTGGGTAGTGTTTTACAAATGACAGGAAATCAACATCTATTTCAAAATATATTGCTAGTTGCAGCGATAGTAAATGTTGTGCTGAATTACCTTCTTATTCCAATTTACGGAATAACAGGAGCTGCGATTGCGAGTTTTATTTGTGTTGTTTTTTGGAATACAATTATGGTTTTAGTGGTGAAAAAGAAGTTTGGTTTTTATAGTGTTTATATTCCATTTTTAAGCAAATGAAAAAGCCCAATTTTTTAATAGTAGGAGCAGCTAAAAGTGGGACAACATCTTTGTTTCACTATTTAAGACAACATCCAGCAGTATTCATGCCTGATTTTAAGGAGCCACAATATTTGGTGCATTCTAAAATACAAGGAAGGCTTCATAAATACATAACCAATAGAGAGGATTATTTGAATTTGTTCAGTGCTGCAGATCAACAATGTATCGGAGAAGCTAGTGTTTTCTATTTATATTTTTATGAGGAGGCAATAGCAAACATCAAGAAAGAGCTTGGTGAAAATGTCAAGATTATTATCATGTTAAGAGAGCCGGTAAGCAGGACAGTTTCGGCCTACGAGCATGTTTTTAGAAATAACATTAAAGAACAGTTGTCCTTTACAGATGCGCTAGCTGTAGAGGAGGGGCGCTTAGAAAGAGAACAAGACTTAACTCCTATGGCAATGTATAAGTCTATGAGTATGTATGCGGATGCAGTGAAAGCTTATCAAGGGGCTTTTCAGGATGTGCATATTGCTTTATATGATGATTTTCAATCTTCTCCCAAACAATGCATTGATCAAATTTTCGAGTTTTTAGGTGTAGAAAGCTGTGAAGAGATTGATTATCTCAGTAGGCATAATATAGGGGGTTGGCAGTGGGAAAATGAAAAAGTTAAACAATTGGCATTAAGTGATGGTTTTTTCAAGAAGATTGCTCGGGTAACGGTTCCGAAATTTCTGAGAAAATATATGTTTAAAAAGTTGAAATCGAAAGCTATAGATGTGCAAAAGATTGCCATTTCTCAAGAGACAAAAAAAGAGTTAAGCCAATTTTTTCAAGAGGATGTTCATGCTCTAGAAGATTTGATTAATCGAAAACTGACAGCGTGGTATGATGTTGCCTAATTTTTTATGCATAGGAGCTCCTAAAAGCGGAACCACTTCTTTGTATGATGTGTTAAAACAGCATAAAGATGTTTTTCTTCCATCATTCAAGGAGCCACATTTTTTCGACTCTGATGAAAGCTGGAACAAAGGGATTGCATGGTATCGGTCATCTTATTATTCCAAAGCAAGCCATCAATGTGTTGGTGATTTTACTCCAACTTATTTATCTAACAACTTAGCACCCAGTAGAATTAATGAAGTTCTGGGAAATCAAGTGAAATTTGTAGTCATTTTACGAAACCCCATAGATAGAGCTTATTCACATTATTTACATACTAAACGAGATCAACATGAGGATTTATCTTTTGAAGAGGCGCTTGAAGGGGAAGAACAACGACT